>ENA-ORXD01000020-ORXD01000020.1-sediment-metagenome-genome-assembly--contig:-NODE-20-length-344791-cov-12.744484_pt1 | contig 344791 bp, 304 predicted proteins | sample MGYA00237862_ERZ511471 | MGnify/ENA metagenome assembly ERZ511471 | reverse complement strand
GGATGTTGCGCAGCGTGGCCTTCGACAGGCCGATGGCTTCGGGGATCTTGAGCAGATCGTCGGCCATGAGCGCGATGTCGGCGGTTTCTATCGCCACGTCTGTTCCGGCTGCACCCATGGCGACGCCGATGTCTGCGGCGGCGAGCGCGGGGGCGTCGTTGATTCCGTCGCCGATCATCGCGACCACGTGCCCTTCTGCGCGAAGCTGTTGGATGTGTTCTAGCTTGTGTTCGGGCAGCAGTTCGGCGCGCACATCGGAAATGCCCACGTCACGGGCAATCGCCTGGGCTGTCCGGCGGTCGTCGCCGGTGAGCATGACGACCCGGTCCACGCCAATCGCCTTGAGACTCGTCAGCATGGCGGGGGCGGTTTCGCGCGGCGGATCGGCGATACCCAGAATGCCCAGCTCGATTCCGTCGAGGGCCACGACGACCGCCGTCTTTCCGCTGGTGCTCAGCCGCTCCAGGTGCGCCTGCGTGTCCGGATGCGCCTCGATCCCGGCTGTCTGCATCAGGTCGGGCGAGCCAACCCAGATGCTGTGTCCTTGATAGGTCGCGTGGAGACCTCTGCCGGTGTGGTTTGCGAACTCGTCGGCGGCGGGAATCTCGAACAGGGCGCTCGCTTCGGCCACAATGGGGCGCGCCAGCGGATGCGCCGAGCCCGCTTCCGCAATCGCCGCCCAGCGCAGTACGTCCTGCTGCGGCGGGGACCACGCGCCGACGGGGGCCTCGCCGGAGGCGAACGGCATGCCGGCAGCACCTGCCGCAACCGGCGCCGGGGCCAAGGCGATGATGTCGGTCAGGCGCGGCACATTGAGCGGCTCGATGTAGGTGACATCGGCGATTCCCGGATCGGTCATGATGGTCGCGGGATTGGAATTGACCAGGACGATCGAGTAGCCGAGCTTTCGCAGGGCCTTGCAGGCCTGGGTGCCGGAATAGTCAAATTCGCAGGCTTGGCCGATCACGATCGGACCAGATCCGATGATCAGGATCTTGTGGATATCGCTTCTCTTTGGCATAGTGATGGCCTCCATTGGCAATCAGCGTGTGCATTTATGCAGTTGTCAGGCTTCTTCTTTATCAATATACCAGAATTCATAGCTTGAGCGCCCATTCCCTCGCGTCCCAGGTTCCAGTCACAATATCCTCGTAAAAGTCAGGTTCATGGCAGACCATCAGGATCGTACCCTGGTAAGCCTGGAGGGCTGCTTTCAGGACATCCTTGGCCACGACATCGAGGTGATTGGTCGGTTCGTCGAGAACAAGCACATTGTGCTTGCGGTTCATCAGCTTGCAGAAGCGCAGCTTGGCCTGCTCACCGCCGCTGAGCACAGATACTTTGCTCTCGATATGTTTGGTGGTCAGGCCGCAGCGGGCCAGGGCCGCGCGCAATTCGGCGTTGCTCATCGAGGGGAATTCATCGCCAAGGTTCTCCAGGCAAGTCCGTGACTTGTCCGCCACATTCTCCTGCTCGAAATAGCCGATCGAAAGATAGTCCCCCTGCTGATGCTCGCCAGAAAGCGATGGAACCAGCCCCAGCAGGCTTTTCAGAAGGGTCGATTTGCCGATGCCGTTGGCGCCGACCAGGGAAATCTTCTGGCCGCGCTCCAGCTGCAGGTTGATCGGCCGGCTCAAAGGCTCGGTGTAGCCAATGACCAGGTCCCGGGCTTCGAATATGACCCGGCTGGGGGCGCGGTCTGATTTGAAGGCGAAGACCGGAACCGGTCGCTCCTGGTCCAGTTCGATCGTCTCCATCTTGTCAATCTTTTTCTGGCGGCTCATCGCCATGTTCCGGGTGGCCACCCGCGCCTTGTTGCGGGCGACAAAGTCCTTGAGCTCGGCGATTTCCTTCTGCTGCCGGTCATAGGCACTCTGCCGCTGTGATTTCTGGATCTCATAGACTTCCAGGAAGTGGTCATAATCACCAGTATAGCGATCCAGGCGGCAATTACTGACATGGTAGACCACATTGATCACGCTGTTCATGAACGCGACATCGTGGGAAATCAGGATGAAGGCGTTTTCATAGTTGAGCAGGTATTGCTTGAGCCAGGTTATGTGCTCCACATCAAGGTAATTGGTCGGCTCGTCGAGAAGCAGGATGTCCGGTTTTTCCAAGAGCAACTTGGCCAGAAGGACTTTGGTCCGCTGACCGCCGCTGAGCGCCGTGACGTCGGTGTCCAGGCCGAAAGCGGTCAAGCCCAGTGCACGCGCAGTCTCATCGATTTTGGCATCCATCGTGAAAAAATCGCTGTGTTCGATGTCCGTCTGCAGCTCGCCCATTTCCTCCATCAGAGTCATCATGGCGTCTTCATCCGCCTCGCCGAGCAGCAGGTAGATTTCTTCCAGGCGCGCCTGTTTCTGGTTGAGGTCGTCAAATGCTTGCCGGAGCACATCGCGGATCGATAGTCCTGGTGTCAAGATCGTATGCTGGTCCAGATAGCCAGCCTTGACCCCCTTGGCCCAGAGGATCGTGCCCTCATCGGGCTCCATATGGGAGGTGACCATGCGCATGAAGGTGGATTTTCCTTCGCCATTCGCCCCCACCAAACCGATGTGCTCGCCCCGGAGCAACCGGAAAGTCACATCTTCAAAAATGGCCCGGTCACCAAAGCCATGGCTCAAACCTTCAACTGTCAGCAAACTCATCCTGGAAAACCTCGTCATCAAATCAATGCAACACTACAGGGTAGCGCAGTCGGAAACTGGAGACCATTGTAGCAGAGACAGATGCGATTTGCTCGGGGTTCGGGGAAATGGGCTCTTTGCGGGGCGCGGGGCGCGACGGGTGGCACCCGGCGCGGCAATTTCCGGCTGTGGGGTCAGTGCCCTTTTGGGGAAAATGAAGGGTGCTGCCGCTAGCCTTACAGTCGCAGCGGGTCCACGGCTCAGTTAATTAGTTCCATCAAAGTGCGCCGACATAGAAAGGGAAATTTCCATGTTTAGGTCGGCGCACCTTTTTGGAAATTGTGAGGCCTCCTCGCAGAGGCCCTGATTGCAGGCTTCCCCAAGCGCCTTGAGTTCCTGCCAAAATGGTGCACCGACCCCAGCAGCGGCAATTTCCACCTACGGGGCCAGGCTTCCCCGCCAGGGCACTGCTCTGTTTCCGCGGCGAGGCTGGCCGGAGCGTGGCCTCAAGATTCACTGTCAATGCCCGAGTCCAGATGAGCCTGCAGGCACTCGAAGATCTGGTGACGGATGTGCTGATGCAGGCAGCTGGATCCGGCATCACGGTCGAAACCGTCCAGCTCAACAGCTTGAGTCCGGGCCGGCCCGCTCCAACCCATCGCTTTGATCATGTGGTTTAATCGGCAGAATGCAGGACCCCTTCTGTGAAATCATTTCAGGGTTTCTGTTCACACGTGATCGTCTCGCAATCGCTCATGGAACTGAACACGACCAGGATGGTCAGGACAGGTTTGACACGTTTCAACCAGCAACCTCGATGACTCGAATAATGGATTGCTCCATGATAACATGTCTTTATCCACCCTTGGAGCTAGCAGCCATGATCATCAAACAGCTCTCAATCCATGAAATCAGCGAAGTCTATCACCATCATCTCAAGTACGACTTCCCGGACAACGAGCGCAAGCCGCTTTTTGTCATGAAGAATCTCGCCAAGCGGGATCTCTATCTCTGCTATGGATTGTTTGACAACAGCGACAACAGCCTGAAAGCCTATGCCTTCCTGGCCCGGACGCACCAGGGCAGCTGTCTGCTGCTCGACTACTTTGCGGCCGTCGCCGATGCACGCGGCAGGGGCTATGGCAGCCGGTTGCTGCAGGGGCTACACAGTGAATTGCCGGATACAGCCGGCATTCTGGCGGAGGTCGAGCATGCAGCGGATGGCAAGGACGCGGCCGAAAGAGAGACCAGGCAGCGGCGGATCGATTTTTACTGCCGCAATGGCTTTGTCCATAGCCATGTGAACGGCGTGATTTTCGGGGTCCATTATGATATCGTTTATTTGCCGATCCAGCACCCGGCCGACGACACATTCATCCGGTCGGAACTGGTGGGACTTTACCAGACGATGCTGCCCAAGTTCATGTTCGAGGCCAATGTCCACCTCGAAATCCAGGGCGGCGACGCCGATTCACCTGCGAAAGTGACTTCTGATGCCTAGACAACCAATCATCGATATCCACGCCCATGTTTTCCCGGAGAAAATAGCCCATTTGGCCGTCGCTTCCATCAGCGACTTTTACCAGATCCCGATGGCCAGGCCAGGGACGGTCAGCGATTTGCTGGCTGCCAACGAGCGGGCCGGTGTGGATTTCAGTGTCGTCTTTTCAACCGCGACCCGGCTGGAACAGGTCGAGTCAATCAACCGGTTCATGGCCAAATGCCAGCAGATCCCTTCCCTGATCGGATTTGGCACGCTGCACCCAGAAATGAATGCCGTAGAGATCGATCAAACGCTGGAGATCATCCTGGGCAACGACCTGCGCGGGATCAAAATGCACCCCGATTTCCAGCAAGTGGCAGCAGACTCGCCATTCATGCACGAGCTCTGCCATCAGCTGCAAGGGCGGCTCCCCATCCTGATACACGCTGGCGATCCCCGGTATGATTTTTCCCATCCGAAAAAGATCCGCCATCTGGCGCTCGCGTTCCCGGAAACCCAGATCATCGCTGCCCATTTTGGCGGCTGGAGCCAGTGGCCAGAGGCCATCGAATCGCTCGCCGGCTTGCCGAATATCTTTGTCGATACCAGCAGCTCCCTGCCCTTCATGCAAGCGGACGAGGTCTTCCGGCTGATCGCAGCCTTCGGTATCGACCGGATCCTTTTCGGCTCCGATTACCCCATGTGGCAGCCAGCCGAGGAGATCCTGCTGATCGAGGCCCTGGGCCTGACTGAACCCGAAAAACATGCCATTTTCTGGGATAACAGCGCCCGGCTGCTCGGGCTGGCCTGAGGGCTTTGCACGCGTCAGGCTGGTTGGCAGTCTTGCCAGACTGTCTCCTTGTCTCGATTGATCATCCGCAAAAATAAGGCCGGGTCAATCCCCGGCCAGAATGTTTAGATTCCCCTCACCAGCAGGCCCGGATTCCCAGCTTACTTCAAGAGCACCGGCTCTGGTTTCGGCTGAAGAATAAGGCGGCCAGTCCACGCTGTCCGTAAAATGGATGCGAACCGGTTTGTCATGGTTTCGGAAATAGGCCTCTGCACGGGCAACAGCTTCCGGGGCAGGGGTCTGATAGCGCCGGTCCCAAGAGGTGCATATCACATAGGCATCTGGCTGGACTGTTTCAAGAAGGATTTGTTCATCTTCAGGGTCAGCAATGCCGTGATGCGCTGCTTTCAAGACATTGGCCTGAAGCACCCAGGGGCAGTCCTGGATCGTCTGTTTCCAGCGATCGGCACGATCTGAGGTCAGAAGCGCACTGAATTCCGGGGACCTGAGGTGGATGCTGACGGAGGCAGCATTGGAACAACGGTCCGCCTGCCGCGCAGCGGTGAGGAATTCGGATTCATTCCGGGCATCGAGCATGGCCTGCACAAAGGAATGATAGTCGGACATGGCCTCCAGCGGCGGTGGCAGCAATCCCAGTATCAGCCCGGATATGGGTTCCAGACGTGTTGCCTGCGGTTGGATCTTCTCGATCGGGATCGCTCTGTCAGCCGCCAGAGCCAGACCTTCAAAATAGGCTTCGCAGGCGGTCAGGAAGGAACCGGCACCTCCATTGGGCTCCAGGCCAAGTTGTGATGCCGTAAAGGGCAGCGTCTGGGCTATGGGCCAGTCATTGACAAGGATTTGACCGATGTCGCAGGTCCGCACGAGATCAGGCAGATTGGAGCAATGGTCGTCATGGATGTGGGTTATGATCAGCAAATCCAGATGCTGGACTGCATGTGTCTCCAGATAAAAGGCTGGTGTTGGATGGAAAACGTCTTTACCGGACATTCGACGGTCCAGGCCGGCATCCACCAGGATCCTGAATCCCTGATGTTCGATGAGAATAGACTCGCCAAAACCAATATTGATGAACGTCAGCTTCATCCAGATTTCTCCTGTCGGTCTCAGTGGCCAGCCCCGAAGCGATGGGGCTATTTCGAAAAGGCCTTCTTGATGTAGAAGGAAGACAGGATCAGGACCAGAACGGTCATGATCAGGGAGGCCGCAGCGCCGTAGCCCACTTTGAGGCTGCGGATGCCATTGAGGTAGATGTACTGGGTGATGGTTGCCGTCGAGTTGGCCGGACCACCTTTGGTCAGGATGTTGACCTTGTCGAACAGCCTGAACGTGTCGATCGTCCGCAACAGGACCACGAGGATGACGCCGCTGAGGATGTTGGGAATGGTGATGAAGCGGAATTGCTGCCACTTGTTGGCGCCATCTATGGTTGCTGCTTCATATTGGCCCAAAGGGACTGTCTGGAGCGAGGCGTAGATCATCAGGAAAGCGAAAGGGGTGTATTGCCAGATATCGATCACCAGGATGGCGTAGAAGGCGGTCCGGACATCCATCAGCCAGTTCTGGGGTGGTATGCCAATCAGTCCGGTCAACTGGTTGATGATGCCGTAATTGTTGCTGAACATGATCTGCCAGACCAGCGCAACCGTGACGGGTGGCAGCAGGGTTGGCAGCAGGACTGTTGTCCGCAGGATCTTGTTGCCTTTCCGGATGCTATGGATCAGGACGGCAATGGCAAGCCCCAGGGAAGTCTCGAAAAGCACTGCCAGAATCGTGAACCGGACGGTGTTGCCCACCGCTTGCTGGAAATAGCGGTCTTTGACGATTTTGACGAAATTGCCCAAGGCAATGAACTTGGGCGGCGTTGAGGCCAGGTAATAATAGTCGGTCAGGCTGTAATAAGCCGTGAACAGCAGAGGAAAGATCGTCAGCACAATCAAAAGGACAATGGTTGGCAGTGTCATGGTATAGGGAAAGACTGCAGTCTTTTTCATGATCGGACCTTCCTCGTTTTCACTCGTTTGCCGGAATCAGGCTGGTTCCCCCAGCTGCCAGGGCCGCAGGGAAGCGGGGGCCTGGCAGCTGGAAACCAAGGTTTGAGGAGCCTATTGGTTTGAATCAGGGTTTCATGATGCTTTCGATGGCCGCTTTGGCATCAGCCAAGGCCTGGTCGACCGATTTTGTTCCGGAGATGGCAGCAGACAACTCAGCACCATAGGCATTTTCAACATCGGTCCACTTGGGGGAACGTGGACGGACAACGGAATTCTTGGTGCCTTCCAGCAGCGTCGGGAAATAGGGGAATTTGCTGACGAGAGCTGAATCGCTCAGCACACTGGTCCGGGTCGGGACACCACCGACTTCGGCCATGGCTTTCTGGGTATCGGCGCTGACGAGGTATTCCAACAGCTTCATGGCCAGTTCGGGATGGGTGGAATTGGCGGTGACGCCCATCATCCAGTTACCGATCATACCGGTGCCATAGGCTTGGCCATCTGCGGATTTTTTGTTGGGGACGGGAGCATAGGCAGCCGATGCACCGGTTCCAGAGATGTACCAGGAAGGCCAGCCCAGGCTCATGGCAGCCTTGCCATCGGACACGGACGCGACAATGTCGTTCTTTTCATAGTTGGCGCCAGCAGCCAGCAGTTTCTTGTAGAATTCCAGGGAATCTTTGCCAGCCTGCGAATCAATCAGGCAGTTCCAGTTTTCATCAAAGACCTGGCCGCCAAAGGCCCAGAAAATCGGCAGATAGTCGCTGACAATGGGATTGCCCTGCTGGCCGCGGATCACGTAGCCCACTTTGCCGTCTTTGCCATTGATGGCTTCGGCGATCTTGAGCACGCTTTCCCAGTCGGTCGGGACTTCCAGCTTGTTGTCGCTGAGCAGCATGGTGTTGTAGAAGAAGAACTGGACATTGCCTGAGAACGGCAGGGCAAAGATATCACCCGCACCATAGGGGTTTTTGCCGATGTCCAGGCAGTTCTTGATGAAGTCGCTGTCTTCTTTGTATCCAGCCTGGGTCAGGTTCAGGAAAATCCCGGCATCAAACCATTCCGGCATCCAAGGATCATCGGCCATGGCCAGGTCATAGGAACCGGACTTGTTTTTGGAATCAAGCGAGACCTTCTGCTTGAGGTCGGCTGCTTCCAGACCGAGGATTTCGATCACGGCGTTGTTTTCCTGCTCGAATTTGGCTTTGACAGAAGTGATCGCGTCGACATGGCTGCCGCCACGCGCTGCGATGACCAGTTTGACGGGCTCGCCTCCGGCTGTGGTTGTCGCTTGGGTGGTCTGGCCGGCAGCGGTTGTCGGGGCCGCGGTCGTTGTTGTGCTGCTGGAACAGCCAGCCAGCAAGGCAATAACCAGAGTCAGGACGAGTAAAATGGACAGGTGACGTTTCATTTTCCTACCTCCTTGGTAATGTGGGATCATGAATGGGACAATCGGATTGTGGCTTTTTATCAAGCAGCAATGCTGCCTGAAAGGCGGATGGTTAGGTGCCAGGCTGTTTTTTCAGCAGGCACGGGCGGATAGGCAACGGATCAACAGACGAGAATCATTCCTTCACCGCACCACTTGAGAGGCCTTGGATCAGGAAATTCTGCGCAAAGATGACAAAGAGCACAACAGGGATCAGGGAAATGACGCCGCCAGAGGCGATCCGCCCCCATTGGGCCAGTTCCTGTTCACTGTTCAAGGTTGCCAGGCTCAGTGGGATCGTGAAATTGGCCGGACTCTGCACGAAAATCGCGCCATAGAGGTATTCATTCCAGGAGCTCATGAAAGACAAGATGGCTACGGCAGTTATTCCGGGGGCAACCAGGGGCAGTACAATGCGGCCAAACAGCTGGATTTCTGTGGCACCATCGATTTTGGCACTTTCCTCGACTTCTTCTGACAAGCCGGCAAAGAACGTGATCATGAACCAGACGATGAAGGGGATATTGAGCAGGACATGGGACAGGATAATCGGAATCTTGGTATTCAGGATGCCCAGGTTATTCATCAGGATATAGAGCGGCAGGGCAAATGCGATTGGCGGCAAAATGCGGATCAGCAGGATCCAGAACAGCATCGGACCTTTCAAGCCAAATTTGAAGCGGGCTCGCGACAGGATATAGGCACAGGCCAGGCCAAACGCGAGGGAAACCACGAGCGATGAGAACGTGACAATCAGGCTGTTGGAAATGGAAACCTGGAATTTGTCCTTGGTAAACAGGGACAGGAAATGCTCCAGAGTGAAGGACCGTGGAATCAATGACAGGGAGGTGACCAGCTCTTTGTCGATGCGGATCGACAGGGTCAGCATCCAGTAGATCGGAAACAAGGTCCAGGCAAGCAGCAGGATGATACTGACTATTTTTAGCGGGGATATTCTGGCTCTCATGGTGCAGTCCTCATTTCTTGATCGCTCTCTCGACAGTCAAACCAGTGAAGGATCCTGAGTGTCATCTGTGGGCCGGGATCGCCGCAGGGTAGAAGCTTGCAATGTAGTCCGCAACATCCTCATAGGTTCCTTTGAACGGACCGGGTGTTTCCATTTTGAGGGATACCAGTGCAGCGGCATAGAGTGTGGACTCATCCAGGTTATGCTGCTGCCTGTAAGAATAATAGGCGGCAAAGCAGGTATCCCCCCGTCCCGTGCGGCCGGACAGATTCCTCGAGACAATCGGATGGGAGAACAGGCCCTCGTCGCTGCAGACAACGACTTCGTTGTGGTGCGTGACCATGACTTCCCTGGCCCCCCAGCTGTGCATCAAACGGGCTGCTTCACGGATGTCGGTCAGGCCGGTCAGTAATTCCGCTTCGGCGGAGTCCGTCTTGAAATAAGTGATCAAGGGCAAATAGCGTCTCTTCTCTGCCCAGTCATGGAAAACCATGTCGCCATTTTCCGCGTGACGGACAAATCCTTGAACATCGACGGCAACCTTGCCCCGCTGGGCTAGCTGCTCAATCAAGCCATCGCTGAAATCCCCATAGATCAGACCAGCCAGGTGATAGACCGTGCAATCCAAATCAGGAATATCTGCCAGGGTGAAGGGGTCTGCGATACTGATCGAATGGCAGATCCGCCGTTCATGGTCGGCGGTCAAGTACTGGTTGCGAATCGAAGTGGATTGCCGGGACGGGCGAAAGAAGATGTCTTCAGGTGCGACCAGCAACTGGGCCAGCATTTCGTCTTTTTCACGAAGGGACGTCTTGGTGACGACAGCAATCTGGCTCAATACGGTTGCTGACGCCGCTGAGTACACGACCGCTCCACCAATGGTCTCCAGAGTGCCATCCAGGTCTGTGTTGATATCCCTGGAGATGTGGCCAATGATCATCGCATCATAGTGGTTCTTCATGAGTTACTTAGACCTTCCTTTAACATATTCGCTTACTTGCAGGGATCAGATCAGGGTTGTCAACACCAGCCGGTTCAAACCAACGCGGGGGAATCTGGCCAGGATTTTCCCGACCTTCAGACCGTCATTTGAACTGGCAATGAATGTACCGTCTGCTGCCTGACTGCCAGGCGCCCTTTGGCTATCCAGCAGGCGGTCACCGATGAGCAGGCAGTTGGAAAGGCTCATGTTTCCAGTCTTGGCGATTTCGGCCAGAGCGTGGGGGATGCTGGCCTGGCCCTGCAGAATGGTCAGAGTCTCCTGCTTCTCGTCCTGGACAAATTTCACGTCCTGAAACCGGGCCTGGATCTGGCGGGTGATAGACTGCAGATCATACGGGCTGCCATGAAACAGGAACTTCAGGATACCGCTGGGATTCAGACCCGAGTATTGATCGACCAGGATCGCGTGCTCTCCATTGGCATCCAGCAACTTGCGAACAGGCTTGTCAGGCTTCGAAACGAAAATCTGCTCCCGATAGTAGATCAGGGGATTGAGACGGAAATCATTCGCCATCTGGATCAGATAGGAACAGAGATCCGGTTGGAGCGGGCATTCGAGGATCGTTTGACTTTTATCCCAGGTGCTGACCAGCGCCCCCTGGTGAAAAACATGATAGCCCGCAAGAGGCGGGTTGCCAGCCCAGAGATGATGAACAGACTGTTCGCTCCGCCCGGACAGGAGAATCACCTGGCCCTGGCTGTGCAGGAATGCCTCGATGGCCCTGAGATGGCTGCGCGACAGATGATGGCGCGCATTCAGCAGAATATGATCGAAATCGACAGCAATCCATGGATAGCGCATGCTCAAAGCCTCCTCTCCGTAAAAAATATCCAGTCCTGTCTGGATTCATCAGATGATCACGGCAAAACACGCATGATTGAGAACTCAAACAGGTCGTTGCGCAGGTAATCCAGGGAAAAGAAAATGGGCTTGTTTTCAATGTCGTAATGCAGGCTGCGAAGCAGCAAGACCTTCTGTCGCTTTTCAGGTGTGAACACGTCCAGGCATGGATCATCACGATCCGGAATTACAATCTTGGTAAAGGACCGGCTGATCTTGATGTGCAGGGATTGCTCCAGCCGTCTCAGCAGGGAACGGTTCAGATCTCCTTCGTCGAAATCAAGCTCTGGCGTCTGTACGAGATAATTGATGGAGTGGCTGATCGGTTCATCATCAGCCATGCGTACCCGGTCCAGAACAGTTAACAGGTCGCCTTCACGGACCATCAGCAGCTCTGCCATTTCGGCAGTTGCCGGCTGGATGCTGATTGCCGAACGAGAGGGCTGTTCCAGAATGCCTGCCTCATGGATCATTTCAGTCAAGCTGCGGACCAGGCCCAGATTATTGGAAATTTGCGGGTGCGGCCGGGAGATGAAAGATCCGATGCCACGTTTGATTGTGATGTATCCTTCCTTTTCCAGCGCCAGGGCAGCATTGCGCCAGGTGAGTCGGCTTACCTTGAACCGGTCTGCCATCTCATACTCGGAGGGCAATTTTTCCCCGATGGCGTAATGGCCGTCACGGATCAAACTGATCATTTTGTTGCGAATGCCAATATAGGTTGGTACGGGTTTCATGAACGTGCCTCCCCTGGGAACTGATTCGAAGAGACGATTTTCGGAACTTTCATCTTGTATATACATACTTTACTTGTATATACATCTAAGATGATTTCATTATAAGATCACGTTCAGACTTTGTAAACAGTATCCTAACGCATTTTTGTTTCCCTATGGATATTTGTGCATTTTAACAAAAAGTGAGCTTGCCGTTTGGCAAGCTCACAACAACCTTCAGAGACTGATCATTCGAGTAATCGCTTTGTTTTTCAGGAGGTGCTGGACGATTTCTGCTTTGCGCAACGGGGACAGGTCATCAATCTGGATCTTGATCCGGACCAGGCTGGGATCTTCAGAATCCAGCATCTGGATTTTCTTGACTGTAGCTTGGAGAGATTCAATCAATTGGACAATTCTGAGAACATCGTGGTCTTCACTGCGGACTTCTACAACCAGGCTGTCTTGATCATGCTGATGTTTTCGAATGGTCACGATTTCGAATTTCTTGAAAATCATCAACGTGGCAAAAGTGGCGGCCGTTCCAATGATGGCACCACTGTAAAAACCAATGCCACTGGCCAGGCCGATGCAGGAGACCGCCCAGAGACTGGCTGCTGTTGTCAGCCCTTTGACGGTACTGCCATCCCGGATAATCGTGCCTGCACCCAGAAAACCAACTCCGCTGATCACCTGAGCCCCCAGTCGAGCTGGATCCAGGTTGGTCTGCCCAGCATATTTGTAAAAAACGAATTCCGAGGTCAGCATCACCAGGCAAGCACCAACACCCACCAGAATATGGGTCCTGAAACCCGCCGGACGACCAGAGTGCTCCCGTTCATATCCGATCAGGCCGCTGAGCAGGATTGCCAGGATAAACCGGGCCAGAAGTGAAAGCAGAAATTCCCAATCTACATTCAGCGAGAAACCAGCTAAATCACTAATCACGGTTATGTCCTCCCATTTGCTATCATTGATATTTTCACTAATGGTTCAGGCGGTCAAATGATTGATCATTTTAATCCTGTTTTTTGTCAGGATCAATGATTGGTTGACAAATCCGTCAGCGTCCCAGTCCGCGCGAGGAACGGCACGTCTTCTCGTACAGGCCCCGGAAAATGTTGTCAGGATCCGTTTGCTGCTTGACTTGATCGTAATTTTTCTTGTTCCAGAGCTTCCAGAACTCTTCTTCGGTATACAGATTGGTTGAAATGAGGGTCTTGACCGTGCCCAGCTTGATCAATTCTTCTTCAATCGTCCGGTAGCACTGCTCGGCATTCTCCCGGTGCAGGCCATAGATGGCAATGTCCAGGACGAGCTCTCCCTGAAGCTGGTTCGAGAGCTCCTCCGAGATCCATTCATAAGGATGGGGAATCCGATAAGGGACGCACCAGAGTGGGAAATGGTTGATTTCCTGCTGGTACCAGTCGAGGAATGTATCAATCTTGGCGAACGGGATGAAGGTGTCGACCGTGATTGGCAAAACGGTGGCAGAGATCAACTTCCTGAAGGTTTTGGCGAATCTCAGGGCACTGTTGGCATTGGTGAACCGGCCAAGCAGCAGCCGGCCAAGAAAAAACTGGGGATGGACATTGGTCACGCCCTTGTTGTAGCGGAACAAATAGTCCGTCGTCCGGAGGTAGTCCTCGTGCCGCTTCGCCGTGCTCAGATAATAGATTTTCGTCCAGTCATAGCGGTTTGTATAGGGTGCCTGAGCGTCAAATTGCCCTGCACTGAGGACATAGAGTTCCGGGGAGTGGATGATCCCGTCCATGAAATCGATGTCCTGGTTGACGTAGTGCTGCCAGATGGCAGCCTTGTAGTCAGCCAGTGTGGAATAGCGTTCGTACGTCACTTTGACATAGGGTTGGGCGGGTATCAGCTTGAAGGTGAGCTGAGTGATGATCCCCAGTGTGCCGAAAGTCCCATGCAGCATCTGGAACAAAAGCTGGTTTTCATTGTCCGGGCGGCAGAGCAGCACATCGCCCCTGGCAGTCACAACCTCGTATTCAAGGCAGCTGTCGTGAAAGCCGCCATATTTGTACGACATGGATTCGATGGAACAGCCAGCAACCGCACCGCCAATGGTGATGGTCTTGAGCTCAGGGACGACGTAAGGGATCAGGCCATGCGGGAGGGTCGCCTTGACGAGATCGGCAAAGGTTACGCCTGGCTCGGCCACACATTTGCGCTGGTCCGGATCAATGGCCAGGATTTGATCGAGATCGCTGATGTCCAGTTTTTCGTCTGTGTATTTCTTGTCGTGGAGTTTTGGCACCTGATGTGAGACAGCCTTTTTCTTCAATGTCAATGGCGCTGTGCTGGTCCGTTCCTGCAGATACAAGGCGATCCGGTTGATCTTTTCCTGATGCAAATCCATGGCATACCCCCGAGTCTTTCGGATAACATCATGCCCTCGACTAACTGTCAAATTTCATTATGCCACCTTCAGCGTCGAACGTCATCATCTTTAAAATTGACAATAACTTGTGCATTTTTCACATTAATATTGATGTTCTTCGCATAAAATGCCAATACATCTCCATGATTGACAGGGCGATTCCCTGGTGCTAATATCGAACTCGTAAACGTTTTCGGTACACAAAAGAACGGAACCGTTTCCGCTTGTTTTTCGCGCAGCAAAGGTTTTCCACAAACATTTTTTGCGTCAGAAACCACAACTGAATCAGAAGGTTCAAGTCCGGAAATCTAAGGGCAAAGGCAAAAAAGCCTACGATTTCCGGACCATTGAGTTTGCATTAGAAATGGGCAAGCTTTCCGTGTTTGAGAAGAACCTGGCCGACTTTGCTTGCCTTTCCGACAAGCGCGTGTTGCCAGATCTTCACGTGCTTGTCTTTTATTTTGCAACCATCCTGTCAAGGAACTTGATGAAGCACCTGTCCGTCGCGAAGCAGGCGCTTTTTGAGAGGATACTGTCAACCAAACCAGATCGGAGAAAGAGGAGCACTATGAAAGTCACCAATCTTGAAGAATTGCACATCCGAATGGCCCAGATCAGGGAAGCTCAAAAAGAATTTGCGACTTACTCACAATCCCAAGTCGACGAGATTTTCCGGCAGGCCTCCAAAGCAGCCAACCAGGCTCGGATCAGCCTGGCCAAGCAGGCCGTCGCAGAAACGGGCATGGGCATCGTCGAGGACAAAGTCATCAAGAACCATTTCGCCTCGGAATACATCTACAACCAGTACAAGGATGACAAGACCTGCGGGATTATCGAGCGGGATCCGGCTTTCGGCATCACTAAAATCGCCGAGCCGGTCGGTGTCGTCGCAGCCGTGATCCCGACAACCAATCCGACCTCCACAGCCATCTTCAAATCCTTGATTGCCCTGAAGACCAGGAACGGTATCATTTTCTCCCCGCACCCGCGCGCCAAGAACTGCACGATCGAAGCTGCGCGCATCGTTCTAGAGGCCGCGGTCAAGGCCGGTGCCCCGGAGGGAATCATCGGCTGGATCGACCAGCCCAGTGTGGAACTGTCCAGCACCGTCATGCAACTGTGTGACCTGACTCTGGCCACCGGAGGACCCGGCATGGTCAAGGCCGCCTATTCCTCAGGCAAGCCAGCGATTGGCGTCGGGGCAGGCAATACCCCGGCCATCATTGATGAGACGGCCCATCTGAAAATGGCAGTCAGCTCGATTCTGCTGTCCAAGAGTTTTGACAATGGCGTCATCTGCGCGTCTGAACAGTCGGTGCTGGTCTTGGACGAAGTCTATGCAGCTGTACGCCAGGAATTCATGGATCGTGGAGCCTATCTGCTCAAGGATGACGAGATCGACGCCGTCCGGAAAATCATCCTGGTCAATGGCAACATCAATGCCAAGATCGTCGGGCAGTCCGCTGCCACGATTGCTGCCATGGCGGGTCTGACGGTGCCTGAAGCAACGAAAGTCCTGATCGGCGAAGTGGAATCGGTTGAACTCGATGAGCCTTTCAGCCATGAGAAATTGTCGCCTGTCCTGGCCATGTACCGGGTTGGCAGCTTTGCTGAAGCCCTGGACAAGGCCGCGCGCCTGGTCGAATTGGGTGGCATGGGCCATACCTCGGTCCTCTACACCGACCCGGTCAAGTCCAAGGACCGCGTATCCGCCTTTGGTGCACGGATGAAAACCGGGCGCACCATCATCAACATGCCGTCTTCACATGGCGCGATCGGTGACCTCTACAACTTCAAGCTGGCCCCTTCATTAACCCTAGGCTGTGGCAGCTGGGGCGGCAATTCGATTTCGGAAAATGTCGGGGTCAAACACCTGATGAATGTCAAGACAGTCGCCGAGAGGAGAGAAAACATGTTGTGGTATCGCGTTCCGAACCGGGTCTATTTCAAATCAGGCTGCCTGGGCGTGGCGATCAGGGAATTGAAAGACTTGGGGAAAAAGCGGGCATTCATCGTCACGGACAAGGTGCTCTATAACCTCGGTTATGCGGATACTGTGATCAGCCAGCTCGAAGATATGGATATTGCTGTTAAAGTATTCTCTGACGTGGAACCGGATCCGACCCTGGCTATTGCCCGCAAAGGTGCTGCAGAGATGCAGAGCTTCCAGCCTGATGTCATCCTTGCTCTCGGCGGCGGCTCGCCAATCGATGCCGCCAAGATCATGTGGGTGATGTACGAGCATCCTGAGATCGAATTTGAAGATCTGGCCATGCGTTTCATGGATATCCGCAAACGCGTGTTTGCCTTCCCCACCATGGGCAACAAGGCCTCCTTTGTTGCGATTCCAACCACAGCCGGCACAGGCTCTGAGGTCACACCATTCGCGGTTATCACCGATGAAAAAACCGGGATCAAGTACCCACTGGCAGACTATGAGCTGACGCCCAGCATGGCGATCATCGACACCGAGCTCATGATGGCGATGCCCAAGGGATTGACGGCCGCTTCAGGCATCGATGCCCTGACCCATGCCCTGGAGGCTTATGTATCCGTGCTCGCCTCGGAATTCACGAATGGCCAGGCCCTCGAAGCGATCCGCCTGATCTTCAAATACCTGCCACAAGCCTATGCCGAAGGGGCTACGAACATCAAGGCCCGCGAGAAAATGGCCCATGCTTCGGCCATGGCTGGCATGGCCTTTGCCAATGCCTTCCTCGGCATCTGCCACTCGATGGCCCACAAGCTTGGAGCGACGCACAAGCTGGCCCATGGTGTCGCCAATGCTTTGCTGATCGGCGAAGTGATCCGTTTCAATGCTGTCGATGATCCAAGGAAACAGGCTGCATTCCCGCAATATAAATACCCCAATGCCAAATGGCGCTATGCCCGGATCGCCGAGTATCTGCAATTGGGCGGAGAATCGGATGAAGACAAGGTCGAACGCCTGATCGCAGCCATCGATGACCTCAAGGCCAAGGTCGGCATCCCGAAATCCATTCGTGAAGCTGGCGTGTCCGAGCATGCGTTCTTTGCCTCACTGGATGAAATGAGCGAACAAGCCTTTGATGACCAGTGCACCGGTGCCAATCCCCGGTATCCGCTGATCTCGGAACTGAAAGCGCTGTACATCCAGGCCTTCGGCTGAAAGCAATGCGATTCGGGGATGCCGAAGTCCTCGGCATCCCCCTTATGCCCTTGTCGGGAGGGTGGTACAATTGAGACACAAGCTGATACCACATCCATTCAAGGAGGCAATCGATTATGAAACTCAGTGCCAGAAATCAGCTCAAGGGCAAAATCATCACGATCAAAGAAGGTGCAGTCAATGCCATTGTCGTCCTGGATATCGGTGGCGGGAATCATATCAGCGCCACCATATCCATGGACTCAGTCAAGGAATTAGATCTCAAGGTGGGGTCTGAAGCCTATGCAGTGATCAAGGCGACCTCTGTCATGATCGGTATTGACGAGTAAGATTGATTTCCGCCTGTCACTTGTCCTGCCAGCGAAGGGGCGGAAATCATATCCTGTCCTGATAACTATTTCGTCATTACTTCATCAAGGACGATGGTGCGTGTGTGAGTGATCGGCGTCCAGACGACCGCCCGCTTGATCAGACTGCGCACATTGATCACAAACCAGGATGACAGGAAGATCCAGTAGAACAGGACACTTTTGAGCAGGACTGATTTCTGCTTATGTTCCAGGATAACCGTGAATCCAGCTAACAGAGTGGTCATCAGGTAGGAAAAATCCAATGACAGGAACATCAGCTTGTAGACATGGCTTTCCGGGAACAATTCAAAATGGATCATCAACAGGTGCAGGACAACATTCAGGACAAAGGACAGGAAATAGACCAGTTGCATGGCTGGAGCCAGATAAAACAACACCTGATCGAATGCAACCAGACTTCTTTGCAGAAAAGCCTGGCGAACCAGCTTGGCCAGATAAGATTCGCCGATCTGCCAGACCCCGGTGGACCAGCGCAGGCGCTGATGCCAGGATTGGTTAAAGGTCAGGGGTTGTTCATCGTAGATGATTGCATCAGGAGCGTAGGCTACCTTCTCCCCTGAAAGAACAATCTGGGTTGTCATCTCGAGGTCTTCGGTCATGGTATGCGTCTTCCAGCCGCCGAGGCGCTCCAGCAGTGCTCGGTTGAGCATGAAGCCGCTGCCGCTGATGGAGGCCGAAAGACCCAGATGGCGCCGCGGCAGATTGTAAAACCGGCTGATCATCCAGTATTAGATGGCATTGCTGCCTGAGATAGAGGAGTCAGCCGGGTTTTTACTGTCGCGGTATCCCTGGGCAGCCGAATGGCCAGCAGAAAATGCCCGGTTCATTGCCGCCAGGAAACCAGGATGAACCAGATTGTCAGCATCAAAGACACACAAGGCATCGTACGAGTGATCCTGCAGCATCAGATCTGAAACGGCCTGCTGCAGGGCATCCCCCTTGGTGTGGACGGGCTTGGCACAGTCGTAGACCAAAGCACCGCTTTCAAGACTGATCTCGCGGGTGCGGTCGTTACAGTTATTCGGAATCACACAGATATCAAAGCGATCTCTGGGGTATTGCTGTTGCTGTAAACCATCGATCAAGTGGCCGATCACAGCTGCTTCATTTCTGGCCGCAATCAGGATCAAAAAGCGATGATACGTGTTGGTTTCTGGAAAAGGTTTTGGAGTCCGGAAGGAAAACAGGGAAACGAGGAGATAGTACGCGGCATAGAGCGAACACAGCAGGCTGATCAGCCAGGCTATTGTCGACAGGCCAACAATCACATGCATGTTTAAAGCTCCAGCTGCTTTTTTAATAGGATGGATTTCTGTCCTGACCCCATCCCTCTCCTGTCACATCCGAGTCGAAGCATCGAGAGCCAGGTCAGACCGTTCGCATTCATCCGGGGTCAGGTTCAGCTGGTAGCACAAGGGGCTGCCTTTCATCCGTTCCGCAGCATAGACCAGGCCATTGGTCCTAACGTCCAGCAGGGGATGGTCGATCTGTTCCGGGTCGCCGATCAGGACAACCTTGGTGCCTTGGCCTACCCGGGTGATGATTCCTTTGACTTGACGCGGGGTCAAATTCTGAGCTTCATCGATGACCAGGTAGGTGTGGGCGATCGAGCGACCACGTATGAAATTGAGCGCCTCGGTCATGATGATGCCCCGTTCGAACAATTCATCGACTTTGTCCCGCAATTCCTTTTCATTGCGGTAACGCTCCTTTTCATCCCGGTCGACCAGGACTTCCAGATTATCGATGACAGGCCGCAGCAATGGGGCAATTTTTTCTTGCTCTGAACCAGGCAGGAAGCCAATGTCTTCATCAAATTGGACATTGGAGCGACTGACCATGATCCGGCGATACAGCGGGGCTTTGTCTTCCAGGATCCTGTGCAGGCCAACCGCCAAAGAGTAAAATGTCTTGGCTGTGCCGGCCGGCCCTTTGATGATCACCAGAGGCGCTTCTTCGGGGCTGAGCATAAGGGCTTCCTGCATGAAACGCTGACCTGCGGTCCGTGGCCGCACACCAAACGGCCGTTCCTCAGCTGTCGTCAAAGGGACGATGACCGTGCCATCGAAACGGCCTAGCAGGGATTTTTTCGAGCTGATCTCCGACTGGATGATGAAAAACTGGTTGTTCACAGGCAAGACAGGTTGTCTGTAGCCTGCGTCGTCCAGACGATAGACATGTTCCAGCGCCAGCCCCTTGCGTTTGAATCCAGCCATTTTGTCATCCATGGCAAAAACGGTGGCACGCCCGGTATACTGCGCCTGGGGCACAGGTGACTGGTCGGTTGTAAAATCTTCAGCCGGGATTCCCAGAATATCGGCCTTCAGCCGGACCACGATATCCCGGCTGACGAGAATCGCCGGGGTGCCGGAATCTACCAGTCCTTTGCAAACCTGCAGAACCCGGTTGTCCGGATGATTCTGCGGCCACAGATCCGGCAGGCGGACATGGACGCTGTTCATTTCGATGCGCAGCGTTCCGCCACCGGGCAGCGGGACACCCTCGACCAGCGATCCGTGGACCCTAAACGCGTCAAGCGTCCGGATGACGCTTCTGGCATTGGCCCCCCGCTCCCCTTCATCAGCCTTGAGTCGATCCAGCTCCTCGAGGACCACAACTGGAAGGACGATGGCATTGTCTTCAAAAGACAAGAGGGCATGGGGCGCCTGGATCAGGACGTTGGTATCCAAAACGTACGTTTTCATCATCTGGGCCCTCAATCTAAATTAATGAATGAGTCAGACGGTCAGACCAGCCTTCACTCGTACGTCTGCTGACACACTCTCATAAATCGCCACAAGCTCGTCCAGGATTTTCTGCCAATCCTGAAGCAAGGCATTATCACGTCCGTGTTGCTGGAGTTGAGTTCTGTAGGATGCATCCACAACCAACTTCTCGACCATCTGGGTCAGGCTGTGGGCCGAGCGGGCAGTAAACAGCAGGCCTGTACGCAGGGGGCGGATGATCTCACCGACGCCGCCGGCATTGGCCCCCACAACTGCCAGTCCCGAAGCCATAGCTTCCAGGACGACATTGCCAAATGTTTCTGTCGATGAAGGGCTGACAAAGATGTCACACGAGGCATAGATCTGGGCCAGTTCGTGTCCTTTGCGAAATCCCAGGAAAAGGGTGTCTTCCGGGAAGGTGCTGCGGCAAGTCTCCAACATCGGGCCATCACCGACCATGACCAGCCGGACCTGGTCCGGATAGTTGCTCTGGATGGCCGCATAACTATCCCGGAGGACATCCGTGTCTTTTTCAGCAGCTACCCGCCCGACATACAAAAGAGCCACTTTATTTTCCAGGCCCAGTTCGCAGCGCAGCTTGTCATTCCGGTGCAGAGGCGAAAAACGGCCCGCATCGATCCCCCGGGAGAAAATGGCGGTCCTGAGGACTCCGAATGCGTGCAGCATCGCTTCCGCTGACCGGGACGGGCAGGTGGTCAGCAGGCACTGGTTGTGAAACCATTCCATATAAGACGAGATGCCTTGGCGCAGTAGATCGATCTTGTAATAATCGGTGTATTGGGAGAAATTAGTCGAATAATTGCTGATGACTGGGATCCTGTTTTTCAGTGCATAGTTCAAACCCATCAGCCCCATGTTGAACTCGGTCATAAGGTGGATGACGTCCGGCTTGAATTCATTCAAGGCTGCATGCACGCGAAAGACATTCGGCAACGTGATCCGACATTCCGGGTAGAGAAAAAACTTCAGGCTGTAGAACCGTTCGACATGTTTTTCCGAAACAGGCTCTTCTCCATAGTGCGGCGCAAAGATCCGGTGTTCAATGCCACGATCTTCGAAATGCCGCGACATCCGGTCCAGCGTATTGGTGACGCCGTTGATTTGTGGCTGGTATGTGTCTGTAAAAATGGCGATGCGCATGTCTAGTTACCTCCCCAGGCTTACACCAGTTCAACCGATACTTCTTGTTCATAGACAGGCGTCCTGCGATAAGCAACAGATCCTTTTTCATTCAGGCTGAGCCTAGCTGCAAGCAGTGTTCCCTGGCTGATTGCATGTTGGATGTCACGTTGCATCGAGGGGGTCCGATTGTGATGATCGGACAAGGCTTGCAGCAAATTCTGTTCCCAACTGCAAACGACATCACCATCAGCCAGGTTTGGTTCTGACATCAGGCGCTCCCTTTTCATGGACACAGGCATCATTTGCGCTTCGTAGATGAAGTGTCGGATTAATCCGGACCCAAAGGTTTCAGTATGGGCATGGCAGAAATAATCTGAGATGAAATGGCAGATCATGCCGATGTTCACACTAGGGAAGGAAGTCAAGCCATTGGCAGGGATCGGATCGGCCTCCAATCGAATCTGCTCAGCCAGACTCTGGATGGTTGGCCAGGAAGTCGAGAAGAAATGGTCCACCGGAACGCGGTTATGCTGGAGATCCGGCAGGATATTACCCCAATAGAAACCCCAGCGGCTGATTTTAATGTGATGAAACTGTTCCAGCTGATCTGCAATGCGGGCAGCAATTTTCAAATGGACAAATAGATTCATACGCTTGCCTCATGCTTGGTTTAAATCCAATAGCTTCTGGTTCAAGCTTATCAAGCACTTTTTTTATCCATTTAAGGGCTTGGTAAGATCCACGTTAGGCCGTTAAGTGGATGTATTTTTTCGATCATGAAACGGATTGCAGGCTTTTACAGGACGCTAACATGGGCATGATCTTGAAAAACAATCGCTTTGCTAAGATGGGGGGAAAACACAAAGCAGGTCATCATGTTCAACATTCATCTCGCCCTGGGCTTCCATGTCAACTTGTATCATTCTTATCGGGGCGACAGTGTCGACGATTCCGGCATTGGCCCGGATATCCAGATGATCCGCCGGATCCTGTCTGACCTGGATGCCCTGAACCAGGCTGGTATTCCGGTCCGGGGCGCTTGGGATTTTGATAATCACTTCAGCCTGGAAACCCGGATCCCGCACCATGCACCTGATATCCTGGCCAATTTGCAGCGCCGTGTAACCGAACAGGGCGATGAAATCCTTCTGGGATCCTACAACAACGGTCTGGCCAGCTGCATGACCGACAGCGAACTGCACCTGGCGATGAAATGGGCAGCAGCCAATCCCTTCGGCTCGGGTGTCAGAGACTTGTTCACCGCGTATGCACCTGTTGTGCGTCCCCAGGAAATGATGTTTACCGCCTCCAATATCCCAGTGTACAAAGACTGCGGTATCAAGGCGGTCTGCCTGTACTATTCAAGCGCACCGGTCGACAGCTTTCGCACCCTGATCCCCCTCTTGCCCGAGGAAGAAGCCTTCAACCCGATGAGCATTCGTTCTGGAGGGGATGTCATCACGGTGGTCCCTGCCATTACTTGGGCAGACCTGCTGGATCATGGGGGTATCAAGTCCATGGCCCGGCGACTGCATGCCAGGCAGCTCAGCGGTGAGATTGCTTCCGATATCCTGATCTTCGTCAACATGGACGCGGATTCTTTCGTCTGGGGCGGCGTGGATCTCCCTTTTCCCTTCAACAAGATATCCTTGGCCAAAGGGCTGCACCAGTTGGTCAGGGATGCTGCTCAATTACCCTATGTTGTTTTTGACACGCCCTGGAGCTATCTGAAGGGGCATCCGCCCCTGGCCAGCATAGAACTCGAGCATGACCTTGCCGATGGTTCCTTTGACGGCTATGCCAGCTGGACCGAAAAGCCCATCAACCAGTTGTTATGGACACGTCTGGAGCGAATCCGTCAAAAAGAAACAGCCCTGCAGGCACTGATCCAATCTGAGCCTGACCCAGACACGGTCGCCGAGGCGCAAGCACTCGCTGCGAGCGTGGAGCTTGGGAAATCCTTGTTGTTGTCGACCACCCATTTTGGCTTGGCCGCGCCCATGCTCAATCTGAGCCGGGAGCTATCGGTGCTGCAGCAATCCAGCCAGATCCTCAGTCTTCTGGACCATCAGCTCAAGGCTGGCATGGCATCAGAGCTGGATCGACAGGTGGTCAAGAAAGCGCTGGAAGATCCAGAACCAGCTGGATATTTTTTGAAATTGTCAGATGTTGCACCAGGGTTTAGCCATCATTTCGTTCAGATCGATCCCGGGTTTCTGGTAGAGCCCTTCATCTTGACCTGGCTCGATGACCAGGGCAGGTCGTGCCCTGGATCGTTCTTGCCAGTCGAGCATCATCCGGATGGCTCGGTTGCCAGAGTCGAAGCCTTCCTGTTCCCTGGTCAGGAGAGTCGCTCGTATCGGTTAGTCCTGCAGCCTGGGCTCTTGGAGGATCCCTTGACAGAGCCCTTGCCGGCCGACCGCCTGATGGTGGAGCGCCATAAAATCCACAGCAGCTCCGTCATCCTGATGAGTGATGAAAAAGATCTGGCCGCTCTGTGGCTCAACGGCCAGAAAATCGGACCTCGCTCCGTGTTTACCCATGCGATCCGGTACAAGAATGGGCTCCTGGCTCAGGATCTTGAATTTGCACCGGAGAAAAAGCAGGTGATCACAGGTTATGGCTCTCATGCTTGCGCTGGTTTCCGGTTCACAGGGCAGATTCATTTGCCGGAACAGGTCGTCCCTGGATCGTTTGCTTTTGATTATTATCTCGTTCCATCCATCCCTGCACTCTTCATCCGTTTCTCGATCCAATACCCTCAAACCTTGGAAAGCGAAGGCAGCAGCGATGAGATCTCGCATCTTGATCGCGCCCACGATACCCGCTGGCTGGAAGTCAAACCCTTGGAGATCCAGCTCGATTGGCCATTTGAGAGTCAGGTCATCAAACGCAATTACCAGGACCACTGGAGCCAATTCCCCGTACAGAGCTTTGCTGCAGCGGATCCTGCCAATGCCAGCCTGGATTCCTTCAACCATCAGGTCAGTGCAGGGATTGTCGGTGTCAGTCACGCTACAGGGGGCTTTCTGATCGCGACAGACCGCAGCCAGATCAGTTCCCCGGCCTATTGCCCGATGCGGCTGCGGCAGACCAGGCAAGGCATCCGTTTATCGCTCAATCCGTTTGGCACCTATCATGGGCGTCAGCGGCATCATGCCAGTCATGCCGGCCAGGTTCCCCAGATCTTCCTGCCCCTGGCCAGTGCTCATCTGCGATCGTTGGCACCGGCCTACAATGGCACTGCCGTGTCGGGCACGGTCGCGCTGATCCCATTCGAAGGTCCGTGGCCCAGCCAGTCGATCCGCGCCTTGGCTACACAGTTCGCCGATGGCCAAGGACTGTGCAGCATGCCAGACTACCCCATTCAAACAATCAAGGGGGACTCCGTGCGCTTGAATGAGTCACCTGTTATGAGCTCAGCAGGGCCTTCTTATCGGTCCATGACGCGAAAAATCCCCCTGCCTGTCCTTTACAAAGCGATCCGGGGGATGATCAAATCTCGGGCCAGAAACTGATTTTTTCTGGAGAATGGTTTATATTACAGAGCCAGCTCCCAGTTTCCCATCGAGACCGTCGTGTCGATGTAGGGTTCAACCTGGCTCCAGCTATTGATCCGGATCACGTTGTCCGGCAAAGGCTTGCGATTGTAAGAGCAGTCGATCAACAGGACCGGGATGTTGCTTGCGGCCAAAGCCACGGCATTTTCGTAGCGGTCTTCGATGAACCAGTCACAGCGCAGCCGTTTGGCTGTCGCTACTTTTTCGGTGCTGCCCAGCAAGGTCAGGCTGTCGTGGGGGATATCGAATTTCTTAAACCATTCCAGGCTGACTTGCCGCATCTCTTCGGTCCGGGCCGTGATGAAATGGACGTGGTGCTGCTTGAAAAGCCGGTTGATGACCAGCTGGGCGCCTGGCCTGACCTGGGCTTCCCAGTGCAGCAATTCGCCAAGCTGATCATAAAAGACATCGCTTTCCTGCCGGCTGACACCGAGTGCCTCGTGATAATCGTAATGGATGATCCCATCCTCACGGACATCTGTCCCGAAATAGGCATTGGCCCGGCGCAGCCAGTAAAAGGGTTCGGTCAGGGTGCCATCGATATCGACACCGATATTCAGTCGTTTCATGCTGTGAATCCTCTATTCATTGCTACCTTCATTTTTGCGCAGGCAACCCGCTTCCCTCTATCGCATGTTGTAAAAATCAGGCAACAAGCAGGTAAAATTTGCTTGGTTTTATGGGGGGTGACGTTACCCGCCTTTGGCCCGAACCAGCTCGACCGCTTCCTTGCCGGTCAGATGCTCAATGTCGATGGCAATGATCAGAGCGTGGTCGCAGCGGGCGATCTCCTTCTGCTTCGCCTCAGCCGGTTGGTCGCCGGAATATTTCTCAACCAGGGCGGCAAAAGCTGCAAGCCGCTCCTCACCTTCGACGATCCGGGCCTGGCCAAAGGCGATCGCACTGCGAAAATACGACGTGTATTCCGCGCTGACGATGGTGTCTTCGTCGACGGCAGCAAAGGACACCTTGGGGTTTTTCAGAATCGCATCCACTTTGTGCCCGGACTTGGCTGAATGGAAATAGATATTACCTTCAGAAAACACAAAGCTGACCGGCACAGCGTAGGGATACCCCTCATCGCCGTGACAGGCCAGGATCCCATTGGTGCAGCGCTCCAATACCACCGCAGTGTCGGCAGCAGAAAGTAATTGTTTGTTTCGTCTCATTTCCCTGAACATGTTTTAAACTTCCATTTAGATCGCTGTTTGGGTTCTTTTCGATGAAAGCCAGATTTGCCACACGGCTGCCAGGAAGATCACCAGACAGAAGGCGATGGCATAGAAGGCCAGTCTGGACCCCAGATAGTCGTTGGCAATGCCGATGACCAGGTTGACCACCATGGCCAGCAGCGTCCCGGACATCAGGAGCAAACCGGTGGCATAGACGGCCGCTTCCTTGAACACGTGGTAAAAGGCCAGCATGATCGTCGGATAAATGATCGAGTAACCCAAGCCTGCCAGGGCAAAAATCAACAATCCACTGCGGCCGAGCAGGATGCCGGCCAGGGTCAGCAGGAAAGCCATCGAGCCGTAGACCAGGATGCTACGGTAATAGCCAAGACGGTCGATGATGAAACCGCCAAACAAGCGACCGATGGTTTCCAGACCGAAAAACAGGGCCACATAGGTCGAACGCTGGTCCGCGCCGAGCTGGTAGGTCTCGCTCATGTAATTGACAAACCAATTCCCCGTGCTGTATTCCGCAGCCAGATAGAAACCGATGGCCACGATGTACAAGTAGAGGAACTTGTTTTTGAACAGGTCCTTTTTCGAGTAGATCACCTTGTGTTCCTGATGGAACTGAGGCAGCCGGATCAGCAGGAGCCCGATCAACAGCAGGGCAGCCGCAGCGATCAGGAAGATGAAAAAAGCCTGCCAGCGCACATTCCGGGCGAGCAGCTGGCCGACTGCTTTCTGCGAGATCGTATTGCTGGTGCCATAGGAGAAGTTGATGATGTTCATCAGGGTCGCTGTCGAGGCCACCTGGACCATGGGTCCCAGGGTATTGACCGCGACATTGAAGGTGGCGGAGCCGATGTTCAGGGCGAAAAATCCCAGCAGCAACAGGAGGAAGGACCGGGCGTTGACAATCAGGAGCAGCGCCAGGATCGCCACGGCGATCCCGCTGCCGACGACTTTCTTGTGGCCAAACCGTTCCACCAGCATGCCGCAGATGTACTGGAAAACCGCATATGCCAAAAGGCTGGACGTCATCAGGACACCGACCTGAGCATTGCTTATCGCAAAATCCTGCTTGAAATAGGGCACGAAGATGCCCTTGAAATTGTCAAACATCGCCAGCATCGCATAGAGGGCGATCAGGAGGGTGATCGTCAGGAGGGTTTGCCGGTCGGGAGTCGACAGACGGCGGGGCGTTTGCTGGCCCGTTGCCGGATTTTCACAATTGGCAGGGGTGTCAGGTGTGGACATGAGCAAAGATCTCCTGTTTTTGCAGAATCAGGTCTAATTTTACCATTATGCCATACCTTGCCGACAATCGGATCGTGTACAATATTACAAAATAGCTCCCTTCATCAGCTGCAAAGGAATTCAGGTCATAAACCCATGCTTGTGCTTTATTTTTCCGCTCTGGCAGTCGGCCTCTCTGGGGCCTTGATGCCCGGTCCGATGCTCACCTATACGATCCGCCAGTCGCTGGCCGGAGGGTCGCGTGTCGGGTGGGTCGTCACGCTCGGTCATATGACCTTGGAGCTTGCCGTCGTTATCTTGATCTTCCAGGGCTTTGGCAGCCTGCTCCAGGCCAGCCTGGCTCAGGCCATCATCGGCGCCGCCGGCGGCCTCCTGCTGTTGTACATGGGACTGGACATGGTGATTGCCGCCCTCCGAAACAAGGTCCAAGTCCAGACAGAAGGGGGCGCCGCCCCAGCCAGCAGCCTGTTCCTGTCCGGGATTTTGCTCTCCGCGACGAATCCTTACTTTCTTCTATGGTGGGCGGTGATCGGTCTCGGCTTCATCATGAAGTCCTTCACCACCTTTGGCCTGATCGGCATCCTGATCTACTTCATCGGACATTCCAGTGCGGATTATCTCTGGTACGGCTTTGTCTCCACCCTGGTCGGGAAAACCCGCCAATTCCTCAAGGTCAAGCCTTACCGGATCTTGATCGCTGTGCTCGGCTGTGTTCTGGTCTATTTTGGCAGCAGCTTTTTACTCGGCGCCATCCAGACCGCCCGTTCAGGATGGCTATTCACATGATTCATGATTAAGGAGAGCGCAACCATGGAACACCCCATCCTCATCGTCGGCGGTGGCATGGCCGGATTGACAGCGGCAGCATACGTCTGCCTGGCCGGTCGCAAGGCTATCTTGTTCGAAAAACAGGACAAAGTTGGCGGTCTGGTCAATTCATTCGACTATCAGGGATTCACCTTTGACGGCGGGATCCGGGCGATCGAGAACTCAGGCATCGTCACCCCGATGCTGCGACAGCTGGGGCTCGAGATTCCCTTTGTCAAAAACGGCGTCTCGGTCGGAATCACAGACCAAGTCATCCGGCTCAAATCAGCGGAGAGTCTGGCTGACTACCTCGATCTGCTGCGCAGCCAGTTCCCCGAGAACAAGACGGACATCGAGACATTCGGCCGGGAAATCCAGAAGATCATGGGCTACATGGATGTCCTTTACGGGATTGATAATCCCTTGTTCCTGGATCTGAAAAACAACCCCCGCTATCTGGTCCAGACGATTCTGCCCTGGCTGCTCAAGTACCTCTGGACGATGCCCAAGATCGCTCGGCTCGGTCAACCGGTTGGCGAATATTTGCAGCAGATTTCAAAAAACCAGGCCCTGATCGACATGATCGCCCAGCATTTTTTCCAGGACACCCCGACCTTTTTCGCGCTGAGCTATTTCAGCCTCTATCTGGATTACCAGTATCCCAAAGGTGGCACCGGCGTCTTGGCTGAGGCCCTGAAGAACTTCATCCTTGAGCATGGCGGAGAAATCCGCTGCAACACGGAAATCAGTGCCATCGATCCGCAAAGTCAGGTTGCTCTGGACAGCACTGGTCAGGCATGGGTCTATCAGGATCTGGTCTGGTGTGCTGATTTGAAGCGATTGTACGAAATTACAGACGAATCTCAACTCATGGACGCACGTGCCCGGCAGGCCATCGCTGATCAACGGAAGGCCATGGCAGGAAAGTCAGGCGGTGATTCCATCCTGACCCTCTACCTCGCCGTCGACCTGAGTCCGGATTATTTTGCCAGCATTGCCAATCCCCATTTCTTCTACACACCGCGTGCGACTGGCCTGACGAGCCTGTCGCCCTCCGTGGGCAATAACCAGGCGGAGATTGAAGCCTGGATTGCAGACTATCTCGACCTGACGACCTTTGAGATTTCCTGCCCTGCCATGCGAGATCCGAGTCTGGCGCCACCCGGGCAAACCGGCCTGATCATCAGCACGCTGTTTGACTACCAGCTGGTCCGGCAAATCTCCGAAAGTGGCTGGTACGAATCGTTCAAGGAAAGCTGCGCCCGGCAAATCATCGCGATCCTCGACCAGACCATCTATCCGGGAGTGGCCGGAAAAATCATCCATCAAATTGTCGCCACACCGCTGACGCTACAACGCCTGACTGGCAATACCGACGGCGCGATCACCGGCTGGGCCTTCACAAACAAGGAGATACCAGTCGTCCACAGCATGCCGAAAATCGCCCAGTCCGTCCTGACCCCGATCCCCCATGTCTACCAGGCAGGTCAATGGACCTACAGCCCCTCCGGCTTGCCGATTTCGATCCTGACCGGCAAACTCGCCGCGGATCGGATTGTAAAATAGTCGCTGGGGGGTCAGCCGCGCAGGCCCCTGCCAAAATCCGCTGGCAAGCCTGTCAGCTGCAGACTGATCGCCCATATCTTCCGGCCTATTTCCCGGTCTAACGCATGCGGGGCCGGTTTTTCTTCGTTGGTCAGGTGGAAAAAGCGTCCTGAGACTGCGGCCAGTTCCGGCGCCGAGGCCAAGTAGCCGATCGCAGGTCCGGAGATGGCGGCGTCTTTCAGGAAAAGACCGGTGACGTAGCGGGTGAAGAGCCGGTAGAGCCAGCCATTGTTGTGGCCAATGTTGGTTTTGACATCGCCGGGATGGACCGCATTGATCGTCACCCCCGTATCCTGCAGCAGATCGGCAAATTCCCAGACCGTGAGCAGCTGGGCCGTTTTCGAGGCGCCATAGGAGCGCAGGCCGGTGTAATGACGCTTGTGCCAGGCAAGATCATCGAGATCAAGGCCATTGAAACGGTGGCCTTCCGAATTGACCTGGATGATCCGGGCCGGGCTGCTCGCAATCATACGGTCAAGCAACAGTTCGGTCAGAAGGAACGAGGCCAGATGGTTGACACAGAAGACGGTTTCGTGACCAGCCGATGTGAATGTTCGAGTCGTCGAATGCATGCCGGCGCAATTGATCAGCACATCGATCCGGGGGTAACGCTCGAGGATGGTGCGAGCCGCCAGTCGGACCTGCTCCAGGTCGGAAAAATCAGCCAGGATGTTGTCCATTGTCACCGGCCATTGTGCCTGGAGTTCCGTGGCAACCCGAGCAGCCTTTTCCGGGCTTCGGCTGACAAGGACCAGCTGCGCGCCATGGCTGGCCAGCGCCCGCGCGATCTCCAGACCGACGCCGGAGGTGGCGCCTGTGATCACACAAACTTTGCCGCTCATTGATTCGGTAAAGGGTTTTTGCGGCAGCTGGCGATTGGTGAGGAATTTCAATTCGTCCGGCAATTCTCGTTTCATGGCATCCCCTTCGTCATAACGGCCCTGATCTGCCTCAATGATCGCTCATCTTGCACGACCCTCTCAGCCGAATTTCTTGTGCATGAACCTGCGGTACATCTTGTTGAATCGCGGGATACCGTTGAAAATATCACCCCAGAGGTCGTAATAATCACGCTGCTCGATGATCAGGCCCTCTTCATTGAAGGTCAGCTTCGTCGCGCCAAAGACGGGGGTATCCGGATATTTTTGGAAAGCCATGGTCATTTTCCAGTCCATGAGAACAACCGGGCCATTCTCCGCCATGGACAGGATATCCATGCGCAGAGACTGGCACCGGTCAGTCAGGCGTTTGCACATCGCCTGGAAATCCTCCATCCCTTCGATCCGCTGGATCGAGTCCTGGAAGATGATCTGAGGATGATAATACGGAAACAGATGGGACCAGTCCGGTTTGCCATCTGTGTTGTAAGTCCGGGACCACAGGTCTTTGATCTCGGCTAGTGTCAGGCGATGATTGTAATGCGGATCTGGTTTTGAATCAGACAGTCTTTCAGCCATGGAGCAATCCTCATTTTGCAGATATAAAGGTGAAAAGCGGGTGTCTCGAGGGTCCAACACGCATTTGATACATCAAATGTATCGCATAATTGGATTATAAGCCAACACCGAACAGCTGCTGAATGAGTGATTTTATGATCTTGTCATTGCCTGTTTGGGTTTCCTGTCAACAAAATACAATCCCCAGTGTTTTTCTGGGTCGCCCGCATCGAGTGAGCCTTTCCAGGGCTCATCAAAAGCTTCAAAATAGAACGTCAGGATGTGATTGGATTGGCTCCAGTGCATCAGGTCGGCAAAATAGCTCTTTTGCAGCTCTTTGCTGGCGTTTTCGGGAGGGATTCCCCTGCCATTGGAATGAGTAGGCCAGCCTGTTTCTGTAATGATAACCGTTTTTTCAGGATACAGGCGCTTGACCTGATTGTAATTTTCCTCAGTGTATCGAATCGCTTCATCCACCCCTTTGTACTCCCAGACTGGATACGTATGAATCGAGATAAAATCAATTTCTGCCACCAGGGGTTGGAGCTTGTTGAGCCAAGGGATGTAATTCTCGCAGAAAGTAACCGGCTGTTTGCACGATTTTTTCACCTTGCGGGCAAATTCAATGACCCGGTCAACAGCAACCAAATGATCGGACCATTCCACAGTGGCTTCATTGCCGACGGAAATGGCAAATACAACGTCCGGATAATCATTGGCCAGACGGATCAGTTGATGGATCTGATCCTCATTGTGCAGCGCATTCCTGTCCAGGATATCTTGCGGCAGTGGTTCGGAGAACCAAGGGCATTGCGGATTGCTTAGCTCCGCTTCCAGGCAGGTACCCAGCAACACTTTAAAATCGAGATTTTGCTGGCGGATGATATCAAGCACAGTTTGAGCATGGAGATTGGGATCATAGAGCCTCAAGTAGTGCCAATCACCTGCCAGTATTTTCAAATCTTCCAGAATTTGCGCCTCATCCGGAAAAACATTGGCAGCTGGACTCTGACCTGTACGATAGCCTGAATAGCAGATCGCCGGTTTGTTTTGAAAGGAGACTGCTTGGTTCCTTTGCATGAAAACCTCATTCCTTATGTGAATTTAAAATCCCCAGTACTGGTCCACAGTCCCCAATGCGCCCCGCAGTCGCCTTCCTGCTGAGCTTTCCAATGCTCGTCAAATGACGTGAAGTAGAAAATGTCCACAGCTTCCTCTTTGGCCCACCGATAGGTATTCACAAAATAGTGCGCCATGTTTTCCAGGGAGGCAACCGCATCTCCCCGATGACCACCATCACTCGGCCAACCCGTTTCACTGATAATCACCTTTTTCCCATTGGCTGCACGGATGGCCGTATGATACATTTCCCGCATATACTCGATCGATTGACCCAGCGCGCAAGATTCCCAGTAGGGATAGCAATTGGCCATTACCAGGTCACAGGCAGCGGCAACCTTCGGATGATCGCGAAATATATAGTAGGAATCCACGTATCCCACCGGTATGCGCGGTATCTGTTCTTTCACACGCGTGAGATATCCGATGAGTTTATCTTCAGGAAGATCCCCCCTGTAGATCACTTCATTCCCCACCGCTGCCAAGTCGACAAACCCTTTTGAAGCAAGATCGATGAGACCTTTGATTTCTTCCTCATTAGCCTCGAGATCTGCATCCAGCCAGGCGCCGACGAGGGTCTTGAAGCCCATTTCATGTGCGATTCTGGGGATTTTTTCATGCCCACACGTACAGGAAAAGATCCGGATCCACGCTGCATAGGGCTGGATGATCGCCAAGCGGTCACGAATCTGCTGTTCGGTGATCTGGGAATTTTTCGCTGGGTCCTGGTCATCCTTATAAATACTAAAACAGATCCCATGAATCTTGTTTTCAAGGGTCTGCATCACGCTCTGACGCAATTCGGGCAAGGATTTCGACAGGTCCATTGTGTTTAAAGCTGAATGTGTGACATCCAGATGGCGCTTCTGACTCATACTCCCGGACATAGACACTCTCCAAAGACCTCATATTTAATTCATTTTTGAAAAACACGAACGTAATCGACAGACAGTCTCGCGGGGAATTCCGTATCCAGTCCTACAGGACCCGGCAAGGTGCCGCCAACAGCGAGATTCAAAATAACGAAAAACGGCTGGTCAAAAACCCATGCTTGCCCGTTTAAATCGTCTGGACTGAGCTTGAAATATTCCTCACCATCGAAAAACCAGCGAATCTGGTCTGGGTCCCATTCAATGGCATACGTGTGGAATTCATCAGCAATGTTGAACGTTTGCCGGTTCCACATGCTCTTGCCCAGGGCGCCAGAGTAGCCCGGACCATGGAGGGTGCCAAGGACCAGGTCAGGCTCCCGGCCGACGTGCTCCATGATGTCAATTTCCCCACAGTCTGGCCAGTTTGTTCCGTCGAAATTGGAACCGAGCATCCAGAACGCTGGCCACAAGCCAAGACCTGCTGGCACCTTGATGCGGGCTTCTATGCGACCATATTGCGTTTCTTTCAGGCCCTGGGTCTTGAGTCGTGCAGAGGTGTAATAGGAATTTTCATATTTTTCCTGCCGAGCCTCGATCACCAGCATGCCGTCTTCGACGCGGGCATTTTCAGGCCGGTCTGTGTAGTATTGAGCTTCGCCATTACCCCAGCCATGTCCACCTTCATCAAAGGTCCAAATGGATGGATCGATTTTCTTGCCGTCAAATTCATCATGCCAGCTCAATTGCCAGCCAGCTGGGATTTCAACGTCACTTTTTCTGGCAAGGAAACACCCTGATGCTGCAAGCAGGATGACCAGGGTGAGAGCGATTGGAACAGTCCATTTTCTGACCACAACCAAACCCCCAACTTCACTATTGATTGCCGTGAAGGCTCCCCGCAGAACAGCGGGGAGCCTCCTGGCCGGGTCAAGGCAATCCATCCGCTACGGGATTGACTGCCGGTCTTTTTAGAAATTACTGGGCATCCAGGCCAGACTGCAGATCTTCCTGGGCCTTGTCAGCCAAGGCTTTGGCTTCGGTGTAGGTGCCAAACGGGGCAAAATAGGAGGCATAGGGGTTGGCATACTGGCCAGCACCCTTGGGCGCCACCCAATACTGCTCATAGCCAACCTTGAAGTTGCCCAGGTAGGGGGCGACCTCCTGGCCGATCTTGGTCTCGAGCGTGGCATTGGGCTGGGTCGGGATGAAGCCGACCGCATTGGCGAATGCGGAGTAGTTGGCCGGATCCGAGAATTCACTCAGATACAGCAGGGCGGCTTCCTTGTTCTCGGTCTTGTCGGCGATCGCCCAGCCCTGGTCATACTTGCCGAACAGGTACTGGTTGTCTGCGGCATTGTCGCTGCCCGGGAAGGGGATGTAGCCCCAGTCAAAGGCTGGCTGTGCCGCCTCGATCGCACTGGCGTACCAGGTGCCGCCCGGGAACATGGCCACGGCACCGGATGCAAAACGGCCCGGAGCTGCATCGCCTGCGATGCCGCTGGCGCCCGCTTCCATCATCTCGCCGGCATAGACTTTCATCTTTTCCCACATCTGAAGGGACTTCTCGTCGTTCCATTTGACAGTGCCGGTCCACAGACCTTCAACCAGCGCGCCCTGGTCCGGATAGGCTGCGCCCAGAAGGCCATAGGCACCGACGAAGATCGGCCAGCCGTCTTTGCCGCCAGCGGTCATCAGCGGAATCCCCGCAGCTTTGAATGCTTCATTGGCGGCAACCAGTTCGCTCCAGGTCGTCGGGATCTTGACGTTGTTGGCTGCAAAGAGGTCTTTGTTGACATAGATGCCACTGTAGGAGACACGTCCCAGGTTGACCGAATAGACTTTGCCGTTATAGGTGCCTGCGTCCTTGATCGATGCTTCGTCATAGTTCTTGATGAAGGGCTGGTCGCTGATGTCCATCAGGTAGCCCGCTTCGATCAGGGTCTGCCAGTTCGGCGGGGTGGCATTCTTCATGTAGGGCTGCGCGGCATTGGCGAAACCGAAGATATCGATCACGTCGACATCGTTGGCCGTCAGGCGGGTCTGGGTGACAGTGCTCAGATCGTTGGCATTGACCACTGCCAGGTCAATCTTGATGTTCGGATGGGCAGCGGTGAAGGTCTCATTGAAGCTGTTCATGAAGTCGACCATGGGCGGGTTCTGGTGGACCAGGACTCGCAAGGTCACCGGCTTGTCGCCCGCAGCAGCAGTCGTCGCTGCGGCAGTGTCACCGGCTTGGGTCGTGGCCGTCGAGCCACCGCAAGCGGCAAGCAGCATCGCAACCGCCAGGGTGAGGGCAATCAGGACAGATAGCATCGATTTACGCATGGATACAGTCTCCTCCTCTGGAACCAGTGAGCCGTGACGGGAAGCGTTTTCACTATTATCCCGGTTTTTGGGCTCTATTTATGGTAGCGCTTTCATTCTAGCACCACCATCACGACCCGTCAACACTTTCCACCAAGGGTGGGCCTCTTTTTCTTGCTTCTTTTGTGATACTCGTTTAAATTGCTTGATTTACCCCTTGTTCAACCTGAATATTACCGATATCATAAGAATATTGTTAAGAGGTGATAAACGTGACCGAACGCAGCATTACAATCAAAGACATCGCAGAAAAAGCAAGCGTTTCCATCAGCACGGTCTCCCGTGTTTTGAATGGCAATGCACCTGTAGCCGAATCGACTCGTCGGCGCATCATGGAAATCATTGATGAGCTGGGCTACAAACCCAATATGTTTGCCCAGGGCCTTGCTGGCGGCCAGTCAAGAACCATCGGCATTTTGACCCAGCTGATCGGCAGCCCGTTTTTCGATGTCATCCTGCGTGGGATCTTGAAGGGAATCAATGGCAGTGGCTATTCCCCTTTGTTTGCAGACGGAGGTTGGAATTCAGCCAAGGACGAAGCAGCCATCCAGACATTCATGCAGCGCCAAGTCGATGGATTGATTGTTCTGAGCGGCAGTACATCGGATCAATATCTCCAGGAAGTCTCGCGGCAGATCCCGATGATCATGATCGGGAGAAAAATACCTGACCTTCTAGACAGGTGTCTTGTTTTCAATGATTTTGACGACGCGAAAACAGCAACCCGGTTTTTAATTCAGTCCGGACATAACCGGATTGCCCATATTTCCGGGCTTGTGGATCACATTGATGCCATCGAGCGACGATTTGGGTATCTGGAAGCGCTCAAAGAAGCTGACATTCCACAAAACCCGGACCTGATCGTGGAAGGCGATTTCACAGAGCCCTCCGGCATGATGGCGGTCGAGATGCTTTTATCCAGGGGCGTGTCTTTCAGTGCCATTTTCGCTGCCAATGACCAGATGGCCTATGGTGCACGTCTGGCACTGTACAGACGTGGCCTTAGAGTACCTGAGGATGTCTCTCTTGTTGGTTTCGACGATCAGGCACCTTCGGCGTTCATGATCCCGCCACTGACAACCATCCGGCGCCCTCCGCTTGAAATCGGCGAGCAAGCTGGGAGGGCCATGATTTCTCTGATCCAGGGCAAGCCCATCCAGCTTTCTGGCTGCGAATCCACCCTGATGATTCGCGAATCCGTCAACAGACGACTGTAATCAGAGTTTTCACAAAAGCTTGGTCTTCAGCCATCCAGCTCAAAGAAAAATAGCCCGCCAGCTTCCCCTGATACAGGCGAAAGCGGCGGGCTATGTCCATTCAGGCAGACTGGGTCAAGACAGGTTGACCCTTAGGACATGGATCTGATTATCATCCATTTGTTCGATGATCGACCGGGGCAGACATAAGCCACCGTTTGTCCGGTCACATGGAATGATGCTTCCCATGTGCTCGACCGATTCGACCTGATAGGATCCATAATCCAGGCCCTTGGGGTTTGAGTAACAGACCTCGATCATTTTCCTGGCAAAACGGAACCGGATACTGGCAGTTCCTTGTGAGTTGAATTGTTCTGCCACCAGTTTCGGGCAAATCTCCAGGTCTCCCAGACGGCCACGCAATCCATAGGCCTGAGTTAAGAAAGTCAGGATATACCAGCTAGCCGAACCGGTTAAAAAAGGATATACCCCGCGTCCGCGCGCATCGAAGTATTCGGGAACACCCGGATACATGCAGCTGATCTCAAATTCCGAACTGTGGCGATACATCCGGTCAAGCACCTGATGCCCTTCCTGGGCGAACCCTCTTTCATACAAGGCGTAGGCATACATAACCACCATATGATTGAAAACGGCCCCGTTCTCCTTATGTCCGAAGGCAAAGCCAAAACAACGTCCCATGTTGAACAAGACTTCGTGGAAATTGGTGTTCAGGCGATGCCCTCCCACTGTTTCGTCCAGCAAGTAATGGTCGATGGAGCGGATCAGCTCCCGGGCTTGTTCATCCGTGGCAATGCCTCCCATCAGGCTGAACACCTGGCCGGTCAGGGTCATCCTGACACCATTAGGATGGTCGCCCTCCAGACGATTGCCATCATTGTCATAATAACCATTGAACCAGTGGAATCCTTGCTGGCTGGAGATCCATTCGCTTGTCCGGATGTGCTGGGTGATCCACTCCGCTTTGATAAAGCAATCTCTGGCCAGATCGTCGAGTCGGACGGCGATTTGTTCCCCTTCGATCTGGTGGCTGATTTTTCCATAATACTGTTTCAGACGTCCGATCTTGGCCTGGGGCAGATCATAGTCGACTGGATCGCCAAGCGTATCGAGAAGATCCAGCAACGCTTTGCCCAGTCGGACGGATTCCTGGCCGTGCTGCTTCAAGGCTTGGGCCAGCTCTCCAAGCTTCCTGAAATTGCTGGCATACATCGCCGTGAAAGCGACACTCTCCCCACGTTTTTCAGCCATATCCAGGCCATCGTTCCAGTCAGCGCCTTCCAGCCTGATGTGGTTATGGTCACCCACGTTGAAGAAAGCAGTCAAGTGCTGCACCAGAAGATGCTCCAGCAACGTGCCCTCGTAAACTTCACCACTGGAAGTCAACTGGCTTGTCCCTTGTGATGGATGCCAAAGCGGATCTGTCGCCTGGGCTCTTTCCAGCAAATTGTCTTTGAAATAGGCTTGCTTCCTGAGCAGAAAATCCAGATCCCCTGTCTGGTTGATGTATAGAAGTGTGGTCAGCAAAGGCCAGGCCCCATGGTCCATCCACACACGCGGGATGTTGTTGCGATCCGCCTTGAATTCTCCGGGACGGCTGCCAATGATGGTGGCATTGCTGCCATCCAGCCGGACGCCGGCAAAATTGTCGAACAGCAGCTGGTCGACTGGCTTGGCCTCCATGACCAGAACCGCCAGAATGTCTTGCCAGAGGTCTCTCCACCCTCGTCCGCCCTTGCCGTAATCATGATAGGGCAGGTATGAGTTGCCAAATTGACGCCTGAAGATCGGCTGCAGGCAAACCCATTTGAACCATTGGTTAAAAGCGGCATCACTCGTTGCGATGGACAGCTGGCTGATCCGGTCCTGCCAGTGGTTCCTGGTCTGATCGAGCCAGAAATCGAACCGTTCCTGGCTTCCGTATTTTTCGACCAGCTCCAGATCCTTTTTCGGATCGGAAGCAATGCCAAGCAGCAAGACAAAGGAACAGGTTTCACGAGGCTGCAGCACCCTTTTGGCGAAGCGCAGCCCTCCGATCGCTTCATAGCCTTCAAAGCAATCGCCGGGTGAGGCCAATGGAACTTCTGGATCTGTGACAGCCCTGGGCCAGGCCAGGCTTTTCCCTTCACCAATGAAGTCTTCAAGGATCGGAATCAATCCCTGAGGGGGGGTGCCATCGCCTTCCAGGCCCATGACCTGATAGACCAGATGGTTCGGATGATGGCCCCGTTCATCAAAACTCAGGGTAGGACTGACCAGAACCCCATGGCTTGTGCATTCGATGCGGTTCAACAAGGCAGTGACATGGCGATGGTCACGAAGATTATCTGCTGAGCGGCCGAAAATTGGGATTGCCGCAGTTGGCTCAATCTCAAGCGGTCGATCCGTGATGTTGGTAATCTGAATGTTCATCATCTCGACTCGATCATCGGTCGCCGGGATGAAATTGGTCACATGCGCTTCAAGCCCAACCTGCCGGTTCAAACGCTTCATTTGATGCCACAATAGCCCTGCTCTCACGGTGGTTTCATCGCTGCCATGTGCATCCATCAGCTGGGCGGCTGAGCCACCGGTGGCTGACCAGACGGTCTGGCCATTGATTCTGAGCCAGAAATTGCGCGCAGCGTTGGTATGATGCAAGTCTTCGACAGACAAGGGTTGGGTCAGCCAGGCGTGATGGTTGATTTTGATGTCTCCGTGGAGCCTGGGTGTGACACACGACATCAGTCCTGCCTCGTTCATCAGCGGAAAATAGAGGTAATTCACCTGATCCGGGCCACTCAGTTCGAAAGTCCCCTGCTGATCAATAAATTTCCAGGTGCTCTTGTCTCTTGACATAATGTTCAGCCTTTCCATGATTCGTTTGGCATCTTGCCAGCCAATGGTCAATTGAAATGAACATCAATTTGCCTGACCCGTCCTTCACGGACCCAGGCTGCATAAGGTGCTGGTATGGCCGGTGTGTCCAGTTCGATGGTTTCATCGTCCAGAGACAGGATTTGTTTAATGATCTGGCACTGGTGGTCAAACGTGTCCTTCCGGTTCCCGTTGTGGTAAATAACAGTGCATTGCCCCAGGAACGTACAGGCGACTTCCCCCTGGCTGTCGAACAGCCAGGCCGGTAAGACGGGATCGAACTGAAGGTAAAGTTCACCCTCCCGGACATGAAACGGGACAGGTCCGAACATCATCTGATTCCACATGCTGAGAAACTCGGCCGTGGAACCGGTCAGCCTGGCGACGAATCCACGGCCATGCAAATCCGGATCAGGATGGGCACTGCTGACGATAAACGAGGAATTCTCCATCGGGTTGCGGCCGTACCGCTCAGGATCCAGGAAGGCTGGCAAGGCTGTCCTCAGATCCTCGAAAAATTCCTGATAGAGGCCAGACTTTAGAACTGACAGCAGGTATTTGTATTCCATGTGCAGGAAGATGGACTCATTTTCCAGCCAGCCAGGCGTGAAGACGCGGAGCCGGCCGATTTCATAAGTCTGTTCGGCTAATGACACGTTGGTCTTGTACATGGAAAGTGAGCGGTCAAACAGATCACTGCCCTTGATTTTGGCATAGATCGTTCTTGCTTCCTGACCTTTCAGCTGTTTCATCCATCTGGCTGGGCCTTCAAGAAACAGAGGCAAATCCTTCTGGGAAAAGCCTAGAACTTTGATGTAGGGGTGATTGTTTTCATCGACCAATGGTTTTCCATTTTCCAGATGGATGATCTCAAAGCGATCCACCACATAGGTGAAATAGGTCGGGGGAATGCCATGGTTATGGCGAATGGCCCGTTCTATCCCGTCTTTCACTTTGTTGCGGCAGAGGTTGAGGACGTTTCTCAGCTCGCGAGCCTGGATGGCTTGGCAAGTGCCCTCAATTCCAAACCTTGTCTCCTCGCGATAGGTCTCCCGGGCCAAGGAAACCGCATCCCAGTAAATGAAATCCCGGTTCCCTGACAGATTGACCTGGAAAGCACGCAAGGCCTCATGGATCTTTTCCATCAAGCGGTTCATTTCGACCGGAATGTCAAGAACCAGGGTTTCAGGCATGGTCTCAATCAGCATGTTCAATAGCCGATACAGTTCCAGCGTATCGGGGAAAGAGGACCCAAAGAGGCCTGGCAGCCCATTCAAGGCATCACACCAGCCTGGCTTGTCCGCTTCCATTTCGACACCCATGCCATAGGGATCGAGCGTGGCAAATTTGATCACAGCCAGAAGGACCAGCTTGACCCGGAGCGTCGATTTGAAAACCGATCCCTTTCCGTTGGCATCGTGCATGAAATGCTGGTTATCACTGCGATTTGAAATCAATGCAGCTTTTTGCGGGTCTTTGGCCACGGCATGGTATTGGCGCGGATGGTCTCCAACCAGCACATACTTTCGTTCACGCGGCTGGACATGGCGCGCACTTTCGTAATACGGGATCGGGGCATTCTTGTCGAAGAGCTCATCGCTCTTGTCCGGGTAGATGGCCAGGTAGCTGTCGATCAAATCCAGATTGTATGTCCAGTGATCCGTCCAATACCCTTCTCCGAATTCAGCGTCGAAGTATTGCTCCGAAAGCCCCAGGGCCAATTGCAGAAAATCCTGTGCCGGGATGCAGAGCAAAATCTTGTGTTCGGCAATCATGGTCAACAGGCTGCCCGGTGTGAATGGTTTTCTCAAAAACGGGACCAGCATCCGCGGTTCAACCGTCTGGTCCAGGAGTGTTTTCAGTTTTTCCCTGGGAAGTTTGAATTGGCTGCCCTTCACGATCAACGGATTATAGCCGTCGGTCTGGATCAAGCTCATGAACGCCCTGATGTTGCCATCCATGACTTTGGGTTCAAACCAGACATCATTCCTGCGGTTCTGATTGACATCGCGATAATTCCCGTTGCCTTGGGAATAGAATTCCGGGGCAAGGTAAAAGGCATTGTAGTCTCGTTCTGGATCCCCATGCTTGCGGGAATAAATGTGATAGTTGACCGGATTCTCTTTTGATCCCAGCTGGATGGGCCATCCGCCGCGCAATAGGTTATCCAGGAAGGTCTGGTTGCAATATTGGTCGAATTCCGGGGAACTTGTCTTTGTCCTGACCGGATGGACCAAATCTGCGACGATCTGCCGGGCTTCGAGAATCTTCGTGAAGAAGTAATCCGCCGAAGCAAATTTCGATGAAACCGTATCCAGCAAGGTCATATTGCTGGCATGTCCATAGACACTGATGACGGTTACGGTTTGACCAGGTCCCAGTTCCGTTTTGAATCCGAAAAACGAGCAGGGCGTCTTGCCTGCCACGTACTTTTGGCTTTGCAGGCGGACCATGTCATCCAGGCTGGTGGTTTCAAAGCCCTTGGCAGTTTGCAAAGATGTATCCTGGCCAAAGACCAGTTCCGGACTGACGATCGTCTGAACAGGCAGGATTTGTCCCGATTGCCAGACAACGGCCGTCGAAAAATTGCCGCCTTCGATTGCGTGGATCTCGGCAGAGTCTTTGATCGTTGAACGCAATTGGTAAAAGGGCAGGTTGTTTTCCCGGTTCTTGATATCATACCAGGCTTCCATCGTGCGACTGGTTTCTTTCAATGCTGAGTTAGTCAAGCCAAACGGGATCATGACCGGAAGACCATCGAGAATCTCGAAAGAAGCAGACTGGGATCCAAGGTTGGTTAGCTCCATTTTGCGGATCAAACCGCCCACAGGCTCATGGGTCAAGTTGGTATACAGGACTTCCATGCGGATTTCACCCGCTGGATTTTCGTCCTGGATTTTGAATTCATTCAAGCCAATCCACATCGTCCGGCAGGCCTGTTTTGATGATGAACCGAAAGGCTCAACTACGACTGGTTTTTCAAGACCTGCTTGGCCCGTCTTCTTGACAAAAGTGCGAAACCCCGTCAGAGGCGTTGTCTGAAAAGCTTTGTTGGCTGGCTGGAATTCCATGATGGGATGGTCTTTGTCGGATATCCCGAAACTGGAAATGCCCTGCCCGCGATTGACATAGAAGATCCATAAGGGGATGCCCAGCGGTCCTGCGATTCCGGGAAGCAAATTGGCAAAAGTTGGTTTGTTCTGATAATCAGATAGTTGAAATGGATAATCTTTTTTTGCTTGATAGGGGCTCATGGATGATTCCTCATTTTTCACGATCGCATGGCATAGAGATCACAGATTCTCTGCTTCTGCTCTGTGGAAAGGTGCGCAACCGGTGAATTCCCCTCACCGGTGTTTTGATTTTCAACAATCAAAACGGCTGCATCCTTGTCCAGGGCATGGGTATGCCAGACGCTCTTCTTGACGTTATAGACTTTCAATGGCTGCATCAGAATCGCTTCAACATCGGTGGGATACGCCCCGTCACCACCTGTAAAGAGCGTACAGGCACCAGAAACCAGGACAAACACCTCATCTGTTTCATCGTGCTTTTGCATGGTTTCCAGATTGGCTACGTCGAGGTCTTCACAATACTTCAACACAGCCACCCGCCAACTTTCGTAGTCGACGATCGGCAAATAGCCATTGTCCTGAAAATTGAATATTTCGATCAATTTCTTCAAGTCTTTTCCTTTTCAACCTTTGACAGCGCCCTGAGTCAAACCAGACACGATGTAACGCTGCAGGAACAGGAAGAGGATCAACATGGGCAAGGTCATGATCAGGACAGCCGCAGCAAGGGTTGGCCAGTTGCTGCCATAGACACCCTGAAAGACGATCATGCCGCGTGTGATGGGGTAATACTTCTCATTCGTCAAATAGATCGTGGGCAAAATCAATTCATTCCAGATCCCGATGGCATGAAGAACGGACACGGTTGCGATCGCAGGCTGGATCAGGGGTGTCACAATCGTCAGGACAAATCGGAAATAGCCACACCCATCCAAGGCCCCAACCTCATCCATTTCCTTCGGGACGGTCTTGATGTAGTTGACAAGGATGACGATCCCGATCGGATTGCTTAAAAACAGCAGGATATATCCGACAGGATTGTTGTAGAGCCCCAGGTTCAGCATCAATTGAAATTGCGGGATCAGGGCAGGCGGCAAGAACAGGGCTACCACAAAGATCGTCAAAATCACACCGGAGCCTTTGACATATTGCCGTGCGACCGGGAATGCAACGAAAATTGCGGTCACGATGTAAGCTGCTGTGGCAAAGAACGTGTAGAGAATGGTGTTGCCCATGTAGCGGGGGAAGTTGGCTTTGGACCAGGCGTCCACAAAATTTTTGAATTGAAACGAGCGAGAAATTCCGACAGCATTTTTCATGAACTCGGGCATCGTTTTCAGGGAGGTGTTGACCAGCATCAAGATAGGACCAGCATAGATGATCGCAAAAATGATCAAGACCACGTAGGAAAGAACGATTCCCCAGCGAATTGTCTTGGCGGGGCGAGGTTTGCCTGACACGGAATCGAGAACCATGGCAGTTGCAGAATCGGGCTTTAATTGTGTACTCATCCCAGAATTCTCCTTTCCCGTCTTTGCAGGATCGCCTGTGTCGTCATTCCGAGAACCAGGACGATGAGGAAGAGAATCATCGAAGCGGCTGCTGCATAGCCCTGGCGGAACGAACTGGTCACACTTCCTGACGTCTGTCCGAAACCGGTGGCATAAATCAAGTAGCCAAGGACTTGGGTGCCATTGCGATAGCCAAGCAGAACCAGGAACAGCTGCCAGGCTTGCAGGGATCCAATGATATTGAGCAGCAGGTTCGTATTGACACTCGGTGTCAGCAAGGGCCACGTTACATTTTGGAAAGTCTGCCAGGAAGATGCGCCGTCAATGCAGGCAGCTTCATACAGTTCACTGGGAACCGTTTGCAGACCGGCTATGAAGATGACCATGGTTGTGCCCATGTTGGCCCAGATCTGGACAACGATGACCCAGGCAAATGCTTCTGTTGGTTTGCCGCCAAAGAATTCGGAACGTGTACCTAAAAGCTCCATGATTTTTGCAACCGGTCCACCCATGGGGTACAGGAACAAAGACCAGATCAGGCCTTGAATGACAGCACCCAAGATAACTGGCATGAAGTACAGCGTCCGGAAGAAGTTCTTCCCCCTGAGCTTGTTGTTCAGGATGACTGCAATCAATAATCCTAACGCAAACTGGACAGTTGTTACAAACAGGCAGAAAATGAGCGTCCTGCCGAGGGCAGCATAGTTGTCACGGGATGCCTGACCCATGAACAGGAACTCTTTGTAGTTATCCAGCCCGATCCAGTTGATGGGTGCGCCTTTGATACCAGTGGCATCGGTGAATGAATAGACACTTGTGGCCAGTGATGGTCCGAGTGCAATCAGAAAATAGATGAACAAACCCGGGAAAAGAAGCAGATACGGAACCAGCCTCCCTTTTCCACGGCCAAAGTGATAATTCATATCCTTGCCTCCTTGTTGAAGCTTGCTGGAAAGGCTCCCCGGTATTCTGCGGGGGAGCTATTTGGCCAGAGCACAGCAGACAGCCCGCGCGGAGTTGTCTGCTGTGCCTTTTTAGAAATTACTGGGCATCCAGGCCAGACTGCAGATCTTCCTGGGCCTTGTCAGCCAAGGCTTTGGCTTCGGTGTAGGTGCCAAACGGGGCAAAATAGGAGGCATAGGGGTTGGCATACTGGCCAGCACCCTTGGGCGCCACCCAATACTGCTCATAGCCAACCTTGAAGTTGCCCAGGTAGGGGGCGACCTCCTGGCCGATCTTGGTCTCGAGCGTGGCATTGGGCTGGGTCGGGATGAAGCCGACCGCATTGGCGAATGCGGAGTAGTTGGCCGGATCCGAGAATTCACTCAGATACAGCAGGGCGGCTTCCTTGTTCTCGGTCTTGTCGGCGATCGCCCAGCCCTGGTCATACTTGCCGAACAGGTACTGGTTGTCTGCGGCATTGTCGCTGCCCGGGAAGGGGATGTAGCCCCAGTCAAAGGCTGGCTGTGCCGCCTCGATCGCACTGGCGTACCAGGTGCCGCCCGGGAACATGGCCACGGCACCGGATGCAAAACGGCCCGGAGCTGCATCGCCTGCGATGCCGCTGGCGCCCGCTTCCATCATCTCGCCGGCATAGACTTTCATCTTTTCCCACATCTGAAGGGACTTCTCGTCGTTCCATTTGACAGTGCCGGTCCACAGACCTTCAACCAGCGCGCCCTGGTCCGGATAGGCTGCGCCCAGAAGGCCATAGGCACCGACGAAGATCGGCCAGCCGTCTTTGCCGCCAGCGGTCATCAGCGGAATCCCCGCAGCTTTGAATGCTTCATTGGCGGCAACCAGTTCGCTCCAGGTCGTCGGGATCTTGACGTTGTTGGCTGCAAAGAGGTCTTTGTTGACATAGATGCCACTGTAGGAGACACGTCCCAGGTTGACCGAATAGACTTTGCCGTTATAGGTGCCTGCGTCCTTGATCGATGCTTCGTCATAGTTCTTGATGAAGGGCTGGTCGCTGATGTCCATCAGGTAGCCCGCTTCGATCAGGGTCTGCCAGTTCGGCGGGGTGGCATTCTTCATGTAGGGCTGCGCGGCATTGGCGAAACCGAAGATATCGATCACGTCGACATCGTTGGCCGTCAGGCGGGTCTGGGTGACAGTGCTCAGATCGTTGGCATTGACCACTGCCAGGTCAATCTTGATGTTCGGATGGGCAGCGGTGAAGGTCTCATTGAAGCTGTTCATGAAGTCGACCATGGGCGGGTTCTGGTGGACCAGGACTCGCAAGGTCACCGGCTTGTCGCCCGCAGCAGCAGTCGTCGCTGCGGCAGTGTCACCGGCTTGGGTCGTGGCCGTCGAGCCACCGCAAGCGGCAAGCAGCATCGCAACCGCCAGGGTGAGGGCAATCAGGACAGATAGCATCGATTTACGCATGGATACAGTCTCCTCCTCTGGAACCAGTGAGCCGTGACGGGAAGCGTTTTCACTATTATCCCGGTTTTTGGGCTCTATTTATGGTAGCGCTTTCATTCTAGCACCACCACCCCGACTCGTCAACACTTTCCACCAAGGGTGGGCCTCTTTTTCTTGCTTCTTTTGTGACACTCGTTTAAATTGCTCGGTTGAATATGCAAAAATGAGTCAACTGATCTCATCAATTGACTCATTCCTGACTGACGCGTTGTGTATGAAGTTCGTTTTCGACTGCTGTATGAGGAAAATAGACACTTTCGTGCCGGGCCATGTTCCCGGTTTACAGATTTTCCTCGATCAGACGGGCGATGGCTGGTGCGGTCAGGCCATTTTCCTGAAGCTGGAACTCATAGCTGCCAACCTTCTGGAAGCGGTCGCCCAGATTGCACATCAGCTGCCGGGGAGCCTTCGCAAAGCCGGCCTTGTACTCGGCGACGGCACTGCCCAGACCGCCAATGGCGCTGTGCTCCTCGACCGTGACCACGAGCCGGTTCTCGGCAAACACGCGGTCCAACATTTCCTTGTCCAGGGGCTTGATCGTATGCATGTCGATCACACGCACGGAGAGGCTTTTTTCCTGCAGCAGGTCCGCAGCGCCGATGGCCTGGGCCAGGACTGCCCCAGTGGCGATGATGGCCACATCTGTGCCGGAACGGTATTCGATCGCCTGGCCGATCTTGAATTCAAAATCATCGGGATAGAGGATCGGAAAGCCCGGAGCACCGGTGAGCCGGATGTAGACCGGTCCGTCCAGTTCAGCGGCAGCGAACAGGGTTTTGTAGATCTGGTGCGGATCAGAAGGCGACAGCACCGTGAAATTGGGCAAGGCCCGGGCAACCGCCAGGTCATCCATTGCAAAATGGGTGTTGCCAAGCGGTCCGAAGCGCACCCCTGCCTCAATGCCGACCACCTTGGCATTCAGGTTCATGTAGCCAATCGCACTGCGCATCTGTTCGGCACAGCGCATCGGGGCAAAAGCGGCCAGGGTTACGGCAAAGGGCATCAGACCTTCTTTGGCCAAGCCGGCAGAAAAATCGATCAGGTTCTGTTCAGCGATGCCGACGTCAAACAGACGGTCGGGAAAGGTTTTTAAGAAATTTGTCAGTCGGGCGGTTGGTGTGGTGTCTGCCGTCACGGCATAGACGTTGCTGTTTTCCTGCCCTAAAAGGACCATCGCCTCGCCAAAAGCGGTCCGATGTCCCTGCTTGGACCATTCCTGCAATTTTTCCAGTGTGATTTTTCCCATGATCCTGCCTCCTCAAGCCAGTTCCAGATCGGACTGGGCTTGTTCGTATTGTTCCTGGTTGATCGGGGCGGCATGCCAGCCCAGATTGTTTTCCATGAAGGAGATTCCCTTGCCCTTGACGGTCTGGGCAATGATCAGGTGCGGTTTTCCGGCTGCGGATTGCTGCATCGCTTGCAAGGCTTCCAGCAGACTGGCCACATCATTGCCATCTTTTACAATCTGGACCTCCCAGCCGAAGGCCTTCCAGATCGCCGCCAGATCCAGATCCATGATTTCGGTCGTCTTGCCTGCCAGCTGGTAACTGTTGCGGTCAACGATTGCAATCAGGTTGTCCAGCTTGTTTTTGACTGCGTTCATCGCGGCTTCCCAGATCACACCTTCGTCGCATTCACCGTCACCCAGCACGCAATAGACTTTGTGGCTTTCCTGCTTGATTTTGGCTGCCTTCGCCATGCCACAGGCAATGGCAAACCCGTTGCCAAGGCTGCCAGTCGCAACCTCGAGGCCAAACTCGACATGGCAGCTGGGGTGGCCGGACAGGATGCTGTTGTCGCCTTTGAATGTATACATCTGTTCGCGGCTGAGGTAACCTGCCTCTACCAGAGCAGCATAATAAGACAGGCAGGCGTGTCCCTTGCTCATGACAAAGCGGTCACGCTCTTGCATACAAGGGTCCTGGGGATTGTGGTTCATGACGCCAAAATAGAGACTGGCGACAATTTCAATGCTTGACAGGGCGGGTCCAAAATGAGCCCCATGGCTGCCAGCGGCATAGCCCATCTCGATGCTGTCACGGCGCATGGCCGCCGCTTTCTCGCGAATCTTCTCGATGCTAGTTCCTGTGTTCATTTCTCGGATCCTCCACTCTGAACAAATGCCCGCTGTAGATCCCACCTGGAATCAATCGGGCCTGGTTGCGGGCCAAATCAATCAATTTCTGGACATCCACCTCCAGTGGATATCCCATTTCCTGTAGCATGAAAACCAAATCTTCGGTGGCCAGGTTGCCCGATGCGCCAGGGGCAAAGGGGCAGCCACCCAAGCCACCCAGGGTTGACTGGACGTTGCTGACACCCGCTTCGATCGCAGCCAGGGTGTTGACAAGGCCCATGTTCCGGGTGTCGTGGATATGAATGTGCAGGTCCAGCTGCGGGTAGGCCTGGCGGACCGCAGCGATGGTTTGGCGGACTTGGGCCGGGTTGGCGATCCCGATCGTGTCACAGAGATTGACGGTCCGGATGCCCAGATCCACATAGGGCTTGATAAACAAAGCCACATCTTCCCCGTTCTTTTTCCCTTCAAATGGACAGCCAAAGGCCGTAGCCAGGTCGAGGCAGACGTCCAGCTCCGGATAGGTTTCCAGCATCTTGGCTATATCAGCCTGCGATTCGGCATGGGTCCGGTTGATGTTGGCCCGGTTATGGCTTTCGCTCAGCGAGACAACCGTCGAAACATGGCGGATGCCGCTCTCCCAAGCGGTTTGGGCCCCGCGCAAGTTAGGCACCAGCGCCAGCAAATCCATGTCCGGATAGCGGGCCAGACACAGCTGGGCCAATTCGACCGCATCCTTCATCTGGGGCACGGCTTTGGGGCTGACAAAGGAGGTGATCTGCAGATGGCGGATTCCGGCTGCGATCAGTCCATCGATGATGGCGAGCTTGGTCTCGAGCGGAATGTATTCGGGGATGTTCTGGAATCCGTCGCGCGGACCCACTTCATAGATTTCAATTTCATTCATGGTTGTGTCTCCAGCATGCTTCCCTGCTCAGCCAGTCTCCGGTGCCAGGCAAAGGCTTCCTCCGGCAGTTGAGGGTGATGGCCACCACAGATTGTGCGGGCTTTTTGGACATAGGCTTCCAACTGGGCCTGATAGGCGCCGGCTGTGCAGTGATGGATGATGGCGTCCGCTCGTTCGGAATCATCCAGGCCGCGCAGATCGGCGACACCGTGTTCCGTGATGATGACATCGACGTCGTGCTCATTGATGTCCTGGTGCGAGACCATCGGTACGATCGTGGAGATCGCGCCGGATTTGCCGGTCGAGGGCAGCAGAATGACGGACAGTCCGGCATTCTGGGCAAAATTGGCCCCGCCACCGATGCCGTTGACAACCCGGCTGCCGCTGATGTGGCTCGAATTCACGTTGCCGTACACATCGATTTCTATCCCGGTGTTGAGCGCGATCAGGCCCATGCGGCCAATGGTTTCCGAATGGTTGATGATATCGCCATTGCGGATGACCAGCCGGTCCGATAGTCCTGGGGTGCTGCGGATGATCTCCTCCACCCGCTCGCTCATTTCCAGGCCAGCGGTCGAAACCGCAGCAGCCTTGCCGGAAACCAGCAATTCAAGGATGGCCTCGCCCACACCACCACAGAAGAACTGCAGATCCTGGAAAGGCGACCGGGCCAGGGAGCGGGCGATGCTGGTGGCCAGGCTGCCAAACCCCATTTGCAGAGGCGGCAGACAGCCGTCATAGACGCGATGCCATTCGATCTCGAGAAAATCAAACAGGTGCTGCGCGATCCGGTCGGTTTCAGGCGTGCCAGAGGGTGGCGGAGCAGCCCGCTCCGGGGCATGATGGATTACAATGGCGCGAACCTTGGCCGGATCCACGGGAAGGGTCGAGCGTCCAATCCGCTGCCGGACTGACACCAGGGGAATCGGCAGGGCCTTAGGAGGTGGTTCCTGCAGATAGAGATCATGCAAAGCACTGAGCTGCTCAGGCTGGGCTGTATTGATCTCGATGATGATCGACGCCGCTGCATCCATCAGGAGGTGTGACAATCCGCTGGAGGTCGTCGGAATCAGGTTGCCCTGCTCATCGATCCCCAGGGCCTCGATGACCGCGACATCGATGAGGCCCAAACGGCCGCTTCTGATCAGCCGGGGCATCTTGTTCATCTGCTGCTCGACGTAATGGACGGTTCCGGTATTGACCTGCCTGGCCAGGGAGGGATGCGCACACATAGGCGTTCGCCGGGCGATAATACCCGCCTGCCCTAGCTGTTCATCGAGCACTGGTACATTAGCCCCCGTGACCAGGTGGATCGACAAGTTCTCGCCGCTGTTTTTCCGGCGGACCAGCTCAGCCACGACAGCCTTCGGATAGCCAGCCATGGCATAGCCGCTCATGGCGACCGTCATGCCAGCTCGGATGCACGCAGCGGCTTTTTGAGCCGACACCACCCGGTTCTGCAGACTGGGGTTCCTGACCAGGTTGTTCACAGCATATCCTCCGCTCTCAAAGGTTCTTGTCAATGGGTCGCCTCGTGCTCAGCGCCGCGGCGTAAAGCCTGCAAACAGGACTTCATCGCTGGGTTTGTACCAGGGGATCTCCCGGATGACCCAGGTGTTGTTGAGATAGTGCTTGAGCGTGATGTTTTCCGAGGCGATGTTCCCACCCCATGTGGCACAACCCAGCGAACTGGTGAAGGGCATCCCGCTGGTCCAGCTGCCGGTATTGGTTGCCGCCTGCGGCTGGTTGACGACCACGCGAGTCGTGAAGGTCTGGAGTGAAACCTGTTCGATCGCGGCCGGATTTTGCGAATAGATCCCGCAGGAATGTCCGGCACCGGAATAAGCATGGTTTTCATTGATGATGCGAATGGCATCGCTCAGGTCCTGGTATTTGTACAATGCTACGACCAGACTCATCTTTTCGCCGCTGAAAGGGGTTGCCGCTCCGGTTTCGGATTCTTCGACCATCAGCATGCAGGTCTCATCCGGCACGTGAAGCCCAGCCAGATTGACAATGTTGCTGACCGGGGACGCCACGATATCACGGCTGATCACATGGTCGGCTGGCCAGTTTGGCCAGATCGCCTGTTGCAGTTTCAGTTTTTCGTCCGGATTCAGTAGATGTGCGCCGACATTTTCCAGTTCGGCCAGGAAATCATCATAAACAGATTCGGCAATGACCAAGCTATTGTCACAAGAACAGCCTGCCGCCAGGTCAAAAGTCTTGCTGGCCTTGATCTTGGCTGCAGCATCCTTCAGGTCGGCGGTTTCGTCGATCACGATGATCGCATTGCCGGCCCCGACGCCGAAAGCCGGTGTGCCGGAGCTGTAGGCGGCCCGGACCATGGGCTGGCCGCCGGTCGCGATGACCAGGTCACATTGCTTCATCAGCTCATTGGTCTCCTCCACCGATGGGTTGGGCAGGCTGATGAAAAGGTCCTCCGGCGCATCGTATTGTTTCATGACCGCGCGGATCAGGTCGACCACTTTCAACGTGGTCTTCTTGCCCCGGGGATGGGGGGCAAAGATCACGGCATCGCGGGCTTTGACAGCAAAGATCGCCTGGATGAGCGGATGCATTTCGGCTTGGGTGCTAGGCACCAGGGAACCGATGACCCCAACCGGCTTGGCGATCCGGACCAGTCCCTTTTCCGGCAATTCCTCGACCACGCCTACCGATCTGGCATGTTTGACATCGTAGAGGACGCCGCGGCATTTTTCGCGTATCTTGGCGACTTTGGACGGCACATCGCCGAGGCGGCATTCGTTGAAAGAGAATTCAGCCAGTTCCTGGACCAGCGCTTCATCTGCGACGATTTCCCAGACGATGGCGGCTGCCAGTTCGTCGACTTTTTCCTGGGTGAAGCTGGCTGCGATTTTTTGCGCAGCACGAGCCCTCTGTATCAGCTGGGCGATTGATTGTTCGGTGTTGCTAGCAAGTTCTTGCATGGGGAGACCTCCTGGGTTTTCTAAACATCTGGCCAGTATTTGGCGCCGGGCTCAGTGACCCACAGGTGTTGCTTTTCAAAATTTGGCCGGATATAGGGATTGCCATCGAGATGGCGGATGATCCAGAGGAAATACATCGCATACCCAGGGGCACTGACCTGGGGGTGGACCAGATCCGGTGCGATGGTCACCGTGTCGTTGTGCTCAAGCAGCACACCTTCATCGCCCAGCTTCAAAAGGCCGAAACCATTGTCTGGCTGGAATTTGTAGAAATAGATCTCCGGCTGGGGATGGGAATGCGACGGGAACCCCGCCCATTTGCCCGGATAGTGGATGTCCTCACCCAGCATGATATTGGATTCCGGAGCCAGTGCATGGTCGAGCAAGGTTTTGACAATCCGGGTTCCGGTCTCGTTCATCGTACCCTGGCCCCGGGTTTCGATCACCGAATTCCCCAGATCGTGTACTTTAACCGGGAAATGTGTCGTGTTGACCGTCCGGACGACCGCTAATTCAGAGTCCTCACCCAAACCGGTGATCTGGATGGACTCCTGCTGCGGGACGTCAATCAGCCAGAACGCATCATCGAGGAAGCTCTCGCGCCGGACTTCATACGTCTGGCCAGCGCATTCAACAGCAATGCTGCCAGAAAGCAGCAGGTAGACTTTTTCCAGACTGGCGTCATCCGTGAACACCATTCCCTGGTTCACTTTCAGGATGCCGAAATCCATCAGCATATCTGAATGATCCCCATCCAGCGCCGTGATGCTGTTATAACCCCATTGAAATCCTTCCGGATGTCGAATTCTCATGTTCGTGCCTCCTATCGTTCCATCTCACTCCATGATAGCAAGTGAGGGTTCATTCCGGGTAGGTCACCCAGACCGCGCCCTGGTCTGCAGACTGGACGCAGGTCTCAACAAACTGGACACCTTCCAGTCCATCCAGGACAGTGGGATGCCAGATCTTCGCTCTGGCCTCTGCGACAGATGCGCCCTGGTTAACCAGGTCTATCGCCCGGCCAAACTGGCGGTATAAATTGGCCCAGGCTTCAAACAGGCCTTCGGCATGACCGCCGCCGATCCGGTCGCACTGGATCGTGTCCGGATCGGGATACAGATAACCCATGCCCCGCTCCAGGATCCGGACAGGTTCACCCTGGACTTCGAAGCGCAGCTGGTTCGGATGCTCATCCCACCATTCGAGGCTGGCTTTTGATCCGACCACGCGGATTTTCTGCTGATGCATCGAGCCCGCGTTCACCGCGCTGGCCCAGAGGGTGCCGGCTGCACCGGTGTTGTAGCGGAGCATGACAAAGGCATTGTCCTCCAGCGGGGTCCGGCTTGTGACGAAGCTCTGGCGGTTGCACATCAGTGATTCAATCTTGAGCTGGGGGGCGATCGTCTCGGCCAGGAACAGGACATGGGTGCCGACATCGCCCAGAACGTACGAAGGCCCGGATTGCTGCGGGGTCACGCGCCATTTGGTACCTGGATCATTGGCCTCGACTTCAGCCGAGTGGAATCCATGGGCAAACTGCATGACGATCAACCGGATCTCGCCGAGATCGCCTTGGGCAACCATCTCCCGGGCCTGGTGGATCATCTGGAATCCACTGTAGCCATAGGTCACACCGACAATCCGGTTGCGCGCGAACGCCAGATCTGCCAGCTCCCTGGCTTGCTCGGTCGTGAAACAGAGCGGCTTTTCACAGACCACATGCAGGTTGTGTTCCAGTGCTGCTTTGCAAATTGCATAATGTGTCGCATTCGGCGTGGCGATGGACACCACTTCAATGCCGTCAGGCCGGCTGGTCTCTGCCTCAAACATCGCCTGGTAACTGGGGTAGCAGCGACCTTTTTCGAGGCCGATGGCCGTGCCGAAGGATTGTCCCCGCTCTGGATCGATATCCAGTGCAGCTGCGACAAATTGGAACAGGCGATCTCTGCCCGCCGCCTGGCGATGAATGGACCCGATCTGGCTGCCCTGGCCGCCGCCAACCATGCCCCAGCGGAGTGGACGCTCCAGATGAAATGCTTCATTGATCATGGCTGATTCCTTTCCTGGTACCGTCTGATTCAGGTGTTGAACACATGGAAGTCCAGCAATTGACTGGTCATCGCTGCGACCTCTTTGACATCCATCTGCCAATGTTTCTTGCTGACCAGTTCATAGGACCACCAGCTATCATAGCCGGTCGCCTTGACCGCATCGATCCAGTCCTTTAACGGGACATCACCCTCGCCAGCATAAACGCCGCGCAAGATGGTTTCGTCACAGATCGTCCCGGGCGGATTTTTCTTGCCATCGCAGAAGTGGATGTGATAGATCAGATCCTTGTCCAGCTTGGCGACCTCGTCAGGTGTCGTTTCCGCTCCATACCAGAGGTGCCAGAAGTCAATCACCATGCCAAAATTCGGACGACCGACCTCTTCAATCAATTCCAGACTCTGGTGCAGGGAATGGATCGGTGACCAGGCCACCGGTTCGAGCTGGAACTTGACCCCATAGCGTGCACCGACATCGGCGATGCGGCGGATGTTCTGCGCGGTCAGGCGGCGGACTTCTTCCCAGGGGCGTCCGGCCAAGGCACACAGCGGAACGAGCTGGATGCAGTCACAGCCGACAGTCTGGGCAAATCCTGAAAGGGTCTCAGTCTCTGCCAGCATACGGGCAATCGATTCGTCATCGGTTCGTTCAACGTTGGCGACATCGTTGATGCTGATCATCTCAATCTGGTGTTGCGCCAGCGTATTCCGTACCAGATCCGTCGAATTGCCGGATTCGAGATACTCCAGCACCTTGCTGCCAACCATTTCGACCGCGCCGAAACCAGCCTCACTGGCAATCCGGATATCGGACAGCAGGTTACTTTTCCAAATGGTCTTGGTGTGAATGGCTTTGCGGTTCATTGTGCACCTCCTTGTGAATCTGCTCTTAGACGCCCAAGTTTGACTTGAGAAAGCGGCGGGCGATCTGGGCGTATTCGAGTGGGTCAGCCTTGGCTGGATCCTGCTCTGCTTCGATGACGATCCAGCCTTGATAATCGCTTTGCTTCAAAAGGTTGAAAATGGCTGGCCAGTCAACCAGGTCTCCGTCACCGGGCACCGTGAAGAGGCCTTCCTTGACACCACGCAGGAAACTCCAGTCCTCCTGCTTGAAGGCTGTCAGCACCGGTTGGCGGACATCCTTGAAATGGATATGGCGGACCCGAGGCAGGTATTTTGCCAGAATTTCAAAGGCGTTTTCGCCTGCAAGGGTCGAATGTCCAGTATCAAAGAGCAGATAAACCAGGTCTGGATCTGTCATCTCCATCAGGCGATCGATCTCAGCCAAGGTTTCAATACCAGTGCCTACATGAGGGTGGAAGCACAGCGTCATGCCCTTGGCCTTGGCGCGCCGGCCCATTTCATTCAGGCCCTGGGCGAGATTGGTCCACTGGGCATCGGTGAGAAACGGGCGCTTGGAGAAAAGTGGGGTGCTTTCCTGGCCGTGGATCGTGACACCACATTCACCGACACCGACCACCCTCGCGCCCAAGCCATAAGTGAAATCCAGATGCTGGTCGAAGGCTGCCAGGGTTTGTTCGTTCTCAAAGGTCGTCAGGAAACTGCTGAACCACATGTTGCAGATGACAAGCCCGCGCAGGTCCAGCGCCTTCTTGAGCACCGCTGCTTCTTTGGGATATTTGCAGCCACCTTCGCTGCCGGTAAATCCGGCCAGCGCCATTTCGCTCAGACACTGCTGATACGTCAGCTCGCCACCCAGCTCAGGCAGGTCATCATTGGTCCAGTTGATCGGGGCACAGCCAAATTGAACATTCATGGTGATTCTCCTCAATATTTCCGGATCGTCTTGACGACGGTTTCCAAACGTTGTGCAGCCTCTCGGACAGCTTCGGATTCAGCTACAGATGCGGTACCAACCCGCCAGAAATTGGCGTAGCCTTCCGTCATCGTTCCGGGAAGGACACTGATTTCAATCAAGGTGGACTGTTTCTCCTGGCGGCTCCAGGCAATGGCCTGTTTCAGTTCTTCGACCGTCCGGACTCGATACGTTTTGGCACCATAGCCTTCTGCCACTTTGGTAAAGTCAATCGGCAGATAGGACCCGGTCAGATCCCCTGTCGCATCCTCGCGATAACGGAATTCTGTGCCGAATGTATCGATGCCCTGCGAGCGTTGCAGGTTGTGGATGCACTGATGCCCGTTGTTATTGAACAGCAAGATGTTCATTTTCTGCTTTTCCTGCAGGCTGGTGACCAGGTTGGAATGACTCATCAGGAATCCGCCGTCACCTACAAAGACATACACTTCCTTGTCGGGCTCAGCCATTTTGACGCCCAGGGCGCCTGCTGTTTCGTAGCCCATGCAGGAGAAGCCGTATTCGAGATGGTAGGTGCCAGGCGCTTTTACGGTCCAGATGCGCTCGAGATCTGACGGTAAGCTGCCGGATGCCGCAATGATCACATCTTCCTGGCCAAGCAGCTGGTTCAGTTCCATCAGCACACGAGTCTGGGAAAGGCCTTCCTTGGGATTGTGTTGGATGAGATCATCCAATACCACTTGCCAACGGCTTTTTGCATCACGGATTTCTTCTGTGTAAGCGGATTTATACTGCCGAGCCGTCAAAGCCCGGTAAAGAGCCCCGATTCCTTCACGAGCATCGGCCACGACGGAGCAGGAGCCCATTTTCAGGGCATCCATCCGGCTGACATTGACCGCAACCATGGGAATATCCGGATGCATCACGCCGCCCTTGGAGTTGGTGACAAAATCATTCAATTTGGTTCCAACAGCGATGATCAAGTCGGCTTCTTTCATCAACTCGTTGGCTGCCTGAGTCCCACAGATACCCACACAGCCTGTGTAGTTGGGGTGCTCACTTGCGATCTCACCTTTGCCTGCCTGGGTTTCGGCAACCGGAATCTTGAACATTTCTGACAGTTCTGCAACCTGGCGACCAGCATCACTGTAGCGAACCCCGCCACCCGCAATGATAAATGGTTTTTTGGATGCAGCGATCAGATCGGCTGCTCGCTCGATCGCTTTGGAATAGGCAGGCTTGCGATCCATATGCCAGATTCGCTTGCTCAGGAATTCTTCAGGGTACTCAAAGGATTCAGCCTGGACATCCTGCGGCAGACTCAACGTGACCGCACCGGTCAGTTCCGGGTCGGTCAGGACGCGCATCGCATGGATGCAGGCGGTCATCAGCTGTTCTGGCCGGGAGATCCGGTCCCAATACCGGCTGACCGGTTTGAAGGCGTTATTAGCCGTCACTGTGTAGTCCATTTCATTTTCAACCTGCTGGAGAACAGGATCTGGCTGGCGGTCGGCGAACGTGTCCGCAGGCAGGAGTAACAAGGGAATCTTGTTGACCGTTGCATTCCCTGCAGCCGTGACCAGGTTCAAAGATCCGGGCCCGACCGAGGCTGTGCAGGCATAGATGGCGCGGCGGCGGTTCTGTTTGGCATAAGCCATGCAGGCATGGGCGATGTCTTGTTCGTTTTTGCCTTGGACAAACCGGACCTGGTCTCTGTACTGGTGCAATGCCTGGCCCAGGCCTACGGCATTGCCATGGCCGAAGATTCCCATCACGCCATGGACAAATTTGGTTTCCTCCCCATCGATCTCGATGTACTGGTTGTCTAGAAACAAAACCAGTGCCTGGGCCACCGTCAATTTTTTACTTGAGTTCATGCTTTCCTCCTCGACTGGGTGCTCATTGAAATAGGGTATTTGGATGTTTGGGAGCTGGTGGGTGTCTGGACATGGAAAAGAAAGCTCGGGCAATCTGCCAGGGCTATGAGCTTATAGATGCCATTCATGATTGTGATCTGAATCAGCAAACAGCGGTTATCAACTGGGACACTTTCATCATACAACCGGCATGTTTCGTTTGCAACTTTCGATTATTATGTTTTAATTTCGATTGACGTCAACATCGCCTAAAAGATACAATAATTCTGCATATATCTGTCGTAACATATAAAAACAAGAGAGAAGTGATCGAAATGAAACGTTGGCAGGAAATCAAGGAAACCCTTTTCCGTGAAGGCAAAGTCTATGTGGCAGAACTAAGCCAAAAATACCAGGTCAGCGAGGTTTCCATTCGCAAAGACCTGACAAAGCTGGAAAACGAGGGCTTTGCGATCAAATTTTATGGCGGAGCTGCCTTGGCTGCGCCGGATGCTGATCAGACCACTGAGTCAGCAGACTTCTACCAGGATCCGATCCGCCTGGCCTTGGCCAAGCGGGCCGTCCAGAAAATCAACGACGGGGACTGCATCTTTCTCGGTTCCGGCCGCACCTGCTGCATTCTTGCCCGGCTTTTAGATGGCAAGAAAAACCTCACCGTCGTGACCAACAACATCACGGCCATGCAGGATTTGATTGGCCGTGTCGCCAAGGTCTACCTGATCGGCGGGGAAGTCACCACGACGGACCACAAGACGCTTTTTTCCAGCTGGGATATGCCCCAGTCTTTTACGGAAAACATCTACGTCAACAAAGCGTTTACCAGCATCTCCGGCCTGGACCTCAAGGCAGGCCTGACTGTCAATTCCATCATCAGCACCTATGTTTTCCGCCATATCCCCACCATGTCACATCACTGGTATGTGTTGATGGACTTGTCCAAATTCGACAAAATCGCGATCTACCCGGTTGCCGAGCCAAAGTCCGTGCAGACGATCATCGCCAATGCATTTCCAGAAAAGTACCAGGCCTATTGCCGGGAAAATGGTATCGAGATGGTCCTCGCCAATTAAGAAATCCGATCATTTTCCAACCCATCCTTTGTGCGGACAGCGTATAATGGTTCGTATCACTTGAGAATGTGACGATATGGATCAAGGATCCGCTGGCGAGTGCGGAATCGTTATTTTGAAAGGGATGGTTTTACAATGGGTGGTTTTTTTGGCGTTGTCTCTAAGGAAGATTGTGTCCTGGATGTCTATTTCGGCACCGATTATCATTCGCATCTTGGTACCAGCCGCGGCGGCCTGGCTTTCTGGAGTGGCAGCGGCTTCAAACGCTCGATCCACAACATTGAAAACATCCAGTTCCGCGCCAAATTCGATGCTGAAATCCCGAAAACCAAAGGCAATATGGGGATCGGCTGCATCAGTGACACTGACCCGCAACCTCTGACAGTACGTTCGCATCTGGGCCACTACGCCATCAGCACCGTAGGCCGCATCAACAACCTCACCGAACTGACCGAGCGCGCCTTCACCCGGCAAAATGTCCATTTTCTCGAGACCAACCAGGGCAATATCAATCCGACCGAGCTTGTATCCGTCATGATTGACCAGGAGCAGTCCTTCAAGGACGGTCTGCTAAAAGTTCAGGACCTGATCGAGGGTTCCTGTTCCATCCTGTTGCTGACCCCGGACGGCATCTATGCCGCCCGTGATAAATGGGGGCGGACTCCGCTCGTGGTCGGCAAAAAGGAAGGCGCTTTCTGTGTCGCCTTCGAATCGTGCACCTTCGCCAACCTCGGCTATGTGTTTGACTATGAATTAGGCCCGGGCGAGATTGTCCTGATCACGGAAGACGGTATCCAGAAAGTTGCACCGCCCCGGGCCCAGATGAAAATCTGCGCTTTCCTGTGGGTCTATTATGGCTATCCGTCATCAACATATGCCGGGATGAATGTCGAGGTGATGCGCTATCGCAATGGTGCCGCCCTGGCACGAAACGATGGGATCGTTATTGACATGGTGGCGGGTATTCCCGACTCTGGTGTCGGTCATGCCATCGGTTACTCCAACGAATCGCGCATCCCTTTTGGCCGCCCATTCATCAAATACACCCCGACCTGGTCGCGCAGTTTCATGCCCCAGGATCAGAAAATCCGAAATCTCGTGGCCCGGATGAAGCTGATGCCCATCCCGGAACTGGTGGCCAAAAAACGGCTGCTGTTTTGTGATGATTCGATCGTACGTGGGACCCAGATGCGCGAAACCGTAGACCTTCTGTATCAGTGCAATGCCAGCGAAGTCCATGTCCGTTCGGCTTGCCCGCCGATCGTCTACGGTTGCAAGTATCTGAACTTCTCAGCTTCCCGATCCCACATGGACCTTGCCACCCGCCAGTCGATCCTCGAGCTCGAAGGCCATGAGCCGGAATCGCTCCAGGCCTTTTGTGATCCTGCGACAGCCCAATACCAGGCCATGGTCGAACACATCGGCAAAAAACTCAACTTCTCATCGCTGAAATACCAGACCATCCATGACATGGTCGATGCCATCGGCATCGGCGCAGAAAACATCTGCACCTATTGCTGGAACGGCAAGGAATAGTCCGTCAGCCACAGGCATCGTCCATCCGTGACCCAGATGAATCAATCCAGGCTTTCCCGCAATTTGCCACTACGGCTGGGATGCCGCATTTTTCGCAGCGCTTTGGCTTCGATCTGGCGAATCCGTTCGCGAGTGACTTTAAACTCTCGACCAATCTCTTCCAGAGTGCGGCTTCGACCGTCATCCAGGCCAAACCGCAGGCGCAAAACCCTGTTTTCCCTCGGGGTCAACGTGTCAAGAACCCTGCTGATCTGTTCCTTCAGGAACGAATGGGTCGCCAAGTCCATCGGAGAAGGTGATTCATCATCCGGGATGAAATCCCTCAGCTGGCTTTCACCTTCGGTGCCAATTGGTTTGTCAAGCGAAACCGGTTCGTGAGAGATGTGCTGGATTTGCCTGACTCGTTCGATGCTCAAGCCAAGTTCATCCGCAAGTTCAACATCATCAGGCTCGCGCCCATAGATCTGGGTCAGGCGCCGGTGCGTCCGTGTGACTTTGTTGATCGATTCGACCATGTGGACCGGGACGCGGATCGTCCTGCTCTGGTCGGCTATGGCACGGGAAACTGCCTGGCGGATCCACCAAGTGGCATAGGTGCTGAACTTGAACCCCTTGGCAGGATCGAATTTATCCACCGCTCGCATCAGCCCGATATTCCCTTCCTGGATCAGATCCAGAAACGAGATCCCGTGATTGACATAGTGTTTGGCGATGCTGACAACCAGACGGAGATTGGCTTCGCAAAGCTGTGCCTTGGCATCGGGGTCACCTTGCTGGGCCCGGATCGCCAAGTCCTTTTCGGCGTGGCCAGTCAGCAACGAAATCCGGCCGATTTCTTTCAGATACGTTTTGACAGGATCATCCACCATCCGAGTGGCGATGCTGTCTGATGCTTGTTCATGACTTTCTTCCAGAACCTGAAGAGTCGTTTCAGGATCTTGAAGCTCCATGACCTCAATGGCCTCATGTGTAGACATGACCTGTCTCCTGCCTTGTACAGAACCTGAAGGCACCTTCCAGGCCCCCGTCAGCATTCTGTGTCACGCTTCGAATGAAAATGGACCCAGCTATCAGCCAGGTCCATTTCATTTGCTGCGTAAGGTTTACCCAGAAAATCCCGATCATCATGACCAGGGAAAATCTTGGTTACCAGCGGTCGTTGTAGCTGTTGTTGTTGCGCTGCTGCTTGCGGGCGCGACGGCAATCCGGGCAACGGGTGGGCTCATTGGTGAAGCCCTTTTCCTGGTAAAAAGCCTGCTCACCTTCGGTGAAGACGAATCCGGCTCCGCAATCTTTACAAACGAGGTTCTTTTCTGGCATATGTGATGCCTCCTTAAAAATAATCAGGACTTACGTGATCAATCGATAGACAATGAATCAAAGCGACTCAATCCCAATTATTCAGGATGGCGAAATGACTTGAAAACCGGCTGGTCTTGTTGACCTTAGTGCATGGTACCACACATAGAAATAAAATGCAAACACTTTATGAAAATTGCTCACACTATCACATTTCGCAACTTGTTAGCGCCCCGGTCGTTGTCGGGCCGGGGCATACGGCTGCCGCTCCTGGGGCCGGTTGGCACCGGGTCTTGCTGTCGGCTGCGGCCTGCGATCGGATTGGACCGGTTGAACCGGCAATGCTGACCGTTCGTTCCGATGTGATTGAGCGGACCGGACTGGCCGCTCAGACCCGGACAGATGTGATGTCTGCTCGGCAGTCTGCCTTGGTTGTCGTGGCTGTCTTTGCTGTCTAGGCTGGCGTCCGGACGGTGTTTGTTTTGGCTCAATTGTGGTCACAGTCAAGGGATACGGATGCTCATCAACCACCGGGATGGACTTGGCGATCAATTTTTCGATATCCTTGAGCAGCTTCTTTTCTTCGAAATCACAAAAAGACAGCGACGTGCCATGATTGCCAGCCCGCCCAGAACGGCCGATGCGATGGACATAGGTCTCAGGGACCTCCGGCAAGTCAAAATTGATGACATAATTCAGGCCGTCGATATCAATGCCACGCGCCGCAATATCCGTGGCTACCAGGACCCTGGTGGACTTGTTCTTGAAATCACTCAACGCTCGCTGGCGGGCATTCTGTGATTTATTACCATGAATGGCCTGGGCCAAAACATGGTCCCGGGTCAGATCACGGGCCACTCTGTCAGCACCATGCTTGGTGCGGGTGAAAACCAGGACAGAATCGAGATTCTGGTCACTGAGCAGATGACTGAGCAAGTGACGCTTGTTGATTTTGTCGACGAAATAGACCGACTGCTGGATCTTTTCAACCGTCGGGGATTCCGGCGAAATCGAGACATGAACCGGATCGATCAGCATCGCGTTGGACAGTTTGACGATTTCTTCCGGCATGGTGGCCGAAAAAAACAAAGTCTGGCGTTTAACTGGGACCTGGGCTATGATCCGTTTCACATCGTGAATGAATCCCATGTCGAGCATGCGGTCCGCTTCATCAAGTGTCAGGATTTCGATATCCTGCAGAGATACCAGCTTTTGCCCTAACAGGTCCAGGAGGCGGCCCGGCGTTGCAACGAGAATATCGACGCCCTGGCGCAGCTCGATTTCCTGCTGTTTCTGTGACACACCGCCGAAAATCACGCAGGAACGAAGTCCGGAGTGTCGACCATAAGTGATCAAGCTTTCGTGGATCTGCAGAGCCAGTTCACGCGTCGGAGTCAGGATCAGGGAGCGGATGCGCCGCTTTTCGTGTCTTCCTGTCTGCATCAGGCGTTGCAGCGTCGGCACGGCAAAGGCAGCGGTCTTGCCTGTTCCCGTCTGGGCACAACCCAGCAAATCACGCCCCAGGAGTGCCGGCGGGATCGCCTGGACCTGGATCGGAGTTGGATGTTTGTAATGAGCCTGATCCAATGCTTTGAGGATCGGCGGGGCAATTTTCAGTTCAGTAAATGTCATTGTTTCTCCAAATTTCTATCTGTTTGCATAAAAAACCGCCTGTTCCACAGAACGGAAAGGCGGTCAGTTCAAGCGGATGGATTGTGAATTCTTTATTAATATAGCACAGAGAATCCTGTCCTGTCATGTTTGTTCGATTATAATGGAAATGAACTTGCATCCAGGAGGGCTTATGGATCATCAAGAATGGGACCAGGCAAACCAGCATGATGCACAGGGCGATCCAAAAAAACCTGACTCAGTTGAATTTTTCAACATCCAACCGCGCCACGTGCCCAATCCAGGCGCGCCAGATCTGGATGATGATTTTGCCGATGATCCGGTCAGGCACCCGCGCCAGTTTCGCGAATACCGCCTGCAGCATCGCAAACAACACCTGAACAAGCCTGTCATCCTATCCATCCTGCTGCTGATGGCCCTGGTCGTTGTTGCCATTTTTGTCCAGCGCCTGATTGCCAGCGATCGTGAAACCAGTGTTGAAACCACCCCCACCACCGTCATCCAGGTGACGACAGCCACCCCCTCTGCGCCGGTCCAGATCCTGACCATCCGGGAAGGGCAACGCTACAATGTCCGTCCTACCCCGGGGGTGGGGGAAGCAGCCCTCAAAACCGCGACTGGTGGAGAACAGTACACTATCCAGGCGATTGTCACCGGTGAACAAACCCGTTACGGCGACCAGTGGTATGAAATCATGCTCGATGGCAAGCCCGCCTATATCATCGTCGACGCAGAAGGCCAGGACGTGTCCGAGCGGGAAGGCTGACCGAGGAATGCGGCCATGAAACTGGGCCTGGTCCTAGAAGGCGGCGCAAGCCGGACGTATTTCTCGTGCGGCGTGCTAGACGCGCTTTTAGAAGAGCAGATCATCGCTGACATGGTCATTGGCACCTCTGCCGGCATCGCCAACGCCTTGTCCTACGCCTCCGGCCAGATCGGCCGCAACATCCAGGTCGCAAAAAACTACATGCGAGATCACCGCTACATGGGGATCCGCCACTTGCTCAATCCGAAAAACAGGAGCATCTACAATCTGGAGTTCGTTTTCGAAACCATCCCCCAGTCTTGCGTCCCGTTTGATTTTGACGCCTTTGCCCAGTTCAAGGGCGATGTATTGGCGACCGTCACCAATTTGCAAACCGGTCAGACCGAGTTTCTGCCAGTCCCCAAGCAAGGGCGGCAGGATCTGGTCCTGATGGCCAGCTGTGCCTTGCCGCTCCTGTTCCCGGTCATTGAGATCGATGGACAACCATACATGGACGGTGGAATCACAACTCCAGTGCCCATCGATGCGGCACTGCAGGCAGGGTGTGACAAAACCATCGTCATCCTGACACGGGAACGCGGGTACCAGAAACAGCCGGAAAATCTCATGCGTCTGGCAGCCAGATTCTATTCGCAATACCCTGCATTTGCCAAGGCTCTGCAGAACCGGGCTCAGACCTATAACGACAACATGGGGCGCGTGTTTGAATTGGAGGCAGATGGCAAAGCCTTCATCATCGCCCCGGAATCGATGGCCGAGATCAAGCGTACCGAATCAGATCCAGACAAATTGGACAAGTTATATCAAGAGGGTTACCAGTTGCTGAAGGACAACCTGAAGGCATTGAAAGCCTATTTGGAGAGCTAGGACAATATCGACCCCCTGGCGTCCTGCATGGAAAGGGAGGGATCTAAAGTGGTGAAACCATGGAAACGTCTGTCTGCCTTACTGCTTGTGATGACCATGCTGATCGGCGGCTGTGGCACAGGGCAGCAATCTGGAAGTCCCACGGTATCCAGCACCCTCGCTCCAGCTCAAATGACAAGCCCCACCGAACCGGAATCAGGCGATGGACAGTTTGAGCAAAATCTGCTGGGCAGTCTAGCCGGGGGACTCTTTTACACCATCATAAGCCCCTCCTATGGCTCTGACTATGCAGCAGCCCGCATTCAAGCGACCAACCTGTTTTCAGGCGCCATCCAGCAACTGGCCGATAACGCCATCCGGGTCAGATCCGTTCTGCTGCCCTATGAACAGATGCTGCTGGTACACCTTGATCAGGTCACACCCGAGCATGAAACGGCGGGCCGGGAGATTGTTTCAGGCATCTTGGCAAACCGGATCGCGATGCAATCCTGGGCGGCTCAATTGGAATATTACCAGACACTCCGTTCTGGTAATGCCATGACGTTGGCAGTCCTGGAGCAAAAGCAATTTGAAACAACTGCCGCCATGGTTCAGCAGGAGGAAACGTATGTGTCCTGGCTGATGGGCGCAACGGAAGTCATCTATCTTTTGCTGCAAAATGCCAATCCGGCTATAGCCGAGGCCTTGGAGCAAACCAGTGGTGCATGGATGCAGGATTCCCTTTCACCCGCTTATCACGAGTTGCTCGACAGTCACCAGACAGCTGCCCGGATCCATGCGTATCTGCTTTCTGCGGATTATTACATGGGGGAATACCAGTTGGAACAGCTGGCAGAAGAAATCCAGCAGCTGACGCCAACAGAAGCTGAAGAATTTTCCGGGATCATCGAGGATTACGAAACCCTTCTCCAGGCAGATCGAACACCTGCCGTCCTGATCGATCCTGGGACCTTTGCTTCTGCAACGGCCAGCCAATCGCCCTTTGCCCGACTGGCTGATGCGATTTCACCCAACGTACACGCAGCGTCAACGTTGACGGATCAGTCGGCGGTCTGGATCTCCATCCGGATATTTGAAGAACTGGCAGACAACCCACACCTGTATCGAAATCAACAAGCGCTGGCTGACATGCTCTTGACTGAAATCCTGTTGGATCCAGCTTTGCCTGCGGTGCTGGAAGACATCAGGGAGCAGATCGACACATCGGGCAATCCGGATTTCGGCGATCGCATGCTCCAGTTATACCAGATAGAAACGGGTAACAGTGACGCTCCGCCAGAAGAAGTTGAACAGGCCAGGCAGGAATTGGCTTTCATGGCTGAATCTGCCGCATCTGGTGCAGCCCGGGAATCGTTGCTCGACAGGATCACGGTTGGTCAGGACATTTTACGTGGGTTAAGCTGGGTCAATCCAGATTTCGCCTATTCCGAAATGATCAGCCGCTTGACGGCACTGATCGCAGAAAGATCTGATTTGTCTGCCAGTCAAATCAAAAACATCCAGGCACTGATCCAGAAGGACCTCACTGAGCTGGTCGGTGATCAGAAGGAAGAACTGATCAACCGTCTGCTCAACACATCGGCCGAGGATATCTTGAACCAGTTTGATGACTGGAAGAAAAACACCGATCATTTCCAGACACTAGATCTGACTCGCAACGATCTCATCCGTCTGCTGAACACTATCGGTTTTGACGTGCCTGTCGCTCAGCCCGATCCTTCGCCTGCACCCATACCTGTTGAAGGAGGTATCTGGGAGTTGGTCGATACGATCGAGGTGATCCCTTCAACTTACGAAGTCGGTGATGACAAAGATCATCGACTCTACACGTTTGAATATTCAGCCGAGGATGCAGCAGGATCCGTTGCTTGTGAGTATGAACGCAAAGTTTACGATGGTATTAAAAAGACCTATCTGACTGAGACGATCGCCACCAGTGGCAGCTGGGAACGATCCAGCACGGATGAGGCTTTTTTGCCGGGCGACACCATCCGGGTGACCCTGCAAACTCAGATTGACGCATTCAACCGCCTCACGCCGGTCGAATCAGGCGGGAACGGAACCAATTTCACCGGTGTTGCAGCCTGGGCATACTGGGGCAATGTCACGACCGTCTTCGGCAACACAGGCAAAGACCTGCTCACATCAGCCGATGGCGAGACCGTCTGCCGGGCCGATATCATCGATGGTAAGAAGGCGGTCGAATCGGCGACCTTGGAGGTCAGCGGCGAATTTGGCGAAGGCAAAAAGGGCAGCCAGACCGTGCTGTTCATCGTGATCAGCAACCAAGGGCGCGTGGGAGGTGTGAAATATGTCTATGAGTATGTTGAATAGATGCTACGATCAACCGAACCCTGTTTGCACCTCAAACAAAAGGGCTGTCTAATCGACTCTTTTAGCATGCACAATCAGGCGGGCGTCATCAAAGTCATACGCACAGGTAGCCAAGGTCAGGATCTGGTCGGTTAGCCGGAGCTCCACATCTCGGAAGTTTTCCGCGTTTTCCATGACGGCTGCTGTGAAGGTCGAAAAAGTCTCTTCGTCAAACCGTGTGTCCATGATGCTCGCTTCTGAAGATATCAGATACGCAGCAAAGATCTGGTAACGCTTCGCCCCAAACAAATAGTCAACCGTGATGTATTCATGATCCGCAAAAAACTGGTCGTCTCTGAATTTGCGCAAGTTGTGGAACATGGATTGGTCGCGCATGTTGTGACCATAGATCAGGGTGTGCGAATCATCCCCATTCCCAATGTTGCGATAATCCATGAAGATGGCTCCAGCCTTGTTTTTCTTTCGCTCGAAATCATGGTCCAGATAATAGTCATTGTCAGATGCCCGCACAATCGGATAATCGATCTGTGTGTCGTCAATTTTAATCCACCCCATATAATCAGGATTCATTTCCAGAAATTCAAAATGGGGATTAGCTGAAACTGTCCATTCATCTCCTGCTGCCTGCATCTGCTCCAAGAGAGCTGGCTCCTGCTCGATGACCCTGCTTTGCACCTCACGATTGGCAGCGCTCACCGTGTCTTCCACCTGTTCTGTCCGGATGGCCTGCAAAGCAACCCGAGCCTTCTGATTAGCCCGTCCGTTCAGCCAGTACTGAAAGGCCATGCCCAAGCCAGCTGAGATAAGGACGAACGATAAAACAAAAACACCTGTACGAATCGATTTCATGTGCATAGCCTGCCTTGCTTTTTCTCCAGATTAAGACTTGACCCCATGCCATTTTGCATCAAATGTTACCATTTTTTGACTATAGCATTGTATGTAACGCCAGGCACAGTATTTAATAATGATTCTTAATAATATTCGATCATAGACATTTTACAGAGCAATCTGATTACCAACTTTTTATTAAGAAAGAGAGGTCATGAACATGAAAAAGCTTACAAGTCTCATTTTGGTCCTGGTTGTCGCTTTGTCGCTGTCTGTCACTCCGGTACTTGCAGAAACAGAACCAACCCAATCCATTGTCGAAATTGCCGTAGGCAATCCTGATTTCAGCATCCTAGTCTCGGCCCTCCAGAAAGCTGACTTGGTCACCGCTTTGCAGGGCGCAGGTCCCTTCACCGTTTTCGCTCCGACGAATGCTGCCTTTGCTGATTTGCTGGCAGCTCTCGATGTGACTGCCGAGGAACTTCTCGCGCAGCCTGACCTGGCCAAAGTCCTGCTCTATCACGTCGTTTCCGGCAAAGTTATGAGCACCGATTTGAGCAACGGCCTCGAAGCAGCCACCCTGAATGGCGAAAAAGTCAAGTTTGATTTAAGTGGTGCTCCCAAAGTCAACGATGCCAATATCACCGCAGTTGATATCCAAGCCACCAACGGTGTCATTCATGTGATCGACAAAGTGATCGTTCCCTCTAACTTCCAGCTTCAGGATGTCAGCATGACAGCTGAAATGCCGGATACTGGCGACTCTCAGCCGACTTATATCATTGCCTTCCTGGTTGCCGGCCTGGCCCTTCTCATTGGCAGCCGCAAGCTGATTCTGGCCAGAAACAAAGACTGATCTAGAATCCACTTAAAATCCTGAACGTGATCAACAAAGGCCCGGGCAACTGCCCGGGCCTTTTCAATACGTCTCGATACTAATTATTCCTGTATCAGGAAGCCGCGAACGGATGCAAACCAGCTTAGTGCATTTTCTGTTTGAATTCGATCGACAAGCCATCCGGATCATAGACATAGAAGTAGCGGTTTTCCGGATCCGGAAACCGGATGTCAGAAGGATTGAGCTCCCAGTCCAGAGCTTTTGCACGCAGTCCATCGAGATCAACGGTCTGGAAGCAAATGGTCAGACCCTATCCCGGACCCGAATAATCAACTGGTAAAAATGCATGGGGTGCTCCTCTTCATCTCATCAAAACATATATTTTACATGGTACAGCAATCGGTAAGCATTTGCCTGAATCTATAATGAAATTATGCCAATTATAGAAGGACAGATCACAACCAAATCATGCAGATCTGCCCAATTAATTGCAAGAGGAGATTACGAGAATGAATCAATATGCCCTGCTGACTTTGACAGTCGACGATGAAATTGCCCTTTCCACCTATGAAATCGACGTGATCGAGCAGCTCTTCACTGCTCTTGAATTGCCCAATCCTGATGAGAAGCTGGTCATCAAAAAAGACCGGGTTGGAATGATCCGTTTGTCCATCAAAGGCAAAAAAACCAAATCACGTCCCGATCTCAACAGGGTCATCCACATACTGGGAGATAATGGCTGGGAGCCTTTTTCTGTTCACACACCTTCCCAGACCTACTACTTCCGCAAGCTTGTGAAAAAGCAATAATCGACTTCTATCAACCGAACCTTCCTGAGATGTAGTTGTTGGTCCGCTCGTCAGCGGGCCGGGAGAACATGATCTCAGTCCGGTCATACTCGATCACCTCGCCATTGAGGAAAAACGCGGTCATATCTGAGATTCGAGCGGCCTGCTGCATGGAATGCGTCACGATGACGATGCTGTAGCGGGCTTTAAGCTCATCGATCAGTTCTTCGACTTTGAAGGAGGCGATCGGGTCCAGGGCCGAGGTGGGTTCATCCAGTAGCAAGACGTCTGGCTCTACGGCCAGGCAGCGAGCGATGCACAGTCGCTGCTGTTGTCCGCCAGACAAACCATACGCATTGTCATGCAGCCGGTCTTTGACTTCGTCCCACAAGGCCGCATCGATGAGACTTTTTTCGGCGATTTCGAGCAGCTTTTTCTTGTCCCGGATACCATGCAGCTTGGGACCGAAGGTGACATTGTTCAGGATGGACTTCGGAAATGGGTTGGGCTTCTGGAACACCATGCCAACCCGGGCTCGCAAGGCTTCGACTCTGATGTCCGGGTCCAGGATGTTGCGGCCATGGTACATGATGTTGCCCGTTGTCCGGACCCCTGGAACCTCTTCGACCATGCGGTTGAGGGTTTTGACGAAGGTCGATTTTCCACAACCGGAAGGGCCGATGATCGAGGTCACCTTATTTTTCTGGATATCCAGGCTGACATCGATCAAGGCATGGTGATCGCCATACCAGAGATTGAGATCCTTGACATCATAAGCGTTCTGAGTGGTAAGTCCGGGCTGGCTTTCAGTCTGCTGGTTCATCTGGATCGGGCTCCTCAATACTTGTGGGAATATTTGTTTCGGATCACAATCGCGATCGAATTCAGGGCAAAAAGCAAGGCCATCAGGACGATGATGGTGGCTGCGGCCAGGTTGGCATATTCTTTGGTCAGGACAGCATCCAGTGTCCAATAGTAGATCTGGATCGGCAAGGCCGTGAAGTCATCCATGATGCTGTCAGGCAATTTCATGATCAGGGTCGGGATGCCCAGGACAACCAGCGGCGCTGTTTCACCGATGGCGCGGGAGATGGCGAGGATGGTTCCGGTCAGGATGCCCGGCATCGCTGTCGGCAGCACGATCCGCCAGATGGTCGTCCAGTGGGTTGCACCCAGACCGTAGGACGCATCTCTGAGAAATCCAGGGACAGCCCGGATCGCCTCCTGGCTGGCCACGACAATTGTCGGCAAGACTAAAAGGGAGAGGGTCAGGCCACCGGCCAGGATGCTGGAACCGAGGCCAAAGAGACGGCCGAACACGGTCAGGCCCAGAAGGCCGAAAATGACCGAAGGCACGCCGGCCAGATTAGCGATATTGGTCTGAATGAAGGCATGAAATCGGCCCTTGTGGGCAAATTCTTCGAGGTATACGGCCGTTGCCACACCGATGATGACCGAAGTGGGGATCACGACCAGCATCAGCATCGCTGAGCCGCGGATGGCCCCTTTGATACCAGCTTTCTCGGCAAAGCGGGACAGATTGCTGGTCAAAAACTGGATGTCCAGCCAGCCGATGCTGTCGCGGATAACCTGGACGATCAGGACACCCAGGACCAGCAGGGCAAAGATCATCGAGAAGAAAAAGACTTTGCGGGCCAGCCAATCGAGCAAAGTGCGACGTTTGATCCGCTTTTGCACCGATTCAGACGTAAAAAAAGAATCGTCGGGCTGGTTCTGCAGGCTGGCTTTTTCTGCTGCCGGGGACAGATTGCGGGATTGTTCGATGTCCATATCAGTAAACCTCCCGGAACTTGCGGGAAATGTGTTGCGCGGTCATGTTCAGCAGCAGTGTAAAAGCAAACAGGATCAGGCCAACTGCATACAAGCTGTAGTAGCCGATGGTGCCGCTGCCGGCGTCACCGCTGGTGAATTCAACAATGTAGCCGGTCATGGTCTGGATCGATTGGGTGACGTCGAGTGTGAAACGCTTGGAACTGCCGCTGGCGATGGCCACGATCATAGTTTCGCCGACGGCGCGCGAGATGCCCAGAACAATCGAAGCGATGACACCCGACAGAGCAGCCGGTAGAACCACTTGGACCGAAGCTTCTAGCTTGGTCGATCCAAGTCCGAGGGCCGCTTCGCGGATCGCATTGGGCACCGAGCTCATGGCATCTTCAGATAGTGAGGTCACAAGCGGGATGATCATGATGCCCATGACGATCCCCGGGCTGAGGACATTCTTGGCCTCCAGGGTCGGGATCAGGCGGGTCAGGAGTGGTGTGACAAACGAATAGGCAAAAAAGCCATAGACGATGGTGGGTATGCCGGCCAGTAGTTCGATGATCGGCTTGATGACTTTCCTGACCCGGTCAGTCGCGAACTGGCTCATGTAGATGGCTGCGGTCAGCCCGATCGGCGTAGCCACCAGCATGGCGATCAAGGACGTCAGGACCGTGCCAGTGATCAGCGGGATGAAGCCAAATTTCGGCTCTGCTGCCAGAGGAGCCAGCTCGGTGCTGAACACATCTTTGAGTGGAACAGCCCGGAAAAAATGCAGGGCGTCATTGAACAGCGTCAGGACAATGCCGACTGTCGTGATGATCGAAATCGATGCTGCCAGGATGAAAAAAGCGGGGATGAATTTTTCATATTTCCTGGATTTGAGCTTGTAATTCCGGCGGGGCTTTTGCGGAGCCGCAGACTCAATGCTGTTCATGCAAGTGATCCTTTCAGAATGGGTGCCTGGCGAACTTTTGAGAGCAAAGACAGGATGAGAAGCTTGAAGCTCCCCATCCCATCTCCCAACGTCGTGTCAAATTATGTCTATTTCAGCCAATTTTGTTCAGTTCAGCCAGATAAGCTTCATACTGGTCCATCGGCAGCGGAGCGAAGCCGGTTTCACCAGCCAGTTCAGCGGCACCGTGGGCAACCACGTACTTGGCATAGTCGAGAACCTGGGGCTTTTCCATGGCATATTTGAGGTTCAGGTAGGTGAAGACCGGGCGGGTGAAGCCAGCGTAAGGCAGGTCTTCGCCGATGGTTTCGAGGGTCGGTTCGACCGGGCCACTGCCGAAGTCAATTTTGACAGCTGAGATCTTGTCTTGGTTGCTGACATAGTAGCCGAAGCCGAAGAAGGCGATGGCGTTCTTGTCTTTGGAAACCAGGTCGACGAGGGTGGAGTATTCCTGCTGCAGGTTGACGGTCTTGACCATGTCAGCCTTTTCCAGGATTTTTTCAAAGAAGAATTCATAGGTGCCGTGGTTTTCATTCGGGCCATAGAATTTGACTTCTTCGGCCGGCCAGTCGGCACGGATGTCAGACCAGAGCACTTTGTCTTCAGCATTGTAGCTACCGGACAGGTACATCTTGACGATCTCGTCTTTGGTCATTTCAGTCGCCCAGGTGTTTTCCTTGTTGATGACCATGGTCAGTCCATCAAGAGCTAGTTTGATTTCCATGACGTCGGTCTCGTAGTTGAGGCCATTTTCCTTGAGCTGGTCGATTTCTTCCTGCTTGATGGCACGGGAAGCGTCAGAAAGGTCCGTTTCGCCGGGGATGAATTTCTTGAATCCGGCACTGGAACCAGCGCGGCCAACCTGGACATTGACTTCCGGCTGGACTTCAACCATGTAGGTTTCGGCGATGGCAGCCATCAGGGGGTAGACAGTACCAGAACCGTCAATGATGACATCGCCGCTGAGTTCAGCAGCCGTCTCGGCAGCGGTGGTTTCGGCTGCAGCGGTGGTGGCGGCTGCGGCAGCAGCGGTAGATGCGGACGAAGCGCAGGCAGCAGTCGATACGAGCATCGACACAGCCAGCAAAGCAACGGCAAGTTTCTTGATCATTGTGTGTGTTCCTCCAAATTTTCCTTGAGCAGTTCATCTGCAAGTGATCGTGTTGGGTTCGCGATCAGGTCGGTGACTGTTTTGAACACCCTCATCTTAGCAAGGGTCCAGTCGAGGATCATCAGAAGAGAATTATGTCAATGTAAAAGATAGGTTATGGGAAAGCGTGGCTATCAGGTTTCTTTGTTTGAACGGACCGGATCTGCAACGCGATGGTGATCTATTATGGTAAAATGCATTCGATAGAAGCCGAAGTGATCATCCTTGACGAGGTCCTCGGATATTGACTTGATCAGCGGAGGTAGACCATGGAAAATGTCCTGTTCGCGTTTGGATTGACACTATTCGCAGGCCTTTCCACGGGCATCGGCAGCATCATCGCCTTTTTCTCCAAGAAAAGTAGCCCGCGTTTTTTATCGGTCAGCCTGGGTTTTTCCGCCGGCGTCATGATCTATGTTTCCATGGTCGAGATCTTCTTCAAAGCCAAATCTGGACTTGTTGCCGAACTGGGCGAGGTGATGGGTTCCTGGATAACCGTGCTCTCCTTTTTTGGTGGTATGTTCTTGATTGCCATCATCGACAAGCTGGTTCCCTCTTCTGAAAACCCGCATGAACTTCATTCGGTCGAAGAAATGAGCGAGGATCACCCGGAGTTCAGTCACCATCAAAAGCAAATCGAAATGCGTGAAAAAGCCTTGAAAAACCATAAGCTCCTGCGCATGGGCGTTTTAACAGCATTGGCCATCGGCATCCACAATTTTCCGGAAGGATTGGCCACTTTCATCGCTGCCTTGCAGGAACCGCAGATCGCTATCCCGATCGCCGCGGCTATTGCCATCCATAACATCCCCGAAGGCATCGCTGTCTCTGTTCCGATCTTTTATGCGACAGGAAGCAAGAAAAAGGCCTTCCTCTATTCTTTCCTGTCAGGCCTCTCCGAGCCAGTCGGGGCCCTGGTGGGCTACCTGATCTTGCTGCCCTTCCTGAGCGACACCCTGATGGGCATCATATTCGGCCTCGTGGCTGGAATCATGGTATTCATCTCGCTGGATGAACTGTTACCCTCAGCCAGGGACTATGGCGAGCACCACTTGTCCATCTACGGCATGGTCGCCGGCATGATCGTCATGGCTGTCAGTTTGCTGTTGTTCTTGTAAAAGCACAAAGGCCTGGATCCACCAATCCAGACCTTTGTACACTCTTTGAGGAAGAGAATATAATTTCTCGGAGGAGAGAAATTAACAAATGAACGAAGACTGACTTATTCCGGCAGTCAGCAAAATTTACAAAAATTGAACCGTCTTTTCCTTGCCGATTCTGATTACGTCTGCCGGATCCATTTCCCAGTATTGGGGCCTGAAAAGCTCGATCGACGCGATCTCATTGTAGCCTTTGTCTTTCAGCTTTTTGGAAAGCAGATCCAGTGGAATCACGCCATCGCCAGGAAAGAGCCGGTGACAATGATCGAGAATGCCCAGAGGCAGATCTTCACAGTCATCGATGTGGTAGACAAAGATCTTCTCCAACGGAACTTGATCCAGGTCGTCGATATCGCCAAATTTCGTGTGCAGAAACAGATTGAAAGCGTCCAGTGCGATGCCGACATCTTCCCGGTCAATCTTTTTAACGATCTCCCAGCATTGTTTGAGGCTGCGGACGCACCAGCGAGGATCACCGATCGGTTCAAAGGCCAGCTTGACGCCATAAGGTTTGGCGATGTCAGCGAACTTGATCAGTGATTCAACCGAATCATCGAACACTTCCTTCTTAGTTTTATTCACCATGTCCGGTCCCATGGTAGGCACCATGATGATGTACGGATTGCCAATCTCCTGGGCACTCTGGCAGGCAAATGTGAACAGTTTGACGCGTTCCTGCCATTCTTCAGGGGTGCAGAAGTTGATGTTTTCAATCGAGTTGAACGCATATGGCTTCAGATGACTCGTGGCAAAGAACTTCCTCAGATCAGAATAAGTATGATCCTTCAGGTAATCCTCCAGCATATCGAGACGGATTTCGATGTAGTCGTACCCATTCTGTTCGCAAAGCTCAAGATCCATTTGCAGGCTGGAGCCTTTCATGCAAGTTGCTTCGTTAAACCCAAGTTTCATGAGTGTGCTCCTTTGGTCAGATTTCACTCAGCTTGACTGCCCGTCCTTCGAGCAGGGATTTCTGAGCCGCCATGGCGATTTTGACTGGCATGAGGCCATCGATCCCACCGACAGAGGGTTCACGATTTTCTTTAATGGCAGCAACAAATTCTTTGGCTTCGGCAATGAAGGCATCGTTGTAACGTTCCAGGAAGAACCAGAGCGGTTTTTCCAGATAAACACCTTCGTTGGTGCTGATCATCGAGGTGTTTGGGTAGTCATTGCTGACTTGGACACAGCCCTTTTCACAGTGGACTTCGCTCCGCTGATCATAGCCGTACCCAGCCTTGCGACTGTTGTCGATGACGCCGATCGCTTTGTTGGCAAACTTCAGCATGACAATTGCGGTATCGACATCGCCAATGGTTCTCAGGCGCTCATCGATCAGGACATCGCCGAAAGCACTGACCTCGACGACTTCACTGCCCGAAAGGTAGCGGACCATATCGAAGTCATGGATCATCATGTCCATGAACAACCCGCCGGAAACTTTGGCGTATTCAAACGGGGCTGGTTCAGGATCACGTGAAGTCACTTTGATGATGGACGGGGTGCCGAGCAGGCCGGACGCCACGGTATCGCGAACTTTTTTGTGGTTATGGTCAAAGCGGCGGACAAATCCAGTCTGCAGTTTGACGTTAGCCTTTTTGACCGCGTCGAGCGCAGCATTGATTTTGTCAATGTCATAGTCGATCGGCTTTTCACAGAAGATGTCTTTGCCAGCCTGAGCGGCACGGATCAGGAAGTCGGCATGTGTGTTCGTCGATGAGCAAATGAAAACGGCATCAATATCTGGATCGGTCATGATCAATTCTGGATCCGAGTAAACCTTTTCAATGCCCAGGGAATTGGCCCATTGCTTGATTTCATCATTCATGACAATATCAGCAACCGCTTCTACTTTGGCTCCAGGTACAGAAGTACAGAGATTATTGATGTGTAATTTGCCGATGCGGCCGGTGCCGATGACACCAATTCTCACTTTGTCATTCATTGCTTTTCTCCCAAAATATTACTTCTGTTTGTTTTTCGAGGAAATATCAAACCAGACGGCTGCGATCAAGACAGCACCTTTGACGATGAACTGCCAGAAGGCCTGGATATTCATCATGCTCATGCCATTGTCGAGAGTGGCCATGACGACGGCACCGATCAAAGCGCCACTGACTCGGCCTATACCACCTGTCATGCTGATTCCGCCTATGACAGCTGCAGCAATCGCGTCAGTTTCCATCTGTAATCCTGCCTGTGGAGCGCCAGCATTCAGGCGGGCAGACATGATGATACCGGCAACAGCGGACATCAGGCCGCTGAGCATAAAGACAATAATGGTGATCCACTCTACATTGATGCCTGCATACTTGGCAGCCTCGCGGTTGCCACCGATGGCATAAACACTACGACCAAAGGTCAGTCTCTCGGCAACGAACGTAAAGATGATTGTGAGAGCCAACATCAGGATGACTGGAACCGGAACGCCACGATAATCATTCATGATCCAGACGAAACCGATGATCAAGGCCGCGAACATGCTTGATCTCATGAGATCGAAGCTCAAGCTGTTCACTTCGAATTTATATTTCATATTGCTTTTGCGTTTGCTGAACATGGAATAGAACAAGAAGCCGATTGCTATGGCAGCAAGAATCCAGCCCATCAGTTCCGTGACATAGGCCTGACCCAGGAATACATAACCTTTGTGGAGCGGGGCAACGGTTGTGCCTTTGATGACACCAAGTGTCGCGCCTCTGAAAATCAATTGGGCACCCAGAGTTGTTATAAAGGCTGGCATGCGCAGATAGGCAATGATGGATCCCTGGATCAGCCCAACAACCAGTCCGAGAGCCAATTGGATGAGGATAGTCGTATACATATCCCAGCCCCACCAGACCATTCCAGCGGCACCAATGCCACCGATAAAGCCTAGCAAAGTGCCGACCGACAGATCGATGTTGCCTGAGATGATAACCATGGCCATACCTGTTGCCAGCACACCCGTAATCGCCATCTGCCTGGCCAGGTTGGAAAGGTTTCTCGTCTGGATAAATGAACCTTTGGTCAAACTCGTAAACAGGATAAATAAAATAATTAGTGCCAGGATCATCGCGTATTGCCTGAAATTAAACGTTACGCCTTTTGATTTTCCTTTTTCAGTATCCATGCCAGTCATAACTTTTTCACCCCTGTCGCAACATTCATTATCATTTCCTGATCAGCCTCGGAGATATCCAGGCTACCGCGCAGCTCGCCAATTCCGAAGACCAGCACCCTGTCGCTCATGCCGAGGACTTCTTCCAGGTCTGAAGAAATCATGATGACCACAACGCCTTGCTCAACGAGCTGATTCATGATTTTATAGATTTCGTATTTGGCACCGACATCGATACCTCGCGTCGGCTCGTCCAGGATCAATACTTTTGGCTCAGTCATCAAAGCTTTGCCAATTGCCACCTTTTGCTGATTGCCACCACTCAAATTTTTAACTTTGACCAATGGACTCGGCGTTTTTGTCCGTAAAAAATTGATGTATTTCTGCGTCGCTGTACGTTCTTTGTTGATATCCAGTAATCCCAGTTTGGAGACTTTGGACAAGCTTGACAAGGTTGTGTTTTCCAGAATGGACATCCCGAGAACCAGGCCAAAACGCTTGCGATCCTCGGTCAAGTAGTAGATGCCATGCTTGATCGCGTCATCCGGGGATTTGATCGACAGTTTTTTTCCATTCAGATAGACTTCGCCCTCGGACCTTGCTTCAAACGCTCCATAGATGGAGGAGAAAAGTTCGGTTCTGCCGGATCCCATCAGTCCACTGATCCCAACGATCTCACCGCGGTGAATCTTGAAACTGACATCATTGACCAATTTCTTGCCAGAGACCCAGGGATTGTGAATCGTATAGTTTTTAACCTCAAACGCAACCTCTCCTACCGAATGAGGTTCACGGGGGAAGAAATTGGTTAATTCACGACCGACCATCATTCGGACAATGTCCGCTTTTGAAATATCTGATATGCGTCTGGAACCAATTGTCTGGCCATCCCGGAGTATGGTCACATCATCAGCAATCCGCATGACTTCATCCAATTTATGCGAGATATAGATGCAAGTTATATTTTTCTTGCGCAAATTATCAAGAATGTCCATCAGGACATCGACTTCGTTCTCAGTCAAAGCGCTTGTCGGTTCATCGAGAATTAATAGGCGCGCATCCTTGGCCAGGGCTTTGGCGATTTCCACCAACTGTTGTTTGCCAACGCCAAGGTTGATGATTTTTGTGTTTGGGTTAACTCCGCTCGATGCACCCTGACTGTTGATTCCGACTTTCTCCAGCAAATCGCCTGCCTGACGGATCATCTGGTCAAAATTGATCAGGCCCGCCCGATTGGGCTGATTGCCAAGGAAAATGTTCTCAGCAACACTCATTTCCGGAACCAGAGCAAGTTCCTGATGGATACAAACGATACCCGCTTTTTCTGCATCGTGAGTCGATGCAAACATTTTTTCCTGTCCGTCCAGGATGATTTTCCCATCATATGTTCCGTGAGCATAGATTCCGCTGAGGACTTTGATGAGCGTTGATTTACCAGCTCCGTTTTCTCCGCAGATCGCATGGATGGTTCCACAGCGAACTGATAAATCAACATTTTCCAAAGCTTTGACACCGGGAAAGACCTTTGTGATACCTTCCATCCGGAGTATTGTTGCTTCACCAACCGGACAGGCCACTGCTTCCATCATGGCCATTCCTCCCAATCATTCTTTGCCATTTGGCTTGTGGAGGCCCACTTGTGCGCGGGCCTCCACAACACCTGTTCTTATGGATTTGATTTTAGTGTGTATAGTTTCCAGATTCTGTCAGCTTGTCAAAGTTGAACATCACAATTGCCCAGGTGATTTGAAAAGAATTGATTGTCAGTTAACAGTCGGCCATTGATCCTTGGGGACATTCTTGTAGACATCTTCCAACGTGTGGAATCCATCTTTGATGATTTCCTTGACCATGTTGTCTTTGTCAACAGCAACGACGTCAACCTGGAAAGAATCAACATCTTTAAAGCCGTTGTTCTGCTGGGACCAGACACCGAGAGAGCTGTCAACAGCATTCATGGCATCCTGGCCACGTTTGCCCTGGGCCAATGCAGCTGCGAGCTGGATGGCGGCCATGTTGAGCTTCTTCAAAGGTTTGTAGACGGTACCGGTCTGGGTGCCTTCAACGATTCTCTGGCAAGCTGCGAGGTCTGCGTCCTGACCAGCGATGGCAACTTTGCCAGCGAGTCCCTGGGCAGTCAGAGCCTGGATCGCACCACCGGCTGTGCCGTCATTGGAAGCAACATAACCCTGGATGTCATTATTGGCCAATGTCAGGCCGTTTTCAGCAATTTTCAGAGCTTCGTTCGGATCCCAGTTCTTGGCATTCTGCTTGAGGATGATTTTGATATCGCCGCTGTCGATCAGTGGCTGGAGGACTTGTGTCTGACCTTGCTCCAGAAGGGTTGTGTTGAAGTCGTTTGGATCGCCGAGCATCCAGATGAAGTTGCCTTTGTTAACTTTGTTGACAACAAATTCAGCCTGGGTTTTGCCAACTTTAACCGTATCAAAGGTGATGTAGTAGTCCAGGTCACCATTCATGACCAGGCGGTCATAGGAGACGACAGGGATGTCAGCGGCTTTGGCAGGTTCACAGATCGCACCGGCTGCAGCAGAGTCCAGAGCCTGGACAATCAGAGCATCGACGCCTTGTGTGATCATGTTTTCGCACTGGGAGATCTGCTTCTGCGGATCATCTTCAGCTGACTGGACAATCAGTTCGATGTTGTTGCTGGCAGCATATTCTTTGAACATTTCGATTTCACGCTGCCAACGTTCCTGGGCGAGTGTTCCGACGGATACGCCAATGGTTACTTTGTCGGCGGCAGCTGCGGTTGTTTCACCGGCGGCTGTCGTTGCTGCTGCGGTGGTTGCGGCTGGTGCTGCAGTGGTTGCCTCACCAGATGTACAGCCGGCCAGCAAAGCAAGCATCATGACCATAACCAGAAGAATTGATAAAGACCGCTTCATTTTCTTTCCTCCATTTTTCCTTGTTTGTGGAATGGGCTTGTGATGATCTTGACCAAGTTCACCTCCTCAAATCTGATTTCATCTATACACGGTGTGGATTATTGAATCGGACTGTGAATTCAAAGGATTTATGAAAGTCCAGATTAATTGTCAGTTGAATCAAAGGTCAGCATGACTTTGCGGGCGACTGCTTTCTGGTGGACCGCAATATCGAAGGCCTTGTCCAGGTCCAGAAAATCAAAGTGATGCGTGTTCAGAGCTGCAAAATCGTATTTGTCCTTGATTTTGGACATGAACCGGATGGTGCGCGGGAACCAGTTTTTGGTACCGCCGCTGCCTGAGATCTGCAGGGTCTTCCAGATCGTCTTGCCGATCTCGACCGGAACCTTGCGGCCGATTGAGTGACCAACCACGCCGACCCGGGCCGAATGACCGGCAACATCGAATAGTGAGGCAATGCCTTTGTCGTTACCCGAGCATTCGATGACCACATCTGCCATGCGGCCATTGGTCAACTTGGAAATCTCATCGAGGTAGTCCGGTTTGGATGGGTCGATGACATAGTCAGCGCCATATTTCAGGGCGTTCTCGCGCCGGCTTTCCAGCGGATCAATCACGATCACCGTCGCGTCGGACTCTTTGCAGGTCATGGCTGCCGTCAGTCCGATCGGGCCACCGCCGATGATGGCGACGACATCCGATGCATCCGGGTGGGTGTTGTTGCCCCAGACGCCCCAATAGCCGACGTTGAAAGTCTCCACCCAAGCGCCCAGCTCGTATTCCCAGTCATCCGGGATCACGTGGGTGTAGGCTTCTTCGAGGATCATGTACTGGCCCATGCCGCCAGGTGAATCCGGACGGAAGCCAACTTCACGCATGTTCAGGCAGGCTGAGGGCATTTTGCCATCTTTGCAATTGGCGCAGTTGAAGCACGGCAGGACACAGTCACCAACCACTTTGTTACCCGGCTTGACACTGGTGACGGCCGAGCCAACTTCGACAGCCTGGCCAGCCCATTCGTGTCCGGGGGTGTAGGGTGCTATGTCATAGCGGCCTTCCGCTGATTCGCCTTCGAAACATTCCACGTCCGAGCCGCAGATGCCGCACGCTTTGAGCTTGATCAGGATTTCGTTCGGCTTCAGGGCTGGCAGTTCGACCTCTTCGATCCTCAGATCGTGTGGTCCGTGCAAAAACGAGATCTTTGCTTTCATAGGGGTTCTCCTTCATTAATTATAAATGAATTTATCGGTCGGATCTGGAAATCTGTGAAGTGTTCACAACTGACAGGCAAGCTCACAACCACTTGTTCACTTATGCAATATTCAATGGGTGTGTTTAATTGTTTTTGTGCAATTTGATACTATCACTATAGATTATCCCCTGATGCCTCACAATGATGCAAAGACAAGATTCAGGGTGACAAAAAATAGGATTTACTCTAAATTAATCTAACACCCAGCCAAGGCGCAATTATTTTAGCTAAATTTATTTACAATTCATATATTCTAAAAATCTGGGACATGTTGATCTGGGACATTTCCACGTGATTCATTTCACCGGCAATTTTACCTTCACGCAAAATATAAGCTCGATCACAAAGCGTCTGGATTTCCGAAAAATCATTTGAAATGAACAGTACCGCCAGATTCCGGCCCTTGGCCTCCATAATGTGATCAAATATAATCCGCTGGGAAATCAAGTCAGAACCACTGAAAGGATTTTCGACGATCAGGATAGACGCGCCTTTGACAAAAGATTTCTGAAACAACAATCGGATTTGGGCATCCGTACTGATGTTTTTAGTTATTGTGTATGCATCTTGGATGTTCAATCCGATGCGATCAGAGATTTGTTTGAATGCATACAAGACAACATGATCTTTGATGTAGCCGAAAGGAGCAGTGAATTTTCCGCGAGTACCCAGAACAAGGTTGTCTTTCACACTCATCATTTCGAAAATCAGCGTGAACAGATTCTGTTTACCGAAATAGCCCATCAGATTCATCAATCGTCTGGCATCTTTGACAGGTCTGATTTCCACGCCATCGATAAGAATCGTCCCGGATTTGAAATTGGCAAATCCGAGCAAAACATCTGCAAGTTCTGAAACACAGCTATCATCAATCGCAAATACACCGGTTATTTCACCTCGGTGGGCATCAATTTCCAGATGGTGCAGATGATTGCTGCTCGTTGTGAGATTCTTGATTTCAAGAAACGGAACAGGATCAGTGATTTTTGTAGATACAGGCCCATTTTTGATCGTCTCGCCCGCCAGTTGTTTCCCCATCAGGATTTGCTGCATCAGATTCTTGTCAAATTCACCCTTGGCATATGTTCCTGAGTTTCTGCCATTTCGAACCAACATCAAGCGGTCTACAATCGAAAAGGCTCGATCAAATTGTGATTCGGTAATGATAAAGGAAGCGCCGCTGTTTTGCATGGAGCGTATGATGGTGTGCAGGTGGAAAAACTCGATTTCGGAATACTCAGACAAGGAGTTGCTGAACACGACTACTTTGGCATCCATCATCTTGGCTTTGATCAATTCCAGGACATGCTGTTGGCTTTTCGTCAGGCGACTGGCCTGCATCAGCGGGGATATAGGCAAGTCATACTCATCAAGAATCTCCTGGACATGCGCATTGATCTGGTCCAAACGGACAAATTTCCTGAGCTTTGCCCCGGTACGGATCACACAAAGGTTTTCAGCCACAGTCAGGGCAGGAAAGATCTGGGGGACATTTCCAATAAAGTAGATGCTGGGTCGCCAGGATGGTTTGATCCATCCAGACTGGATCCTCTGTTCATTAAAGTGAAAATCGCCTGAATCAAGGCGCTGCTTTCCTACCAGAAAATCGACCAGGGTTTGAATGCCAGAATCGCGCAAACCAACAATGCCTAGCGCTTCACCTTCTACCAGATGGAAGGAGAAGTTGATCAGGTCTGCCTGCCTGTCTCCGAAAACTGTGATTTTATCGGCATGCAGGATTTCCCTCTTGACTAGGCTTGAATGATCCATTGTTTTCATTGCCTGTTTGGCAGAGTAATGTCGACCGATGTTCCGACACCCAGCGTACTGGTGACGGAAATGCCAAATTCTTTGCCAAAGAAATGTTTGATGCGTTGGTTGACATTGATCATGGCGATGCCACTGCTCTTATGATCATCCGGGTGCAGTCCATCAATGCTGATGTTTTCTTCAACATCCAAGCGATGATTCAATTTGTCCAACGTCTCTTCAGACATGCCCACCCCATTGTCGGAAATCTGGATGTAGACGTAAGTTTGTGTCATTTCTGCACGAATCGTGATCGTTCCAGGATCGAGCTTGCTCTCCAGGCCATGAACAATGGCATTTTCAATGATGGGTTGCAGCGTCAGGATCGGGATCTGGCATTTCATCAGCATCTCATTGGATTCATCCACCATCTTGACCATCTGGTATCGGCCGCTGAAACGATGTTGCTGGATGACGAAATAATTTTCCACACACTTCAGCTCTTTAGCCAAGGTGGACATTTCACCTTGCGAGCTGATGCCATATCGGAACAGCGTAGCCAGAGCTTCTGCCATTTCTTCGATTTCAGGTACATGCTGGACGATGGCCTGGCTGCGAATCGTTTCCAGCGTGTTGTATAGAAAATGCGGATTGATCTGGCTCTGCAAGGCATGGATTTCTGCCTGGGTCCTCAAGAGCCGGGCATTGTACTCATTGTTGATGGCTTGTTCAATCTGGTCGACCATTCTGTCCAGCGCACCGGGCCTTCTTACATCTGGCAAATCTGATCGGATGGGAGTGTGCTTGCCCGTCTCACCTGGCTTGGACAACACCCATTCCAGTTCGACCAATGCATCCAGGAACTTCTTCCTGAAAATAGAGTTCATGACCAGATTGGCAAACCCAACCAGAATCAAGCCGAAAAATAAGCTGAGTCTGATCTTGTCAAAAATCAGACTCAGCAGCACCAAGACAAGGAAAATAGCGCTCACACCAAAACTCAGAAGCTGGTACACATTACGATAGATTCGCATGTAGTATTTTTGCGGGTTCAGGAAATCAAAGCGATTCGGTCGTGCCATGGTCAACGTCCTTGTTCATGTGATCAAGCATATAACTTGCGATATTCGTTAGGCTTGATCCCCTCATGCTTGGCAAAGAGCCGGCTGAAATGCTTGGCGTCTTGATAACCGACTCTTTCAGCGATCTCATAAATGCTGAGCTGTGTTGTTTTAAGGAGTTCTTTGGCTTTTTCGATCCGGACAGTCAATAGCCAATTGGTAAAACTGATGCCTGTTTTGCTTTTGAAAAGAGCCCCCAGATAGACAGGGTTTAAGTATAGTTCCCGCGCCATGCTTTCGAGGGTTATCTGTTCACTGTAATGGTCATTGATGTATTGCTTGCAGTGTTTGATCGGACGGATTTCTTGCAGATCTTTCGATTGCGCAATACCCTCGATTTGGGTCTCAATGAACTGGGTCGCCAGCTGGATCAAGTATTTCGAATCACGTGTGCAATTGAACCTGTTAAGGAGTTGTTCTTCTGATAAACTGAATGCTTCCGGCGCGATCAGACCAGCTGTCAGAAGAGTCTGCCGCATCAGCAGAACCAGTTGGAAGCATTCGGCATACAGCAGATGCAACAGAGAATTATCCGGCTGGCAGAAACGCTGGAAATACTCCCCCAGCCAAGTATCCAGGCCATTCTGATTGAGAGCCGAGACGAGCTTCACAAAATCGCTTTTGTCTTTTTCATTCATGGCAAGTTGTGTATTCAGATCAGCCGGTGGCAAAGTAGCGTATGGAATGAAACTGACGCTATGATCATCCAAACGGTGGTTCATCGCATATCGTGCTGTTATCGTTGATTTTTCCAGTTCATCCAAATGTTGGACTTGCAATCCCAAAGCGAAGCAAAATTTCAGGCAGTCATATTTATATTCATGCTTTCTTGCTCGCTCCGACAATTCATTTCCCATCCGGGACATGAGGTCGCTGGTCGGAGCATAATTGAGGATAAAACTGGCTGAGGTTTCCTGCAAAGCAAAGTCACAGTCGAATGTGTGATCCGCCAAATAGGCTCGCACGCCATCGCAGAGGGTCTCCAAGGCAGGGTTCGAACTTGTATCTTCACGCAAGGCTGGATCCAGGTAATCCATATTCACCAGCATGGTTTGATAAATACCGTCTTGAAACGCAAAGGCCTGCCCTTCCAGCAGATTTTCCAGACGATCTGGCATCGTATGGTCTGACAGGTAAAAGTAACGGAAAAGGTGGTCGCGCCGGATCGTCTGCAAGCTCTGTGCCAGTTGTGTGTTCAAATCACTTTCCTGGCTGATGTGATCAAGGCGTTCTTTGTGTTTGACGAGGATTTTATTTAAGGTCATATTTAGCTCATCCCGCTTGATCGGCTTGAGCAAATAGTCCTCGACTCCAAAACGAATGGCATTACGCGCGTATTCAAATTCCTTGTGGCCACTGATGATGATGAACATGGGATCGAGATGGCATGCTTTGACTTTTTCAATTAATTCCAAGCCAGTCATTCCTGGCATCCGGATATCCGTTATCACCAGGTCCGGCTGCAACTCCAGGATTTTTTCAAAGCCTTCAACCCCATTCTGGGCCGTTCCAGCCAGTTCCAGCTCGCCAGGAATCCAGTTGATCAAGTTGATGATCAAGGTGCAGATGTTTTTCTCATCTTCAACAATGACTACTTTAATCATGCTAATAAATCCCCACAAAATTTCACTTGTACTAAATTATAGCAGTTCACATATCATAGAAAAAGCAAAAGGCGCCGCTGCCATCAAGCCGCGAACACCTGTACTTTTCTAGTCTTTCATATTCAATGTCAAGGGCAGCGCAAAGCAACTGCATTTTTAATCACTGTGAAATTGGCAGCATCCAAGACAACACCAGCATTCGGTTCGGGGTAAGATCTAACACAGAGCCAGCCACTGTATCGAATCCGGTCCAGAGCCCTGAAGATTTTGAAAAATTCAACTTCCCCTTTTCCAAGGGGCTTGTGATCAGAATCAGATAAATGAATGTATGCCAGTACATCTGCACTGGCGATCAGGGAATCATAAACGGGCATAATCTCCTGACTCAACTGGCAGGTGTTCACAGCCAATCTTAGAAACGGGGAGTGAAACGATCTGACTATGGCGGCAGCGTCACAGATCGTATTGCCAAATGCCGCTTCGTCCTTGTTCAAAACTTCAAGCAAAAGCACAACTTGCTTCTGGGACGCAAAGGCTAAAAGTTCCGTAAAACCTTCTTCAAAGCAAGATATTTCGCGCTTGGTTCCAAGATTTTCCGGGGATTGACTCTTTCCACACACTTTTCCGATGATCACGGGCACTTGGTATCGACTGGCTAGATCTATGATCCGCTTGATACGTTCTATTGTTGTGGATCTCAACATATCATTTTCAGAAACCAGACTGCCATCATATCGTTCAAAAATATCATTCGTTGAAAAAGCAGAGATTTTCACTTTAGCTTGATTCAAGAGACGGTCCATCAGGTTCAGGTTGATTTCCTCTGGAGTGGCGAGTGAGATCTCAATACCTGCGAAAGCATGCTTCTCGATTTGCAGAAAGGCATGCTCCAGATCACTGTTAAAAACGGATGGGAAACGATCCGTTGATTCGATTTGGGTCGAAAAAGATGCAGCAAGAACCATCGATGAGCACCACCGTTTCATGCAATTGCAATTTGATTCGAGTTATAACCGTTTCAGAAAAACAGCCGGACCGTCGCAATCGCCGTCATGGCAATGATCACGTATCTGAAGGTTCGTTCATTCATGACTCGAATCAGCCAGACTCCGACTTTCATTCCAACGAAGATCATTGGCAATACGAACAAAGCTACTAGAAAGGTCTGAAAGGAAATGTTATGCCAGGTGAAGATTTGCAACGGGAGTTTGATCAAGTTAATAACCAGGAAGAACCAGGCAGTTGTGCCCAGGAATGTATTCTTTTTCAATCCGATCGCCAGCAGATAGACCGCAAAGATCGGACCTGCTGCATTGCCGATCATGGTTGCAAAGCCACTGACCAGACCAACCGGGATGATAAACCACAAGCTGTGCGGCACTTTGAAATTGGCGCCGGACAATTCCTGGATAACCATGAGGATCAGGCAAATCAGCACCATGGCAGCGATCATGTATTTGAATTGGCGGTCGTTCAGCAAAGCTCCAACATAGCTGCCAATCACGATACCACTGATCGCCGCGGGCAGCATCGGGCGGATCTCGCGCCAGTCCGCATGTCTGCGGTAGGCTTGAACAGCCAGGAAGTCACCCAGGACAAAAATCATCGTCATCATGCCGGTCGATTCCTTGCCCCCTAATGCCGAGGCCAGGATTGGCACCGCGATCATGACGATGCCACTGAGGCCAGCTTTGCCCATGCCGATCATCAGGCCGACGACCGCAATCGTTATAAACTGCCAGCCAGATAAATTGAAAAAAGCCAGTAAACCCGTTAGCATACCATTTATCACACATTCTCAAGTCAATTCCGGAATCCATCTGATCCGTGATTTTCGAGGGGCTTCGCCGATCAAAAATAGGGCGGTGTGTTGGCCCAGACACAGATGCAGGGTACTTTCCCCTCATTCCTCTTCGAATGCGGTTTTGCTGAGTCAAATGTGATGCTATCCCCTTTTTGCAGACGATATTCCTTGTCCAGGATAGTGACAACCAATTCGCCTTCCAGGATCAAGCCACATTCACTGCCCGGATGAGAATACAAGCCTTTTCCGGTACCACAACCAGGTTCATAGACGTTATAGATAAATTCAATCGGGCCGTCCATATTGGGATTCAAAAGGTAAAAATTGACACCTTTTCCCGGGGATAGTATTTTGCGGTGATGCTCATGGACAACCGGTGAAATTTCGACAATATTCAAATCTGGCCGAAGCTGGTCATAGCTGACTGTTGTTTCTGGCGTCTGAGTCTTAAGATTCGCCAGAGCAAGATCGGGATTTTCTTCGTCCTCAAAGAAATAGCCAACAGATACTTCCAAAGCATTGGCAATTTTTTTCAGTGTATCAATTGAAGGCGAAATGCCTCCTCTTTCAACTTGGCTGATCATGCTGGATGTCAATCCAGTCATCTGGGCCAAGTCCAGGATCCGGAAATTTCTGGCTAAGCGCAGCTCTCGGATCCTGCCTCCAAGCACAAGTAAATGTTGATCTTGTTCGCTGTTAAGCGATGCTTTCTTTGCCATTGGACAGAACCATCCTTTAAAGGTATTGAATGAATTGGATTCATTATACCTTAATTTTGTCTAGATCTGTACTTCACAAGCCATTGGATTGAAGTGTGGCTGGTTGCTTATGCAACCAGCCACACAATCAGATTAATTGTCAGTTGAATCAAAGGTCAGCATGACTTTGCGGGCGACTGCTTTCTGGTGGACCGCAATATCGAAGGCCTTGTCCAGGTCCAGAAAATCAAAGTGATGCGTGTTCAGAGCTGCAAAATCGTATTTGTCCTTGATTTTGGACATGAACCGGATGGTGCGCGGGAACCAGTTTTTGGTACCGCCGCTGCCTGAGATCTGCAGGGTCTTCCAGATCGTCTTGCCGATCTCGACCGGAACCTTGCGGCCGATTGAGTGACCAACCACGCCGACCCGGGCCGAATGACCGGCAACATCGAATAGTGAGGCAATGCCTTTGTCGTTACCCGAGCATTCGATGACCACATCTGCCATGCGGCCATTGGTCAACTTGGAAATCTCATCGAGGTAGTCCGGTTTGGATGGGTCGATGACATAGTCAGCGCCATATTTCAGGGCGTTCTCGCGCCGGCTTTCCAGCGGATCAATCACGATCACCGTCGCGTCGGACTCTTTGCAGGTCATGGCTGCCGTCAGTCCGATCGGGCCACCGCCGATGATGGCGACGACATCCGATGCATCCGGGTGGGTGTTGTTGCCCCAGACGCCCCAATAGCCGACGTTGAAAGTCTCCACCCAAGCGCCCAGCTCGTATTCCCAGTCATCCGGGATCACGTGGGTGTAGGCTTCTTCGAGGATCATGTACTGGCCCATGCCGCCAGGTGAATCCGGACGGAAGCCAACTTCACGCATGTTCAGGCAGGCTGAGGGCATTTTGCCATCTTTGCAATTGGCGCAGTTGAAGCACGGCAGGACACAGTCACCAACCACTTTGTTACCCGGCTTGACACTGGTGACGGCCGAGCCAACTTCGACAGCCTGGCCAGCCCATTCGTGTCCGGGGGTGTAGGGTGCTATGTCATAGCGGCCTTCCGCTGATTCGCCTTCGAAACATTCCACGTCCGAGCCGCAGATGCCGCACGCTTTGAGTTTGATCAGGATTTCGTTCGGCTTCAGGGCGGGCAGTTCGACCTCTTCGATCCTCAGATCGTGTGGTCCATGCAAAAACGAGATCTTTGCTTTCATGGGGTTCTCCTTCTAGTCGATTTGCGGATTAACAAGCTTGAAGGGGTGGCAACCCCCGGAACTGGTTGCGCGGGAGTGACAACCAGTTCCGGGGGGATGCCTAAACATGGGTAACACGGAGATTAGTACGTGAGGGTATAGATATGGCGGCCACCGTTTGTCGGGCCTTTGACGACCGCTTCAATGTCTTCGCGGTTGCGCTGGGTGACTTTGTCGATTGGCGGCAACTCGCCAGCCGGATATTTCTCGAGGATATCATTGACCAGTTTTTCGAGGTAGTCGAGCGTCCGTTCGATGCCGGGACGAGCTTTTTCTGCATCGGCCAGGCTAGCATCACCGATGACGCCTTCAGGGGTGCAGATGCACTCCATACCGACGCTACCGAATGCGTTGTACCATTTGATCGGGCCAACGCCACGTTCTGCTGAGTTGTTGATGTGACCGGGAGGCAGCATCGGGCAAGGTTTGGTTGCCACTGCTTCGTCCTGGTTGCAAAGTTCCGGGAACAGGGCCAGCGACCAGGATTGCTCCACTTCATCAGCGTGGATAAACGGTGTTTTGTAGGGTCCACCATTGGCTTCGATGTCAAGTTGTTCCTTGGCGCAGTTCCAGAAATGGACATACAGGACGATGCCAGGGACTTGGAACTTCTTGCCGAATTTGTGGATTGCGGCCGGGATGACATAGTCTTGGCCATGGCCATTGACAACAATGATTTTGCGGAAACCCGTGTTCCAGAAACCGGCAAAAACATAGCAGAGATAGTCAACCAAGGTTTCTTCCGGGATCATGATCGTGCCCGGCATACCCAAATGATGGTAAGGATGGGAGCCATACCAGATCGGCTGGGCAACAGTGCAGCCAGTGGCCTTGGCAATCTGTTCGCACAGGCGGACATCCAGATAGGTGTCTTCGCCATAAGGGGCGCTCGGCCCGTGGTTTTCTGTTGAACCGACCGGAAGCAAGAGAACGTCATTTTTCTTCAGTCGTTCAGCCACTTCCTTGTTGGTCATGTTCTGGTAATAGATGCCGTTGTTCTTTTCCATGTTCCCTTCTTGTACGGGAAATGTCCATTTGCTCATTGTCAGGGCCTCCTAAATAATTTTGGTTTTCAGATTCAATGAATCGGCTGGATCTGCCGATGGATCTTATGTTTCAGCGTCTGGGATACTCGGTGCTGACCAGAACTTTGCCGGCAGTGATTTTCATGCCTTCTTCGATGTCTTCGAGGTTGTAGCGGCCGGTGACCATCTTGCGCATGTCGATTCTGCCTGCCGCCATCAGGGCGATGACATCGGGATAGATCCCCTGGCCAGACTGTCCATTCGAACCACTGATGCTGGCTGCATTCCACTGCCAGTTGAAAATGTCCACCGGGGTGATGCCAAGCGTATGACCAATCTGGATAGTCTTGCCACCGATCGCGAGCGCTTTGCCCATGACCGGGTAGGTGAATTTGGTCGCACCGGCACATTCGGCAAACAACGAAATGCCAACGCCTTTGGTCAAATCCATCAGCATGTCTGCCTGTTCATCTGCAGATTTGAAATCCATCGGGTTGAATACCAAGTCAGCGCCGCATTGTTTTGCCAGCTCGACACGTTCCGGAACACTTTCGAAGGCGATCAATTTTGCAGCACCAGATGTCTTAAGCAAGGAGATTGCAGCCAGACCAATTGGACCAGCTCCAAACACAACCGCATGGCCACCCGGTCGCAGCCCACCACCGCGCACAAACAAACCATTGTATGCGACACCAGTCGGTTCGATCATGGCTCCCAGTTCAAACGCTGTCATCTCATCGCCATAAAAATCGACAATGTCATTGAGAGGGTAACAATACTTGGCTTTGACTGCTGCACATTCAGCAAAACCACCATCATAGGTCAGTCCCGGCTCCTCCAGCTCCTTGCACTGGTTGAACATGCCCCGGCGGCAAGCATCGCACTCACCGCACCAATGCATGGACTCGATACCGACCAGATCGCCAACTTTCAACCGTTTGACGTTCTTGCCCACTTCGACGATCTTGCCAGAGAATTCATGGCCCGTGATGATTGGATATTTGGAATGCCCGTCGTATTTCGAATAGCCATCTTCATCCTGGCGCAGCAGATGAGCATCCGTACCACAGATACCGGCTGCACCGACCTTGACCAAGACCTGGTCATCTTTGCACTCTGGCACTGGACGGTCAACGACAGCGCCGCGGATGTTTTTCCAGATGGAATTGCCGCGCAAAGCCCGTTGCGTTGTGCGTTCTCTTTCCGACAGAACATAGCCCTCTTTGGGAACAAAATCTGCCTCTACATAGAAAGCTCTCATGGTCATCCTCCTTGAATTCAATGGGTTTGTTGTTGGAATAATTCATTTTCAATTAATTTTTTCCTGCAAGTGATTTTTAAAAAGCGCGTCTTGTTGTTGCTGTCTGGCGTCTGATCGCCGCTGATATATTCATTGTGACTTAATTGTAAGCGCATATTCTCTGGATGTAAAGAGCTATTTTTAAAATATTTCAGTGAAAATGTCACAAATTTCTCTTGATATTTCAAAAAAGCCTCTGTAGAATTAATTTATAATGAATTTGATTAATTCACTTTCACTTAATTGGAGGTTTATTGTGGATAACTGGAAATTTGCTTGTTCAACAGCCAAGGAAGCACCCGACACTGCACCGATTCTACTGAAAGGTGATATTTGCGAGAATCTGGTCAAGGCTGCCGGACTCGGCTACCAGGCCATTGAAGTCCATATGCGGGAAACAACTCAGCTGGATATCCCATTGATCCGGAAGACAATGGAAAAAACCGGGGTCCGGATCTGCAATATTGTCACCGGTCGATTGAATACCGAAGGCAAAGTGAATCTGATCGATGATGTGCCTTATATTGAAGCGGCTGCCATGAACGGCATGAAGCAATACATAGATTTGGCTTCTGCTCTGGATGCCGATATCATCATCGGCTGGGTCAAGGGTAACATTCCTGCCGGCGGTTCTCGAAGCAAATACATGGAACGACTGGCCAACAATCTGAAAGAACTCAATAACTACGCCCGTAACCGCAGGGTTAAAATCAATCTGGAAGTCATCAACCGCTATGAAGTCAATATTTTCACCACCTGCGCTGAAGTCGTAGATTTTCTTGACACACATCATCTCAATAACTGTTTTGTCCATTTAGATACGTTCCACATGAATATTGACGAGACAGATCCAGTGGAAGCGATCCGTTTGGCAGGTAAGCGTTTGGGATATTTCCATCTCGCAGACAATACTCGGAAATACCTCGGCAGCGGGCAACTCGATTTTGGGAAAATCCTGAGTGCGCTGGCAGAAATAAACTATCAAGGTTATCTATCCGTAGAATGCTTACCGTATCCCTCTGGCGAAGAGGCGGCCGCTCGCAGCATCAGTTTCTTGAAATCACTCGTTAGAAGTCCACTCACACTAAAAGTCTCCTGACTTCCCAGTATCACGATGAGTCGGCTTACTTGACAGGCCCGTAACATATTCGTCTGATGTGGTGGTCAAGACTGATTACGTTACGGGCCCTCCTCCGAAAAACGGCATTGCGCTTCCACATGCAAAAGCCTGGATCCACCAATCCAGGCTCTTGCACGTTTTTGAGGAAGAGAATCTATTTCCCGGAGGAGAGAAATGTTTGGGAAACGAGACGGTTTTTGCGAAAACGTCATGAAACATGATGGATAGATATAGTCATCTCGCGCCTGACGATCCGATCACCAACGCCAGAATGGCCAGCAGTGCAAAAACCAAGGTGAATTCTTCTTTTACGAATTTTTGGACAGAGTGAATAACGGCACGCATAGTACGCCTCCATGTCATCAAAGTCGATCTAGCGACTGATGAAATTATTTTTCTTATAGAGTGATAATATAGAGCGAATATTTGATTGAATCTGGCTTTTTATGGGGTACATATCTGATCAGCTGATGATTTCATTATAAACAGGTCACGAACCGGATTCTATTCAAAAACAGAGGTGTATTTGACTTATTTTTGGATACCTAAGTCTCGCGCAACATTTTCTTCCGGTACTGGCTGGGGGAAAGACCATACGTCCGTGAAAAAGCCCGGGAAAAATAAGCCGGGGTAGGAAAGCCACATCGCAATCCGACATCTGTGATCGTTATGGCTGGATCAGCCAGTGAATTGGCAGCCTCGGTCATGCGCAGATTAAAGACATAATCCATTACAGATACTTTCATGACTTTTTTGAAATATGTCGAGAAGTAGGATGGGTTCATGAAGACAAGTTGTGCAATGGCGCTCAAGCTGATTTTTTCCTGATAATGAGCGTCCATATAGGCAACCGCATCCCGGATGCGGTCTAAACGATGCTGATGGGCGATAAAGTCATGACCGAGTTGGCCTTCCAACTTGAAATGGCGAAAGAGCAAGGCCAGGATTTTCAGCAGAGATGCCTTGATCATTAATTGATAGCCGGGGGAAGCCTCGTCATTTTCATTTTCAATTTCATACACCAGGTCACGAATGGTATGGGCCAGTGGATTTTCCGCCTGGATTTGATTGTGAAAATTGATGTTGCGCTCAAAAAATGGCTCCAGAAAGTCTTGGTCAACCAAGGCATTGCCTGTCACAAATCCCGGCTCGAAAATCAGACAAATCAATTCCAGCTCAGAAGCTGTGTACGCACAATGCAGTTCATTGTTGTTGATCACAAAGATCTGTCCTGGTTCAACCTCATAGCGAACATCGCTGATCATGTAATGGCCATGACCATTGACAACATAATTCAATTCCAGACAGTCATGCCACTGCATCGTTCGTACACCTTGACTCGGGATGGCAGCATGATAAATGGTAAAAGGAAAGGATTTTGGTAGTGAGAAGAGTTCTTTATCAGACGTTTGCTTCATAGAGCCTCGCAGGGTTGCTGGAGTCAGTTTAAAGGTAAAGTCATCTTATACGGCAACCCAGAAACATGAATGACCCTCTTCATACTATGAGTCTGCCGGCACATCCCGTCAACGATTCAAATTGACGGTTTATCATGAGGTCACTGATAATTGTAACAAGATCTTGCGCAATTTTTCTTACACAGTGGAGGCAATCAATGAAACTGAAATTTGGAATGGTAGGCGGCGGAGGCGGCGGTATCGGTCCAATGCACATTCGAGGAGCAAACATGGATTTCATGGGCGAACTGGCAGCAGGTTGTTTCAGTCGTACTCCCGAAAAAAATGAGTACTGGGCAGAGGTCTGGGGCGTTCGAGATCGAAGCAGAGTCTATCCGGATTATGCAACCATGGCTGCAAGCGAAGGCGCCCGGAGCGGCGACGATCGACTGGATTACATCATCATCGTCACCCCAAATGACTCGCATTTCGAAATTGCCAAGCTCTTCATGGAGCAAGGTTTTCATATCATCTGCGACAAACCGTTGGCCAGCACGGTCGAACAAGGCGAAGCCCTTGCTCTCCTGGCTAACGAACGGGGACTTCTGTTTGGCTTGACCTACACCTATGCCGGTTATGCCATGATCCGCCAAGCCCGGGAATTGATCGACCAAGGCGAATTAGGCGATCTGGTCTATATTAACGCCGAATACCCCCAGGAGTGGCTCGCCCTTGCGCTGGTCGAAAACAGCAGTGCGAATGCAACGTGGCGTCTGGACCCGGATCGGGCAGGTGAATCACAAGCGACTGCCGACATCGGTACCCATTGTGAGTATCTGATCAAAGCGGTCACAGGCTTGTCTCCCGAGCGGGTTCTCGCCAAATTTGACCATATCCCTCGAGTATTGCCGCTGGAGAGCACTACAACCATTTTGCTGGAATACCCTGGACAGGTCACCGGCCTTATCTGGGCTTCTCAATTTGCCATCGGCCATGAATGTGATATCCGGATTCGGGTGTTCGGTACCAAAGGCTCCATCGACTGGAGCCACCAGAATGCCGGAACTCTGAAAGTCGCACGACTCTCACAGCCTGTCCAATTCTATACAGCAGCCAGCACCTATAATTATCCGGAAGCTAACCGCCTGAGCCGAACCAACCCCGGCCATCCAGAGGGCTTGTTCGAAGCATTTGGCAATATCTACCGTTCATTTTGCGAACATGTTCTGGCACAAAAAGAGGCTCGCAGACCTGAGTCATTCACCTACGCAACTGTAGAAGACGGATTGGCCGGGATGAAATTTATTCACGCTTGTGTAGAGAGCAATCAAAACGGCAATTGCTGGGTGAAGCTGTAAGAACCCGGTAAACAATCAACTGTTATCTTTCCCTGTCAAGAGTTTACCAGTCAGACTTCGATCTCGAAGCCCTCTCTCTTCAAAGCATCGATCGCCCGGTCGATATCGTTTTCTTTGACCAGGATATAGTCCGTATCATAGGTGGAGAGCGCAAAAAGACTGATCTGACTGGCTGCCAGAACAGAGCTGATCGCGGCAAGGATACCGGTCAGCGAAAAATCGAGCGGACCAATCACTTTCAAGATGCGCCAATCCTTTTCAGCCTTGACGTCAACTGGAATGTTCTTCTCAAGGCAAACGACTGAGAGTTCATCTGTGGTACAAGTGATGGAGAAAAAGTCGCCGGATCCGGATGTCGCCCACTGGGGAATCACGCTGCCTGCGTTCAATCTGCAGACACTGTAGCGATCCGACAGAAGTCTCATCGTCAATTTGATCTTAGTCATACGCAGTTGCCTCCAAAGGGATCAAGCACGTTTCCCCAAAATTATAGCAATATTTCCAAGGCATCGCGGTGCGTTGTCTGATATTCTCGTGTGCATGGAAAATATTAAATTGCAAAACAGAAGATTGGCCGGGAATGTGCTCTGGAATCGTCAATTTGTGATCATCAACCTGATCACAACGCTGGCCTTCTTTGCCGAGTATGTGCTGGTGACAACAGTCCCGCTTTATGCGTTGCGCTTTGGCGGCACCGAGGCTACGGCCGGGGCTTTCATGTCGATCATCTCCCTGACTGCTTTGCTGGCTCGGCCAATTCTGGGCCATTTGCTGGATGCGCGCAGCCGGCGCCTTGTCGTGGTCCTCGCGATCACAGGTTTTGCCATGGCAGCGCTTCTGTACGGCCGGATGACATCAGTTATCTGGATCCTGGCATTGGCAGGCTTTCATGGCTTTGGCCTGAGTGCCATCACGACAGCTGCGCCAACGGTCTATGTCGATGTCACCCCCAAGGCTAGACTGGCTGAAGGGATCAGCCTTTTTGGGCTGGCGATGAATCTGACCGCGGCCATCGGTCCGGTTACAGCCCTGTGGCTTATCCGCGCGTATAACCACCAAATCGCTTTCAATGCGTCCTTTCTCATTCTTGTTCTTGCCGGAAGCCTGGTGATCCTGCTCAATTACGAAAAATTTCAAAAACGCACATTCGAGATTCCGAAGCTGACACTGAGAAATCTGGTTGAGAAATCAGCTTTCAAACCGGCAGCTTACCAGCTGCTTCTCGGATTTGGTGCTGCGATCGTCTTCTCCTTCATCCCCCTATATGCCAATTCACGCAACATCTCAAACATCGGTCTGTTTTTCATCGTCAATGCCGCAACCGGACTTCTAGCTTCCCTGATGATTGGCCGACTGGTGGCTGTGTATGGCATCCGCCAGCTGTTTATACCCGGCTTGATTCTGGTCACGAGCAGTTTTGTCCTGCTGGCTTTCAGCCAGACCCTGCCGTGGATGGTTCTTGCAGCAGCCCTCTACGGTCTGGGCAACAGTACCGGATTTGCTCTGATCAACATCATCGGCATGACATCCGCCCCGGAATCGCGGCGCGGGGCAACCGCTGCCACGCTGTATGCCGCCATGGATATTGGTGTCGCCTTTGGCTCATTGACCATCGGTATGATCACTGCCCATTTTGATTTTACGGTTGCTTTTCTGGTGGCTGCGGGCATTGTCCTGGCCGATCTTGTTCTTTTTCAAATCCTGCACCATGACTAAGCAGGATCAGACTGTATATAATAGGCTGCTGAGATTTAAACTCCATTCGAAATAAGAGATAGATTCAAGGAGAAATGATATGGCTGGAAACCGAATGATTTGTACAACAAACCAAGTCGAATATCTGTCCATCCGCAAGGCGATGGTGGCAGGTGGACGCACCTTTGAGGAGATTCAGGCCGCCACTGGTGTTTGTGGAGCGTGTGAGGGATGCAAGAGCGAACTCGACGGGATCCTGTCATCGGTCTGTGGCTGCATGAAAGTCTCCTTGCAAGCCGTAGTCGATGCTGTCAAATCAGGTGCCGACACCGTCGTAAAAGTCGGCGAACTGACCGGTGCCGGCACGGATTGCGGCCGCTGCAAAGGCCTGATCGCCAACATTATTGAGTTGGGGTATTGATCGTTTTCAGGAGCGCAGCCATCTGGCTGGTTCATGAATCCCTGTTCATCAGACCTTCATAGACGGTCATTTTAATACGTAAAAACTCATGACTCAAGGCCATGGTAAAGTTCCTCGGCCGGCTAAGCGTCACGGGCACTTCCTGGACTAATGATCCTGGATGGGATCGCATGACATAGATCCGGTCGGCCATCAGGATGGCTTCCTCTATGTTATGTGTGACAAAGACGATCGCTGGTTTGTAGTCTGCCCAGAGATCCAATGTCAGCTGGACCATGTTGGCTCGGGTCAGGTCGTCCAAGGCAGAGAAGGGTTCATCCATCAGGAGCAAACGGGGCTGCATCACCAGTGTCCGCGCCAGGGCGACCCGTTGTTGCATGCCGCCGGACAGCTGATCTGGATAATAGTGGCCGAAATCCTTCATCCCGATCTGTTCGAGAGCTTCCGAAACCCGTCGACCCATCTCCTCCGAGTCGATCTTCCTGCGCTTCAGGCCAAATGCCAGGTTATCTCTGACTCGTAGCCAGGAAAACAGCTGAGGGGTCTGGAAAATCATGCCACGCTCGGTGGATGGAGCCTTTACGGTCTGTCCAGCAAATAAAATCTGGCCCTGATAGGCCTGGTCGAATCCGGCAATCAAATGGAGCAAGGTCGATTTGCCACAGCCGCTGGGCCCGACGATGCTGACAATTTCGCCTGGTTGGACCTGAAAGGAAACATCATCCAGAACCTGCCTTGTTTCTTTGTTGTGGCGATAGGTTTTACCAAGCTGGCTGATGGCCAGCAATGAATCATTTAACTCAATCATGGCTGGCTATTTCCTTTGCTGGATGCAGATTCTTGATCAGGACCACCAGAAGCCGGTCACACAAACGACCCCAGAAGGCGATCAAGATCATGCTGACCAGGATCAGGTCGGTATTGCCCAGCATGCGAGCATCCATCATGACAGCACCCAGACCTTGGGTCACTCCGGTCAACTCACCGAGGACCAGATAAGCCCAGGAAATACCCAGGCCTAGCCGGATCCCGGAAAGGATCGTTGTTGCGGCAGCCGGAATGATCACCCGGAGGAACAGATCCCAATCTTTAGCGCCGAGGGCCAGAGCGGCCTGAATGGTTTTATCCGGTACCTGGCGAACACCGACGGCGGTATTGAGATAGATCGGGAAGAAGGCCGCCAAAGCGATCAGGAATACGGTTGTCCGTTTACCGACGCCAAACCAGACCATTGCGACCGGCAGCCAGCCAATCCCCGGGATCACCCGGAGCAAATGGATCAGAGGTTCTAAGACGCGCCGGGCAAAAATGAACCGACCCGTCAGGACCCCCAGGGGCAACGCAACAAGCAGGGCCAGGAGGAAGCCACGCAGCACACGCGACAAGCTGGCCAGGGAATGATGCAAGAATTCTCCTGCATACGGTTTCTGTGGATCTGTGCCAAAGATGAAATCGATCAACCGGACCAATACCTGGATCGGCGTGGGCAGGACATAGTCCGGAATCTGGAACAATACCGGCGATCCGAACCAAAAAGCCAGGATCACCAGTGGCAGCAGCCAGCCGAGCGGATCAATTTTAAGCTTCTTTCGCATGATGCTGTGTTGTCTAGTTCTTGATATAGCCAGGCGCAATCAGAGCATCAATGTCCGGAACGGTTTCGATCAGGCCCAGCTCCTGCATCCGGCTGGCCAGATTTTTCACTTGGCTGATCATGTCAGGGGTCAGGTCAGAGGCAAGTTGAATGTTGTTAGCTGCTTGATCGAGAACAGCAGGTTCCACACCAAATTCAGCTGCCTTGGCCAGCCATTCGGTGCGATGTTCATTCAAAAAACGGGTTGAATCAGAATGAGCTTTGACCAGCCGGCGGATCTTATCCTCTTCTCTAGCCAGCTTGTCCTTTGTTGTGATGATTGCCGCATTGATGAATCCGACACTGTCGTCGTAATAAGGGTATTCAAGAATCTTGCCATACCCTTGTGTTACGGCAATCGATGGATAAGGTTCACCACTTAGGAAAGCATCGATTTGCTGGGTTGCCAAGGCTTGTCCCATGTCAAAAAAATCGATACGCTGCAGCGTGACATCCTTTTCCGAGTCCAGTCCAGCCCGGTTCAGGATCTCCAGCAACAGGATATGGTGCATGGTTCCAGGCACATAGGCAATCGTCTTGTCCTTGAGATCTGAGGCGTCAGTGATCCCGCTGCCAGAACCAATCACCAGCGCGGACGCCTTCTCAGTCATGCTGCCAACCACCAGGATTGGCTCACCTTTGGATGCGGCGATGATGGCTGTCACCCATGTTGTGCCGCACAAGTCGAGATCGCCGGCCAGGAGTGCGGTTTTCTGGTCACCGGGATTGGTGAAAGGCAATACTTCGACGGTATCCCCCTCCGGCAGGTACTGGTCATAGAAAAAGGGTTGGATCGTCTGGGCAGTTTTCCAAGTACCAACTTTTGAGTGATATTGAAATGGCTGGGTTTGTTTGGCGCAAGCCGAAAGCAGCAGTGTCATGGCAAGAAAGGATGGAAGCAGGAGGCGGTGGATCTTCATGGTTGAGTTCCTTTCAAGGATAGGCGGTGAGATGGATTCACGATCAAGCGGGGAGCTGATCGATCGCTCGGACATGATATCCCGCATCCTGGAACCAGCTCCTGGCTGTTGCCAGGTCGAATCCCTGCCATGCAGAATCAAGCCTGTCTGTCGCACGGGGAATAGCTCCGACATCGACCACTACGACATTAGCGCCCCAGTCCATTGCCTGCTTTGATGGCGGATGGACACAGATGTCCGGCGCCTGGTAGCCGGACCCCAGCCGAGTCACGGCAATGATCTGGGCCAGACGTTTTTCCGGCAATGGTCCATATTGGAACAGAGGCGTTCCGGGGATCGGAACTCGAGCCATGGCACCACTCAAAGTTGCGCCATGCTGCAATGCCGAGAGAAACACATCAGCGATCTCTTCGTTGGTATGTTCCGGGCCAATCGGTTCAACCAGGAAAGCCAGCTTAAGCTTGGAATCCTTGATGGTTTCCAGGATTTCACCCCTCTGAACAGGTTGGAAAGGTGTGTCGATGCCTTCCCGCAGCCGGATCGCGTGGTATGCGATGCGAAACCCCTGATCATACAGATCGTCCGAGCGACTGGCATTGAGGTCCCCGGTGTTGGCGACCAGCTCATAATCCCCTGGTACGCGCTGGCGAATAGCAGCGGCAAGATCGATCAATCCCTGGAACCCGTAGTCTTCCGTAGTCCGCAATGTGATCCAGTCGGCCCCCTGGGAGACAAACTGGCGGGACAACTCAATGACCTGGCTAGTATCCATGGTGTAGGAATCGCCCAGTACGCCCCAAGCTTCACCGAACGAACAAAAATTGCAGTTCATCGGGCAGGGCTGGTAATCGACACCGATCGATGCCCAGATCCGGGCCGTATTATCGGTGACAACAGCTGCGACCCGCCGCGCCGCCTGACCTAGTAATTCAGCCTCCGGAGATTCCGGGTCGATCGCCAGCAGCTGGATGATCAAGTCCCTGTCTAACGACTGTCTGGACAGGGCCAGATTTTCTGCCAGCTGGATCTTTTCCTTTAGTGTCATGCACGTCTCCTCTGTATCAGCAGATTGGATTCATCGGTCGAGTGATGTCCGGGTCTCATCGATTAGAGCCTGGATCGTGATTTGGTAATCTTTCAGGGTCGCCAGCCAATTAGAAAGGCAATCGCGCCCTTCAGCCGTGATTTGGTAAACCTTTTTGTGCGGACCGCTTGAAGGAACATCCCATTCGGCTTGGATCAAGTTGCGTTGTTCCAGGGAGAGCAACGTCCGGTAAAAGCCAGCGGTATCAAACCGATCGGAACAATGAGTATAGGTGTCCTCCAGTTTCTGGATCAGGACATATCCGTGCAGGTGCTCCCTGGCCAGGATTGCCAGGATTTTTGGCTGGAGCATTTTATCCAGATTGAATCCCTTGCAGGAACATTTAACTGGCGCATTTGCTCGGTCGTCTATTTGACTTGGTCTACTACTAGACATGATCACTCACCTCAAGCACACGATAACATGGGCTGACGCGACAAACTTTCACGATTTTGCCAAATTTTGTAATATTAAAGCGTCATTGAATCACCAAAGGAGTTCGTATATGGATAACATGCGAGATTTTCTCGAGATGATTCCGGCAATTGAAGCCCTGGTTAAAGAAACCGTAGCAGAAATCCTCGGCCAGCCAGACTATTTCATTCTCGCAAAAGGCCGCCAGGATCTGGTGACAGAACTGGATTATGCCATGGAACGGGAGATCAAACGCAAGTTGCAAGCCCTGTTCCCTGCCGACCATTTCATCGGCGAAGAAGAAAACCACGAAGATCTGGGGCCGGAACGGACTTGGGTCTGTGATCCAATCGACGGCACCGTCAATTTCGTCCAGGGATTACCTTATTATGGGGTCACCCTGGCCCTGCTGGTCGAGCGCGAGCCTGTCTTCACGCTGATCTATCTGCCCAAGCTGGACGAAACCTATGCCGCCATCCGCGGGAAAGGGGCATTCCTCAATGGCCAGAGGTTGACGACCCATCCCGAACGCGAACTCGCCCAGAGCATTGTCACGTTCGGAGATTTTTCCAAATCCAATCCAACATCCCGGCCGTTTCAGATCAAAGCTATGTCCATCCTGATGGAAAAGGCCCTCCGGGTGCGCATCCAGGGGGCCTCTTCGGTCGATTTTGCATTTCTGGCAGCCGATCGCAACAGCTGTCATATCCTGTTTTCCAATAGCCTCTGGGAAGTCGCACCGGGCCAGCTCTTAGCCGAAGAAGCGGGCTGTGTGACCGCCACTCTCAATGGCCAGGATTACGGCTTTCGGCGCAAAGGGCTGGTTTTTGCAGCCAATCAGATCATTCTGGACCAGGTGGTCCGAGCCTTGGACCGAGGCTGGCGAGCGGTCTGATCAGTCTATAGATTCAGGGCTGAGACTTACGGGCGCACAAGACAGCAAAAACACCGCTGCCAGTGCCTGGCAAGATGTCCTGTTTCACGTTCTCCAAACTGAACACGGTCTGACGCGCACCTGCAAGTTCAAACCCCGCCTGTTCAAGGGCTTGCTGCATCTCTTCTGCCGTGCGGAAATGCGCATTCGCGTAGAAGGGATCTGATGCCTTCTTGGTCTCGTAGAAGGATCCCAGTGGGGCGGACCGGTCGATAAAAGCGATGATCAGGGATCCACCGGTCTTCAAGATCCGCCGGCTCTCCAGAAACGATGGCTGCAGATCCTGGATGTAGCAATCGATCGTCACCATCAGGGCCAGATCGAATGACTCATCCGGATAGGGGCAGTGTTCTGCTGTCCCCTCCACGGCAGCTATGCCACGTTGCCTGGCCTTTTCACGCATAGCCGCAGCTGGTTCCACGCCATCGGAGAGACCCAGCGCTTGGGCAAACAAACCCGTCCCAGTCCCTATCTCAACGCCGCGTTGAAAGGCGGGCATCAGCTCCCGAATGGCATCGACCTCGGTCGCAAATAGTTGGTCATTCTGGATAAACCAGGCTTCATACGCATCGACTTGAGTTTCATATGGATCTGCTGGCACCATGTCAGTTACCTCCTTGTCTCTATTCCCAGTTTAACGGATTGACCGACACCACGGCTACTTGCTATTCTATTTTCATATTTGCAAACTTTCGCAAATAGAAGCTTTTCCAAGAATTACAGGAGGCACGCCATGATCTACCTGGATTACAATGCCACTACACCCGTTGACCCAGGCGTCGCTAAGGCTTTGATGCCATTTATTTTTCAGCATTTCGGCAACCCGTCCAGTAGCCATGCCTATGGCCAGACAGCCAAGGCTGCCGTGGAAAAGGCTCGTGGCCAGGTCGCAAAACTTATGAACTGCACGCCCAGCGAGGTCCTCTTCACCAGTGGGGGCAGCGAGTCCAACAACACCGCGCTCAAAGGCGTCGCCTGGCATCTCAAGAACAAGGGTCATCACATCATCACGTCCGAGATCGAGCATCCGGCTGTGCTCAATGTCTGCACCTGGCTGAGCACACAGGGTTTTGAGATCACCTATCTGCCCGTCGATGCCCTGGGCCAGGTCCGACCTGACGATCTGGCTGCGGCGCTGACCGACCACACCATCCTGGTCAGCATCATGCATGCCAATAACGAGACCGGTACCATCCAGCCGATCCGCCAGCTCTCAGAGCTGGCCCATCGCCGGGGCGCCCTGTTCCACACCGACGCCGCCCAGTCCGTTGGCAAAATTGCCACCGACGTCCAGGATCTTGGTGTCGATTTACTTACTATCGCCGGGCACAAGCTCTATGCTCCAAAGGGCATCGGCGCCTTGTACATCCGTCAAGGTATCGAGATCGATGCCCTGATCCATGGCGCCGGCCACGAACGCGGCCTGCGCGCCGGTACAGAGAATGTCCCTTACGATGTCGCCCTCGGCCAAGCCTGTGAAATCGCCCAAGTTCAGCTCAGCAATCCGATCATCCGCGAGCTGACCGACTATTTCTGGAGCGAACTGCAAAATAGTCTCGGTGACCTGATTCATCTCAATGGTCATCCTGAAGAAAGACTGCCCAATACCCTGAACATCAGTTTCCTGGGCTGGAATGGACACGAACTGCTGGCCCAGCTACCTGATGTAGCCGCCTCGACCGGTTCAGCCTGCCATTCGGGAGAGACCGCTTTGTCTCCAGTTCTCAAGGCTATGGGCGTTTCTTCGGAAATCGGTCGCGGAGCAGTCCGGTTCAGTCTGGGTCGCTTTACCCAGAAAACCGAAATCAATCTGGTCGTGGATCAGATCCTGACCGTTTTGAAACGAGGCCAGTAAGATGGAGAGCAGCAAAGAACTCTATGACATGCATGCAGAATTCTGCAAATTCATGGGCAATGCCAAACGGATCGAAATCCTGTTTTTACTCGGCGAAGACGAACTTTGCGTGGAAGAGTTAGCCACTCGCATGGAAGTTCCCATACCCAATGTCTCGCAACATCTGGCGGTCATGCGTGAAAAAGGCGTGGTCGCATCGCGGCGAGCTGGCAACAAGATCTACTACCATCTCTCAAACCAGAAAACGCTCCAGGCTTGCATCCTGATGCGCGAAGCCATGATCGAGCGCGTCGAAGCTTGTTTGGCGAAAGTGCTGAGCAGATGAAAGCTGCGATCGAACGTGAAGTGGGCCAGGAAATCCGCATGAGCGACTACACGCATTAAAAGCAACAGATCAATATCTATAAATTGCTGTTGCAATATATAAAAAGTCATGGTATGATTCTAATCACGCACCGGACTAAGACAGTCCGCTCGAAAAGAGACTGCAAGGTCTCGCCTGATCGCTAGGGAATGGTAACGCTGTGGGGGCCACAGCCGGTAGGACTCCTGGAGCACATCGTTTCGGGGGTTTTTTCTTGCCAAGGGGTGCACAATTAAATCTGGCGATCGATCACGGCGCCACAATAGGAAAAGGAAACACACACAATGGACAAATCACTCTCATGCAAAGATTGCGGCGCTACCTTCGTCTTCACCGAAAGCGAACAGGCTTTCTACGCTGAAAAAGGCTTCACCAATGAGCCGACCCGTTGCCCGGACTGCCGCGCAGCCCGCAAGCAGAACCGTAACAATGACCGCGGCGGCAGCCGTGGTGGCTACGGAAACGGCGGCAACTACCGTTCCGAACAGCGCGAAATGTTCCCGGCCATCTGCGCCGCCTGCGGCAAGGAGACCATGGTCCCCTTCCGTCCGAGCAACGACAAACCCGTCTTCTGCCGCGACTGCTTCAAGCCCCGCAGCCGCTTCTAATCAGAAGCACACACAGCCCACAAAAAATGAAGACTCCCGGTTTTCGTGACCGGGAGTCTTTTTTTGATCGATTCGATCTCAAAACGAGGAGGGAGGCTTCATCAATCGAACGATTCACTCAGTTGTAGATGCCGGATGTACTGGCGCAAGTATGTGAATGTGACATGAATGGTGCCATCATCAGATTGTTTGATCGAGGGATAGGAAAACTCTGGTTCGCCTTCCAATCCTTCGCTGGTTTGAAGTGTCTTCTTGCGGGTCCAAGTCACTCCGCCATCGTTCGACAGAGCCAGAACCAGGGGATTGCGGCGCACACCCCAGATCGAACTGGGCTTGGCTGTTTCCTTGATCTGAACTGAATCCATGTCTTTCTTATCAAACCAAGGCGGCCGGTTGGTTTTAGGTGGTGCGATGGCTGCGTTGACGTCATTGAACACAATTGCCAACTGACCATTAAGCAGCTTGACCGCCTGAATCGATGAATTGTTATTCGGCAGATCAACCGGAACCGGGACACTCCAGCTGTTGCCTGCATCAATGGACTCTGTCCGGTAGATCTGATCAGCCCTCCGGCTACGGAAAAACCCAGCCAGATGGCCGTCGCTCCATTCCACCAGAGACATGTGCACCAATCCCTGGCTACCTTCGATCGGGATTTCACACCAGGTCAGTCCTCCATCGCTGGATCGCTTCATGACACTGTAGTCTTCACCCAGAAAACCCGTCTCAGATTTCAGGCAATAGTATGCCGGCAATAAAAGATCCCCATTGGCCAGTCGGACAGGTGGATGGCGGACAAAGATTCCCGATTCAGAAAAAAGATTCTCTATCGGTGACCAGGTCAGACCGAAGTCTTCCGACCTACGCCAGCGCACGACCGCAGTGTCCTGATGGATACCGATCTGAGCCGTATAAATCAACCAGACCACGCCAGGTTCGTATTCGAATAAGATGGGGTTTTGTTCCGAGCGTTCCGGATCGCCCGACAAGATGGCCGGTTCACTCCAGACAGCATCCCCTATACCTAGACGTGAACACTGGATCGAGATGTCGGCTTTGCCTTCACAGCTGCCACCGAACCAAGCACAAAGGATATCGCCATTGCTTAGAACAAGGAGATTGGATGCGTGATTATGGGGAAACAAGGTTGGTATGGCCAGAGTTTTCATGCAACGACTCCTGCAAAGTCTGATCTGGCCGATCTTGAATCAGACCGGCAGCTTTAAGACAATTTTTGTGTAGGTGTGAGGATCAACTGTATGCCGGACAGCTTTGTGGCCATCATGGGGGAAGGCAACAAAGAACATCCCTTCATCGATCAGCATGTGATTTTTGGTCGAGCCAGTAAAATACGCTGCGTCCTTATCAGGGCTGTAAGGAATTGAAGCTGTCAGATCATCAATCTCTGCCCAAGCCATTTCTTCCTGGCCTTTTAACAGGATCTGGACATCTACGAATTTTTGATGAGCTTCAAACAATCCATCGTCGAGCGGTTTGGTTTCACCTTGCTGGACCATGAAGAAGCCACCTGTAAACTCATAGCGACCCACTTCCGGGTTCATGATCTGAGGCTGGATCGCTTCCAAAGCCTGGTCAAGATGGTTTAGCAACTGTGTATATTGACGGATCCGGCTGAATTTATCAACGATCATCCAAATGCTCCTCAGGCCGCAGCAACGGCCTTTTTCTCCTGTCGCTTCACCAGTGTCAGGTTGACTGCAAACGCGATCACACCAATGATGCTGCCAGCAACTGTCATCACCATGTTGGGCAAAATGATCAAGATAGCAGCCAGAACGAAGACCGACCGGAGGATAATGTTGTCAACCGGCTTGAGCATATATCCTGAAATGCCACCCGCCAGGAAGAGGATCCCCCAGGCCAGGATTGCGACTGCTGTCGAGACGTTCACCACGTTGGCATTGACCAATAAAAGTTCCGGCTGGAAGACAAAGACATAGGGCACCAGGAAGGCAACCAAGGCATAGGCAAAGGCTGTCCAACCCGTTTTCCAGGAACTAGCTTTGGCAATACCTGCCGCTGTGAATGAAGCCAGGCAAACAGGGGGCGTGATCTGGGCGATGGCACTGAAGTAGAAGATGAACATATTGGCAACCAGCGGGGGCAAGCCAAGGTTGATCAAGGTCGTAGCGAAGAGGATGTTGGCAATCAAATAGGCGGCTACAGTCGGCAGAGCCATGCCCAGGAGAATATTGCCGATCATCGCAAGTACAAGCGCAAGCCACAAGTTGGACTCACCAGTGTTGGCAATGATTTTGGTTAGTTTGTTGGTTACACCAGACTGGACAACAATGCCGATCATGATGCCGATCGCAGCAGTCGGAATGGCAATATTAGCGGCTTGCTTGACGCCATCAAACGTTGCTGAAATGAATTGACGCACATTCATGCGTGTCTTTTTCGAAATGAAGCTGACAAAAATTGAAAGTCCAGTGCCTACGAGAGCAGCACGGGTCAGGGATCCACCCGTGACAATGATGTAGACCAGACCTACGATAGGTAATATTTGGTAGACTCGCGGCAGGATTGGATCGCATGTATATTTGACTGAAGTATTTTTTGCAGTCATATGCTTTTTCTTGGCCAGGAAATGAACCAGCAAGAAAACGGATCCATAATAGGCCAATGCAGGAATGACGGCAGAAGCGGCGATTTTCAAATAGGGAACACCAATCATTTCCGCCATGATGAAGGCACCGATGCCCATGATCGGTGGCATGATCTGGCCACCGGTCGATGCAATGGCTTCAATCGAACCCGCCTGGTGTGGTTCGTAGCCTGCTTTTTTCATCAGCGGGATGGTCAGGACACCGGTTGTGGTGACATTGGCCACGGCACTGCCGGAAATCATGCCCATCAGGCTGCTGGAGAGGACAGCCGCTTTAGCCGGACCCCCGACCGTCTTGTCACTGAGCTTCATGCCCAGGTCGATCAAGACTTGCCCACCACCACTGACTGAGAAAAAGGCACCAAAGAGCAGGAAATAGAACAGGGTGTTCATGGAGGTGGTCAGAGGCGAGCCCAGGATACCGTTGACATCCATGACCATCAGTTCGGCAAACCCTTGCCAGGTCATGCCACGGAATTGGAACACACCCGGGATTTTCTGACCGACGAAGGCATAGAGGATGAAAACCGCAATGAAGATGAACAGGGTCAAGCCCATGGCCCGACGAACAGCTTCCATGACGACAAAGACCAGCAGATAGGCCGCAAGTAAATCGGCAGATGTCATCGTGTCGACATTGTAGATACGGTTTTGCAAGTAGGTCAGGTTCGAGAGGAAGTAGTAGGCAATGTAGAGGACCATGCTGATCAGGACAATGTCATAGGTCCAGCCGAGTGCTTTAGTCAGTCTGGTTTTGCATTTGCTGGCAATCGGCGAGAACATGAATGCGGCAATCAAGCCGAAGGCAAGGTGGATAGGAACTTGGATCCAGCGGTCAAAGGGCCGGATCAGTGCAATGTAGAGCTGGAAAGCGATGTAGCCGGCTGAGATTGCGACCAGGAGCGCATAACGCCACTTCTGCATCGTCTCTTTCTGCATCAGGCCCTCGCTGTCACTGATGGTGACAACCTCAGTCTTGCTCATGTGATTTCCTCCAGTGGATGAGGGATGGCGGTCATTTTTGCACCGCCATCCCTGTTTTGATGTGTCAAGTAACGTGATTATTTCATGTAGCCGGCTTCTTTGTAATAGCGTTCTGCGCCCGGGTGCAGGGCAACGCCGCCGACACGTTCCGATTCCCAGCAAGTTTCAGGCTGGAATGGTTCGAGCGAGGCAAAGACACTGACGAGGTAGTCGCGGTTTTCGCACATGATCTTGGTCATCTGGTAGACCACTTCTTCATCGAGGTTTTCATTGACGAAAAGGCAGTCAGGGGTGCCGGCATTGATGATTTCGTTGGTTTGGCCTTTCCAGGAGTTCGGAGCAATGGTGACTCTCTGGAAACCTTTTTCCTTAACGAAATATTCAATGGTGGCGTCTTCCCACTGCAGGAACTGGACATCAGCGGTCATGGCGATTTCTTGCATGGTGGAGGAGTTGACAGATGTATGGTCGAGCATGAAGTCGAGTTTGCCGTCTTTGACCATGGCTGCGAGATCTGAGCCACCGCCATGGACGACGTCGCCGCCCCAGGATTTGACGTCTGCTTCAGTGACGCCCATAAAACCGAGCAGAATCTGGACGACTTCGTTGTCCATCGAACCGACAGGGCTGCAGCCGATGCGGATCGGAAGTTTCTGACGGATGGCATCTTCAATGGTCGTCACATTGTACTTTTCGATAAAAGACTTGGTCAGGAAGTTGACCGCAGAAACGGCGCTCAAGGATCCGATCATGGCCTTGTAGCCACCGGTCGGCTCTTTACCAAGAGTACCCGTCTCAGAGGCCCATTTAGCCGGAGCACCGTTGATGAAAGCGATGTCAGCTTTGTTGTTGGCAAACAGGTAAGGGGCACCCATGCCACCAGGGGAAATCGGCTGGACATCGACCGTTCCAACACCGTTGTCTTCCCAGAGTTTGCCAAGTTCAGCTGAGATGTTGTAGTTACTGGTGCCAACTTCAAAGGTGGCGAACAGGACATTGGCATTGAGGCTGACGGCTGATTCCGTGGCGCCAGCTGCTGAGGTTTGAGCGGCGGCAGCGGTTGTCGTTGCGGGAGCAGTGGTTGTCTGAGCGGCGCCAGCGCAGCCAGCCAGGCTGAGCAGAAGCGTCGCGATCAGCGCGAGAGACAGGAATGACTTGATCTTGTTACTCATGATTCATTCTCCTCCTTGATTGTTTTGCTTTTTCGGCTTTTAGCTAAAAGAACCCCATACTCGATGGCATTCTCAAGGCTCATTTCGTTGGCGGTCCCCGTGCCCGCCTGATCAAAGGCTGTGCCATGATCGACCGACGCCCGGACAATCGGCAAGCCAAGGGTAATGTTCACGCCGGACACCGCATCCCATTTGCCAGCTGCCTGGTTGTAGACAAAGCCGATCACTTTCAGCGGGATGTGTCCCTGGTCGTGATACATGGCGACCACAATGTCATACCAGCCACCACGGGCTTTGGCAAAAAGCGTGTCCGGGGGTACAGGACCTTCGGCTGCGATCCCTTCTGCCTGCGCACTCTGGATAGCTGGAATGATTTCATCGATTTCCTCCCGGCCGAACAGACCATTTTCACCACTGTGAGGGTTGAGACCGGCAACACCGATTCTTGGCTGATCGATACCGAGATCTTTGCAGGCCTGATCGGCAATACGGATGACTTCGAGAACACGGTCCTTTTTGACCCGGTCACAGGCCTCACGCAATGATACGTGGGTCGAGACATGGACGACGCGCAGGTTTTCATGAGCCAGCATCATCGTATATTTCCTTGTCCCAGTCCGGTCGGCATAGACTTCCGTGTGTCCGGAATAATGATGGCCAGCCAGATTGATCGCTGCTTTGTTGAAAGCGTTCGTCACGGTCCCATCGATTTCTCCAGCCAGAGCCAGGTCGATCGCCTTGATCACGTATTGGAAGGATGCCTCCCCTGCCATGACCGATATTTGGCCGCGTTCCAGTTTTGCGACATCAACCAGCCCCAAGTCCAGAACATCGATTGTGCCTGGTGTGAACACGGCATCTGCAACTCGCCGGACTTGATGGATGACCAGGTCCGGCCGACCGACGATCTGTGTCGCTGCAATCATCACAGAAACATCTCCGATGACCAGCGGTCGGCAAGTCTCATAAAGGTCTGGTTTAGCCAATGCTTTGACGGTGATTTCCGGACCGATGCTGGCCGGATCTCCCATGGTGATCCCAATAATCATGCGACTGTCCATGTGTGTGCCTCAGGACATGCCCAGCGCTTGATTTTCAGCCAGGACTGTCTTTAGAGCATCTACACCTTCAGTGGGAACCTGGTTGAAAGGCGCCCGGCATTTGCCCACGGGATATCCCAGCAGATTGACTGCAGTTTTGACGATCGTATTGGGATTGCCGAATTTGAAACAGGCCCTGAATGAACGGATGCTGTCTTGGGCTTTGCGGGCATTTTCCATGTCACCAGCTTTGAAGTAATCGTAGATGGAGGCCATGGTTTTGGGGTAAACATTGGCACAGCCTGCAATACCTCCGGTGCCACCTGCCAACAGCGTCCACAAGATCAGGGAATCATTGCCTGAAAGCACAGCAAAACCAGGCACATCGCGTGTCACTTCGATGTATTGCAGGATGTTGTCAAAATTGCCGCTGCTGTCCTTGACGCCGACGATGTTGGTTATCTTGCTCAATTTTTCAACGGTTGCCGGAGTAATGGCATTGCCGGTCCGGGCAGGGATGTTGTAGAGCATGATTGGTAGGTCGACTGATTCAGCGATTGCCTTGTAATGCTCATAGATTTCATTTTGCGAGGCTTGGGCAAACGATGGTGTGATGACCGAAAGAACGTCTGCACCAATTTCTTTGGCCATGATGGACTGTCGAATCGTGTCACGCGTGCCGATCAAACCAGTTCCGGCATAAACGGGCACTTGACCCTTGTTTTCGTCGACAACCACTTCCAGGATCTGGCGCTTCTCGTCTGAGCTGAGAATATAGCCTTCCCCATTGGTACCAAAAGGGAACAGACCATGAACTCCGGCATCGAGCTGCCTTCTGACCTGAATGCGAAGTTCAGCGAGATTCACGCTTTCATCATCGTGCATCGGGGTGACAATAGCTGGGATAATTCCTTTGATTTCGACCATGATGGCCTCCTTGCGGTCATTCAGAGGTGGATTAGAACAGGCTCTGGTAGATGGAACGGGCATCTTCTGGGCAGACTTCCCGGAGATTGTTGGCCAGCAAACGTTGGACATTCATCCCAGCTTCCACTAGAATCTCGAGGTCTGATGCAGGGACATGATAGGATTCCAGGGAGGTCGGAATTTCCAGATTGGTAACGATGTCGGACAAACGCTGGATGACCCAGTCTGACTTCTCAGCTTCATGTCGCGTCTCGTTTGTACGCTGCACCCGGTCATAGATCCGGGCAAACAAGCTCCGGCATTCTGGTTCATTGAACTTCATGACAGGCACAAGCAGCATGGCATTGGCCACACCATGAGGAATATGATATTTGCCGCCCAATGGGTAGGACAGGGCATGCACGGCCGTGGTGCCTGAGGTTGCAATAGCCACACCACCATAAAATGATGCCAGCAGCATAGCATTTTTTGCGTCCAGTGCATCAGAGTCTGTGCAGGCTTTTTCGATGTTGTTGAAGATCAGATCCAAGGCTTCGAGCGCATACAGATCGCTGAAAGGATTTGCTTTCCTGGATGTGAAGCATTCAATCGCATGGGCCAGGGCATCAATCCCGGTTGCTGCTGCGATCTTTGCAGGCAAGTTTTTGATCATGATGGCATCAAGGATGACATAATCAGCGATCATTGCTTCATTGATAATGCCGACTTTGAGCTCTTTTTCCGGAACTAGAACGATGCTGTTCGGTGTCGCTTCGGAACCAGTACCAGCTGTGGTCGGAATCATCAGCGTTTTGGTTTGTTTACTGGCTTGTCCAGGGTTGTCCAGCAAATCTCGAATGGAATAAGCCTCGGTATTGGCAATGGATGCCAGCTTGGCGATATCCATGACACTGCCGCCACCAACAGCAATGATCAGGTCAGCCTGTGTCAGCTTGAAACGGTCGACGACCTGCTGGGCCTGGTCGCAGGTGGGTTCGATAGGCAGATCGGTCAAGATTTCATAATCAACTCCTGCTGACTGAATCTGACTGAGGACGACATCCAAAAGACCCGTTTGTTCAATCACGCGATCTGTAAAAAGAGCAACTTTGTGCACATCCTTTCCCAGAATGGCCTGCAGATTTTTCATTGATTCAGAGCCACTGTAGACGGCTCCAGGTAATTTCATGGCATAGGAATTAGTCATTGATACATAACCTCACTTTTTTCGAGCATCATTCCAGCAAGGACAACCATCAAATCCTCATCGCCAAAACCACCCGATTTTGAAATGATTTCATATGTCTTGCCATTGAGCTGGATTGAAGATAAAACAGTTCCCGGAGCCAACTCACAAATCGGGTAAAGTTCACTGACTTGTGCTTCCTTTAAAAAGCCAAGCAACGTGTCCCCGCCTGTCAAAAGCAGGGTGCAGTCCAATCCTGAATCCAGCAACGAATGGACAGTCCGGCCTAAGTTGGTGGCGATTGCTTGTCGGATCTTCTCCAGTGACCATTCATTAGCCAGGGCCAGCGCATCTATCTCCTGTTCTGAATCGGGATTGTTTGAGTCGATGATGCACATGGATTCCTGATGGCAGATCTGTACAATTTCAGACAATCCAGGAATTGACTGATCGAGTTTTTGCTCCGGCGCAGCCAGTTTTTGCTCAGCCGTCAAACGAATTCTATAAAATCCAGCCTGCTCTGCATAGTCAAGCTGAGCAAGTGTGATGGGATTCAGGCTGCCGCAGACGACCAGAAAGTGGTCTTTCATAAGTGGTTGAACGGGCTCTTTTCTGGACAAGTCCAATATTTGTGGCAAGAAGGATGCAAAACCGGCACAACCCGCCATGATAGCCAGATCGTCTGTGCGTTTCAATCGCTCGGCGATCGACTGAATATCGTCATCGGTCAGTGCATCATAAGCAGCGATAACAGGTTCCGCGACGTTATTTACAGCACGACAGACTGGAATCGTTTCGACTCGCACCGAACTCTGAGTTGCAATCAACTCAGAAATGGATGAATGCTGGACAGGATCAAATGGATCGTGACCAAATACACTTTGCTGGACCGGCAATCCATCAATATAATGGATACCCTCTCTCGTAATGCGGTTCATCCGGGGCAGGGCTGGGATGAAGTGCAGGACTTTGCACTGTGCTGCAGAGAGTGCAGCGGCTAATTGGCTGCCGACATTTCCACGTAAAGCGGAGTCGGTCTTCAGATAAATATGTGCAATCCCGTGCTGGCGGGCAGCCGAGACAATCCGGTAAATAATTTGAAAGGCTTCTTCTGGTGTGAGATGTCTTGTTTCTGCATCCAGTACCAAGACTTCAGTCTCGGGTTCTGTCTGGGAAAATTGAAAGGAGGTATCAATCACAACCTTGGTTGGCGAGCCATACGCTGCAAACTGCACCCCGGTGTCCAAGGCTCCTGTACAGTCATCTGCGATAATCAGCAATTTCAACATGTTTCACGCCTCAAGCTACGTTTCATTTTTGAACACTTCTGTTTTGTGTTCCTTGAACATTTATGATCATACAAGAATTTCGGCGACATGTCTCATCTTTGTACATGCAATATTGTTTATATATGAAACATATTCAAATATTTTCCTTCAAAATCCCTTGCTTATCCCTACCAGCGTTCCATATAATAACAATTAACACACAAGGTTTGTTGCTCTTTTGAACAGCCTTGTCCCGGAGGCACATCATGGCAGGTAAGAAGATCAAGGTCTTAGGAATCGCTCCCTATGAAGGCATGAAATCAATCATGCATAAAATGGCGGCAGAACGTGATGATATCGACTTGACTGTCTATGTCGGCGACCTGGGCGAAGGGGTTGAAATTGCGCGGCGAAATTTCCACAGCGACTATGACGTGATCATTTCACGCGGCGGCACGGCTGAAATGATCAGCGAGATTACGACATTGCCATTGGTTGAGATCTCTTTATCCGTGTACGATATCCTGCGAGCCATCAAGCTGGCCGAAAATTATTCAGACCGGTATGCCATCGTCGGCTTTCCAAGCATTACAAACAGCGCGAAAATCCTATGCGATTTGCTGCATTACACGATCGATATCTACCCCATTCACAGCATCTGTGAGGTCAAAGACACTCTGACGACCATGAAAGCCCAAGGCTACCGCATGGTACTCTGCGATATGATTACACAAACAACAGCCAGGTCCATTGGTTTGAATGCCATTTTGATCACATCCGGCAACGAGGGGATTACCAGCGCGTTTGACCAGGCTGTAAAGCTTCACAAGACATACGTCCAGATCAGGGAAGACAATCGATTCCTGATGGATGTCATCAATGGCGGCCGAGAACAGGTCATTGTCCTCGACGAGCAAGGACATGTCTATCTGTCAGCGTCACAAGCAGACCTGACAGAAGATGTTCTTGAAATATTGCGCAAAGAGATCCCTGAATCGATCTCCTCAGGGATTCATAAATGCTTCCGGACCATAGGGGATTGCCTATATGCAATCGCCAGCCGATCATTTTTCAACCAGGGTAAAACCTACATTGCTTTTTATTTCTCCTATGAACAAGTTCCGGCAGCGCGGAGCAAATACGGCATCAAATACTACAATCGTCGCGAGGCCGAGGAGATTAAATTCAATGATACCCATAGCCTGACCGGGATGCCGGCAGACCAGAGAGCCTCCCTCGACCAGATTGCGGCTAGCAGTTATCCCGTGATGATCACCGGACAGACCGGAACAGGCAAAGAACAGGTTGCCATTCGTATCTATACGCTGAGTCAACTGTCTGCAAACCCTTTGATTCTGGTAGATTGCCTGTTGATCAGCGACAAAGGCTGGGGGTTTTTGACCAACCATTACAATTCACCTCTGAACGATTCAGGCAATACCTTGTTTTTTAAAGATCTGCAGGAATTACCGGAGGTTAAGCGTCACCAGCTATTAACAATGATCCTGGATACAAATATCCACAAACGCAATCGCTTGATGCTTTCCTACTCGGATTCAGTGCAGAATGAACCTATGCAGAAAGCGACTTCCAGTGATTTCATCAATGAATTATCATGCTTGACAGTCAAACTGGAGCCACTTCGCCATCACTCCGAGGAAATACCCACACTCTCCAGCCTCTATTTGAGCACGCTCAATCTGGAACTCGCCAAACAGATCATTGGATTCGAACCAGAAGCACTGGCTTTGCTGCAGGATTACGGCTGGCCAGATAACTATACTCAATTTAAACGAGTCCTGAATGAACTGGCTGTCTTGACCACGACGCCCTACATCACGACAGACAGTGTCCGATCCGTTTTGGGCAAGGAAAAACCGGCACAGATAATTGTAGGCAATTTGAATGCGTCGGAAAGCAACCATCGTTTGCCCCAGAACAAGACGTTGGATGATATGAACCGTGAGATTATCCTGAGGTGTCTTGATGAGGAAAATGGCAACCACAGCGCAACCGCCAAACGGCTCGGCATCAGCCGCACAACATTGTGGCGGTATTTGAAATAAGGAGGTCTCCATGAACCAGTTTGTCTACGGTCCTGTCCCTTCGCGCCGTCTGGGCTTGTCACTGGGGATCAGCCCGATCCCGAAAAAGACGTGCAATTATTCCTGTGTCTATTGCCAGCTGGGGCGGACCCATCCCATGACCAATACCCGTTCCCTTTTCTACCCGGACGAGGATATCCTCTCTGAATTCGACCAGATCCTGGCCCAAAGGGTTGCTTTTGATGTGGTGACCATTGTGGGCGAAGGTGAGCCGACCTTGTATTCAGGTCTGGGTTCTCTGATCAAAGGGATCCAGACCCGCACGGAAAAACCGGTGGCAGTGATCACCAATGGTGCTTTGCTCGGTGATCTCGAGGTCCAGTCGGAGCTGATGGCTGCAGATATCGTCCTGCCCTCCCTCGACGCCTGTGATGAATCCATGTGGCATAAAATCAATCGGCCGTACAGAAGCCTGGAATTTGCCCGGGTCAATCAGGGCTTGATCGATTTTTCTCATGCGTATCAAGGGCAACTCTGGATTGAACTCATGCTGATTGCTGGCATCAATGACGACGAGGCCAGCCTTCAGCAGTTCAAGGACATGCTGTCTCGGTTGAACTATGACAGGCTTTACATCAACACCCCGGTTCGGCCTCCGGCAGAGACGTGGGTTTCTGCAGTCAGTCCGGAGACCATGACCCGGGCAGTCACCCTGCTCGGCGGCATTTCGATTGACCTATTGGCATCAACAGGTTTTCACAGTGAAATTACAGATGATTATGAAGCGATAAAAAGCATCATCAAGCGTCATCCCATGAACCAGCATGAGATCGAAGGTTTTCTTCGTACCCGGGGGCAGATGCAACCCGGCGATCTTCTGGAAAAATTGCGCCAATCCCCTGAAATAGAAGTCCTTGAGTACAAGGGATACGTGACGTTTCGACTGAAATAAGTCAGACACGTTCTGCCGTTTCTACAGCAAAGGATCCCAAGCATGGTTGCCAGGGATCCTTTTTCAATGTAGCACTGCTACTGACTATGCGCGTGTCATTTTGGCACCGCATTGCGGACAAGTGACCTGATTGCAGGGCTGGGCTGTGGTATGGGCGATCCGTTTGCCGCATGCCGGGCAAACACATTCCCCATCTGGTCCTGCCCTACTCACTCTGCGGCCAAATCCTCTGCGGAAAAATCCGCCGCCACGGCCTGCCGGTCCGGTTCCATCGCCTCCTGGCATGTGAATCCGCTCCTTTCATCCATGGGCCATAGATTATATATGGCTATAAGTGTGGCTTTTATTGGGCTTATGCCCATAATTAGCATGAACCCTTTTCCGGCTCTTGTCAACGCCAAGACCGGGAAGGTTGTACTGGAGATGCAATCCGTGCCCACTCAGGCGTCTTGCTCCAACTCCGGGCGTGAGAGCACGTTCGAGGTCGCTACCACAACAGCAAGCAAGAGGAACAGGAGCATGTTCAAGGCGAACGGCAGGCGCCGATCGAGGGAGGACAGGTAGCCCAGGATGGAGCCGAAAGGTGACGAGATCGCAATCATGATCACATAGATCAGGCTCATGACCCGGGCCCGGTCTTCTTTGTCATAGAAGACTGCGCCCAGAGCATCGCGCCGCGGCACAACCAGGGCAAAAGCGACTGCCTCCAGCAGTGTGTAAACGATGACCAATAGCTGGCTATCCGGACGTGATAGAATCAGGAAAACATGGCTGGTCAGGTATATGCCAAAGCCGGTCAGAAAAACGGAGCGATAGTGGAGGTGGTTGGTCAGCGGCTGGATGATGAACATGAACAGCAGCATGATGATAGCCCGTCCGATCGGAAAGAGAGCGACATACTTTTCCGGGATCCCTACATCCAGGGTGATGTAGAGGGCAAAAAAATTGGTGATCGAAATGGACGTGATGTTGACGATGACCGAGATGATAAGTGCCAGGCGCATTTCTTTGGATTGTATCACTTTACCGAACACCTTTTGATAGCCCAGCAACAGAGACATCATGGACTCGTGTTTCGTTTCTGCCATTCGTTTGACGCCCTGGCGGGTTTCGGTGCTCCAGACATACAGGATGACAAATTTGGCAGTCATAAGGACAAAAGCCAGCAGATAAAGGATCCTGACCGTTGGCACCAATGTAAAATGATCGACCAGCAGGGTTGAAAGTGGTGCAAAAAAGACCGCCAGAAGGCCGGCGATATTGACCCAGGTATAGATATTGACCAGTAATTGTGGCGGTGTGTCCTCGACCAGCAAACATTGCCAGGATGTATTGGTGATATGCCACAGGCTGTTGAAAACGGCTGCGGCCAGAAACCACCAGAAATTCTGGGCCAGCATCCAGATCAAGGTCGGGATGCTCCAGGCAACAAGATCAATGACGAAGGTCACCCTGCGGCGGCCATATTTGTCGGTGACAATCCCACCCAGGGCAGCTGTGAAGACCTGGAGGACCATGCCGATCGAAAGAATCAGGCCGATCTGCTGGTCCTTGACCCCAAGGGCATACATATAGAGCGTGATGAACGGGGCGTATAAATTGAATGGGATGCCCCAGAGGGGTTCCGTGAACAAGCAGGCCCGGGGATTGCCCTGGATCTGGTGTAAAGTATCGATCAGGGGGTGATTGTGCAGTCGGTTCATGCGCTGACGACTTGATTGCGACCCTGCTTCTTGGCCAGATACAGCGCTTTGTCCGCCCGGCTGACCAGACCCGTTAGTGGGTCATGCGCGGACAAGTGCTCCAACCGTTCATTGGCCGTTTTCAGCAAGAGGGTGCGTGACAACAGCCGTACCTGGTGTTCGTAAACCTGACGGGAAATCACCAATGCAGCCAGAAACAGGATGGTCCCTTCGATGCGGAATCGCTGGTAGTTCGTCTGCCGGATTTCTACCCGGATCACCTGGATTTCGCGTGCAGATAATTGCTTGTCGCAGGGTTCATTGAACAGAGCATGCATCAGAAAATCCAGCTGGAACCAACGGGTCAGCCGATGGGAATTTTTCTGGATTTCAGGGTCCGTGCTGTTTCTTTGCATCTTGTATCAATCCCTGTACGCTATGGTCTATAGGCAGCGCTTCAATTGAATGTGTTTGAAACAGAAAGCATATTCATTGTAACGAAATCGCCTTTGTATAACCATATTTTCAGGTAAAATGACCATGAAAACAGACAATCAAGGTACATCTGGCGGGAGGGAAATGATGCGCAATCCAGCTTATTTCCAGTATCGGGGCCACACTAAGCGCTATTTTGAGGGCTGGTATTTCAAGTGCATCAGCCAGGACCGGCAACACGCGATTGCCTTGATTCCTGGCATGGCGATCGATCCAGACGGCCAGCACCACGCTTTCATCCAGGTGATCAACGCTGAATCAGGCCAGACCTGGTACTTCGAGTATCCATTCGAGTCGTTTCAAGCTGCAAGGGATCATCTGGATGTCCAGGTCGACCAGAACCGGTTCCACCGGGCAGGTCTGACATTGGACATCCGGCAGCCCAAGGGCACGGTATCCGGCCAGCTTGTATTTACCCAGATCCGGGAATTTCCAGTCAGCTGGCACACACCCAGCATCATGGGACCGTTCCAGTTTGTGCCCACCATGGAGTGCTACCATGCGGTGATCCATCTCTCCCACCGAATCGACGGCCAGATCGTCATCAATGGCCAGATCTTTGATTTTGATGGCGGTGCAGGATATTTGGAAAAAGACTATGGCCGGTCTTTCCCCCAGACTTACGTCTGGCTTCAGGCCAGCCATTTTGACAATCGTGATGCGTCGTTTGTCTTTTCCCGGGCTCGCATCCCCTGGCTAGGCCGTGAATTCCCTGGCTTTTTTGCCTATTTCACAGATTTCCAGGGAAACCCCGCCCGCTTTGCCACATACAATCGTTCGAAATTATTGGACTGGCAAGTTGATTCCAAAGCCGGGACCTGTTCCGGAGTTCTGCGAGGTCCGGCAGGCCAGCTGAAATTTTCGGCTCAGATGGTAGGAGGCGGGACGTTGAGAGCCCCGGTCGATGGCTCGATGCACCGCGAGATCATCGAAAGCATCCGGGCCACAGTCCAGGTTAAGCTGACTGATCGAACCGGAAAGCTCATCTATGAGGGTATCAGTACAGAGGCCGGCATGGAAATCTGCCTGTGAAAACGAACAACATGGAGCGGTCAGCGTCGGGTTGAACGCAGCACTGAGATCACCAGGGCGATGAACAATCCAGTTGCCAGGATCAGGCCGCCCCTAAGGACCATTCGGTTGAGCTGGACGAGGTCACTGCCGGCCTCGGCACTGATGCTCGACCCCAAAATAACGCCCGCGATGATGATGCTGACTGCCAGCAACATGACACTGAAGGCTACCCGGTTGAAGGCCCGATCGAGATGATCCTGCAGCCGGTGCAGATCTTTGATTTCAAACTGGATCTTGAAGTCCTCATCTCCGAGCCGGTTGGCCAGGCGTACGAGAGACTTGGGCAGATTGGCCAGCTGGTCCTTGTTTTTCCAGAACAGCCGCAGCAGTCGTTGTGACAAAGCATGGGCAGAAAAAGACTGCAACATCATCTTCCTGGCAATGGGTGATAAGACCTCAAAGGTATTGAGTTCCGGTGCCAGTTCGGCCAGGACACCCTGCAGGGTACCAAATGTTTTGGCCAGGATGGCATATTCATGCGGGATCTTGATGTGGTATCGATACGCACAATTGAAGGTGTCACGGAACAGATCTGCCAGATGGATGTCCCGCCAAGGCTTGTCGAGATAGGTGTCAATAATCCGGGCGACTGCCTGTTCAAATTGCCGGGGATCTTCCTGGCGGACCCTGCTTTCGAGATCAACCAGAGCTTTGACGACCATCCGGCTGTTCCGGGTCGTGACCCCGATGAAAAACTGGGTGATCATCTGGCGTCGTTCATCATTCAGTTGGCCCACCATGCCCAGGTCTAGAAAAGCGATCGTCCCGTCTGATAGGACCAGCAAGTTCCCGGGATGAGGATCCGCATGGAAAAAGCCATCGCGAAACACCTGGTTGCAAACCGACGTTGTCAAGCGCCGGGCCAGTTCGATCCGGTCAATGCTGGCCTGCTCCAGGGCAGCAAGATCCGCGATATGAAATCCTTTCAGGTAAGACATCGTCAGGATGCGCGGTGTGGTGTAAATCCAGTTCACCTCTGGTACAGCGATGCCCGGATCAAGGGCACAGTGTTGCCTGAAGGTGTCAATGTTTTCTGCTTCACGGGTGAAATCCAGTTCAGCATGGATCGATTGCTCAAAATCCAGCACAATCGATGGGAAATCATAGAGTTTGCCATAATGCGTGTGTTGATCAAGAAACTCGGCTACGTCCCTGAGAATTTCAATGTCTGCGTCAATTTCGTTTCGAATGTCCGGGCGCTGGACTTTGACGGCCACACTGCGGCCAGACTGCAACGTCGCTTTGTGCACCTGGGCCAGGGACGCTGAAGCAACTGGTTTCTCGGCAAATTCAGCAAAAATATGCTCCAGTTGATCGGACAGTTCTTCCTCTATGATGATCCTGACATCGGCAAAAGGGAACGGAGGAATTGCATCCTGGAGCTTTTTGAGTTCATCCAGAATATCCGCAGGAAACAGATCCGGCCGTGTGCTTAAAATCTGGCCGATTTTGATAAAAGTGGGCCCTAGTTCTTCGAGGGCTAGTCGCAGACGCGCACCAGTCGGTAAATGTCGCTCACTGCCTGCCGGGCTGGGCTCAGTCCTGCGGTGGTGAATCCGCACATGCCCGGCAAGCCCTGTCTGGTCGATCAGGTAGCCAAATCCCTGCCGCGTGAAGGCAGCAATGATTTGCCGGTAGCGCACGAGATGCTTGCGCTGGCGGATCAATCCAGCCATGGCCAGGCGCTCTATTCAGGCGGGTTTTCCTGCCCAGCCGGCCGTTCAGCCAGGGCAGCTGCGATTTCTTCTCGGATGATCTGGCGGATTTGTTCAGCGGTCAGGGTATCCTCCTTGCGGGCAATGTCCAGCTTTTCGAGGGCTTTGCCTACTTCATCGTGGATCCATTGTCTGAGCTCACCGCGTTGCTCTTCGCCTTTCTTGATCAGATTGCTGGCGAACTGGCTGGCTTCTTTTTTCTCGATTTCGCCTTTATTGACCATGTCCTCGACAAAAGCTTCCACTTTTTCCCTGGACAACGTCAAAAGGCCCAGGCCAAAATCAAGCGACTTTTCGATCAGATTCATCGTGAAACGCCTCCTTTTTGACAATTGGACTGGTTAATCATTACATTCTCATTATAGCACGTCCGGTTATCCTGATCTTGATCATGCTATACTTTAATTGGCATCAAAACCAGAAATTGCCATCACATCGGAACCATCGACCTTGGTCAACTGACAAGGACAAGGAGCGTGCCAGCATGAAGCGTTTTGGAAATCAGCCTGTTCCATCTGCAAGGCCCATGATAACCGCGATTCTGATCCTGTGCCTGATTCTGTCCACGAGTTGTCAGTCCAGCGAGACCTCGGAGCGTTTGGCTTCTTCCGGAGAGACAACGATTGACGTCGTTTCCCAGGCGACACTGGGTCGATACCGGACGAATGAAGTCCGTGATTATCAGGGGATGCGCCTTGATCCGGCCATCGGGCCTCGCGACAATTCCATCCAAGGCGTGCAAATCGTGGATATGGAATCCTATGAACTCCGGATTGATGGCCTGGTCAAAGCGCCAATCGAATTTACGTATGACGCCGTTCTGGCCATGACATCGGACCAGCGATTGATCACGCTCTATTGCGTTGAAGGTTGGGAAGCAACTGTCCTTTGGGAAGGTGTAAGGATCAAAGAATTGATTGAAAAGGCTGGCGGGGCGTCCGATTCAGCCAATACTGTCATCTTTCATTGTGTCGATGGCTATACGACGTCGTTATCCCTGCATATGATCCAGAATTGGGACATTATCCTGGCTTACAAGTCCAATGGCCTGCCGCTGCCGCCAGAGATGGGATTCCCGTTTATTGTTGTCGCAGAGCGCAAATACGGTTACAAATGGGCCCGCTGGGTCAATCGAATCGAAGTGTCCGACAACGACGCTTACCGCGGCTATTGGGAATCCCGAGGCTGGGACAATTACGCAAGTATTTATGGATCATAGAGTGACTAAAGCGATCTCGTTGTAATCATGTTATTGACATTTGCCCATTATTGTTCCATACTAATTATGGGCATTAGCCCATTAATATGAATTCACCCGGCTCTCTTCACCAGCCGGGCAAGGCCAAGCATCTTGGCCATGGGAATGACTTCACAGACCGAACGTCAGTTTCCTGAAAGGAGTTTTTACAATGCCAGCAAGAGATGGAACTGGACCGATGGGCATGGGTGCCCGGACCGGACGTGGTTTTGGCCCGTGTGGCGGCTACTCAGCACAACCGATTTATGGATATGGCTACGGCTGTAGCTATGGCCGCGGACGTGGTTTCCGCCGGATGAGAGCGCCTTACCCGTATGTACCCGCCGATATCGATCCCAATGCAGAAAAAACCCTGCTGCAAGACCAGGTCAGGGTGTTGGAACAAGAGCTGGAGTATGTAAAAAACCAGCTCAAGAAGTATGAAGAACAAGCCTGATGACACGATCGTCAGAACTGAGGAATGCATGAGTAAAAAGTCAGCCAATTTCAAATCCTGCCTCCAGCCAGCACCCAAAGTCCTTGTATCCTGCCGTAACAACCAGGGCGAAAACAACGCCCTGGCTGTTGCTTATTGCTGTAATTGCAGCTTTGACCCGCCGATGGTCATGATAGGCATCGTGCCATCCCGGTATTCCTACCAGATGATCAAAGAATCCGGATGCTTCGTTGTCAATTTGCCAGGCAAAGACCATGCCGGTCTCTTCGATTATCTGGGCCACACGAGCAAGCGGGATGAAGACAAGCTCAACGTGATCGGGGCGGCCTTGAGCGAAGCAGTGACCATCAACGCACCTTTGCTCTCTGACTGTCCGGTCAACATCGAATGTGAGATAGTCGATTCCATCCGGACGGGATCCCATGAAATGTTTGTCGGCAAGATTCTCCATGTTCATGCCGAGGAATCCATCGTATCCCCGGATGGCAGCATCGACTTTGCTGCAGCAAAATTGCTGTAACTGCAGCTGACTGCATCTAAAGCTTCTGAAAATCCCCTTGCAGCCGGTTGTTCCCCCCGGCTGCAAGCGTTTTATAAAATAGGGGCCGGCCTGGTTGCCGGCTCCTCTTTTTCTATTGCGGTTGCCGAAAAGAACAAAAAGGCATACATTGAAATCAGCTCTCATCAATCCCATCAGAAAGCGAGGAATGCGAAATGAGTATGTTCTGCTACCAATGTCAGGAAGCCGCCAAAGGTACCGGATGCACCATCGTGGGTGTCTGTGGCAAGAACGAGACCGTCGCCAATCTGGAGGATCTACTGATTTACGCTTGCAAAGGCGTGGCTGAGATTGTCATCAAAGGCAAAATCGTTACGGAAACCATTCCAGTCGCTAATTTCGAACTGATCAACAGCCTGTTCATGACCATCACCAATGCCAATTTCGATGATGCTGCGATTGAAAAGCAGATCAAGAAGGTCTTGGGGCTGCGCGATGAACTGGCTGCCAAAGTGTCTGCCAGCTGGGGTGATGCCGCCACTTTCCAAGTCGGCGCCAGAGAAGACATGCTGGCCAAAGCTGCTGCAGTTGGCGTCCTCTCAACTGACAACGAAGATGTCCGCTCGCTACGGGAACTTGTCATCTACGGACTCAAGGGCATGGCCGCCTACACCGAGCATGCTTACAATCTGGGCAAGGAAAACCAGGCGATCTATGCGTTCATGTATGAAGCCCTGGCCGCCACGCTGGATGACAGCCTGACAGCTGACCAGCTGGTCGCCCTGACCTTGAAAACCGGTGAATTTGGCGTCGCTGCGATGGCACTGCTCGATGAAGCCAACACGAGCAAGTACGGCAATCCTGAAATCACCGAAGTCAACATCGGTGTCAGAGGCAATCCCGCCATCCTGATTTCCGGCCATGACCTTAAGGACATGGAGCAGTTGCTCGAGCAGACCCAGGGCACAGGCGTCGACGTCTACACCCACAGCGAAATGCTGCCGGCCAACTACTATCCGGCTTTCAAGAAATACGAAAACTTTGTCGGCAACTATGGCAATGCCTGGTGGAAACAGCTCGAAGAGTTCAAGACCTTCAATGGCCCGATCCTCTTCACCACCAACTGCATCGTGCCGCCGAAGTCCGAAGAAATCCGCCAGCGTATTTTCACCACCGGTGCCTCTGGCTACCCGGGCTGCACCCACATCGTTGCCGACGCCAATGGCAAAAAAGATTTCTCCGCCATCATCGAAATGGCCAGGAAGCTGCCGGCCCCGACTGAAATTGAAAACGGCAAGATCGTCGGCGGTTTCGCCCACGCCCAGGTCATGGCTTTGGCTGACAAAGTCATCGATGCGGTCAAGACAGGTGCGATCAAGAAGTTCTTCGTCATGGCTGGCTGTGATGGCCGCATGAAATCCCGTGAATACTACACCGATTTTGCCAAAGCACTGCCGCAGGACACCGTCATCCTGACTGCTGGTTGTGCCAAATACCGCTACAACAAGCTGCCGCTGGGCGACATCGGTGGCATCCCGCGCGTCCTCGACGCCGGCCAGTGCAACGACTCTTATTCACTGGCAGTCATCGCGTTGAAGCTCAAGGAAGTGTTCGGCCTCGATGATGTCAATCAGCTGCCGATCGCCTACAACATCGCCTGGTATGAACAGAAAGCCGTCATCGTCTTACTGGCACTGCTCTATCTCGGGGTCAAGAACATCCACCTCGGCCCGACTCTGCCGGCCTTCCTCTCACCCAATGTCGCCAAAGTCCTGGTCGAAACCTTCGGCATCGCCGGAATCGGCACCGTCGAAGACGATATCCAGCTCTTCATGAACGCCTGATCCCGCTCATTCTGATCATCGATCACACATTCAAGGCGGTTCTGCTGACAATCGGGGCCGTCTTTTTGCACCCCCGATTTTGCAGTGCTGTTTACGCTCATTTCCAATCTATGGTATAAAAATGGGAGAACTGCTGGCCGACCTTGACCAGCACTTTCTTTGTCACCACAAGACCCAGCCTTTTCCCAGAAAAATTTACATCGAAGGAGCTAGTATGGAAGGCGGAAGTGTGCAAATCCTGGTCGCGATGCTCGCATACATCGCGGTCGTCATTGGTATCGGCATCTATTATGCCAAGCGGGCCAATGAAAGTTCGGACAATTTCATCATTGGAGGGCGCTCAATCGGTCCCTGGGTCACAGCCATGGGGGCAGAGGCATCCGATATGAGTGGCTGGCTCCTGATGGGTCTGCCCGGCGTCGCCTATTTCTATGGCTTAAGTGATGCTTTCTGGACCGCCCTGGGTCTTCTGATTGGCACCTATCTCAACTGGCTTTTTGTCGCCAAGCGGATCCGCCATTTCTCTGAAATCGCCGGTGATTCGATCACCATTCCGGACTTTTTCTCTAACCGGTTCCACGAGAAGAAAAAAGTCATCCTGACCATCGCTGCCCTGTTCATCCTGATCTTTTTCACCGTCTATGCAGCCAGCTGCTTTGTGACCGTCGGCAAGCTGTTCAGCACTTTGTTTGGCTTAAAATACCAGTACATGATGATCGCCGGGGCGCTATTTGTCATCGCCTATACCTTCATCGGCGGATTTCTGGCCGAAAGTGCCTCCGACTTCATGCAGGGAATTGTCATGATCATAGCACTGACCATGGCGCTGGTTGTGGGCGTTTTCCAGGCTGGTGGCATCGACACGATCGTCGACAACGCCCGCCAGATCCCTGGGTTCCTGGACTTTTTCGGCATGGCCAGCCCAACGCTCGGTGCAGATGGCAAACAGCTGGTCGAGGCCGGCAAGCCGGTCTTCAGTGCTCCTTCCCCTTACGGCTGGCTGGTGATCGTTTCCACCATGTCCTGGGGCCTGGGCTATTTCGGCATGCCTCAAGTTCTCCTGAAATTCATGGGCATCCGCAATCCGCGCGAGTTGAAGCTGTCGCGCCGCATTGCCACCATCTGGGTCATCATCTCCATGGGCGCAGCCCTTTTGATCGGTCTGGTTGGCCGAGTGCTCTTCCCTGCTAACCTGCTCACGCACGGCGAAGCTGAAAACATTTTCATCCTGACTTCGACGACCTACTTCATTCCGCTCTTTGCCGGTCTCGTCATGGCTGGTATTCTCGCGGCTACAATCAGCTCCTCGGACTCCTACCTTCTGATCTCCGCCACAGCCTTTTCCAAGAACATCTACCAAGGCATCCTGAAAAAGGAAGCCTCCGATCGCGCTATTCTCGTTGCCACCCGGGCAACTTTGATCGTGATATCCATCCTCGCCATGATCATCGCCCTCGATGAAAACAGTGTCATCTTCAAAGTCGTGTCCTTCGCCTGGGCTGGATTTGGTGCGACCTTCGGACCCCTGATGCTCTTCTCCCTGTTCTGGAAGCGGACCACCCGGGCTGGCGCGATCGCCGGCATGCTGGCAGGCGGCGGCATGGTCTTCGTATGGAAACTGCTGGTCCGTCCCCTCGGTGGCGCTTTCAACATCTATGAATTGCTACCCGCCTTTGTCGCCTCTACCCTGGCCATCGTCATTGTATCGCTGCTGACCAAGCTGCCAGAACAGTCTGTGCTGGACCAGTTTGAACACGCCCGCCGCATCCATGACGAAGATTGATCCCTGGTGGTAATGACATGATTTTAGCCCTCGTCCTTTTTGTCCTGACCTATGTCCTCATGATTTCCCTGCCCAAATACCGGGCCTACGTTGCATTTGCTTCCGCGGTTGTATTCGTTGTGCTGGGCATCCTGCCGCTGAGCCAAGTATTTTCCGCGATCGACTGGAACGTCCTGATGATGATCGCCGGCACGATGGGGATCGTCAACATCTTCATCGAATCGCGCATGCCTTCGCGGCTGGCCGACCTGATCATCCGGGCTGTTCCCAACATCAAATGGACGATCATCGCCCTCTCGGTTTTTGCTGCAGTCATCTCGGCCTTCGTCGACAACGTGGCGACCGTCCTGATGGTGGCCCCGGTCGCCGTGACCATCGCAAAAAAGCTGAAAATCTCTCCGGTGCCCAGCGTCATCGCCATTGCGATCGCCTCTAATCTGGAAGGTGCAGCGACCCTGGTCGGTGACACAACCTCGATCCTTTTGGGCGGCTATGCCAATATGGATTTCCTTGATTTCTTCTGGATGGATGGCCGGCCTGGTTTGTTCTGGATCGTCCAGATCGGCCTGGTCGCAGCGACTGCAACCCTGCTGGTTGTTTTCCGCCAGTATCGCCAGACCTTCGAATCGGGCGAACTGACACAAGTCAAGGACTTTGTTCCGACCTACCTGTTGCTTGGCACGGTCGTGCTCTTGATCCTGGCCTCGTTCATCCCAGACAAGCCGGCTATTACCAACGGCCTGATCTGCATGATCCTGCTGCTGGTTGGCTTGGTTTATGAAGTCGTCCGGCATAAGAAGCTTGCTTATCTGCAGCGCGCCCTGATGGAGATGGACTTCTTCACCATCCTCCTCTTGGCTTCCCTTTTCGTCGTCATCGCCGGGATTCAGGAAGCCGGTGTCATCGATGCGATCGCTGAACTTTTCGTCAAAATGGGCGGCAATTCCGTCTTCGTCATGTATTCACTGCTCCTCTGGGCATCCGTCCTTTTATCCGCCTTCATCGACAACATCCCCTACGTGGCCACCATGCTGCCAGTTGTGACCGGCATTGCCGTGGCCATGAACGTCGACCCGACGGTGCTCTACTTCGGACTTCTGTCTGGAGCAACCCTGGGCGGCAACCTGACTCCAATCGGTGCCTCGGCCAACATTATGGGCATCGGTATCCTGCGTCGCCAGGGTCATGAGGTCAAAAATTCGGAATTCATGCGCATCAGCATTCCCTACACCGTTGCAGCCATCACGACTGCGTATCTCGTACTCTGGCTGTTCTGGGGCATCAAAGCTTGACAGGTATAATGGAGGCGGATGCTTGCACCGCCTGGAATGGAGGTCTTGCAATGGAAAAAAGAACCATCATCTGCATCAGCCGGGAATATGGCAGCGGCGGATCCGAAGTAGCGGCAAAACTGGCAGAGAAGCTTGGCATACCTTGCTATGACAAGGAGCTCGTGCAGCAGACAGCCGTTGATCTCGGCCTGTCCGATGAACTGGTTAAGAGCATTGACGAAAAGCCTGTTAGCTGGGCCTCCATGGGATTCCCCCATGGCATCCGCAACCCATACCGCACCGAGTATGAGACTTTGTTTTACACCCTGAATGACCGGGTCTTCACCATCCAGGCCCAGACGATCCGCAAAATTGCTGAACGGGGCCCCTGTGTCATTGTCGGACGTGTGGCTGACGACATCCTCAAAGACGATCCCGACCTGATCTCAGTATTTATCCACGCCCGCCAGGATTTCAAAGTCCAGCGCACCACAGCCCTCGAGAACATATCAGAAAAAGAAGCTGCCGACCGGATGCGCAAAATGGACCGCGAACGCGCCAAATACTACAACTACTACGCCCAAAAGCATTGGGGCCAGTGCACCACCTACGACCTGTCGATCTCATCCTCCAAATTCAGCATCGAAGGCACCGTGCAAATCATCCTCGAAGCCATCCAATAAAAATTTTGCCCAAAAAGGGACCGGGTCTCGATTTTGAAAACCGATATCGGTTTTCGTAATCGAGACCCGGTCCCTTTTTTTACGCCCTGGCTGGAAGGGACTGTCCTGAGCTGCTTTTGAGCAGATCGGGGCAGTTTTTTCAATGGACTGGCAATTTATGAGTCTGAACTGGCAGAAATTGCTCGCTTGACTCATAATAAATTTGTGTGAAGCTTTCGAGCAATATTTGCAAGTCTCTTGTCAATTTCAACATTTTTTTGCACAAACCCTCGTGGCACTATGGTGATAACAAACGAAGGAGGTTTTCCCCAATGAGTTCTGCCACTGCAAAGACTGCAACCACGTCAGTTGCGATCGAGTACAACCGGGCCAAGATCTGGCAAATCGCCCTGTTCGTCATGAACAACACCGCCACCAACACAGCCATGCTGCTGCTTGGCTACTACGCCTTCTATACCCAGAACGTCCTCGGCCTCGCCGCTGTCGTTGTCGGCCTGATCGCCACCCTGATGCGCGTCTGGGACGGCATCACTGACCCGATCATCGGTTACCTGCTCGACAAGACCAACGGCCGCTTCGGCAAATTCCGCCCCTTCATGCTCATCGGCAACATCATCATCATCACCACCATGGTTGCCATCTTCCACATCCCCGGCGAATGGGCCACCCTCACCAAGTACATCGCCACCACCATCCTCTACGTCGTCCACATCATCGGCTACACCTTCCAGACCGCCTGCACCAAAGGCGCCCAGGCTGCCCTGACCAATGACCCCAAGCAGCGCCCGATCTTCACCTGGTTTGACGCCATCTTCAACCTGTCCCTGTTCAATGGCGCAACCTTCCTGATCACCAAGGTCATGGCTCCCACCTATGCCCAGAACATGATCGATCCCCAGCTCTTCAAGGATATCTCATACATCTTCGCCGCCCTCTCCTTCGCCCTGACCATCCTGGCCATCATCGGCATCTGGCAGAAAGACCGCACCGAATACTTTGGTCTCGGTGAGAGCACCGTCAAGGTCAAATTCAGCGACTATCTCGAAGTCATCAAGAACAACCGTCCCCTGCAGATGCTGATCGTTGCTGCTTCCACAGACAAACTGGCCAACGTTGCTGTCCGCGGCGGCCTGATCTACTTCTTCTCCAACCTGATTCTCGATGCTTCCGTCTACGGCACCTACTCCCTCTACGCCATGGTCCCCAGCTTCCTGATCACCACCGTGGGTGTCGCCTGGTCCCGCAAAGTCGGCATCAAAAAGGCCTTCGTCCTTACCACCTGGCTCTCCACCCTCATGCTGGTAGGCCTGATCGTCTTCACCCCAGCTGTCATCGGCCAAGGTGTCACCGGCGCCGTCATCGCCCTCCTTTCCCTCTTTGCAGTCCAGCAGGGCATGGGCGCAATCGCCGGCAACATCGTCATCCCGATGATCGCCGACTGCTCCGACTACGAAACCTACCGCACCGGCCGCTTCATCCCCGGCATGATGGGCACCCTCTTCTCCTTCGTTGACAAGCTCATCTCTTCCGTTTCGACCTTCATCATCGGTGCCGCGATCGCCTGGGCCGGCTTCGGAAACGTCAAGATCGAACCAAACAAAGCCACCAATTCCAAGTTCGAAATGGCCATTCTCTTCGTCATCTTCGGTCTGCCGCTCATTGGCCACATCGCCTCGATCATCGCGATGAAGTTCTACGAACTGACAGCTGAACGCATGCACGAGATCCAGCATGAGATTCACCTGCGCAAGGTTGGCAAAGCCGGCAAAGTTGAAGCCTGAAGCCAAGCCATGACCCAACCTGTTTCCAAAATACCCCTCTGATAGACACTGGCCTGGCTTCTCCATAAGCCAGGCCAGTGTCATTTGTTGTTAGCAAGATCCACATCCAGCCTTCAAGGAGATACACCGCTATGAACCCATCCGGAAAACCCCTGAGTCAACTTGAAAAGCAATACGACCATCTCGTTTGCATCGACAGTGATGGCACTGTCTTCGATGTCATGGAGATCAAGCACAAGGAATGCTTCTGCCCATCCTTCATCAATAATTTCGGCCTGCAGGCTGTCGCCAAATATGCCCGCGAGTGTTGGGATTTCGTCAACCTGTATTCCGTTGATCGCGGCTGTAATCGTTTCATCGGGCCCTTGAAAGCCATTGCGCTGCTGGCAGAGCGTCCCGAAGTCAAAAAGCGCGGCTTTGCCATTCCCGATCTGTCCAGTCTTCAACAATGGGTCAGCACAGAAACCCGCTTGGGCAACCCGGCCCTGAAAGACACCATCGCCAAAACCCAGGACCCTATGCTGGAAAAAGCACTGGCCTATTCCCTCGATGTCAATGAAGCCGTTGACAAGATTGTCCATGGCATTCCGCCCTTCCCCGGAGTCCAGGAATCTTTGGTCCAAAGCGCCGCCCAGGCGGATGTGGTGGTCATCTCAGCGGCTGCCCAGGATACCATCACACGAGAGTGGACCGAACACGGTCTGTTTGATCATCTCAGTGCGCTGGCTGGCCAGGAAGTCGGCAATAAGACCACCCAGATCCGCCAGGCAATCGAAGGACGCTATGAGAAGGACAAAGTCCTCATGATCGGTGACGCCCTGGGTGACTTGGAGTCCGCCAAAGACAACGGCGTTCTTTTCTTCCCGATTCTGCCCGGCAAGGAAGACGAGTCCTGGCAGCTGTTCCACGATGAAGCCTTTGCCAAATTCCTTGATGGATCCTACGCTGGAGCTTATGAAGCCAGCCTGATCGAAACGTTCAAGGAATACCTCCCCACCACACCGCCATGGGCACAGGCTTGAGTCTATCTCGTCATTAATCAGTCAAAGGATCAGGACCTGCGGCACGCTGTCACAGTCCTGGTCTTTTTTTGTCCAATAAAAAAGTCCGGGGGATGCAAACCCGGACTTTTTCAAAGGGGAGGATATGGAGGATGGTATTTGATGGTGACTGGAAGGTAGGAAATCAGCGCTGGACGCGACCCGAGGCATCGCCTTGGGCGAGCTTCGTCACTTCATCGACGTTGACCAGGTTGAAATCACCCTCGATGGAGTGTTTGAGGCAGGAAGCTGCAACGGCGAATTCGATGCTGTCCTGGGAACTGTAATCGTTCAGCAATGCATAGATCAGGCCACCGCCAAAGCTGTCGCCACCGCCGACGCGATCAACAATATGGACCAGATAGTTCTTGGAGAAACAATAATCCTGGCCGTCATAGAGCAAGGCTGCCCAGTTGTTGTCATTGGCTGAGATCGAACCGCGCAGCGTGATGGCGACCTTTTTGAAACCAAAGGTCTCGGCCAGCTGGCGGGCGACATCGCGATAACCATCATGGCTGAGGTGTCCACCCGTGATATCGGTGGCTGCAGCCCGGATGCCAAAGACATCGGCGGAGTCTTCTTCGTTGGCGATGCAGACGTCGATGTAGGGGGCAAGGCCAGTCATGACTGCGCGGGCCTGGTCTTTGCTCCACAGATTCTTGCGGTAGTTGAGGTCGCAGGAGACGGTGACACCGAGACGGCGGGCGGCCTGTACGGCAGCCAGGGTCAGGGCAGCTGCTTTCTCGCCCAGCGCCGGAGTGATACCAGTAAAATGGAACCAGTCCGCACCAGCCAGAATGGCGTCCCAGTCGAATTCGGCCACATCGGCTTCAGCGATGGCGGAATGGGCGCGATCATAGATGACTTTGGAAGGACGCTGGGAAGCACCTTTTTCCAGGAAATAGATGCCAACCCGGTTGCCGCCGCGGACGATGTGCTGGGTCCCGACGCCATAGCGGCGCAGAGAATTGACAGCAGCTTGGCCGATTTCGTGTTTCGGCAGCTTGCTGGTAAAATCGGCTTCCAGGCCGAAATTAGCCAGGGAGACGGCCACATTGGCTTCACCGCCGCCAAAGGTCGCACCATAAGCGCTGGCCTGGGCGAAACGTTCGTACCCGGGGGGCGCCAGGCGGAGCATCAATTCACCGAAAGTGACAACACGTTTGCTCATTTGCTTTCACCTCTTGCCTGTTGGATGATAGTGACGGATTGGCGGCACAGGTCGCTGATCTTGTCCCATTGCTGGTTGTTGATCAGCTCGTCCGTGACCATGTAGGAGCCACCGCAGGCGACGATGCAGGACTGGCTGACATAGCTGGCCAGATTCTGCAGGTTGATGCCGCCGGTGGGCATGAATTTGACCATGTTGAAAGGCGCGCTCATGGCCTTGATCCGGGCCAGTCCCCCAGCCTGCTCAGCCGGGAAGAATTTGACCGTAGAGAGGCCGAGGCCGATGGCTTCTTCGATTTCAGTCGGTGTGATGCAACCAGGGAAAATGGGCAGGCCCAGTTTCTGGCAGGCGGCAACGGTTTTGGGGTTCAGGCCGGGCGAAACGATGAACTGGGCGCCCGCAGCGTGGGCTTTTTCAACTTGCTCGATCGTCAGGACGGTGCCAGCACCGACCAGCATATCCGGGAACTGCTCGCGCATGATCCGGATCGCACGGTCCGCGCCTTCGGCCCGGAAGGTGATTTCAGCAGCGGGAACACCGCCGGCAACCAGGGCCTGGGCCAGGGGTGCAGCGTCCGTGTCTGGGCGATCCAGCTTGATCACGGGCAGGATGCCGATGGCGGCAACTTTTTGTGTAATGGGATCCATTTTACAATCTCCTTGTGATCTCTCTTATGAAATCAGGCTTTGGACAGGGTTTCCCAGATGCCTGACAGGTACGATGCGCCGAGGGCACGGTCATACAGGCCATAGCCGGGTTTGCCGGTTTCGCCCCAGATCATGCGGCCATGGTCAGGACGGACATAACCGTCAAAACCGTTCCGGTGCAGGGCTTTCACGATGGCGACCATGTCCAGCGAACCGTAGGAAGACAAATGGGCGGATTCTTCAAAGCTACCGTCTTCCAGCAGCTTGACGTTGCGGATGTGCATGAAATGGATGCGGCCCATGGCAGCGTATTTGTCGACCAGGTGCGGGATGTCATTGAAGCTGCCGCTGCCCAGGGAACCGGTGCACAAGGTCAGGCCATTGTAGGGGCTGTCCACGATCTTGAGGAAGCGGTCGAGGCTCTTTTCGCAATTGATGATGCGGGGCAGGCCGAAAATTGAAAATGGCGGGTCATCCGGGTGGATGGCCATCTTGACGCCGGCTTCTTCGGCCACAGGAATGATGGCCTTGAGGAAGTATTCCAGATTTTCCCAGAGTTTTTCCTCATCCACTTCTTTGTAGTGGTCAAAAAGGCGCTGGAGATCTTCCTTTTCGTAGGAGCTGTCCCAACCCGGCAGAGAAAGCTCACCAGTGAGCGGATCCATTTTCTTGACGTCCTCGACATAGTAGACGAGCGCGGTGGAACCATCGGGGAGCAGCTTCTCGAGCTGGGTGCGGGTCCAGTCGAAAACAGGCATGAAATTGTAGCAGATGACCTTGACCCCGGCCTGGCCGAGACGGCGGATGTTTTCGCAGTAATTGGCAATGTACTGGTCGCGCGTGGGCAGGCCCAGTTTGATGTCCTCATGGACCGGGACACTTTCAATTACGTCGAAATGGAGGCCATTGGTTTCGATGTCCTGTTTCAGGGCAGCAATGCTTTCATGGCTCCAGACCTCGCCAACCGGCACATCATAGACAGCGGTGACAATCGAGTGCATCGACGGGATCTGGCGGATGTAGGCAAGGGAGACCGGGTCCTGTGGACCATACCAGCGAAAAGACAGTTTCAAGGGAAAATACCTCTCTTCTTTTAATTTCTCTTTTTATCGTCGAGGGGCGGCCTGCAAGCTGTTTGCTCCTGCAGGCCGGTCCCTGTCCAGTTTTGGGATGGTTGATTATAAATATTTCACAAGAGTGGCGCGAACGGCACCGGGGCCGGCGACCAGTTCATTGAAGTAGCTGATGACCAGTGGAGCGATCCCCTGGGCGACCAGATCGACACCAAAGATGCGGTCATTGGCCAGGATCGGCAACAGGGTGTCTTCGAAGGGTCCTTTGCTGCCGAGCTCGATGCCAGACAGTTTGGCCTGGAGTTCTTCAAGCATCGGGTCAGGGGAGAGCTGCATAGCCTGGCCCTGATCGTCAACTGCGAGCAGGTAGCGCAGCCAGCCGGCAAAGAACAACGGGATGTACTTGAGGTTCTTCTCTTCACCCTGGCCACGTTTGATGTAGGCTTTAAGGGTCTGGCCAAATCGGACCGGGATTTTTTGCGAGGTGTCCGTGGCGATGCGTTGCGGAGCGTCCGGCAGGTAAGGGTTCGGGAAACGGACTTCGATGACGGTGCGGATGAAATCCATCGGCTTGATGACACCCGGATCGACCACAACTGGCATGCTCTCGTCATAACCGACTTTTTCGATGAAGGCTTTCAGCTGCGGGTCAGCAGCGATATCGGCGATGGTCGGCAGATTTAAGAGACAGCCATAGACGGCCATGATGGTGTGCAGGGGATTGAGACAGGTGGTGACTTTCATCGTCTCGATCTTGTCGACTGTCTCACGGTCGGTGAACAGGACGCCACCTTTTTCCAGAGCCGGACGACCGTTGGGGAACCAGTCTTCGACGACCAGGTACTGGGTCGGCTCAGCATTGACAAAGGCCGCAGTGAAGGTGTTCTTGGCGGTGATGATCAAATCTGTGTCTTCAAAGCCATCGGCTTCGAGCGTCTTTTTCACAACATCCGAGGGGCGGGGTGTGATTTTATCGATCATGCTCCAGTTGAAGGAGACTTTTTCCGGATTGTTCAGGTAGCCGGCAAAGCCCAGCTCGACCAGGCCGCGATTCTGCCATTCGGTGACAAACGTCATGACGGCTTCGTAGAGCATGGTTCCGTTGTGCGAGCAGTTATCCATGCTGACCAGGGCAACCGGCAGCTGACCGGCCAGATAGCGCTGGTACATCAGGTAAGTCAGAAGGCTTACCAGGCTGGAGGAACGTTTGTCCGGTAGAGCGTTAAAATCTGCTGCAATCCATTTGAGGTAGGAGCCATCAGCACCCTTGACCGAATAACCTTTTTCAGTGATGGTGAAACTGACCATCTGCAGGGAAGGCGCCTGGAAGATCCGGATCATTTCAGCCATGTCCGTGCTCGGCTTGACGGTGTGTACGACACTGGCGACCACTTCCTTTTCCAGGGAGCCGTCAGAATTGAGCGAAACAGTCACGCTCAGATTGTCAAATGGCGTGTAGGCTTTATCGAGGATTTCTTCGTCAAAGGCTTCACCAACGATGATGCCACGATCACACAGGCCTTGGTTCAACAGCTTCTGGTGTACGGTGGCAGGGAACGCGCGGAAGATGTTACCCGCTCCGAAGTGGAGCCACATCGGTTCTGCCACGGTCCGGGCGCGTACCGCTTCAATATCGAATTGGGGCAGCTGGTAACCTTTGGCCAGCCAGTTTTCCTGGTTCTTCAATTCTTGCAGATTCAGTTTCATGCTCTTACCTCATTTCATTTTGCATGATGGTTCCGGCACGCTTCCAGTCATCCGGACCAGATGTTCTTTGTCTTCATTATAGATTTAACACCCCTTCAAAGCTGTGTGTTTCTTGCTCAGGAGATGGTAATAATTGCTGTCAATTCAATTAGGAATTGTAAGAAAAAAACCAGTCTCCTGTGGGTGACTTTCCCGCTGGAGACTGGTAGCATTCATGCCAGATCGATCGCTGGTGGCAGTTTGGACTAGACTTCCTCAGCCACGCCGTGGGCAACATAATCATAGTACTGGCGCGGTGTCATGTTGTACTCATTCCGGAAAGCCCGGAAAAAGTTGGAGTAATCGCCAAAACCGGCCTTCTGGTAGACTTCGGTGATCGGAATGTTCTTCAGGATCAATTCCTTGGCCCGGATCAGCTTTTTCTGGATGATATACCGGTGCAGGGTGGTCCCGGTCTGGTTCTTGAACTCCCGGCACAAATGGAATTTGCTGAGAAAGAAGACCTCGGTCAGGTCATCGATTTTGATTTCTTCTTCGATATGCTCGCCAATGTGTTCAATCACGGCGTCGATCAGTCGATCCTTGCGCACTTCGATCTTAGGCCTCTGTTTGATCAGGTTGATTTCTTCATTCAAGAAGAGCAGGATCTCGAGCAAGTAAGTCCTGGGATACAGGTCCTGGCCAAATCCGGAGTAATTCTTCAAGTTAAGCAGCTTATTGAGCAAGCCACGGAAATGCTGCTGCTGGTCGACATCCGTCCGGATAATGTTGCGATGCTGGGGGCCCTCGAAACACAAGGTCAGATCACTCTGCTCGGTCGACAGGTCCTTGAGAAAATTCCGGTTGAGCCAGAGGACAATCCGCTCATAGGGCTTGTCGAGATCATGGATGACCGTCTGGTGCAGCTCGCTGGTATTCATCAGGACGATGTCCCCGGGCTTGAGATCGTAGTTACGCCCTTCAATCTGGGAGGTTACACGTCCCTCGATCAGGAAGTAGACCTCATAAAAATCATGGTGGTGCAAATGGATGCTGGTCATGCCCCGGTCAAAATAATGATAGATTTCGTAATCGCTGCTCATCATGTGCTGTCGGGTCTGGAAACGCTGTCGGCCATTTTTCATTCAACTAACCTGCTCTCTTGCCCTGCTGCTGATTTTCATCAGCTAGTCCCAATCAACAACTGATTAAATTTTAAGCAAGATGAGCAAGATTTACAAGGATATGGCCGGGTATTAATCAATTCTCTTATCGGACTGTTTTAAGGAGCCGCGGGGCAAGCAGAAATGCCAGGATGGCAACGACCAGAGCGGTGACAAAAACGGCTTCCAGCTGCAGCCACTTGGCAATGTAGCCCATCAGAATCGTTCCGGCCCCAATGCCGAGGTCCATGGCCAGATAGAAAGTGGCATTGGCCCGGCCACGGCTCTGGGGTGGACAACGTTCAAAAACCACCGTATTCATGAGGGGAAAGGCCAGGCCAAAACCAGCACCATACAGGACCGCTGAACTGTAAAACAGGGCCGGTTGGCGGAAAGCTACCAGAATGGCAAGAGCTGGTATCAATAATCCGATTGCCAGGCTAACCAGTCGGGTGGTGGACAGACGGTTCACGAGAGCTGGCATGAATAAACGGATGGTTAAGACTGCGCCGGACTGGATAGCAAAATAGGTCCCTGCAGATCCAAGATTTTTTGTCTGGGCCAGGATCGGCATGAAACCGAGCAAAGCGCCATAAGTAATCGCCAGGAAAAGCATCACAGCGGCAGGTGCCACGGCCGTAGGTTCAATCAGAGACGAGATCTTGCGCTGCCAGCGGCCCTTTGACGAGTCTGCCTGCTCGAGCTCTCTGGCCACGGATTCCGCATCGAGTTCTGGAACCAGATGGCCAGAGGTTGTCTGGCGGCCAAAAAAAGCGGGGATGATCACAACCGTCAAAACGCTGGTCACTAAAACGGTCTTGAAAAAGACCGGATAGCCGAAGCTCTGGGCAATGGTCAGGCCAGCCACCGGGCCCAGGGCATTGGCCAGGGACCCAGTGACCGTGTAGATGGCAATGCCAGAGCCCAGACGCTGCGGATGAAGGACATCGGCTATCATAGCTCCGGCGACTGTTGACACCAGACTGAATCCCAAGCCCTGGACCACGCGGGCGACAACCAGCCAGACCAGCGGCCCCTGGTACAGCAACATGGCGACTCCGGCTGAAAAAAAGACTGTTCCGGCCAGATAGAGTCTGGGTTTGGACAGGCGGTCGATGATCTGTCCGGCAAAAGGCCGTCCCAGCATGGCAGCCAGGGCAAAGGCCCCCACCATTGCACCCGCGCTGGAAGTTGAGTCATAGGCACCGACAACATAAAGGGGCAGATTGGTCGACAAAGACAGCTGCACCAGTCCGATCAGGAAGCTGATCAGGGTGATGATTGAGAAAGCCGGGGTCCAGAGGCGCAGCTTGCCAGCGGACTGCTGAACTGAAAGCTCAGTCATCCGGTCAGACCAGTTTCAGATAACGGCCGATATTGCGGAAACAGACACCTTCGATGATTTCCTGTTCAATCGCCTCGGTTGCAGTGAATTCGCCATTGTCAATGTGTTCACCGACAAACTGGCACAGGACCCGGCGGAAATAGTCATGCCGGGTGTAGGACAAAAAGCTTCTGGAGTCGGTCAGCATGCCGACGAACCAGGGCAGCATGCTCTGGGCGGCAATCGCCTTGATGTGCTCATACATGCCGTCTTTCGTATCATTGAACCACCAGGCTGAACCAAACTGGACTTTACCGGGCATTTTGCCATCAGCAAAACAGTGCGGCAACGTGGAGAGGACCAGGTTATCCTTGCTGTTCAGTGAGTAAAGAATCGTCGCCGGCAGGGAAGCATCGGCTTCCAGGCGGGCCATGAAGTGGGCGAGCGGCTCGGCAATCGGGAAGTCATTCATGATGTCAAAACCGGCGTCAGCCCCCAGAGATTTGAATTTCAGGGGATTGTTGTTACGCAGTGCGCCGATGTGCAGCTGCATGACCCATTCGTGTTCATGGTAGAGCTTGGCCAGTTCGCTCAGAGTCTGGCTGCGGAAAGCTGCAATCTGTGCTGGTGTAAGGGGGGCTCCGGACAGGCGGGCTTTCAGAACAGCATCTGCCTCTTCTCTGCTCGATTCCGGCAGGTCCAGTTTTTCCAGCGAATGGTCGGACATCAGGCAGCCGGCTTCATTGAAAAAGCTCACACGGTTGCCGATGGCATCAAGCAGCGATGCATAGTCTGTGATGACAGCCATGCCGGCCCGTTCTGAAAGCAACCCAAGATAGTCCTGGTAATCAGGCAAATGGATGTTCAGGATCCGGTCCGGACGGAAAGTCGGCACGACCTTGCAGACACTGTCAGACCGTTGGGCCAATTCGAGATGGCTATCCAGCGTGTCAGTCGGATCATCGGTGGTTCCGATCAGGCGAACATTGGACTGGTTGATCAAGTCTGAAGGACGCAGGTGCCGTTCCCGGATCTGGCGGTTGCAGGCCTCGTAGATCTGGTCAGCAGTCGCTTCGCTTAGCTGGTCGGTGATCCCGAAATAGGTCTTCAGCTCAAGGTAAACCCAGTGGTACAGCGGGCTGCCGACCAGGCGGGCAACGGTATGGGCAAAAGCGCGGAATTTTTCCAGTGCTGAGGCATCACCTGTGATGAGACGTTCTTCCACACCGGCAAAGCGCATGGCACGCCACTTGTAGTGATCGTGTTTCAGCCACATATCGCTGATATCGGAAAATTCCTTGTCCTCCAGGATTTCTTTGGCTGACAGATGGCAATGGTAATCGAAAACCGGGGCATGTTCAGCGTAGCGGTGGTACAAACGGCGGGCTGAGGGGGTGGTCAGCAACAACTCTGGAGCAAGCATGGAAATCCTCCTGATAAAACATCTTCACTGTATGTTTTTTATTATCGATCACGCGCGTCGGTCCTTGTGATACAAACTTGCTTGTTACCTTGCAAAACTTGCTGGTTGCAGTTGCACAAGCACGGATGTCAGTTTATGGCTTGTTGCGTTTGGCTTCATACAAGTCGAGCAGGATATCCAAAGCCCTGCGCCCTTCAGCCAAATTGATCACAAAGGGCTGTTCCTGGCGGACTTTCTGGTAGAAATCGGCGATCAGCAAGGCGTGACTTTTGCCCCAGTAGGATTTGCCAGCAGGAATGAATCGGTCCACCGCCTCAGAAACGGCATCCTCCCTCGTTTTGACAATCTGGGGGAAATCCTCAAGCAGATTGCCTGATCTGTCCAGGACGGTCAGACGATCGGAGCCTTCCAGACGCAGGATGGCCCGCTCACAGACAATTTCCAGAAAGGGATCCGAGCTGGCAGGGTAGGCATTGGTGGCATAGAACACACCGGTGGCACCCGTTTCAAAGCGAAGCAGCAAACTGGCGGTATCTTCCACTTCGATCACCTGTTCCAGATGGTCCGTGTGCAGATGGCCTTTGACTGAGACGACCGGTTCATCGACGAGCCAGAGCAGCAAGTCCAGGGTATGGATGGCCTGGTTGATCAGAAGGCCACCGCCCTCGGTCGCCCAGCGTCCCCGCCAGGGACTTTGCAGGTAGTATTGGTCATCCCGCCACCAGGTGAGAAAACCACGTGCTGCAAGGACCGGGCCAAACGTCTGTGCTGCCAGGAGCTGGCGTGCTTCCCTGGACGCAAAATTGTACCGGTTTTGCAGGCAGACACCGAATTGCCGGCCAGATTTCTGGATCTCATCTGCCAGAACTTCCAGATCAGACTTTTGGGTGGCAGCCGGTTTTTCCAGCAACACGTGGCAACCTGCCTGTAACGCCTGGCAAGCCAATTGAACATGGGTATGATGCGGGGTCAGGATGTGGACAACATCCGGATGGGTCGCAGTGATAAGCTCATCCAGTGTCGCGAATACGGCCGGCTCCCCCTGGCCGGACAATGCAGCCGCCTGCCTGGACAGGGACCTCGCAGCTTCGAGATCAGGATCCGCCAGACCAACCAGTTGAACGGCTTCACTTTGGGCCAGGAGTCCAATGAGGTGGAGCGGGGCAATGGTTCCGCAGCCAGCAAAGGCAACCTGAATGGGCCGGTTCTGTGTGCCGTTCATCAGATGACCTGATTCTGCTGTGTAACCAGGGAGCGGAAGGCAGAGATACCTGCGGCAAAAGCCGTCAGCGCATCCGGGTAATCACCACCGACGCCAACCTCCTGGCCGCTGCCCGGGTCACCCGTCATGTGGATTTCCAGAGTTTTCAAACTGGCGAACTCAAACAGGTGCGGCTCGATGGCGATCGACTGCCGGCCAGGCTTGGCGAGGAACAGTCTCAGGATCTCGGCGATCTGGCCGTCGCCCTGGCCGGCGGCAACGATGTGGCCATCGGAGCGGCGGCAATCCTTGATGTGCAGATAGTCGATCCAGGAATCCAGATCCTTGAAAGCTTGGAGGGGGTCACTGCCGACCTGGACATAATTGGCCGGATCAAGAATCGCCCCGAGTTTGTTCTGGAAAGTCTGGTGAATGTCGACACAACGTTCGAGAACATCCCCATAGATATCCTTTTCATTTTCATGGAACATGCGGACACCTTCGGCATCGGCAACTTCGATGAGACGCTCCAGGCGCAGCATGACTTCATCACGGTACTCAACAGCACGACCAGAAGGAACATAGAAACTGAAAATCCTCAGGCTCTGGCAGTCCAGGGCATGAGCTGTCTGGCTCAGACGCTTCAGGCGTTCCAGCTCTGGTGCCAGGGGGCTGTCAATCTGGACTTTTCCCAATGGTGTAGCCAGGCAATGGACCTTCAACGACGCCTGGTCGAGCGCGGTCTTGACGCGGGCGGTCATGGTTGAATCGAAATCCGCCACGTTGACTGAGTCAACGGTGCGCAGTTCAATCCCCGGCACCTGGTTGGCAACAAGGGCCTGAATCTGGCCTTCGAGATCTTGGGCAGCCTCATCGGTAAAAGCAGAAAGTAGGATCGGCATTTCTTTGCACCTCTCTTGCAGTTAATACATATATTTTGACTCCAGCAATGAAGGCATGGCCTTTCTGATGTTGCCAACAATATGGCAATTATTGCTCTGAGTGAATGGGCAAGGGATTGCCTGGCCAAAATCCTCTACTGAGGCACTGGCCAGACAATCCCGTAGATCCATAGATCTGTTTGTATTGAAGATCAATCAAACCAAGGATTTCACATAAGCTGCAGACGACTGATGATGGTTTGGGGGATCACTTATTTCGCAGCTGCTGCGATGATTTCGTCACCGCGCTTGGTCATGGCGGCAATTGTGGTGTTCAGATCCTGCTGACCCATCAGGAACTTGTCCGATTCTTCACCTATCATGGTTTCAATTTCCTTGACATGCGGTGGGGCGATCGACTCAACATTGTCTTTCCAGTTCGGATTGGTCATGACGGCTTTCAAAGAGTCATAGTCGTACAGGCTCTTGTCTGCGCCAACCATCAGATCGACATAGACCATTTTATCAACGCCTTTTTCAGCGGTCATGCTGACACCGCGGATCTTCATGCCTTCGGTGGTGTAATAACGCAGGAAATCATAGGCAGCCTGCTGATTCTTGGAAGTCGAGGCGATGGAATAGTAGTGGTTGGCGGTATTGGTCAGGCCGAGGTTGGCGGTATCGCCCGGCCAGATCGGCAGCGGAGCAAAGACGGTCTGGAAGGTGTGGGGATATTTGGAAACGTCTTTGACTTCCGGGATCATCCAGGAACCGATCGGGATCATGGCGACTTCGCTGTTGAAGAATTTTGCCCGGTAGGTCATCTGGAGGGATTTGGCATCAGCAATCGGGGTGGAGGATTTGTCCACTTGCTCCAGGTCATAGCGGAACTGCAGCGCTTTAGCAAACAGCGGATCCGAGAAGGTGGTTTCAGTCGGGGATTTGAGCATGGCACTGTCAACTTTGGAGCTGTACATGGGCAGGAAGCTCATGGTCGGCCAAGTATGGTAGTAGGAGCCGTAGACCTTCTGGGCACCTTCGCCGTAGGTCATCTTTTTGGCATACTCGCGGTAGTCGTCCCAGGTCCAGTCGAGGGCAGGAACAGACAGGCCAGCTTTGTCCAGCATATCTTTGTTGATCATGACAAAGAAGGATTTCAGGTCAGCAGGGATGGCAAAATACTTGCCGTCCACTTGAGTGTCGATGACATAGAGATCGGTCAAGGATTTGCCTTCGGCAGCCAGGAGGTCATTCAGGGCCAGGTAAGATCCGCTCTGGGCACGACGGGAGTAGTCAGCCGGTGACGGTGCCATAACGATGTCGATGGCCTCGCCGCCCATGATCATCAGGTCGATCTTCTTGAGGTATTCCTGTGAATTCATGTCACCGTAGTATTCAAACTCAACTGTGACGTTGGGGTGGGTTTTCTGGTATTCGGCGGCAACCAGCTTGTCCTGGTCGGCGTACATGCTTTGCCAGGAAGTAAAATGGACGGTGACAGGCTCACTCGAAGCGGCAGTTGTTTCTCCGGCGGCTGCGGCAGTGGTGGCCGCAGGTGCTGCTGTGGTGCTTTGGGAAGCACAGCCAGCCAGCATCAAGGTACCCAGCATTGCAACAATAATGACAAGGGCCATGAGTTTGGAAAGGTGTTTCATTGTCTCCTCCTTCTTTATCAAAAGCGATTCTAGTTTTCATATTTATGCAGATTCAACGAAAACTCAGCGCTTTTACCTGAATTCATTATAGATTTCATTAGACTTGCCAGAGTCTTAAATCTTGATATTAAACTTGCATTTCTTGCTTTGCGCCTGGCTTTTTAGTGCTTCTTGTATATAGAAATTGATGTCAAAAGAACGTCTGACTCAAATCGCGTCTTAGCCTTTGACAGCACCTGCTGCGATGCCTTCGATGATCCAGCGCTGGCCGGCGATGAAGACAATGATCAAGGGGATTATCGCCGAAACGGCCGCGGCCATGACCAGGGAGAAATACATGCCGGCTTCGGAAGCGAACTGGCGCATGCCCAGCTGGATCGTGAACAGTTCTACTTTGTTGAGGAAAACTAGGGGGCTCTGGTAATCGTTCCAGGTCCAGACAAATTTGAGAATGGCCAGGGTCGCCAGGCCAGGCTTGACGATGGGCAGGATGATCTGGGTGAAAATCCGCCAGTGGTTGGCGCCATCGATGCGCGCCGATTCCGACAGGGATTCCGGGATGGCAATCATGTTCTGGCGCAGCAGGAAGACCCCATAGACACTGAGCGACCCCATGACAATCAGGCCGAGATGGGTGTTGTAAAGACCAACTCTCTGCAGGATGACAAACCTGGGGACAATGGTGACCTGGTCCGGAATCATCATGGTAGCCAGATACAGCAGGAAGATCTTGTCCCGACCCTTGAAATGGACTTTGGAGAAGCCATAGGCACCGAGGGCTGACAGAAACACCTGGAAGAAGGTGGTCAGGACAGTCACCTTGATCGAATTCAGATAGTACATCCCAAAGCGGGCTTTTTCACCCCAGACTTCAGCATAATTCTGGATGACATTGAGTTGGCGCGGGATCAGGCGCAAGGGGAATTCGAACACTTCGGCTTCAATTTTAAACGATGTGGAGATCATCCAGATCAGAGGCATCACCATCGTTGACGAAAAGAGAAGCATCAGAATCGTCAGGGACATTTTCCCGTAATCAATTTTTCTTGTCAGCGTATTCATCGCAAAGGCTCCCTTTCAATCAGACATCAATCGTAATTGACAAACTTGCTCTGGGATTTCCACTGGACCAGCGTGACAATGAAAACCAGGACGAAGAGTGCCCAGGCCAGTGCACTGGCATAACCCATGCGGAAGTTCTCAAAAGCGGTTCGGTAAATGTAGAAGGCCATGACCGAGCTCGAGCTGCCCGGACCGCCCTGGGTCAGAACGCTGATGTGGTCGAATACTTTGAAGGAGCCGATGATGCCCATGGTGACCAGGAAGAAAGTCGTCGGCGAAACCATGGGGATTGTGATGGTGAAGAATTGGCGGACTTCGCCGGCGCCATCGATGCGGGCAGCCTCGTACAAGTCGTGGGAAACGCCTTTGAGACCGGCATTGTAGACAGCAATGAAGTAGCCGATCTGCTGCCAGATGTAGATGATCATGATCGACGGCAGGGCCCATTTGAAGTCAGCCAGCCACTGTGGCGGATTCGCGACGCCCAATGTGCGCAAGATGTAGTTGATCGGTCCATAGCTGGGCTGGAACAGGACCTGCCAGACGGCGCAGACAGCCACGATGCTGGCGATGTACGGGATGAAAACCATGACCCGGACAACAGTCGATGCATAGATGTAGCGGTGGATCAGGTTGGCCAGAAACAGGGAGACGGCCGTCGTGATCGGGATGGTGATCACCGTAAAGAAGATGTTGTTGAAAAATGAATTGGTGAACCACTCATCCTTCAGCATTTTGGTGAAATTCGTGATACCAGAGAATTTGATGGCACCGAATCCCTCCAGGAAGTTCCAGTCATTGAAACTCAGGTACAGCGAGAACAGCACAGGGATGAAAACCAGCACGATAAAGCCAAGCAAGCTGGGGCCGATGAACAGCCATCCGGTCAAATTCTCACCCTTGTAGGTCCGATTGGTCTGACTAGACATAAGTATCCTCCTCTCAAAACCTGATCAGCGGCATTCAGGATTTACGTGCGCTTTCTAATGGATTGGTGCATTTTTTGTCATCTTGCCCGAAACACGAATTCTTTTGCTGATCTTCTTTATTCAAATTATAGTGAGTGCCTATGGTATCCGGCCGCGAATTCTTGCTGCTGTACTGGTAAAAATTGCGCGGGTCATGGCAATGGTTCCTGTGCCTGTTTCTGTACTGTATTGGTACCCCTATCTGAGCATGCGCAAGGTCCATCAAAAAGGGCTGTCTGATGAGACAGCCCTTCCTTTGAGTGAGAATCCAATATTCAAATTTTTGGGGTTCGAACTTTGATCGAGACTCAAACCAGTTATCCACGGTTCAGGCGTTGAATTTTTTCCTGTCTGCCCAGAGGCCGATGGCAGGGTTGGAGATGTAGAAAATCTCCTCGCCATCCGGCAGGGTGTTCCATCCATCTTTGAGTTCAGCTGGATTGTAGCGGGCCAGGGCATCCGATAGTTTCATGTAGTTGAAATTGACACCTTCGACTTCTTCTTTGGTCAAATGCTCGACCGCGTAGGTGATTGAGAATCGTCCATCGGAAGAACCGTGGATCAAATGGGCAGCCGCTGACAAATTGTCCTGCAGATCTTCATTTTGCTTGTAGGCTTCGAGGACCTTCAGACGGCCGACATAGCCATATTTGCGGATCAACACATCGATACCCGAGTCTTCGCCAAATTTGCGCACACCGGGAGCCAGGATCAGCAATTCACCATCATCCGCGATTGCCATGCGAGTGCGGTAGACGGACTTGTTGCCCAGCCAGGTGCTCTTGAACTCGCGCTCATCCAGATAGACGACCACTTTTTTCGGGGCACGGTCGAGAAAAATCAAATTCCGCTGCTGGCTTTGTTCCAGGGCATTTTCAAACAGGAACCGTTCACGGCCGATGTACAGACCCTCGAGGTTGACCTCGCCTGCGTCGACAGTCGTGACCGTCAGGATGTACATCAGGGGCATATTCTTGATGAAATGTGTTTCGGCATAGTCGAACACTTTGCGGACCGGCGAATGATCCTTGCCCATCACGCGTTCCATGCCGTAGACGGCACCCAGGAAGTGCGAACGGTTGATGATCGTCTTGCCACCACAACCGACAAAGATGTTCTTGCTGTAATTTGCCATGCCAACGACTTCATGGGGCACGACTTGACCGACTGAGATGATCAGGTCATAGCTTGGGTCGAGCAGACGCTTATTGACCTCGACGTCGATCGGGAAATCGATCAGGCCTTCGCTCACTTGACGGACAAACTCTGAAGGAACGGTACCGATTTTAATAATGTCGTCCTTCCAGCGGTGCGGAACAAACACAGAATAAGGAACACCCGGGCCAAAGAACTCAAGACACTCGGCTTCACTCATCGGATCATGGGTGCCCAGGGCCGGCATGATGTCGACCTGGCAGGTGTCTTTGAGCATCTCGTAGTACATCGCCGTGATTTTACCGGCATAGGAATGCAGGCGTGTCATGTCCGGCGGCAAGAGCAGGACCTTTTTCAAATTCTGACCCTCGATTGCTTTGGCCAGAGCTTCCAGAAGCTGTTCATCGGAGATGCGCTTGTCAGTGGCGCGAATCGATACATTGACCATGGAGGTCACCTTCTCTCTGTTGAATTGGATCTTTTGACCTGAAACAGGTAATGAAATCGAAGGTTAGAACCACTGGGTGTGGAATGTTCCTTCTTTGTCTACGCGCTGGTAGGTGTGGGCGCCGAAATAGTCGCGTTGTGCCTGCAGCAGGTTGGCGGGCAAGGTCGCGGTGCGATAGCTGTCAAAGTAGGACAAGGCACTGGAGAAAGCCGGGACGGCGACACCGTTGATGGCTGCTGTGGCGACCACCTCGCGCCAGGCGCCCTGGTACTGTTCAAGTGTCGTCTTGAAATAGGGTGCCAGCATCAGGTTCTTGAGTTCAGGATCAGCGGCAAAGGCATCCTTGATCTGGTGCAGGAACTGGGCCCGGATGATGCAGCCACCGCGAAAAATCATGGCGATGTTGCCGAGCTTGAGATCCCAGCCGTATTCCTCGGAAGCCGTCTTCATCAGGGAGAAGCCCTGGGCATAGGAGCAAATCTTGCTGGCATAGAGCGCTTTGCGCACTGCCTCGATGAAAGTGGCACGGTCACCTTTGAACGTCACTGCCGGACCCTGGATCTGATTGCTGGCTGCGACGCGCTCAGTCTTCAGGGCAGACATGCAGCGGGCAAAGACAGCTTCGGCAATCGTCGGGGCTGCAACACCGAGGTCAAGGGCATTCTGGCTCGTCCATTTGCCGGTACCTTTCTGGCCAGCTGCGTCCTTGATGATGTCAACGACGGGTTTGCCAGTCTCCGGATCCTTTTTGGTGAAGATATCGGCGGTGATTTCAATCAGGTAACTATCGAGTTCGCCTTTGTTCCAATCTGCAAAGACTTCGTGCAGCTCTTCGGCGGAAAGACCGAGGATTTCCTTGAGGAGGAAATAGGCTTCGGTGATCAACTGCATGTCGCCATATTCGATACCGTTGTGGACCATTTTGACATAATGGCCGGCTCCATCAGCGCCGATGTAGGTGCTGCAGGGTTCGCCATCGACTTTGGCGGCAATGGCGTTGAAGATCGGCGCGATCAGCTCGTAGGCGTCCGGCTGGCCGCCCGGCATCAGGGCCGGACCCTTGCGGGCGCCCTCCTCGCCACCGGATACCCCGGAACCGATGTAGCGGAAACCTTCCGCTTCGAGTTCGCGGTTGCGGCGGACGGTGTCCTTGAAGAAGGAATTGCCGCCTTCGATCAGGATATCGCCTTTGTCGAGGTGGGGTTTGAGGGAGGCGATCATGTCGTCGACCGGTTTGCCATCCTTGATCATCATCATGATCCGGCGTGGCGTTTCCAGGGAACTGACGAATTCCTCGATGCTCTTGGCGCCGATGATGTTCTCACCCTGCAAACCATTGATGAATTCGTCCACCCGATCCGTCCAGGGATCATAGACAGTAACGGTAAAACCATGGTTTTCGATATTGAGGGCCAAGTTTTTGCCCATGACTCCAAGGCCTATCATGCCGATATGTTGCTTGCTCATAGGGATCTCCTATCGTTGTATTTGGTTGCTTATTTCAAGATTAGCAAACCTGCCCGATCCTGACTGTCGCTATGTTACAGTTTTCAATTTTCCCACGGGGGTGTGAATGGGTCGAACGTTTTCTCACTTATCCCACGGGGGTGTGAATGGGTCGAACGTTATCTCATTTATCCCACGGGGGTGTGACCGGCAGATAGGTCTTGAATTCTTCGATCAGGGCGTCCTGATAGGCACCGGCGAAGGTGCCATCGATGAATTTGTCAAAAGCTTCATTGTGGAAGCGGGACCAGGAGGCATCCTCGGCCCCTGGATTAATCGGATAGAACAGCACCCCATTGGCTTTGGCTGCTTCGAGATCGCCCATGGCGTCGCCGACCATGATCACTTTTTCAGGGTCGTAGCGGCCGGACATGGCCAGACGGATCTGTTCCTTCTTGGTGCCAACTTCCTGGCCGGCCACGACCGTCATGTACTCAATCAGACCATGCTCCGTCCATTCGCGCTGCAGGGCTTCGGCAGGGGTAGCGGATACGACGACCATCTCAGCTTTATCTGCGCCTTTGGCCAGGGATTCGCGGACCAGCGGGAACGGCGGCACACCATGGACGATCTCTTCGACGCTTTTATTGGCCGGAATGGAGTAGCGCATGGCTTGCTTCAGGGCTGGATCGCCTGTTTTCTCAATCGCTGCTTCAAGCGCCGGATTGCCCAGTTTGGTTTCGACCTTGACCCATTCCTGCAGGCCGGTGGTGTCCGGGACTTTGAAGCCACGGGCGATGACTTCTTTGCGTTTGCCCAGAAGATCCAGGGCCTTGATGATGGCGATGAACCGGTTGCAGCCACGGTCAACTGAGTACAGGTTCACAAATTCCCAGCATTCCCGGGCATATTTGGAAACCGGCTGGAGATCGTAGGCGTTGATGAAATTAGGTGCAAAGCATTCTTTCTGTTTGATCTCCATGGCATCAAAGGCACAACCGTCGGAGTCAACGCAGATCATGTAGTCGTGTTTCTTTTCCATGTCAATCAGGGCTTGGGCAGGATTACTCATTGGGAATGTCCTCGTCTTTCATTTTTTTGGAGGGGAGGTTTGTCTGGATCGCGCAATGGGTCAGTTTAGTTTCAGAAGTGGTAGGGTGGCAATTTCTTTTCGGCAAAGACGGGTTTGAGACGGGCAAACCGCATCAGACCATTGACCATCGGGACGGTCACAAAATCTTCACCAATCAGGGGGCGAGCGTAGGCCAGGAACTCGTCCGTGACATCGTTGCGTTCAGCTGTAAGCCAGCTGGCCGGGAAGGTGCGCTCCGAGTTGGCGACCAGGGACAGGTCGACTTTGCCATACTGGACATTGTAAACGGGGCCCGGCAAACGGGTCAGGGTCGACATGTAGCCATTGCCAGATTCGAGTGCAACTTGGACGGCTTGCTGCCCCAGACGATATGCTTCATCCAAGTCAACCGGTGAGGCTAGATTGATCTGGACCCGCTGGTCTATGCCTGGCACCTGGCCGCGCGCCTTGAGTTTGTGGGCATTGAGGTAATTGACGACCGTCTGGCTGACAGTCGTCTGGCTGGCGCCAAATTGGGTATGACCAAAGGAGTCTTTGCTTTCACCGAGATCGCCGACATCGAGGCCTTCACTGACCACAACCATGGCTCGTCCTGTTTTCTGGATCTGGCGATCAACCTGGTCCGCGATTTCCGGCAGGCTCAGGCCTGCTTCGGACATGTAGATCAGAAGTGGCATGTCGCGGTCCGGATCGGCCAGTCGGGCGGCAGCCGGAATGTAGCCAATTTTGCGGCCCATGGCCTGCATGACCAGGATCGGGTCCGCTGTAGCAGAGCCACGGTTCTCTTCGTTGGCATTCTGGATCAGCGAGGTCCAGTATCTGGCCACACTGCCATACCCGGGGGTGTGGTCGATGATCTGGAATTCCGTGTCACCTACGTCATTGTCGATGGTCTTGGGCACGCCGGTCGCAATCAGTTCATACCCACTCTGGGCAGCCAGCTGGCTGATTTTGTGAGCGGTGTCCATCGAGTCGTTGCCACCAATATAGAACAGGTAACCGATGTCATGGGCCTTGAGCACGTCGATGACGCGGTCAAAATCCTGGGGGCGGCTGGATTTGAGTTTGTAGCGGCAGGTGCCGATCGCTCCGGCCGATGGGGTGTTTCGCAACAGGGCGATTTCATCCCGGTCCTGGGCACTGAGGTCAAGCAATTCTTCGCGCAGGATACCCTCGACGCCATGGTAACCGGCATAAACCGTACCAAACGTGTCCGGATTGGCCAGACAGGTTTCAATGATGCCGCGCAGGGAATTGTTGATGACCGGGGTCGGTCCGCCGGACTGGGAAATAACGACATTTCTTGGTTTGCTCATCGTTGTGTCCTCACAGATGATGCTTTTGCAATACAAACGACTGTGCCGCGCAAGCGGCCGGTTCAGTGCTTTATCTCCGGGTCTCCCATTTTTCACACCAGACAAGGTCGTTGAATGAGCCTTTGAATTCGGATTCACCGGCGATTTTTGCGATCGTCTGGCGGATCACTTCGCGGGTGTTGCTATAGGCATTGATGTAGGTCTTGACCATCGGCACATCGGTCAAATGGGTGGTATAGTTCAGGGAAATGAAAACAGTCGGCAGCTCCCAGACGTACCAGGGGATGTCATTGGACATCGGGCATTTCCAGCGGATGCGGTAATTATTTTCCGCAGCGTAGCCAACGATATCGGCAAAAATGAAGGCCGCATCAAAATCGCGGCTGTAACTTTCAACCTTGCCTTTATCGCGAGTCGTACCGTCAACCAAGGTCACTTCATAGCCAGCTTTCTCCAGCTCTTCGATGATGATTTTTTCGGAAGCATTCGTACTGCCGTGAATACCACCCATCTCGCCATACAGGGTATGCAGGCGCAAGCGTTTGTGTGTTTTCGGGGAAATCGGCAGCTGGGCCTTGGTATTCTTGACCAGGGTGATCGCAAGATCTGCGGCATCACGGGCCATGTCAAGATGTTCCTGGCAGCCGACAACGGACAGGTTTTCACGCGGTGGCATCAGGGTGCCAGCCTTCTGGTGCTCGTGCAGATTCAAGGCTGCCTTGGTACCGAGGATGCGGTACAGGGCGTCGCTCAGGCGTTCTTCAGTGATGACACCGCGGCGGTAACCGTCGAGCATGTAGTTGAAATCTTCCTCATGGTCGTTGAAGAACAGGAACATGTCGCAGCCGGCAGCGATTGCAAGTGGGATGTAGTCACGGCGGCGCATCGCGCCCGTCATGCCCAGCATGTGTGAGGCATCGGTGACGACCAGGCCGTTGAAACCGAGCTGGCCGCGCAGCAGACCTGTGATCAGTTCAGGGGCCAGGGTAGCTGGCATAATTTCATCGTAGGTGATCCCGGGAACGAGTTTCTGGGAATAGGCTGGAAGGGCAATATGGCCAGCCATGATGGTCATGACGCCATCATCGATCACCTGCTGGTAGACTTTGCCGAAGCTCTGATCCCACTCTTCGACGCTGAGTTCATTCACGCCGAGGACCAGGTGCTGGTCACGCTCTTCCGTACCGTCACCTGGGAAATGCTTGACACAGGTGGCGATGTTGCTCTGCTGGATGCCTTTGATATAGGAGCTGGCGTATTTGTAGACAGCATCGGCATCGGTGCCGTAGGCGCGAGTGTTAACAATGGTGTTGCGCCAGTTGAAAAGAATGTCGACACACGGGTCGAAGTTCCAGTTGCAGCCAATCGCTGCGGCTTCACGGCCACTGACCAGGCCGACGTTATAGGCAACTTTTTCACTGCCGGAAGCTTCAACCGCTGCAGCTGACGCAATGTACGTACCGTCTTTGCAGGCGCCATTGCCACCGGAATCGCAATTGCAGGACACCAGCATCGGGATCCTGGTCTGGGTCTGCAGTTCATTGATCAGGGTGTAGACAGTCTGGGCATCGGCACCCATGTAGCGCGCACCGCCCACAGGGTATTTTGACAAAAGATCCTTGACCTTCTCCGGGCTGAGGTCAACAAAGAGGTTGATGAACAGCTGGCCGATCTTTTCCTCCAGCGTCATGCCAGCAATCGTCTGTTCAACCCATGCGATCTGCTTATCAGTCAGATAAAACGGTTTTGCCTTCAAATCAACCATGACAATCTCCCTTTTTGTGCAACCAGCAAAATTTTTCCTTGGATCCATTATAAAATCCAAACAACTTGCCAAGACAGTGAATCTTGCTGCCGGACTGGCAGATATTGCTTTCGAAAGGAGTCTGCTGCCAGAAAAGGGACCGGGTCTCGATATCGGAATCCGATATCGGTTTGCAATATCGAGACCCGGTCCCTTTTTTATACAAACGCTGGAAAAGACTGCCCTGGGCCGATAATCAGCTTTTTGAGCAGTATCTCTTTGTGTTCTTGCCGAGCAAATGGTTCAGTGTTTGGCGATCTGTTCCAGCACTTTGTCCATGATTTTTGCGGTGCACAGGGAGGATTCATGGTTGACAAGGGGTTGTTCGCCGTCGGAGATGCAGCGACCGAATTGTTCGATCTCTAGGGTGTAGTTGTTGGGGCAGTCGACGATGACGGTGTCAGGCTGGCCCTGGGTCGTTAGTTTGATTTTCGACGTCCCTTGGAAATTAAAGGCAGGGCTGACAGAAAGGATGCCGTCACTACCGACAATGGTGTATTCATTTCGGGCTTCGGTGCGGAAGGAACAGTAGGAAATGGCATCAACTGGGCCCGGGAAGGTCATGGTCGCCAGGCAGCTTTCATCAACTTGGCTATCGGGACCGATATAGGCACTGACTTGGACCGAATCAGGCAGGCAGGCCATCAAGTGACCAATCAAATCCATGTTGTAACAGCCGACATCGTAGGTTGCGCCGCCTTTGAGATCTGATCTGAGCCGGACATTGTCCAGATCCTGCAGATTGTAGCAAAAATAGGCTTCGATCAGACGGACATCGCCGATTTGGCCAGATTGGATCAAGGTCTCAATCGTGCGGGACAGGGGGCTGTGGCGATAAGCAAAGGCTTCCATGAGAAGGACACCATTCGCATCACAAACAGCCTGCATGTCGGCAACCTCGGCAGCATTGACCCCGAGCGGTTTCTCGCACAGGACATGCTTATTGGCCACTGCAGCTTTTTTTACCCACTCACAATGCAGACTGTTAGGCAAAGGGATGTAAACCGCATCGATTGCAGGATCAGCGAGCAGGGCCTCATACGATGCATAGGTATGAAGCGGCCGGAATTTTTCCGCGAACTGGTGGAGCCTTTCGCTATCCGATCGGCTGGCAATGCCATACAGGGTGGCATTATTAGCCAATAGCAGGGCCGGGATAACATGCTTTTCTGCTATGCCAGCGCAGCCGAGCACACCCCAGTTGATTTTTCTCGAAGTCATGGGGTCCTCCCTTTTCCAGATCAAAATAAATTCTTCAGATTGCCCAGCATGTCTCCGGCTTTATCCAGTGTCAATTTAGCCTTGATGCCCTCGACCATGGCCTTGATCTGATCATCAGGCAAGTCTATGCCTAAGATACTTTCGAGTGTTTTGACTGGCTCTTTTGTAAACTGGGCTGCAATCGACGGGTCTGCTTTGATTTTGCTGACAATTTCTTCAATTTTTGCCTGGATATCCATGATGAGCATCCTTTCTGGCCGAAAAGCCAAGCACGGGCAAATGATCATTGCTCATTTCATTGTAGCACGAATGAAGAATATGGACGCCGTCCCAAATTCGGCAATCTGATCAAAAGCCACCCATGAGTAACCAGGCAAGATCATCGAATGATGCTAATTCCTGGTTATTTTCTGCTAGGCAATTACGCACACGTGTGATAAACTGCAAATATGAACCAAAACCTGAAAGGAGTCTTTGATCATGGGCAAAAAAATTCGTATTGGCATGCTCGGCGCTGGACGCATCGGTAAATTGCATGGGGAAAACCTGGCTTATGCTGTCCCGGAGGCTGAGCTGGTTGCTATTGCAGATCCATTCCTGAATGATTCAATCATCGAGTGGGCCAAAGGTCTCGGAGTCGCCAATTGCTACAAGGAAGCAGACCCGATCTTCAATGATCCGACCATTGATGCCGTTTTCATCTGTTCTTCGACCGATACACACGCAGATTACATCATCCAGGCAGCCAAAGCTGGGAAGCACATCTTCTGCGAAAAGCCGATCCACTATGACATCGCCCGGATCCAGGAAGCCCTCGACGCAGTCGAAAAAGCTGGCGTCAAACTGCAGGTCGGTTTTGTCCGCCGTTTCGACCACAACCACAAAGCCGTCCGTGATGCTGTCGCCTCCGGCAAGCTGGGTGCTCCGCATGTCGTCAAAGTCACCTCACGTGACCCGGGTCCGCCGCCAATGGAATACGTCAAAGTCTCCGGCGGTATCTTCATGGACATGATGATCCATGACTTCGACATGGTCCGCTATCTCTCCGGCAGCGAAGTCACCGAAGTGTCCACCTATGGCGGCGTCCTCGTTGACGAAAAATTCGCCGAGTACGACGATGTCGATACCGCGATCGTCATGCTCAAGTTTGAAAACGGCGCCATTGGTGTGATCGACAACAGCCGCAAGGCCGGTTACGGCTACGACCAGCGCACTGAAGTCCATTGTGCCGGCGGCTGCGTCCAAGTCAACAACGATCTCGACAACACCGCGATGATCAGCACAGCAGACGGCGTGTCTGTGGCCAAACCGACCTGGTTCTTCCTCGAACGCTACAACAACGCCTTTATTGCCGAAGTCAAAGACTTCATCTCTGCGATCGTCAATGACACCGACGTTCCGGTCAGCGGCATCGATGGCCTGATGCCAGTCCTGATCGCCAAGGCCGCCAAGCTCTCCCTCAAAGAAGGCCGCAGCGTCAAAATCTCCGAAATCACCGCCTGATCTTTTCTTTCAGTCTCTCCTCTTTGTTATTAGAAAATCCCCGGCCGGACGATTCACCATCCGGCCGGGGAAGATCCCCAAAAAGGTTTTCATTTTTTCAATTGCGCACGAGATTGCGAAACTCTCGCGGCGAGTAGCCGATGATTTTACGAAACAACCTGGAAAAATAGTTGGCATCCTCGATCCCCACGGCCATGCAGATTTCACCTGTAGGCAAGGTATCACTTTTGAGGTATTCAATGGCACGGACCATGCGCAACCGGTTGAGGTATTCGACCGGGGGTAACCCGGTGGTCGCTTTGAAAACCGCGCGAAAATGGCTGGGGCTGATGTTGTGGTACTTGGCAAGTGCATTGAAATTAATGTGCTCAGTCAGGTTCTCTTCAAGGTAGCTCTGAACCGAAGCCACCAGTTCACGTCGCGGATTGGCGTCAGGCGTCACAGTTGCATATTGGCGTTCCTGAGCCCGGAAAATGGTGACAAGGATCAGGTTCAGGCAGTCCTGCTTGACTTGCTGCCAGGCAAAACGCTGCTCCATTTGCTCCTGCAGCATGGTTTCCAGCCATTGGCGAACCTGCTCGGCATCCGGAACCGACAAGTGGATGATGTTTTGCCGGTTGAGGTCAGCCGCATAGATCGGATTGCCGCTTTCCGGACTGGATAAGTCACTCAGCAAATGGCCAAACTGGCCTTGCCACCAATCGGCGATCTGCTGGGGATAGAACTGGCAATTGTACATGGCAACCGGATTTTCGATCACATACTCATGCTCCTGGTGCGGCGGGACCAGGAATACATCCCCCGGAATCAGCGGCATGGCCAGGTCTTTGAACCGGTGGATGCAGGATCCTTTCGTGATCAGGACGAATTCCTGGAAATCATGCCGGTGGGACGGAACGGAGTCCATGGTCTGGAACACTTCCACTGCAATCGCACTTTGATCAGACCCTTTGAACGATACATACGGAATCATGCAGATACGCTCCTGAACCGGGGTGATTGCTGCTTTGAACACTGAACATACCCATTATACAAGGAAAAAGGAGAACGAAGATGAAAATTGGTTTTAACGAAGGCTGCGACCGCTATTGTGAAGGACATACCGTCCTCAACGACCTTGAATTCTGCGAAATAAATGGCTTTGATATGATCGACATTCAGTCGGAATGCCTGGACCGAGACCTGGCAGCCGGCAAAGTCACCCTCGAGCAGCTGGGCGACTGGTTCAAGACCCACAAACTCAAGATGCTCTCCTACAACGCACTGTGCTTTTTCAACATGAAACAGACCCAGGCCGAAAAAGATGTGGTCATGACCGAGCTCGACGAGATCATCCGCCGCTGCCAGATCCTCGACTGCAAGATGATCGTCGTTGTACCTTCCCAGAACATCCCCGTCCATGCGACCCGCGGCGAAATCTTGGCCGATGCCGCAGCCGTGCTCAAAGACATGGTCAAAAAGGTCGAGCCCCATGGCATCAAACTGTCGCTGGAATTCTGCGGCGCCCCCGGCATGACGATCAACCGATTCGAGGATGCCTATGCCGTTGTCCAGGCCGTCGATTCACCGCTGGTTGGCGTGACCCTCGACCAGTACCATTTCCACGCCATGGCTTCCGGCTGGGATGCCCTGGAAAAGGCCGATGGAAAGAAAATCTTCATCTGGCACCTCAACGACATGGAGGACATGCCCTGTGGTGCAGCCTACAACACGGATGAAAAGCGCCTCTGGCCTGGCGATGCCCGTGGCTGCCTCGACCATCAGCGCTATGCTGACACCCTGAAAAGGATCGGCTTTGAAGGTGACTGCTGCACCGTCGAAGTCTTCCGACCCGATTATTACCAGCTCAGCCAGGAAGAAAACGTCCGCACCGCTGCCGAAGTCACCAAGGCACATGTGGCAAAATACTGGTAAGTCGTCATTTCGAGATTCTTTACAGTGAATAGAATGTGAGACGCAGTCATACCTATGGCTGCGTCTCTTTAAATGGCACGGCGAAGTGGTGTAATCCCATTCAGCTGGGATTGGATCTTACGCCGTGTCACTTCAATGTCATGGTTATTCTGAACTCGTAGCCAATAGCCCATGGACAAACCAAAATATTTGCAGAGACGCAAATCTGTGTCAGCAGAGATGGACCTTTTGCCTGCGACAATTTCTCCGATGCGCTGAGCCGGAACGCCGATTTCCTTTGCCAGCCGATATTTCGTGATTCCCAAGGGAGCCAGGAATTCTTCATTCAGCAATTCGCCCGGTGTCACAGGATCTATTAAATTGTTCATTTGTGTTTGATTCATGCGACTCCTTTCCTCAGTGGTAATCACAAATCTCCACTTCTCGGGGTCCTTGCTTGGTCCACTGGAAGCAGATGCGGTATTGATCGTTGATTCGAATCGAATACTGACCGGCTCGATCCCCCTGAAGCATTTCTAATCGATTGCCTGGAGGAACCCGTAAATCATCAAGGCTGCCTGCCACATCCAGTTGTATCAGTTTGCGCAGTGCGATCCGCTCAAACTGGGCAAATCTTGCCACACGTTCCAGCCGGCTCAACTTTTCTGTGTCTTTGTCAGCATAAGACTGAATCATATATAGATAATAACGTTGTGCGTTATTAACGTCAAGCATTCATACGCTATAGTCTTGAGAAAATCGCCCTTTACGCACTCAGGATCAGACCATCCTCGACCCGGATGATCCGTTTGGCCTGGGCAGCGATGTGCGGGTCATGGGTGATCATGACGATGGTCTTGCCTTCGGCGTTGAGTTCCTGGAAAAAGCGCAGGATTTCCTGGCCTGTCTTGCTGTCAAGAGCACCGGTCGGTTCATCAGCCAGGATCAGGGGGCAGTTGCCGACCAGGGCCCGGGCGATGGCGACGCGCTGCTGCTGGCCACCGGAGAGCTGGTTGGGCCGGTGATGCCAGCGTTCGCCGAGGCCAACCCTTTCCAGGGTGGCCAGGGCTTTCTTTTTGGCGGTGCGGCTGGATTCGCCCTGCAGGAGCAAAGGCAATTCGACATTGCGCAGGGCATTGTATTTGGCAATCAAATTGAATTTCTGGAAGACAAAGCCGATCTTGCGGTTGCGGATCCGGGCGTAGGTATGGTCGGACTGGCGATGGATGTCAACCCCATCGATCGAATAGGTGCCCCTGTCGATGGTATCAATCAGTCCGATCAAGTTCATCAAGGTCGTTTTCCCGGATCCGGACGGGCCCAGGATGGCGACAAACTCGCCTGGTTCGACTGTCAGGGAGACGCCTTTCAACACCTCGACCCGGCCTTCGCCTTTGCCATAGGACTTGTAAATATCTTTCATTTCAATGATCGGTGTCATGTGCGTCATCCTTCCAGATATTCGGTCAAAATCTCAAGCCCGCGGCGGGACAGCCAGGACTTTCTCGATCAGGTCGGTGCCGTCTTTGAAATAGATCTTGAGCTGGGTGCCGACGGTGAGATCATCGAGGCCGATTTTTACTTCTACGGGACCAGTGCCGGTTTCACCGGTTTCGCCGGTTGATTCCGAGGGCATGGTTGAACGGACCCGCTTGACGATCAATGTTCCCACCGGAATGACAAGCGTGACCGTTTCACCGGAGAATTCCTTGGGTTCGGTTGTTGCAGTCTGGCCACGGCCGGAACCTGGGACGCGTGTTTCTTCCGTGATGGTTTCATCCGCCGCATACAGGCGCAAGGTGACTTCGTTGCCGATGATTTCACTGATTTCACCACTCAGGTCCGAAGGCGTGTTCGATCCGGTCGCAGCTGTTTCACCGGCAGCAGTCGTTTCTGCGGAAACAGCATCGCCAGCTGAGATGGTTGTGGGTGCTGCGGTGGCAGTCGAGCTACCACAGGCAGCAGCGGAAACGAGCAGGGTCATGGCCAGAAGGACGAGTAGAGATTTTTTCACGATTATTTTCATGGGAGGATTCCTTTCTTTCTCAATGACAGGTTTAGATAAAAAGCTGGACTGTTATTCGTAATTCAGGGCGTCGATCGGCTTGAGGCCGGACGCTTTGACGGCCGGATAGAAACCGGAGATGACCCCGGTGACAACGGAGAAGCCGATGCCAAGCAAGATGCCATCTGCGGAGGCCAGGAAGCTGATCCCGGCCCATTTGAGTGCTGCGGGGGCCAGATAACTGAGTCCAGCACCTAGCAGTCCGCCGAGGGCACTGATGAAAATGGCTTCGAGGAGGAATTCGACCAGGATGGTCGAGCGGGCGGCACCGATGCTTTTCAGGATGCCGATCTCACGGGTGCGTTCCTGGACCGCAACCATCAGGACATTCATGATGCCGATGCCGCTGACCAGCAGGACGACCGCAGCGACCGCTACGAGCAACGAAGACATGGTCCGGGCCGTGGCCTGGGCCGATTCGAGAACGCTGCCAGCATCCGTTACGGTATAGACATCGCTGGCACCGATTGTGGCGTCGATGTATTCCTTGATCTCGCCAATGGCGAGCTGGACACTGTCGATGTCGCTGGCCAATGCCATGAAGGTCACCTGGGCGGCACTGGAGACACCGGATCGGGTCGTGCCAGAGGTGTATTTGAGCGCCACATCATAAGGAATGAAGACCTGGTCATCGGCTGAGGTCGAATCGGCTGAGACTCCGGTGGTGATACCACCGCTGCCACCGATGCGGTCGAGCACGCCTACGACGGTGAAAGAGGCTCCTTTGACCAAGATTTTCTGGTCGATCGCTGCTTCGAGGTCGCCTTCAAACAAATAATCCGCGACATTGTAGCCCAGAACCGCGTACCTGCTGCGCATCTGGGAGTCTTCGTCCGTGAATAGACTGCCGTACAGAGGTTCGATATGGGTGATACCGGCATAGGCCTCATTGATACCCATGACGGTGGCCGTGGTCGAAATCGAATTGGCTGCGATCTCTGAGGAAGTCCGGGTGCTGACACCGACCGCCTCGACATGGGGCAGGACCTCAGCCATTTCCAGCGCCTCATCCCTGGTCAGGATTGCAGTGGTGTTGCTGGTGGCACTGCCACGAGCCCGGGCGATTGTGATGCTCTCGACCGAGAGACGGCTGTACTGATCGGCAACCTGGGCTTCGCCAGCCTTGCCGATGCCAACCACAAGAATAATCGTGAAGGTGCCGATGATGATGCCCAGCGAAGTCAGGAAAACCCGGAATTTGTTGCTGGCAACAGACAGGAGCACTGAACGCAGGGTTTCTGAGGGTCTCATCGTTCCAGTCCACCTGTCACCACTTTTTCACCGGCTGCAAGGCCTTCGATAACTTCACTGACAGTGCCGTTGGTCAAACCACACGTCACAGCCCGCTCTTCGAGGATGCCATCCTCTTTCTGCACATTGACATACTGCTGGGCGTCTTTGATGTAGACAGCTTTGTTGGAGACCAGAAGAACCGCCGGTTTTTCCTTTTTGATGAAGGTGACGAACGTCGTCATGCCGTCGAGGATGCGTGCATCGGGATCGGTAAAAGTACCCGTGACCAGATAGGTCACAATACCAGTGCTGTCGATTTTCGGCGTCAGACTGATTTCACTGACTGATCCGGCCTGGTTTTCCAGGGCCAGCGCATCGACAGTGATGCGCATCGACTGGCCGACTTCGATGCCAGCGATATCGGTCTCAGTGATGTTGGCAGTCACCTGGACCGTCTCTGTCTGGGCAATGGTCAGTAGACTGGTTGTGCTGTTGGCCGTGGCGGCCGCAACCAGATCACCTGGCTCGATGGCAACTGATTTCACAATACCAGCGACAGGTGCTTTGATATCCGTCTGAGAAAGGGCTTCCTGGGCTTGGGCCTGGCGAGCTTTGGCATCCTCGAGGGCAAACTGGGCTGTCGTTACCGCAGCATCCGATTGCCTGAGGTAATCGACTTTCAGTTTCTGGATATCGTAATTCTGGCTGTATTCGGTGTAGATAGCCGAATCATCGGCTATGTCTGCCTGAGCTTCGAGATAGGCGCGCTCGATCGGGACCAGTTTCTGTTCTTCGAGTGCGAGGTTATAGTCGCGTGTCTGGATCGCCTCATCGAGTGCCGTCCTGGCCTTATCGATCGCCAGCTCATTGACCGAGGTCGTATTGTCATCATAGACTTCCTCAGCCTGCTCCAGGGCAATTTCTGCATTGGTGACCGACAGGTCGGAATTTTTCAGGTATTCGATTTTGAGAATCTGCTGGTTATAATCCTCAATCGCCTTGTAGCGCGAGTCGTAAATCTCCCGTTCCAGGGAAACCAGTTTGACTTCTTCGGAGGAGATGGTGTAAGTCCGCTGGAGTCTGGCCTCGTTCAGAATTTCTTCGGCTTTCTTGACATCGAGCTTTGCAGCAGTCACTGCAGCTTCCAAGTCACCTGTTTCCAGTCGGGCAAGGCTTTCTCCAGCAGCAACTGTCTGCCCCGGCTGTACGAGTACTTCTGCAATCGTCCCTGCGATGGGCGACTGGATCTCAGCCGAGGGGATGACCACTCGGCCATCAGCATACTGGCCGATCAGGAGATCGCCTGTTTTGACTGCCTGGACACTGATTTTGGGAGCTTCACTTTCGGCACTCGAACTGCAGGCTGTCCCTGCCAGCAGCAGTGCCAGAATCAGGCTCAAGAATAGGGCTGTTCTAATCGGTCGTTTCATGAAAACACATCCTCTGTTTCGCTTTGGATATTCCTAAGCTTAAACAGAAGATGTGTTGAAATTGTCAGAAAAACGTGCGAAAAGTCAGAACAGGATGGAAACCGAATGACTGATGTCTGCTCAGTGTCCGCCGCAGTCCCCTGCATGCTGATGATCGTGGCAAACTGAGCCGGTCGAGAGCAATTTGCCATCGAGATAGGTCGCAATCGTCTGGTCAACCATGCCCCGGGCACCTGTAATGACATCGATGCCCTTTTCATTGAAAATATCGATTGCACCAGCACCCATGCCACCTGCGATCACGACATGGACCCCTTGGTCATTCAACAGATTGGGCAGCAGGCCGGGCTTATGTCCGGGGTTCGCCAGAAAATCCTGGGCGACAATCGCTCCGTTTTGGGTGGTGTAGATGTTGAATCCTTCGCAATGGCCAAAATGTTCACAGACATAGTGTCCCTCTGCAGCAATAGCGATCTTTTTCACGGTTACCTCCTGTGTTCTCCCCTGCGCGCTGGCAGGTGCGGTTTCATGGGCTGGGGCAATTGTATCGGTTGCAGGTTCGCCCTTGGCAGGGATTTTCTTCATGGCTATGATCGCCTGGTCCAGATAGTCAATCGCTGCGGATTCGATCTGGCCTTTATCACTGAGCTCGGTCAGGCGTGGATCAATCGGCAGGCTGCCCAGGAAGGGGATCCCCCATTCGAGTGCCAACTCCTCCGTTACGCTGTCACCGAAGATTTTGATCGTTTCGCCACAGCCGGGGCAAATGACATGGCTCATGTTCTCGACGATGCCAATGATCGGGATATCCATCTTCTTAGCCATGTTGACAGCTTTTTTGACGATCATGGACACCAAGTCTTGCGGTGACGTGACGATGACGATGCCATCCAGCGGGATCGACTGGAAGACCGTGAGCGGCACATCGCCAGTTCCCGGCGGCATGTCGAGGAACATGAAGTCCAGTTCACCCCAGACAACGTCCGTCCAGAATTGTTTCACGGTATTGGCAAGGATCGGACCGCGCCAGACGACCGGGGATTCAGCATCATCGAGCAGCACATTGATCGACATGACTTGCATGCCTTGCTTCGATACAACTGGCAGCAAACCAGCCTCTGTCGGAACAGGGCGTTGGTCCTGAACGCCGAACAATTTGGGGATCGATGGCCCCGTTATATCAGCATCGAGGACACCGACTTTGCTGCCCGAGCGCTGCATGGCAGCGGCCAGCAGACTGGTCACCATGGACTTGCCAACACCGCCTTTGCCGCTGACCACAGCGATGACACGGCGAATGGTGTTGTTGGGGTTGTTTTCCAGATCAAAATCCGGATTCTTGCTGTGCGCAGGTGTATGATGTGAATCTGACATATAGTTTCTTTCTCCTGTCTATTCTGGGATCGCTCGTGGCGATCAGCCCAGTGTGATCGTGTCTCCGGTACAGGCCGAAACGACAACATCTCCCAGCTGTTGTTTCATGGTCCAGACAGCGTGTGAGCCGGTGCAATGCAAGGGGACAATTTTTTGAATGCCCATGTGGCGGAAAGTGTCGATGGTCTGCTGCAGGCGCACCGGGCTGGCACTTTCCAGATGCATGCCACCGATGACCGCATGGATCGGCTGTTCGGAAAAGAACAGGTGGACATATTTGAGAATGTTGACAATGCCGGGATGACTGCAGCCAACAACGACAACCAGCCCCTTTTTGCAGGTGCAGACCAGTACTTGCTCATCATGCATGGCATCAACCTGGACCTGGTCATTTTTTTCCACCAGAAGGTTGGTGTTGACCGGTTCAAAATCGGTCACAGCCGGTATTTCGGCACACAGATACAAGTTATCTGCAATCGACAGGGTAGAGGTGTTATAGGTCACAAGCTGGTCCAGATGCTTGATCTGGTCGATCCGCCAGGGTAGCCCGACGGGGCGATGCGGCTCTTCCAGGTTCTTGGCCAGACCAAATTTGGGTAACATGGCCTCTGGGTGAAGATAAACCTGGGGGCTATGCTCCTGCAGTGGAAACCAGGCCAGCCCACCGCCATGGTCATAATGGCCATGGCTGAGCACGATTGCTTGAGCCTGTTCCAGATCAATACCGAGCGTCTGGGCATTTTTCAGATAGACATCGGTTTGTCCAGTGTCGAACAGGATCTTGTGCCGGTCGCTTTCGATCCACAGGGAAAGTCCGTGTTCTGCCAGAAGTCCCCGCTTGCGGACACTGTCATCCGTCAGAATGGTGATTTGCAGCATGGTCTTGCACCTCGCTTTCTTCCTGATTGAGCCGCTCATTCAAGGCTTTACGCCAGCAGTTGCGTCTGCATCCGGGCCCCTGGCCTTGGCCTTGTCCCTGACCTTGGCCATGCCTGCGCGGGCCACCTGGTTCAACATCCGGAGCGCAGACAATCCGGTCTGAGCCACAGTCCGGACAGAGGTAGTGTGATTTTTCCTGGCGCAAGACTTCGATGCTTTCCATCCAGATCTTGCCACAGGACAGGCAATGGACCGGGCAGACATTACGCGTAAATGTGCCACCTTCGATCCGGATCCCCTTGCCATGAATCAGGCTGTCGGCAATTTTCTGGCGTGCATTCATCAAGATGCGCTGGAATGTCGGACGAGACACCTGCATCTGGTCCGCGCAGGCTTCCTGTTCCAGCCCTTCCAAGTCTTTGAGCCGGATGGCCTCCAGTTCTTCAATCAAGAGGATATTGTCCGGCATGCCGGAACCAGGAGCACCGACCGGCTGGAATTCCAGGATCTCAGGTATTTGACTGACACGGCGCCACTTGATCGGTCTACCCATGGTTCTTCCCCCTTTCCCGGTCATCGATGCTGGAGAGCCAACGCCTCTGTCAGGTTCTGCCACAGTTTCTCGATGGGTTTGATGACCGTCTGGATGTTGGCCTGGACAGGAGTCTGGCCGTTTTGCAAGGCTTCCACGACCAAAGGTTCAAATGGGATTTTCCCGATGACCGCAACGTTCCTGGCCTGGCAGTCAGCTTCGATTTGTGCGCTGACGACTGGGTTGAGGTCGAATTTATTGATACAGACATATGCCGGTACTTTAAAATGATCAGCTGTGGAAAGCACTCGATCCAAGTCATGTCGACCTGATGGTGTGGGTTCTGCAACCGCCACCACTGCGTCAGTACCGGTGATGGAAGAAATGACTGAACAGCCAATTCCTGGTGATCCATCGATCAGGACGTAGTCTTCATTCTGCTGGAATTCGGCCAAGTTGCGCCGGACCTGGGTTACCAATTTGCCGGATCCGTCCGCTCCAATGGCCAGCCGGGCATGGGCAAAACGGCCCAAAGCGGTATCATGGACAAAAGTCTTGCCTGTTTGGGCATCGTTGAGTGCGATGGCATTGACCGGGCAAACCACGGTGCAGGCGGCACATCCCTCACAAGCCATGCTGGACACGACAAAGTCCGGGCTGATGGCGTTGAAACGGCAAACTTCCCGGCACTTGCCACAGGAGATGCAGATATCCGGATCAATCGCTGCTTTCTTGCCACCGGAATAGTCAGCGCAGTATAACTCTGTGCCCTCCAACAGCAAATGAAGGTTCGGGGCATCGACATCACAGTCGGCCAGCATTTTATTCGGGACCAGATGCCCCAGCGAAGCAACGAGGGTGCTTTTGCCGGTTCCACCTTTGCCACTGATAAAGACAATCTGTTTCATGTCTTCACCGCCTGGGCTACTTTAGGCAGCCTGGCAGCTAGCTCGCCAAACCGGTAGGCCCATTCAGAGCTGGCCTGGACAGGCAGAATCCCATTGGAATAATCGGTGGCGATTTTGCGGCTATAAGGGATTTCGAGCAGAATCGGCAGATTTTGTTCGGTGCAATAGGTTTCGATGATTGAATTGTCTTTGCCTGCTTTGTTGAGCACGATCCCTGCAGGGATTCCCATGGTTTTAACCAGTTCGGCTGCGATTTTGAGGTCATGCAAGCCAAATGGCGTCGGTTCTGTCACCAGAATGGCATAGTCGCAGTCCTCGAGGGAATGGACAACCGCGCAGGAAGCGCCGGGAGGACAATCCAGAATGGCCGTCCGGCCTGGTTCAATCCAAATCTTGAGATCTTCCAGGATCGGTATTCCGACCGGCTCGCCAACATCCAGACGGCCCTGGACTGCGAACCCAACGGCATCGGCTTCGATCACGCCGATCCGGCGATCGACTTCGGTGATGGCCCCCGCCTCGCAGACCAGGGAACAAGCACCGCAATGATGGCATAATTCAGAAAAAGTCAGGACCCGCTTGGGTGTCACGGCCAAGGCATTGAACTGGCAAATCCGGGCACAGGCGCCACAATGGGTACAGACCGACTCATCGATCTGGGGCACGCGGACTTTGACGACAGAAGAGCGGGAAAATTCGGGTTTCAAATACAAGAACCCATTGGGTTCCTCTACATCGCAGTCGATGTACTGGCTATTGGCTGTAACCAAGGCCAAGCTGGCTGCTACCGTGGTTTTTCCAGTTCCACCTTTGCCGCTCAGGACAGCAATTCTCACAGCTGGCCTCCACGGCGACCTTGTCCCATTCCGCCGCCCTGACCCATATGGGAGGGGCCACTGGAAGTAACAGTCTTTAACTGTCCGGCCTTCAGCTGATTCAGATTTTCTGCAACGGTTGTCTGGTGACCTTCATAAAGGGCGATTTTGGTATCACGCAGGACATTGAGGGCATTCGGTCCCAGATGGCCTGTCACCAGAGCATCCACCCCGGCGTCGATAACCGCCTGAGCTGCTGCAATACCTGCGCCACCAGAAGCATGCCTGGACGCATTGTCAATTGCCGTTGTCTTCATCGTGTCAGTGTCAATGATCAGAAAGTACTCGGCCCGGCCAAACCGGGGATCCATCGGGGAATCGATCGTTGGTCCCGTACTGGTCACGATCACGCGCATCTCACTCACCTGCTTTCAATTTATTAGCATTTGCTCATAATTATTCTAATGGATTTATTGGGCATATGTCAATAAAAATACGAATGCTGGTCATGATCTTGCACACAAGCAGAAAAATATTGTGTACAATAGACTTATTGATTGGAAACACAGGCCAGTTCTTGAACCAGATCTGGCCTAAACCACGTGTTTCTTACAAAGGAGGTCCCCATGGCTTATAAAATTTCTGATGCCTGCATTTCCTGCGGCGCCTGCGAATCCGTCTGCCCGACCGGAGCCATCTCGGCTGGAGAAACACAGTACGTGATTGATCCGGAAACCTGCATCGACTGCGGCGCCTGCGAAAGCACCTGCCCGGTCAGCGCAATTTCCCCGGCCTGATCGACGGCTGGCTATCATGGCCTGCGCAGCTCATCATCGGGTTTAGCAGGCTGGATCATTATCATTCATCCGTTCAAGTAAAAGAGCCAGTCCTTGGTGGCATACGTGCCATCAGGGCTGGCTCTTTTAAACCGGGTCATAACCGGCTTAATGTTCGGGTTCAGGTTCCAATGGTGCTTCCTGTTTTGGCTTGGTATCCAGAAGGGATGCGGCAAAACGGATGTATTCCGCGCAAGGGCGGCGCTGGTAGTATTCATCGGTCCGTTTTTCTGGAATCGGCTCACTGATGGTTTCTTCCAATTCGAGCAAATCACGGCACAAAAGGGTGCCGAAGCGGTCCCGGAATTGGCTTGCCAAATCCTGGACCAGCTGATAATGACGCGTCTTGGCTTCGTGGTCTTGTGGATCGGAGTAGCCAGACTGAAGGCCTACGACCATGAAAAGACCAGTCAATGCCCCGCAGACTTCCCGGAGCCGGCCCATGCCACCGCCAAATGAAGATGCAAGCCTCATGGAGGTCTCGAAATCGATCCCGATTTCGCCTTCAAAGGCCCCGATCATCGATTGGGCGCAATTGTAACCTGTTTTAAAAAGAGCTTCTGCTCGATCCGCATGAGTTTCCATCATCTATTCCTAATCAGCTTTTCTATGAAGTTGCCTGGCTTCCATACCGCTTCGGTGGAACAGGTGCCGGCAGCAGGCACCCTCTTCACTGCTGTCCTCAGGGCAGCAGGCAAGCATTTTTGAATGGCATTTGGGGCACTCCGGATCCAGTTGGTCAGCCTGCTCGACCTTTTCGTAGCTCTCTTGCCATTCCCGGCCACAGCTCAGACAGCGGATCGGGCAGATATTGCGGGTATAATGGCCTCCCTCGATCTGGATGGCCTTGCCATGGACGAGACTATCTGCGATTTTCTCCCGGGCGGAGAGCAATATTCGCTGGAAAGTCGGCCTTGAGACGCCCATTTCACGCGCACAATCGACCTGGTCCAGTCCCTCGAGGTCTTTGAGCCGGATCGCTTCGAGTTCTTCCAATTTCAGTGTATTGGTCCCGTGCACCTGGCCAGGATCAGCAGGGATAAAATTCAGGACCTGCGGAATCTGTCCTATCTTGCGCCACTTGACCGGTCTTGCCATATGTGTTCACCTCTACAGTCATGTCTCCCCTAGGATACACCTCTTTGACCCATTTTTCCTTATGTGATTTCATCACTTTACTAATCAATAATTATTATTAATAATAGAGCCATACAGAAGCTCCACCCTGCCTTGATTATTCACAGGGTGTCAAAGAAAACCAGCCGCTCAGCGGCAAACCAACCAAGGAGGATTTACGAACATGGACGAAAACACAAACAACTTCAGGCTGCCTCTGATCGGTGACCCGGCTCCCGCTTTTACTGCCAAGACCACCCAGGGCGATATCAATTTCCCCGCCGATTACAATGGCAAATGGGTCATTCTGTTCAGCCATCCCGCTGATTTCACGCCCGTTTGCACCACTGAGTTCATGACCTTCGGCAGCATGCAGGAGGAATTCCGTTCCATCAACACTGAGCTGGTCGGTCTTTCAATCGACAGCATGTATTCCCACATCGCCTGGCTACGCACGATCAAGGAAAAGATCGAGTATAACGGAATCAAAGACCTCGAAATCCAATTCCCGGTCATCGAAGACATCAGCATGAACGTTGCCAAGCTCTTCGGTATGGTCCAGCCCAATTCTTCTACCACCCAGGCTGTCCGTGCCGTTTTCATCATCGATCCCAAGGGTGTCGTCCGCCTGATCATGTACTACCCGGCAGCAGTCGGACGCAACATGCAGGAAATCAAGCGTGCCGTCGTCGCTCTGCAGAAAGCCGACGCCGATGCCATCGCCACCCCAGCCAACTGGCAGCCCGGCGATGATGTCATCCTGCCGCCTCCGGGTTCTTGCGGCACCGCCAAGGAACGCGTCGAACAGCATCCCGACGATGTCTACTGCCTCGACTGGTTCCTCTGCTTCAAGAAAGAGAAAAAGGGCTGATCCCAAGACAAGGAGCCAGCCTGACACCTACAGACGCTGCCCTTTTAAAAGACCGCCGGCCAGGTAACCCTGGTTCGGCGGCTTTTTTTATTCCAGACCAAAACAGTTGAACATCTGTTCATATGTTTGTATAATATAAATGGATTGAATATGATTTCTACATTCACGAGAGAAAGCAAGAGGGTCTTATGAAAGATTCACAACCAGATTTGATCCGCTGTGATTGCACCGTGATCCATGAGGATGCGGTCCAGACCGTTCGAGCCCAAATGCCCAATGATGAGGACCTGTTCGAACTGGCTGAGTTCTTCAAAGTGTTCGGGGATACGACCCGGATCAAAATTCTAACGGCACTATCAGCATCAGAACTCTGCGTCTGTGATCTCTCCGTGCTTCTCAATATGACCCAGTCGGCCGTCTCACACCAGCTGCGTCTTCTCAAGCAAGCCCGGCTGGTCAAATACAGGAAAGCGGGCAAGATTGTCTATTATTCACTCGATGATGCCCATGTTGACACAATTCTTGCACAAGGACACCACCATTTGGCCGAAGAACTGCGCCATTATGCCCAACGTTGATCCTGATTAGACCGGAGGTTTTACATGTCTGTATCCAGTTCAGGTGATCATACACACGCCAATGGCTCAAGCCAGCACGTCTTTCAGATGACTGGTCTGGGTTGTGCCACCTGTGCGGCCAAGATCGAAGCGGAGATCAACAAGATTGACGGGGTCCAAAGTGCGCACCTAGACTTTGTTTCACAGCGCCTGATCATCGAAGCACTAGACCCAATGGCCATGCGGCAGATTACGCAGCAGGCCGGAGAGATCGCAGCCCGGATTGAACCGGGCGCGTCTGTCATCATCGGTGAGACTGAGGATTCTGCTCAAGTTGCAATCAAACACACCCCTGGCCGGAACCTGCGACTACTCTTTTTCGGCATCGGTTTTGCAGGGCTGCTACTGGCACAATTTGCCCCAATGCCCGCATGGCTTAGCCTGATGATGTTTATCACCAGCTACCTCTTGATCGGTGCCGAAGTTGTTCTCGCCGCCATACGCAACATCGCCCACGGTCAGCTATTTGATGAAAATTTCCTGATGAGCCTGGCCACAGTTGGCGCCTTTGCCATCGGCGATTATCCCGAAGCCGTATCTGTCATGCTTTTCTACCAGATCGGTGAGTTTTTCCAGGATCTGGCGGTCAATCGTTCGCGACGTTCGATCGCAGCCCTGATGGATATCCGGCCAGAGTTCGCCAACCGGGTGACGGATGACGGGATCGAGACGATCCCGCCTGAGCAGGTTGGCATCGATGACATCATCCTGGTCAAACCAGGCGAACGGGTGCCGCTGGATGGCACCGTCTTGCAGGGTCGCTCTGCTCTGGATACCTCCGCTTTGACCGGTGAATCACTCCCACACGATGTCGAGCCTGGCAGTGAGGTGTATTCAGGCGCGATCAACAAGAATGGCCTTCTTCGCATCCGGGTCAGCAAGCCCTATGCCGAATCAACCGTCGCCCGGATTCTCGAGCTGGTCCAGAACGCCAGCAGTCGCAAAGCACCGACCGAACAATTCATCACTAAATTTGCCCGCTACTACACACCCGCAGTCGTTTTTGCTGCAGTTGCCCTGGCGATCCTGCCCCCACTTCTGATCCCTGGTGCCAGTTTCAGCGAATGGCTGCACCGGGCTTTGATCTTCCTCGTTGTCTCCTGCCCGTGTGCACTGGTGGTTTCCATTCCTCTCACTTTTTTTGGCGGAATAGGCAGCGCTTCGAGCCAAGGGATCCTGGTCAAAGGCAGTAACTATCTGGAAGCATTAAATTCAATCGACACGGTCGTTTTTGACAAGACAGGCACCTTGACTCGCGGTGCCTTCACGGTCACAAAGGTCGTATCGGCCGGGGCGCTGTCTGAGGCTAGACTGCTCGAGATGGCCGCCCAGATTGAACAGTTTTCCAACCACCCAATTGCAGCTTCGATCCGCGATGCCAATGGCAAGGCACTCGATCCTGGCTCGATCCTGGATTATCATGAGGAGTCCGGGCAAGGCTTGTCAGCAACCATCAACGGCCGGTCTGTCCTGGCTGGAAATGCACGTTATCTTGCCAGTCGAGGCATCTGGCATGAACAAGTCATGACCAGCGGCACCGTTGTTTATCTCGCTGTCGATGGTCAATATGCTGGGCATCTGGTCATATCCGACCAGCTCAAGCCTGACAGCAAGGCTGCCATCCAAAGATTGCGTGAGTTGGGGGTCCGTTCGATCGCCTTGCTCACCGGCGACAGCGAGTCTGTGGGCCAGGATGTCGGCAATCAGCTGCAACTCGACACTGTTCTGGCCGAGCTGTTGCCGCACCAGAAAGTGGCAGCGTTTGAATCTTTGGCAGCTGCCCGGACAACCAAAGGCAAAATTGTCTTCGTCGGTGACGGCATCAACGATGCCCCCGTCCTGGCTCGATCCGATGTCGGTATCGCAATGGGCGGGATTGGATCCGATGTAGCCATCGAAGCAGCCGACATCGTCCTGATGACCGACGAACCTATGAAACTGGCCACGGCCATCGAAGTCGCCCGCAAAACCAGAACCATCGTCTGGCAGAACATTGTCTTCGCCCTGGGGGTCAAAGCGATCATCTTGATCCTGGGAGCTTTCGGCCTGGCTACCATGTGGGCAGCTGTCTTTGGTGATGTCGGTGTTGCCCTGATCGCGGTGCTCAACGCCATGCGCATCAAGTCCTGACTGGTGAAACCAGACAAACAATTGCCAGTTTTGTGTGCCGCAAATTGGCTGACGCGATGATTGACAAGCCTACGGCAATCCGATAAACTGGTTGGGTATTGATAATCATTATCAAATTTTATCCTTTCACGCATTTCCATGGAGGTAATGACATGGCATTGTCGGAAGCAAAAGTTGGACGCCAGATGGAGATCAAGCAGATTTCCGGACCTGAAAAAGTCAGGAAATTCCTTTTTTCGCTCGGTTGTCACGAAGGTGAAATCATCACCTTGATTTCAATCCTCGCTGGCAATTACATCATCTCAGTCAAGGACAGCCGTTATGCCATCGACCGCAAAATGGCGCAGGCGATTCAATTGATCGGATAAGGTTTCATCTATTTGTTTGAATGAAAGCAGCACGACTGCTTTTTTTCACCCAACTAAATGATATCGATTATCATGATCACAACTCTGTTAGAAGAACCCACAGGAGTATGACCATGAAACTTGCCTTGGCAGGAAATCCCAATTCCGGGAAAACCACGCTCTTCAACGCGATCACCGGCAAAACAGACTACGTTGGCAACTGGCCCGGCGTCACTGTCGAAAAAAAAGTCGCCAACCTCAGGCGAACCTATAAAGGATCGCTGGGCCAGGGACTCCACGACAAAGGTGACAATGGAAACCATAAAAACAAAGTATCAGTCGTCGACCTCCCAGGAGCCTACTCGATCACACCCTACACCCAGGAAGAGACCGTCACTCGCGATTTCATCACCGCTGAATCACCCGATGTCATCATCAACATCGTCGATGCCACGAGTCTGGAGCGCAGCCTGTTTTTCACCACACAGCTGCTCGAACTGGGCCTTCCGGTTGTCGTAGCCCTGAACAAACAGGATCTCGTCCGACGCCAGGGCAGTACGATTGACTGTAAAAAACTGGCACAGATCCTGGGCTGTCCGGTCATACCGGTCGCAGCCAACGCTGGGGAAGGCTTGCAGGAATTGACCGGCCAGGCCTTGTCTCTGGCAGGAGCTGCCCAATCTGTGCCGGTTTTTACCGGCCAGGGAACACCCGGCGAAGACAAGAGTCGCCATCACTTTGTACGGGAGATCGTGGAAAAGGTCCTCCACCGGGGCCGTGATGCTTCAGTCGTGACCGTGTCCGACCGGGTTGACCGGATTGTTGCCCATGCTTTCTGGGGGCTACCGATCTTCGCCCTGGTCATGTGGTCCATCTACGCCTTGTCGATCAATGGCCTGGGCGGCTGGGCTTCCGGCTATCTGAACGACACGTTCTTTGGCGAGATCGTTCCGGCTGCTGCTTACCAGTTATTTGCCGCCATCGGCCTCAATGAGTTGCTCCAGTCTCTGGTCGTCGATGGCATCCTGGGGGGCGTTGGTGCGGTTCTCGGATTCCTGCCCCTGATCATGGTCCTGTTTTTCCTCCTGGCCCTGGTCGAGGACAGCGGCTACATGGCCCGGATCGCTGTGGTCATGGACCGGTATTTCAAACGGATCGGTCTGTCGGGCAAGTCGATCATCCCGATGATCGTCGGCTCCGGCTGCTCGATCCCCGGAGTCATGGCTTCCCGAACCATTGAAGTTGAAAACGAACGCCGTGTTACGACCATGCTGACGCCTTTTGTCCCCTGCAGTGCCAAGCTTCCTGTTATCGCCCTGTTTGGAGCCGTCTTTTTCCCGGGAGCGACTTGGGTGTTCCCCGCCATGTACCTGATTGCCGGTATCCTGATCATCATCGGTGGCTTGATTCTGAAAAAGGTCTTCAACTACGAAGGCAGCTCGTCTTTCATCATTGAATTGCCGGAGTACCGGCTGCCCAGTCTCCGCCATGCCCTCACCCAGATGACTAAGCAGGCCAAGTCTTTTGTCATCAAAGCATCGACCATCATCCTGGTCATGAACACCCTGGTCTGGTTCACCCAGACCTACAGCTGGACCCTGCGTGTAGTCGAAGATCCCAGCCAGAGCATGCTCGCTGCTGCTGGCACGATCATCGCTCCCCTGCTCATCCCGCTTGGTTTCATCGGTTGGCAGGCTGCCGTCGCCGTCCTGGCCGGCTTCGTTGCCAAGGAAAACGTCGTCTCTACGTTTGCCATTGTTCTGGCCGCATCTGAGGACTTGCTCTTCACCCCGGCCGGACCACTGGCCAGCATCTTCACCCCGATCACTGCCTTTGCATTCCTGTCGTTCAACTTGTTTGCCCCGCCCTGCTTTGCCGCCATTGGCGCCATGAACGCCGAACTTGGCAACCGCAAGTGGCTGAGTCGCGCCTTGGTCTTCCAGTTGACAACCGGCTATACCGTTGCCATGCTGATCACACAAGTTGGAACGTTAATTGTAACCGGACAGCCTGCCCCCGGTCTGGCCCCGGCGACCGTGATCCTGATCGCACTTATTACTTTCATCACCCTCCTGCTGCGCAAACGTGCGACGACTCCGTCTCTGGCCAGCGCGGCAGATCTGAAAGGAGAATCCTGATGCTAGCAGATATCATTGTCGGCCTGATTGTGGCCGCACTCGTTGTCTACGGTGCCTATCGTTTTTTTAAAAACGCTAAAAGCAACACCTGTGCCGGGTGTTCTGGCGGTTGTTCACTCGAGGAACGCACCCGCTGCAAGCGCTGAAGAAAACCAGACCGTTTTATTTTCAAGTCTCCCTGTTGTATCATGGATCCTATCGATGATGCGGCAGGGAGATTTTTATGGACCTGAAATCCAGACTGTCGGATGGCAGTTACAAACTAACTGGACAGCGCCAGGCGGTCCTCGATATTCTGATCGCCAACAGTGGCCAGCATCTAAGTGCTGATGAAGTACACAAGCTACTGGGCGAGAAAGGCAACCCGATCGGGATCGCCACCGTTTACCGGACCCTGGCCCTGCTGGAAAAACTCAAGCTGATCCGCCGGATCAATCTCGATGATGGCTGCACCCGCTACCAGGTGCACGAGGACGACCACAAGCATGAGCACCACCACATGATCTGCCAGCGCTGTGGCAAGGTCGAGGATTTCCCGGACGACATGCTCGATGAGCTGGAAATTCGAGTGCTCGAACAGTATGGTTTTGTTGTCCAGGATCACCGGGTCAAACTCTACGGTCTTTGCCGCGACTGCGCTGGAAAGAAAGAATGACTCATGTCTCTGATCCAAGTCCAGAATTTAAGCTTTGCCTACGATGGTAGCCTGACGCCGGTATTTGAATCGGTCAATCTTCAGATCGATACGAACTGGAAACTTGGCTTCATTGGGCGCAATGGCCGAGGCAAAACGACTTTCCTGCGCTTGCTGCTTGGAGAACTGGACCACACCGGGCAGATCTCAGCCAGTGTCCAGTTCGATTATTTCCCGTTTGATATCCGTCAGCCAGGCCGCTTGACCCACGAGATCATAACGGAGTTATCTCCAGATGTTGCTGACTGGCAACTCGAACGAGAGCTCAATCTGCTGGCAGTGGATTTGTCTGCTCTGGAACGGTCGTTTAGCCAGCTCAGCAATGGCGAACAGACGAAAATCCTGCTCGCCTGCCTCTTCCTGAGAGACAATCACTTCCTATTGATCGACGAGCCAACCAATCACCTCGATCAGCTCGCGCGGGAAAAAGTCAGCACCTATCTGGCCAGGAAAAAGGGCTTCATTGTCATTTCCCATGACCGCGCGTTTCTCGATGGCTGCATCGATCACGTGCTGTCGATCAACCGGAGCAGCATCGAGCTCCAGACTGGCAATTTTTCATCCTGGTGGGAGAATCGCCAGCGTTTGGAAAAATCAGAGCGGACTGCAAACGAGCGTTTGCAGCAGGACATCAATCGTCTCTCAAATGCAGCTCGGCGGACATCGCACTGGTCAGACAAACTCGAGCAGACCAAATATGGTGGACGGCCCGACAACAGCATGGTCGACCGCGGCTACATCGGTCACAAAGCGGCTAAGATGATGAAGCAAGCCAAAGTCATTGAATCGCGCCAGCAAAAAGCCATCCAGGAAAAGTCGCGCTTGCTGCAGGATGTTGAAACCCAGTTCCCCCTGAAAATCCATCCACTCCAGCATCACACGCAACGTCTTGTCCAGCTGTCAGGTGTCAGCATCCAGTACGAAGGAAGAAAAATCTGCCAGAACGTCCAATTCGAGATTTTCAAGGGTGACCGGATTGCGCTCACTGGGCCAAACGGATCAGGCAAATCCAGCCTCATGAAGCTCATCCTGGGCGAGGCGATCCCCTACTCGGGCAGTTTTCAGAAAGCCAGCCAGCTCAAAATCTCTTATATCCCTCAAGACGCATCTGGTTTATCGGGTTATCTTCGCTCGTTCATCCAGGCACGAGGGGTCGATGAAAGTCTCTTCAAAGCCATCCTTAACAAGCTAGACTTTGCAAAAGAACACTTTGACAAGCCGCTTGAAAGCTACAGTGCCGGGCAGAAGAAAAAGGTCCTGCTGGCAGCTAGTCTGTGCGAAAAGGCTCACCTGTATGTCTGGGATGAACCTTTGAATTACATCGACATCCTGTCCCGGATCCAGATCGAGGAACTGCTTTTATCGTTCAACCCAACCATCCTGTTTGTTGAGCATGATCGCCAGTTCTGTGACCATCTGGCCACGAAAACAGTTAATCTGACTGGAATCAGTCCATGAAGTTATGCTCGTTCCAGGAGCCGCTGGTAGGTCTTTTCGATGCCGATGGCACCCAGTGGTGCTGCAATCAGGATCGCGACGACGGCCGCGGTCAGGATGATGTTACCGGCTGCCACGCCCGCTGCCAGTGGCAGGGCCCCGATGGCAGCCTGGACAGTGGCTTTGGGCAGATAAGCTATCACGCTGAACAGCTTTTCCTTGCCAGACAGTCCCGCCCCACTGACACTGAGCCACGTTCCGATAGCCCGAAAGACCAGGCCACCCAGGATCAGGGCAACGACAGCCAGTCCAGCTCCGGCTGCATACCGGACATCGACTTCGGCACCAACCAGGACAAACAAGACCAGTTCCGCCGCGACCCAGATCTTGGAGAATTTGCCGGAAATCCGCCGGGCTAATAATTCGTAAGATTTTAGAATCGTGCCCCCCAGCGTCATGACTGCCAGCAAGCCAGAAAAGGGCACATAGGCGCTGATCAGGTCCTGCAATCCAACCATCAAGAACGACACACCGAGGATGATCAGGACTTTGATCGTATCCCGGATATGCAGCCGGCGGAAAATCCGGACCAGCACAAGCCCCGCACCAATCCCGACCACTACGCCTGTCAAGATCGAGATAGGGATTTCCAGCATGGCCGCCGGGCTGAACCCCTGCCCAGCATAGATGCCCATGAAGGACGTGAAAAGCACGATGTTGTAAATGTCATCTGCCGATGCACCGGCCATGATCAGCTGCGGGATGCTGTGTTTCTTACCATAGCCGGACTCGATCAGATGGATCATTTTTGGCACGACCACAGCAGGCGAAACCGCACCGAGGATGGCACCCAGGATCGCTGCCTCCAGATAGCTGATCCCCAGCAGAATTGGAGCCAGCAGAACCACACCGATGATCTCGAAAGTCGCCGGGACAAAGCACATCAGGAGCGCTGGCCGGCCAACTTTCTTGAGATCCTTAAGGTCCAGCGACAAGCCGGCGCGGACCAGGATCACGATCAGGGCAATTTCCCGCAAGTCTGCAGAAATTGACAGGATGCTAGGCGCAATCAAATCCAGCACATGAGGACCCAACACGATACCCGACAGCAACATCCCCAGAAGGCCAGGCAACTGGAGTTTCTGGAAGATCCCCTTCAGGGCGAATCCCAGCATGATGATCAATGACAGGCTTAAAAGCATGCTACTCTCTTTCCTGCCTGCCAAGTGATTTCTGCAATTTGGTAAACTCCGACGTGTCCCCGATCAGGATGAAGCCGCTGAAAATGCCATCGCGGTAGATCAGTTTGCGGTAGGTGCCGTTTTCTTCATTGAGCAGGGCATCGAGATCATAGTGCGCCTCGCCCATGATGCCTTTATCGCCCTGGACAACAATTTTTGTCTCCATGGTGTTGATGACATAGGGCGGGATGACCTTATCAAAGGACAAGTCGCCTCCGGCAGCATTGGTGCCGGCGACAAGTCCCTGGGCTTTGGCTACCGACCAGAGACCGAACCAGTAGCCGCCGGGTTCAGCTGCGTCCCCAGCCGCATAGATCCCAGTCGTGCTGGTTTCCATTTTGTCATCGACACTGATCCGGCGTTGCACAGCCAAGTTGGAATAATCGAGAAAACCAATGTTGGCCCGGACACCGATGCAGACCAAGACCAGATCTGTCTCCAGCAACCGGCCATCTGCCAGATGGACATGTTGGACCGGGCTGGTGTTTTCCTCCGATTGGCCATGGATCTGCTTGAGCTCAGCCGACAGATGGACCTGGATGTCCAGATTGCGCACCCGGTCGAGGAAGACCTGTGACCCGGCTTCATCGAGCTGATTACCCAGCAGGCGTGAGTTTTTCTCGATGATATCCACAGCGCAGCCAGCTTTGCGGGCAAAATAGGCCGCTTCCAGGCCGAGCAGCCCGCCGCCGATCACGACGACTTTTTTCGCCTTGCGCAATTCTTCGGCTACCGTCAGGGCATCCTGCAAGGTCCAGAGGGAATGGACACCGGGCCGGGCGATCCCCTGCACGGGCGGAATGAAACTTTGGCTGCCGGAGGCGATGACCAGACTGTCAAACGACTCTGTCAGGCCGTTGTCGAGACGCAGTTTTTTCTCGATTGGATCCAGAGCCACGACTGTCTGGCCCAGACGGACTTCCAGTCGGCGCTCTTCGTACCAGCTGGCGGGATGCAGGAAAAGCTTTTCGGCCAGTGCTGGCTCGTTGAGAATTTCACAGATCCGGAGCCGGTAGTACGGCATGAACGCCTCGTGGGACAGGATGATGATTTCTGCCTCGGAATCTTGTTTGCGCGCCGCTTCTGCGGCGGTTATTCCGGCAATACTGCTGCCAATGACCACAATTTTCCTGCTCATCGTATTAGCCTCCTGGATTTGGTAGGGATCAACCCACTGTTTGTTTTCATTATAAACGAAAAAGGGACGCCGTCCCATTTTCGGCACCTCTATCTGTAACGTATGAAAATTGACATATGCTCATTACAAAGGATACACTTGACCTGATCACTGAAATATAAAGTTAAGGCAGGTCAAGTGTGCGTAAACCAATCCTTTTTCGTCCTCTGGTGTTTCTTGTTTTGTTTTCCCTTTCGATCAGTCTGGTTTTATCGGGATGTACCACTGAACCGGCTCAGTCGTCCGGGAAAGGCAGTGATCAGCCTCTTACGGTCGCAGTCGGCATCGTCCCGCTGGCTTCTTTTGTCACCGCAGTGGGTGGCGAACAGGTCAAAGTTGTGACCATGATCCCTCCGGGCAACAGTCCGGCCAATTATCAGCCGAGCAATCTCGAGATGCAAGCCCTGTCAGATGCAGCCCTTTACCTGAGCTTGCAGACGCCGACGGAAAAAGCCAATATCCTGCCCAAGCTGAAGGATTTCAACTCAGATATCAAACTGGTTGATCTGCAGCAGGCAGTCGGTGACGTGTATCCCTTGCGTCCAGTAAGCCAGTCCATCCAGCTGGGCGAGCCTGATTCTGCCGAAAGCGAAGAAACTGGCACGGCTCAGACGATCGATCATCATGTCTGGCTGTCACCCAGGCGCGCCATCGTCATCATCGAGCGGATCGAGACAGAACTGGCTGCTTTAGATCCCGCACATACGGCTGAATTCCAAGCCAATGCCAAGGCTTACATCACCAGTCTCCAAACCCTCGACCAGTCTATTCGTGATTCTTTCACGAAGCTGAAAACCCGTGATTTCCTGATTTACCATGGATCGTATGCCTATTTTGCCGAGGATTATGAACTCGACATGATTTCGATCGAACTCGCTGGCAAAGAAGCAACCGCCGCTGAACTTAAGGCAATCATTGATTACGCCCGACAACAGTCGATCCGGATGGTCTTCTACCAGGCCGAGTTTGATGACACTCAGGCCAGGATCGTCGCCCAGGAAATCAATGGCATCACAGCCAAGGTCGAACCGCTGTCAGACAATTATCTCAAAGCCATGGAAAACATCGCTCAGACGCTGGTCCAAGCCAATGGATGACCGTCAAGCCCAGCCAATCATGCCTCATCTGACCAAGCCGGACACGCCTGACCTGCTGGCTTTCCATGATGTCCGCTTCTGTTATGCGGAGGTCTGTGCAGTCGGCGATGTTTCGCTGGGGATACAGCCTTCGACTTTGACCGTGCTGGTTGGGCCCAATGGTGGTGGCAAGAGCACCCTGATGCGGCTGATGACAGGCCAGCTCAAGCCGGAAAGCGGCCAGATCGACCGCTATGGGACTGTTGCCTATGTCCCGCAGACGCCTTCATTTGATACCGCATTCCCATTGACAGTGGGCGATTTTGTGATCATGGGCACACTCGATAAACGGATCCGCCCTTTTTACCGCTACACCAGAGCAGACCATGAAAAGGCGGTTGAAGCCCTCGAATGGGTAGGCCTTTCCGGATTGGCAGCGCGTGGCATCAGCCAACTGTCGGGTGGCCAGCTGCGCCGGGCCATGATTGCCCGCGCCCTGGCTGCAGACACGTCGATCATAGCCCTCGACGAACCGGATGCCAATCTGGACATCGACGCCAATCGCGAGTTGTACCAGGTTCTGGGGCGTCTGAAAAATGAGAAAACGATCATCCTCGCCAGCCATCACCTGGACGAGGTGCTGCCGATCGCAGATGTCGCCCTCTATGTCAACAAAACGGTCACCACCTACCCGGACCCCAGAGTTTTGCTGGAACTTCTCAAGGATGGTCTGATCCGATGATAGATGCAATCCTGAACTACGCTTTTATGCGCAACGCCTTGCTAGCCGCTCTTCTGGCCAGTGTCGTGGTTGGTATCGTCGGCACTATTGCCATCGAAAAGCGCCTGATCAGCATGTCCGGCGGCATCGCCCATGCCTCATTTGGCGGGATCGGGCTGGGCTATCTGATTGGCATCGAGCCGATTCTGAGCGGAATCGCCTTTGCTGTGGCCTCCTCTCTTTTGATCAGCAAGATGCCGGAAAAATCTAAAATGAAAGCCGATACCATGACCGGTATCCTGTGGGCTTTCGGTATGGCCTTGGGGATTCTGTTCATTTCCATGGCACCCGGTTACATGCCGGACATGACCAGCTATCTATTTGGCGACATCCTGGCAGTCGGCAACAGCGCCCTGATCTACATGGCCGTCTTTTCGGGCGTGATCGGGATCATGTTCGTGATGTTCTACAACCATCTCGTCTTGTACTTGTTCGACGAGGAATATGCTGCGGCCCGCGGAATCAAAGTCAACTACCTGCAGTTGCTCGTCTATGTGATCCTGCCGGTCGGAATCATCGTCTTGATCAAAGTCGTCGGGATCATCCTGGCCATCGCCCTGCTCACAGTGCCTGTCTCGATCGCCAAAGTCCTGTTCAAATCGATCCGCAATGTGATCCTGTTTGCCATGCTATTTTCCTTTGGCTTCGCCCTGATGGGACTGGTGATAGCCTACTATGCCAACATTCCCTCCGGAGTCAGCATTATCATCCTGAGTACCCTGATCTACCTGGGCGTTGTCATGACCCACCGGCAAATCCAGAATGTCAAGCATACACACCGGATCCATCCCGGGCACTGAACTTGATTGCCGAAAAAGGACGGATCCATCGGGGCAGGACCCTATTGGTGTCTCATTGCCGAATCATGTGACTTGCGTTAGGCTTTATAACTCGCTTTCAATCAACTTCTTGATGTCCTTGACCGACGGTACACGACCAGCCGATTTGACCTTGCCATTGATGATCAGGCCTGGCGTCTGCAGGATTCCGGTGGCAATGATCTGCTCCATGTCCGTGACATAGAGAATCTGAGCCTCGACGCCCATCTCCTTGACAGCCTGTTGCGTCCGGGCAAGGACGTTCTTGCAATTCGTGCAACCTGATCCGACGACTTTGATTTCCATACAAATTCTCCTTCACTCTACAGTGGCAATGGTTTCGGCATTATTGCTTTTTCTCGTGACATTTCTTGCAGGCTTTGTACTGTTTGTGGCCGCCGGAAAGGTTGAAGACTTTGCGGAAGCCGTGGTTGATGAGGATGTTCTGGGCTGCGTTACCGGTGGTGCCTTTGTTGCAGTAAGTGACGACGGGTTTGTCTTTGTCCAGACTGGCCATCTGCTCACGCAGGCTGCTGTGCGGCATGCTGACCGCATGGTCGACATGGTGTTCCTGGTACTGCTTGGCGACACGGGCATCGACGATTTGGATTTCATCCGGATTTTTCGCCATCAGGTCATCTGCCGTGATAATTTCACGGCCACGGTGCAGGGCATTGTCGAGGATCATGCCGGTGTAGAGGACCGGGTCTTTCGTGGTGGCAAACGGCGGCGCATAGGCCAGGTCGAGGTGGAACAAATCGGATACACCAAGGCCAGCTGTCATGGTGGTGACAAAGACGTCCATCCGCTTGTCGACACCCTCATAACCAATGATCTGGACCCCGAGCAACTTCTCGGACTTGCGATCGGCAATGGCCTTGATCACCATTTCCTTGCCACCGTAATACTCTGGCTTGTCGGGCTTGATGTTGTGGCTGATCACGATGTCGTAGCCACTGTCGCGCGCCTGCTTCTCATTAAGGCCGCTGGCAGCGATGGCGCGGTCAAACAATTTGAAAATACCAGTCCCGGCAATGCCACGGAACTCGATTTCGCCACCCGTGATGACGTCGCCGGCGATGCGGCCCATTTTATTGGCTGTGGATCCAAGCGGCCGGTAGAGCGGCCGGCCATCGATGATGGAGAAACTCTCGGCACAGTCACCACAGGCATAGACATCAGGAAGGTTCGTCTGCATCTTGCGGTTGACAGCAATCGCTTTGGTCTGGCCCAGGGCCACGCCCATCGTCTGGGCGAGAGTGGTATTGGGCCGGACACCAACCGCCAGGATCACCAGATCCCCATCGACCGTCGAGCCATCTTCGAGATTGACCGTTCCAGGCCAGATCTCGTTCGCTGCGACACCGGTCAGGACCGTGACATTCTTCTTGACCAAGGTCTCTTCGATGTAAGGGGCGAGGTCCGGGTCGACAAAGGGGCAGACCTGGGGCAATTTTTCAACCACTGTGACCAGGATGCCCGCCTCGACCAGATTCTCAACCATCTCCAAACCGATGAATCCGCTGCCAACAACCACTGCAGTCTTGGGCTGGCGTTCCTTGATGTAGGTACGGATCGCCCGGGCGCTTACTGGGTTTCTGAGGGTGAAGACATGTGGCAGATCGACACCGGGGATCGGCGGCACAATCGAGGTGGCGCCAGTTGAAAGGATCAAGACATCGTAGTTTTCCGTGAATGATTCTCCAGTGGCCATATTGTGAACGACTAAAGTCTTGGCCGCAGGATCCACACTCAGGACCTGATGCCGGATCAGAATGTCGACATTATATTTATCGCGGAAAAATTTCGGATCGCGCGGTGTCAGCTCCTCGAGCTTGGCCACTTTACCACCGATGTAGTAAGGCAGGCCGCAACCGGAGTAGGAGATGTGCTCATCCATTTCATAGATGACAATCTCAGCGGTTTCGTCGTTGCGGCGGGCCTTGGCAGCAGCTGACGTGCCGGCTGCGACAGCACCAATGATCACGATTCGTTTGGGCTGATTCACTTTACTCATGCTTCAAGCTCCTTTGCAATGGGAAACCAATGGGGCGTTTTGTTGGCGATCTTAACCAGGGTCAGCATGACAGGAACTTCGACCAGAACACCAACAATGGTGGCCAGGGCAACTGGTGAAGTCGGTCCAAACAGTGAGATCGCAACTGCGACTGCCAGTTCAAAGAAGTTTGAGGCGCCGATCATTCCGGCCGGGGCTGCGATCGAATGATCGAGTTTCAAGCCTTTGCTGGCCAGGTAGGCGATGAAAAAGATCAGGAAGGTCTGGATGGTCAGCGGAATGGCAATCAGCAGAATATGCAGGGGATTGTTGAGGATGACGTCGCCTTGGAACGAGAAGATGATGATCAGGGTCAGGAGCAGGCCACCAATGGTCACGTCGTTGAACTTGGGGATAAAGGAGCGGTTGAAATACTCGATCCCCTTGGTGTTGATGACATGAACCCGGGTCAGGACACCAGCGGTCAGCGGGATAACGACAAACAGCATCACGGAAAGAATCAGGGTGGCCCACGGGATCGTGATGCCGCCAATACCCAAAAGCAGGGCGACGATCGGGGTGAAGGCAATCAGGATGATCAAGTCATTGGTCGCAACCTGGACAACTGTATATGCTGCATTGCCTTTGGTCAGGTAACTCCACACGAAAACCATCGCCGTACAGGGCGCTGCACCGAGCAGGATCGCCCCGGCCAGATAGTCCCGGGCTAGATCGGCCGGGATCAGCTGTTTGAAAATGACGTAGAAAAAAAGCCAGGCAATCCCGTACATCGTAAAGGGCTTGATCATCCAGTTGGTCACCCAAGTGACAAACAATCCTTTAGGATTTTTACCGATGTATTTGATGCTGGCAAAGTCGACCTTCATCATCATCGGGTAGATCATCAGCCAGATCAGGATCGCGATCGGAATCGAAACCTGTGCATATTCGAAGCGGCCAAGGAACTGCGGGACCGCCGGCAAGAAACGACCGATCAGGATGCCTGCGACCATGCAGAGGGCCACCCAGATCGTCAAATACTTTTCAAAAAAACTGATACCGGTGGGTTCTTTGGCGGGTTTGCTCATGTCAGGCTCCTCGACTTTTCATTCAATTTCAAGAACAACAGTTCAAAACAGGTGTGTCTTTCTGTTTCATGGCTTCATAGAACTTGCGCAGATTTTCCGGCAGCTCGTATGGCTTGATCGCATGTGCTGGAGATGAGTCTGGGCCCCCATAGACAGCTTTGAGAATCGCATCGATGATCATCGCCTTGGGTGGCTGTGTATAGTCGACCCCTTGCCAGGTCCAGATCCGGCAATCCACCGTGTCACCGCATAAATCGCCGCAAGAATCACACTGGTTTTCTTTGACGTCGACCGCGATATCATGGCCATCAATCCGGACGGTTGGCGAGCTGATAAATTGGTACTGGATGGCCAATTCCTCAGTGTTGACGTTGACCTTGTTGATCACGACTTCAGTCCCTGCTGAATGCAAAATCTGGGACACTTCTGCGACCGCCTGGTCAAGCGTATCGTTGGTTCCCTGGCAGCGGGTGCAAACTTCCAAATCCAGATAGAGAAAATCGATCACGATGCTCCGAACGGAAGGCGCAGCATGGTCAGATACGGATGTGGCAGAAGTCGTAGCTGGCGTTGCATCCCCGCAGCAGCCCGCGCCAGAACAACAAGATGATTCTTTTTTCTTCAGCAGCATGAAATTTCCCCTTTTTGTTTACAACAACAGGTAACTGAAAGCATTGAAGGTATAACCGATGATCAGGATCCCGACCAGCACAATCCCGGCAAAAGTCATGAGCAAGGGCATTTTGACGACTTTTTTCAGCAAGATCATGGAAGGCAGCGACAGGGCCGTGACGGCCATCATGAAGGCCAGGACGGTGCCAATGCCTACACCTTTGCCAACGAGTGCTTCAGCAATCGGCAAGGTGCCGAAAATATCTGCATACATCGGTGCACCGACCAGAGTTGCCAGAGGGACTGAGAAAAGGTTTTTCTGGCCGAGAACCGCGCTGATGATGTTTTCAGGGATCCAGTTGTGAATGGCCGCGCCGATGCCAACCCCGATCAGAATGTACAGCCAGACTTTCTGGATGATCGTCTGCACCTGGTCACGGGCGTAGAGCAGGCGGTCCTTGACTGACTGCTCGGGTATCTCCATGGCACCCGCGCCACTCGAGCTGATCTTGAACACATAGCTTTCGACATATTTCTCAAGCCTGAGATGGCTGATGGCTGAACCGCCGATGACAGCCAGGATCAGGCCGACAACGACATAGGCGATCGCAATGCGCCAGTTGAAAATACTGGCTAAAAGGAGAACCGAGGCCAGATCGACCAGCGGTGAGGAGATCAGGAAGGAAAACGTGACGCCAATAGGCAGTCCAGCACTGGTGAATCCTATGAACAGCGGAATTGAAGAACACGAGCAAAATGGCGTGATAGTCCCGAGCAACGCACCCAGGATATTGACCCAGATCCCTTTGAACCGGCCCAGGATCGTCCGGGTTCGCTCGGGCGGAAAAAAGCTCTGGATGTAGGAGATGGTGAAGATCAAAACGGAAAGCAAAATGAAAATCTTGATCGTGTCATAGATGTAGAAATGGATGCTTCCACCGATCCGGTCGGAAACCGACAGTCCAAAGACCTTTTCCACCAGCAGACGGACCAGGTCGGAAAGCCAGTTCATTTTGAGTAGCTGGTTATTCAGCCAGCTAAAAATTGAGACGATGATATCCATGAAACCTACTTCCTGCAGATGCAATTTTCTTTGTCCGAAGTGATCTGATTCAAGAAAGCTTTCACCTGGTCGAACAATTCGGTGTTGAGGGCATAACGGGTCCAGAGACCTTCTTTCCTGGACTTTACCAGCCCACACTCGGTGAGGATTTTCATGTGGTAGGACAGAGTCGGCTGGGAAATATTGAATGATTCAAGGATGGTGCAGGCGCAAAGTTCGTCGCAGGAAAGCATGTCGACGATCCTGAGCCTGGTCTCATCGGATAAAGCTTTGAAAACCAAGGCTGAGTCACTGCAAGAAAGCATTGAGAAAACCTACCTTCCATCTCTGCATAGATATTTGTCTATGTAAGGATATCAGCTACATAGACGATCGTCAATCTGTATCTGAAAAAAAGACTTGCCGGCAAATCGTATGAACCGGCAAGTCCTTTGATTCAGGCTTTCAGATAGGGTTCCAAGGTTTGCAGTGCATCTTCATAGTCGAAATTGAGGATTTGCTTTTCCAAAAGCCTGGCATCATCACCCAGAGCTAGCACGAGCAGGTCTTTCGAATGCTCGATCTGCTCATTGGCCTGGGCATCGCTGGCAGAAAGAAGCTGATGAAGTTCCTGCAGAACCTGCCGGACACGAACGGGGTCGGTTTGTCTCGTAGCGGCTAACGGCTTGCTTTCACCCCAGTCGGCCACTACCCGCCGATACCCCTGAGACAGACCAGAGATGGTTGATGCCAGCTGCTCGATCAGCCGGACATACGTCGGATCCTCTGAGGATTGATGAGCCTTTGCCATCTTTTCCAATTCAAAAGCTGTATCCATGATGGCCTTGGCACCCAGTGTCCCGGAAGAGCCTCTCAAGGTGTGCGCCAAGTGCTGGACATTCTTGAGATCACTTTTCTGGAGGGCCTGCCGGATTTTTGCCGGTGCATCTACGTGCAGATCGATAAACTGGCCCAGGATCCGGATGTAGAGATCCTTGTCTCCTTGAAGCATCAGGAGTCCAGACACGACATCCAGTCCCTGGATGGTGGAAAGCCGGTCCACAATGGCAGAAGATGGTGCATGAGCAGGTATCTGGCCGGTCCTGTCATCCTGGGCCAGAACCCTGCCACTGGTTGCCTCACTCGCATCATGGCGGACAGGCTCCAGCCAGTTGACGAGCATCCCGTAAAGCTTGTCAGGGGAGATGGGTTTGGCCAGGTGATCGTTCATGCCGGCATTCAGGCATTTTTGCCGGTCTTCTTCGTAAACGTTGGCAGTCATCGCAATGATCGGAACGGATTGCAGGCCTGGCAAATGCCGGATCGCAATCGTAGCCTGGAGGCCATCCATGATGGGCATCTGGACATCCATCAGGATCATGTTGTACCGGCATTTTTTGACCATTTCCAGGGCTGCCAGACCATTTTCTGCGACATCGACCGTGATTCCGATGGAGTCAAGCAGTTGGCAAGTAACCTCCTGGTTAACCTCGTTGTCTTCAGCCAGCAGGATCCGGGCACCTTGGCGCGCCTGGAGCGCCTGTTCAAGCTCATGGGTACTGGATAGATAACTGACCGGGTGGGGCATTAGAAGTTCGGTCAAAACATCGTTGAGTACCGAGATAGTCAAGGGTTTGATCAGGATGCGGGAGATCCCATCCTGTTCCTGGTCAATCATGGACGACTCTGCAGAATAGGAAGTCATCAGAATGACTTTGGGCTGGGTGAGGAGGGTTGCTGTTTTCAGCAGGTGAGCAGTCTCTAGGCCATCCAGGCCTGGCATCTTCAGATCGATGATCAAAACCTGGTAGGGATCGCCGCTCTGATCAGCCTCCCGTATCATGTCAAGGCCTTCACTGCCGCTGGCGCACAGCTCGGTCCGAAGGCCCAACTGACTGGTCATGGCTGCGACAAGCATTCGGGCATCTTCAAGGTCATCGACGATCAGGACCCTTGCGCCAGCAATGGAGAGCAGATACTGGGCATTTTCCGGGATCTTGGAACTGGTTTCAAATGGAAGTTCCACCCAGAAGTTACTGCCACGGCCTAATTCACTGGTGACATCAATCATGCCGCCCATCAGTTCAGTCAATTTCTTACTGATTGCCATGCCCAGACCTGTGCCACCATACAGGCGGGTCGTCGAGACATCCCCTTGCTCAAAATCATTGAACATCCGTTCCAGATGTTCACTCTTGATACCGATTCCGGTGTCTTCAATTTCAAATCGCAGGCGCAGACGGTCTGTCGATTGATGCAGGACTCGGCCCCGGATGGCAATGAAACCTTTTTCAGTAAATTTAACCGCATTGCTGGCAATGTTGAGCAAAATCTGGCGCAGGCGGTTGCTGTCACCGCGAATGACACGAGGAATATGGTCCAGATCAACAGAAAGATGCAGTTGTTTGGCTTCAACGTCATTGGCAATGACACCGCAAATCTGGTCGATGATCCGCGACGGTTCGAAATCCTGGACATCCAGTTTCATCTGCCCGGCCTCGATCTTCGACAAATCAAGGATGTCGTTGATGATCGTCATGAGATGATCGGCCGCCTGGGTCAGCTTCTGGATCTGGTCCAATTGGCGCAACGTCAATGGGTCTCTTCGAATCAAATGGGAATAGCCGATGATCGCATTCATCGGCGTCCGGATCTCATGGCTCATGTTGGACAGGAAGGCACTTTTGGCTTTGCTGGCCGTTTCAGCCATTTCTCTGGCAGATTCCAGTTGAGCCGTCCTGGAAATGACCATTTCCTCCAAGTGTTTGCGATAGGTGTCCAGTTCCTGGGCAATCTTGAATCGGTCCTGATTGATGATGGCGACTCCGATCTGGTCGGCACATTGGCCACAAAACAGGGTGTCGTCTGGATTCCATCCTGAAAAGGTCGGGTACATGCCAAAAGCAAGAAATCCCTTGTGATCCCCTTTGGACTGGATCATGCAGGCCAGGAAGGCCTCAAATCCCGCTGGCTTTAAATACGTTTCTACGAAGCTGAGCATATCCGGATCTTCTGTCCTGGAATCTATCTGGATGAAGTGCTTATCTTGGAGCAAACGGATCATTGACGCAAACAGATCCTTGCCCAGGATATTGCCTGATCTGTCTGACTGGTTCACGCGGTTGAAAGATGCCTCACATTTCAGAGTGGTTTCACTCGTATCAAGCATCCAGACCGAAACCTCGTCAATAGCCAATTCGAGGCTCAGGTACTCTGACATTTCACGGGAAAGCTGCTTCAAATCTCCATTGATGCTTGATTCAAGAGAACTGATTTTTCGAATCGCTAAGGCTTTGGCCTTAAGTCTCTCGGCCAGGGTTTTCTGTTCAAGCTCTTTTCTCTTCTGTTCAGTAATATCACGCCAGACGACGCAGATGAAGGGTTTGCCGTTATAGGAAATGGGAGTCAGGCGAACATCTGCGTTCTGGACCCCGCCGTTTTTACACCGGTGCCTGGTTTCAAACTGGACGGATCGGCCAGCAGCCACTTCGTCAATGTTGCGCTGGATGATTTCCGGTGAATGCTCCAACTGGAAATCGCCGACAGTCATCGTGGAAAATTCTTCACGCGTGTAACCAAGTCCCTCGCACGCCTGGTCATTGAAGTCAACAAAATGACCGGTTTCAACATCAACCAAGGCGACCGCCTCCTGGGTCTGCTCAAACATCAGCTTGAAAAGTTCGTCCTTTTCCCGGGCAAAATCGGCTTTCCGGCGGTGATTGACGACTTCGACCAGGCGATTGACGATCGTCTCGGCCAGATCCAGCTCTTCTGCGAGAAATGGGCCATGGTCACGGATCTGCTTCTCCTCGGTATAAGCGACAGCAAGGCGGATCACATTATCATTTTCACACGGCTTTTCGATGACGAGCATCCAGGGCGTTTCCTGAAACCCGTTGCTCTGGTAGGTCTGATCGCCGAACTGGATTTGTACCTGCGTGATCTCTGGATATTGCCAGCCAAGTCCGATCACTGGAATCAGGGATGAAAACATCTGGTCCAAAGTATGATTCTCATCCGATGAGAGGGCAGTGATCGTTTCCCTGCAGGCTCGTTCTTTCAATCGTTCGGCCAGCAGCCAATGTTCATGCTGCAGGTCGATCTCGGCCTGCTTGCGGAGCGTGATGTCATTGATTGACACCATGATGGATGGTTCACCTTCAAAATCGACCAGTGAAGCTGACATCAAGGCCCAATAGGGCTTTCGCTCCCAGTTGAGCAGCTGCAATTCATAGTCATAAATGTGCCCCTGACGGTTGAACAAATCCAGGAAGACGGCCCGGTCTGCAGGGTTTTTATAAAACTCGCTGGAATGCAATCCGATGCCTTGGCCATGTGTAAAACCCAGCTGACGTTGGGCCCGCAAATTGCCATACCGCATCGACCCATCTTTGATCCTGACGATGATGATCGGGAAAGGGGCATGTTCAATCAAGCTGCGCAAGCGAGCTTCACTCATGGCCAGCGCTTGGGTGGCCTTGTACTGCTCGGTTATGTCACGCACGACCGCGATGCATTGCCTGCTCTCAGCCATGCCGATGACGCGGCATTCATAATGCAAAATCCCCCCTGGCATGTCGAGATTGTACTCAAACTGAGTGGTTTCCCCGGTAGAGAAAGCGGTTTCAATCGCTTGCTGGAAGCCCTCTGCGACATCTGGTGGTAAGATCTCTGATACGAGTTTATCGATGAACTGCTCCGGCTTGATATAGAGCTTTTCCGTATCCCGGCTGCGGAAATCCCGAATGCGGCCTGATTCGTCCAATACGAAAAACAGATCTGGCGTCACTTCGAAAAACGCCATGAAAATCTGGCTGGCCTTGCGTGAAGCTTCTTCAGCCAGGTGCTGATCCGTTATATCCTGGACGGCCCCATCCACCCGGATGACACGCCCATTTTCCTGCACAGGGCTGCCGATACTCCGGATTCTCTTCCTGGTTCCATCCGGGGTTTCGATTTCCAGCTGCAGAGAATAGGGCTCCCCTTTTTCCATGGCCAGGCGGGTTGCCAGGGTCATTCGGGTGAAGTCTTCGGTTTCCAGATACAAAGCCATGTCTTCCAGGCTGGGAACCGGTCCGACTTCAAGTCCGTGGATCTTGAACATCTCCCTGCTCCAAACGGTCTGTCCGGAGAGGGTGTCAATTGAGAAACTGCCGACCTGAGCCAATTCACAGGCCAGATCCATCATCAGGTTTTCTTGTATCAACCTGGCAGATTTTTCCCGGCACTCCTGGCTTAAGTCCGTGTGTTCAATCATGTAGCTACCTCAAAATCAATTCCGTCGATTCAAGACCATCGAGTGTCAAGGGTCAGACAACTGCTGCAACGTGTTGGCAAAAGCCTCGCGCTCCTCTTCAAAAGCGGCCACGATATCCGGATCGAAATGGAGTCCCTTTTGCCTGCGGATATGGTCGGCAGCATCGTCAAAGCTCCAGGCCTGCTTGTAAGGCCGGGGGGTGGTCAGGGCATCGAAAACATCCGCCAGAGCCATCAATCGGGCTGGCAGAGGAATGGCCCGTCCGCTGACGCCAGTGGGATAACCGCTGCCATCCCATTTTTCGTGGTGGAATTTGGCGATGATCTCTGCTTGCTCGACGAATTCAAGCGAATTCAACTTTGCATCTTTACTCAGGCTGGGATTGAGTGAAAAAGACTGGTTAATCGCACCACGCAAGGTCCTGGCGCCGATCTGGCAATGCGTTTTGATGATTTCAAACTCTTCCGGGGTCAGTTTTCCAGGTTTGAGCAAGATTGCGTCGGGAATGCCTATTTTTCCAATGTCGTGCAGGGGGGCCGCCTTGACGATGGTCCGGATGGTCCGCTCTGTCAGCTCTGCGGCATAGCGCGGCTGGCGCATCAGGTTTCTGGCCAAAATGTCCACATACGTGCACGTACGCAAAATATGATTGCCGGTGTTATCGTCGCGCGCTTCAGCCAGCTGGGTCAATGACAGTAAAGCGACGTCCTGGATCAGCTGGTTTTCCTGCACTCGGCGACTGACCTCTGCCTCCAGCCATTGGTTTTGGTCATGCAGGCGATCCCGGGCTTTTTTCAGTTCCAGCTGGGTCTTGATCCTGGCCAGGACAATGCTGGGCTTGAAAGGCTTGGCGATATAATCGACAGCGCCCAGACGCAGGCCCTTGCCCTCATCATCATCACTATCCAGTGAAGTAATGAAAATGACCGGTATGTCTTGCGTTGCAGGATGGTCACGTAATTTTTTCAAGGTCGTGAATCCATCGATCCCGGGCATCATGATATCGAGCAGGATCAGGTCGGGCCGGGGAGCGATGTGAACAGCCTGCAGGACAGCTTCGCCCGACTTGCAGGCCCGCACTTTGTAGTGATCCTTCAGCACCCGCGTAAGAGCGGTCAGATTGATTGGTTCATCATCAGCAATCAAGATCTCAGCTTTGTCCATGGGCAATCCTCTGGTGATAAAATACATGCTGAGTAGATATTGATAGTGTAGCAGATTTTCCCGGTGAACAGACAACATTCGATTGGCCTTCTTAATTTTACGCTATACTATAATGACAATCTATTGATGTGTGCCAGGGAAGATCGCATCCATGAAAAAATCTTATGGTCTGATCTATGTCGTTATCGGAGCCGCCTTGTGGGGGACATTGCCAGTTTTCAGCCGTCTGGCTTATGCTGCCGGCAGCACAGCCGTTACAGCTGCTGCCATGCGAGCTTATCTGGCGGCGAGTCTGAGTCTTGCCTGGCTTTGGGCCAACCAAGCACAATTTCGACTTGCCTTGCGCGATATTCCGTTCTACCTGCTTTATGGTGCAACAGGTATCGGCGGCACTTTTCTCTTTTACATGATGGCAATCGAGCGGATCTCGACGACAATGGCGGTTATTCTGCTCTACACCGGGCCGGCCTTTGTCATCCTGATCTCACGCCTGGCCTATGGTGAGCCAATCACGCGGGCAAAAGCCTTGGCTCTCACGTGCACGTTTGCCGGCAGCGTCCTGGTTGTCCGAGGCTACAATCCGGCCTCTCTGGGCGCGGACTGGTCCGGTATCCTGATCGGACTGGCTTCCGGTCTCTGCTACTCCATGACAACGGTGCTTGGCCGCATCGCCCGGCAAAAAAATCCCCCCATCATCAATGCCAGCCTGATGCTGGTATTTGGCGCCCTGGTATTCCTGCCAATCAAACCGCCCTGGCAAATCCCCCTGCCCACGCCAACTTTATGGCTCAATTATCTGGCCCTGGCCATAGTGGGCAGTGTGCTCGCATACGCCTTGTATCTCACAGGACTGTCAAAGGGGCTGGATGGCGGCATCGCCAGCCTGGCGGCCACCATCGAGCCAGTTCTGGCCACCCTTTTCGGCGCCCTGTTTTTCAATGACCGCCTCGAGTCGCTGCAACTGCTGGGTATGGCGGTGGTCCTTATGGGCATCATGCTGCCGATCCTCTGGCCGCCAGGAAAGCAGTCTGTTGCCCTGGGTCGAACCGGCGACGCCTGCAGCTCCGGTGATACCCTTCTTGAATAAAATTTTCAGTATTTTTCAGTTCTGTCTCGCCACCCCATTTTACGAAAAGAACCCCGATTGTTAATGTGTTAACACATTTAAACTTTTTTCATTCGGTTCCAGGGTTCCTAGTCCCAGCCGGAAATAATCTTTTCTTACGCAGATTGCTGTTTGTTGGTCTAATAGATGATAAATCACCATTCAAACCAAGTATTGGAGCGCTCGTTGCTGAGAAAGACATTATGGTATGGGTTGGGTTGGATTTTCCTGGTATTGACTGTACCTCTGCTCTGGCTGGCTGAGTTTTATGAGCGACAGGGGCGGTTGAACCAGCGGGATCGTCTGGCAGAGCGCATGACCGTCAAGATCTGCCGGGTGCTCATTAGCCTGACCGGATCGACTGTCCAGATCGAAGGTCTGGAAAATGTGCCGACACAGGGCGCAGTCCTGTTTGTCAGCAATCACCAGGGGCATTTGGACAGCCTGGTCATCCATGGCTACATCAATAAGCCCAAAGGTTTTGTTTCAATCGTCGAGATTCTGAAAATCCCGTTTATCAGCCATTGGATGAAATGTATCCAGAGCGCCTTTATCGACCGCAACGACCCCCGTCAGGCGACAGTTGCCGTCTCTCAGGCGGTCGAAACGCTGAAGTCCGGCCATTCGATGGTGGTGTTCCCCGAAGGTAAATTGAGCGATGGGAGTCAGGTCGGAGATTTCAACAAGGGCTGGCTACGTTTGGCAACCAAAAGTGGGGTGCCGATCGTCCCCATCAGCATCGACGGCACCTATAAGGCCTTTGCCAAAGACGGCAAGACAATCAGGCCAGCCGACATCCGATGTGTCGTTGCACCACCAGTTTCCACTGCCAATTTGAGCAAAGCCGATGAGATGGATTTTGTCGATAATTTGAAGCAGATTATTGTGCGCAATATCCGTGCGACAGAGGATCGACTTTAGAATTCAAGACCAGCAATGGCTGTCTAATCCAACAAGCCGGTCAGCCTTCTTGAATATGGGTCAAGCCGCTGCCAATCGCGATCGAAGGAACGCAAAAACACCGCAACACCCTCATCTTGCAGAGTGGGATACTACGGTGTTTTCACTTGCACAACCTACAAATCGTGCTGTTGCTGGCGGAGAGAGACTACCGTCGCCTAGCAGCACAGCGAAACAACTGTTAAACCTAGCAAGTTCAATTGTCTCGCGCAACGAATTGACTCAATACAATTATCAAAATTTGGATCTTGTTAAAACTATCATTCCAACACTTAAGGATTATCTGCATTAATCATCATAAGCAATAACCCAAGCGGGAGGAAGTCTGGAAAATCAATATATAAGCATAAAATTAACTAAATTGATTTCACAATTTCAACAGCTCTATTAAAAACCTCGATATTTCCATAAAATACCAAACACAATTGTTTTTTTGCTCGAGTAATTATTTGATATAACATTTTGTCAGGTTGATAATAATGGTTTCCTGAAGTCAAATCTCCATCTTCATAATATATTTCCCGGGTGATAACCGCTATCACATTGTCGAAATCCTGACCGATTACTTTATGCGCATTTAACAATCGAATATCAATGAATTCATCATAGGATTTTCGGTCATATCTAGATGGGGTATAAGTTATATAAGTCCAACCATTCTCAACTTTATTATTAATCAGCTCTTTTACAGCATTTTTGTTTGAGTAAAAATACAGACTAACGTTTTCAAAATTCCAATCTTTATAACTTTGTCGAGCTTTATTAAAAAAGAGAGCATTAACAAAGCCAAATATTTCTCTGTTCGATCGAATATTCCCTGTTAACTCAAATATATTGCCTGATGATTCAGAAATTATTTTCTCATAATTTCGAAATTTCTCTTCAGTTCTCGAAAGGTATTGTTGCGGATCAATTGTGAAAATTACATTCACACCTCGATTTTTTACTTCTTCAATTATTGAATTGTATTGAGCTGGATAGATTCTCTGGCTTTCATCAACAATTACGATATCCATATTATTGAAATTTTGATTTCTTATTGAAATTTCTTTAATTGATAAGATATCCCAATTGTACTTTCGTTTAAGTTTTTCATGCCCAGAGTTTAAAATACCACAATGTACTATTTTAACGTTTTTATTTTGATTCATATATCTCTTAGCAAAATCATATATAAGTAAGGATTTCCCTGTACCTGCAGCGCCTTGAATGGTGATGCAATGTTGCTCCACTTCATTACTAATAATCTCTGCTATTTTATTTTCAATTTCAATTTGCTGACTAGTTAAAAAATAATGGTTATTTAGAAACTGTTCTGGTTGATTAAATGGGGATATTAAATAGTTTTCAGGTATAAATAATTTTTCACAAGCTATATTTTGATCAACAATTTGTTCACTCATACAACGATGAAGCTCTTCTATCGAACTTTCAACAAGTTGATTGTCACTCAAAATGTATAGTGAATTGCTATCAAAAATATACGAGAAACATTTTACTTCAGTTTCAGTAATATTGAGATAATAGAAATTCTTTCTAAGTTGCAATTCTGCCTTCTCATTTGTAGCAGAATGTTTGATTTCAATATTAACGTGATAATTTGTGCCTAATCTAATTAAATCAAATTCTTTTCCAATTTGTGGGATTTCATAACCATACTGGAAACAGTCATATACGTTTAGCCCAGTATCATTAGTAATCAATGACTGTAAAAATGCAACGAGATCTTTCTTTTCTAATGGTTTCAACTTAAAACCCAAATAATTTGTCCAAGCAGAAAACTCTTCATCGTTTAGTCGATTTGACAAATGCAAGAATGATCTTAGATCAAATTTTTTTTGCATAATACTCTCCCGAATACTTGTCCAATTAAGCCGTCATTTTTGATCTATTCGCTGATATTACGACTGATTTGAATATCTCCATTTTCTAGCTAAATATTTCGCTGTGTTTTCAATAAAAGGAAATATTGTCTTTTCATTTATATTCAGCTTATCCAATTCGTTCAGAATACTTTTCTTGTTTTGCACTGTAATCCTTATGATATTAATATCATCACTACCGTCTTCACTAAGAACGGAATCCAGTCCAAACAACAAAAACGCCCCAGATTGTGACACGATTCGTTCATTACTTTCTTTACACTTCACGCATACTATTTTACTTAAATCCATTTCAGTAATGGGGCCATCAAAATATGGCTTTTCTTGTTGAATAAACTGCATTAATTTTTTTGCTGCATAATTCTTATTCAAATCGTCTTGGTTTTTCATAGATAGTGATAAGTCTTCCTTTTCATCAAACGATAAAAGTGCGATATTAGCCTTTATACTAACTGAAAGTTGATCATAATACTCGATTGAGGTATTTTTAATTGAAAAGCATATTACCTCTCCATCGTTTTCAATATTTTTCTCTGATATACAAGCAAAATAGAGAGCAATTAATGGATTTGAAGTAATATCAAGCAACCTTGTTGGCAAAGAGTAATGTTGCATTCTAACCAGCTTTTCGATAGTACTGCCATCTTTTTCAAAACTTGAAGGGTTTTGGATAAGAAATTCTCTGAACATATTATGTTCATTTTCACGATAGAGATAATTCCCTTCTTTATCTTTTCTTGATATTGAAGGTTCGAGTCTGTATTTCTGCTTGTCAGAATGACCTCGAAAGAACCAAATAATATCACTATCATCATTGATAATATCGAAAACTTTACCTACATAACCCTTAACTGTCTTCATTGTAGGTTCATAATTTTTTGATTTGGTAACTACTGAGCCAATAATCCGTCGATTTCTTACAATATCAATCTCATTTTTTGAAATCGACCCAAGTCGCTGAAAAATTTCAATAAGATCTTCATCCTTAATTGCCCAATGTGTGCGATTTGCTTCCCATTTTCTAATATCTAATAACATTGTATTTTCCAAAATCAATTCCGGTGAAATTGGGTCGCCTATGAGATCAAAATCAATGAATATTTTTTTATCTCGCTTTTTAACAGTTTTAATAAAGCCTACAAAAGCATCTTTATTCAAAGAGCTTTCATACATAAACAGGCATGGCATATCTAATAGAGTATTTACATTTTCCTCAATTGAACCTTTATATTTGCTCACAATCTCACTATTTGTATATTCAAGAAATCGGCTCATATCAATTTCATATTGCCCTTTTTCCCAAGCTTCAGGGTCTCCAGATATTAGCAAATTATACATAAGCAATCTCCATATTATTTTTCAATCGATAGCGAGTTCACAGAACATGTTTTCAATAGTCTTACCGCAATTATACCCTATCATTAAAACTATTTATTAATCGAGGTGATTTATGGCATTCTGCATTTCAATCTCCAATCAAAAAGGTGGTGTCGGTAAAACGACCACATCCGCCGCTCTATCTGCAGCAATCGCAAACCAGAAAAAACACGTCCTTCTGGTAGATCTTGATCCTCAAGCTAATCTGACCATGATGCTAGCCAACCACAGTCCAGACACCATTCCAATAACAGTTGCCGACGTTCTAGCCAAGGTCATCGATGATCGGCCAATATCACCTGGTGTAGGAACAATCAAAATTGATGATCACATCGACCTTCTACCAGCTAATATTCAACTATCCGGACTTGAGACATCATTAGTCAATGCGATGAGCAGAGAAAATATTCTCAAAACCTACCTTAAAGAGATTGAACACAAATATGACTATGTCATCATCGACTGCATGCCCTCGCTTGGGATGCTGACAATCAATGCCCTGGCTGCATCGGATAGTGTAATCATTCCGGTGCAGCCACATTTTTTATCAGCCAAAGGTCTTGAGTTACTTCTAAGAACCATCGGAAAGGTCAGAAGGCAGATCAATCCCAGCCTCAAGGTTGATGGCATCCTGATGACCATGGTCGATAAGCGAACCAATTTCACTCGAGAGATCATGAACCTACTGCAGGAGACATATGGCGATCAAATTCGAATTTTTAAAAGCGAAATCCCAATTTCAATCAGAGCGGTCGAAGCTAGTGCTGATGGCAAGAGCATATTTGAGTACGATCCCAAAGGTAAGGTTGCGATCGCTTATGATGCCTTTGCGAAGGAGGTGATGGATCATGAAGGACCTAAACAAAAAAATCGCCTTGACCCGGTACGATGATTTATTCGTCAGTTCAGATCAGCCCAATGCAGCACCAGCAGAAATGATCTCTTCTTTGCCAATTGACCAACTGCATCCCTTTGCCAATCATCCGTTTAAACTGTATTCCGAAGAAAAGATGCAGGAAATGGTCGATAGCATCGCCAAATACGGTGTTCTGACCCCCATTCTGGTCAGGCCTCAGGTTAGCGGTGAAGGATACGAAGTCGTTTCTGGTCATAACCGAGTGGAAGCGGCTAAGCTGGCAGGAATTAGTGAAATACCAGCAACTATTCGCAAGATGGACGATGAGACCGCCATCATCGCAATGATTGATAGCAACCTCAGACAGCGCGAGAAATTACTCCCGAGCGAGAAAGCATTCGCTTACAAAATGAAGTTGGATGCCATTCGGAGACGCGCTGGCAGACCGAGCATAGAAAATTCAGGTCAAGTTGACCTGAATTCTTCGAGAAGACAATCACGTGATATTGTAGCTGAAGATGCAGGTGAATCCAGCAAGCAAATACAACGTTTTATCCGCCTGACTGAGCTCATCCCCCCGCTCCTCAATCTGGTTGATGAAAACAAGCTGGCCTTCAATCCAGCGGTTGCTATTTCCTATCTCAACCCGGAACAACAAACCTGGCTGGAAGAAATCATGACTGGAAATGAATGCAGCCCATCGCTGTCTCAAGCCGAACGACTCAAGCAGCTATCCCAGGAAGGTAAACTGGATCGATCGGCGATAGATGTTGTCATGATGGAGCCCAAAGTCCAGCAACCGCAGATTGTCATCAACCAGGGCCGAATCTCCAAATATTTCCCCCGAGATGTCACGCCGCAGCAAATGGAAGAAACCATCATCAAGTTGCTTGAAACCTGGTATCGCAAGCGTAATCAGGAAGTCACCGGGCGCTAGCATCCATTCGAATATTCCCATTCTGTCGTACACGCCGAGTGCGTGTTTTTTTATGCCCAATTAACGAATCGGAGGAAACCATGAGAGTCATCTGCTTTGAAGCCCATCATTTCACCTATCTGTATCAATCACTTCGCAAATTTCTTGATATGGATCCATTTGAAGCGAAGAAGATTTGCTACGCCCTATTTGTCGGCAACCAGGATACCTACTATGCCATAAGAGGACATCGTCGTAATCAGGCAATCTATTTCGGCGAATTTCTTAACATCTTGGACCATGCACCCTGCTTTCCCTATAAAACGATAGTTCAGCTCTACCGCTCATTGGAGACAGTGATTGATTCCATTCGCTGCTGCTATTTGATCGAGCAGGACCGAACTGCATTGCGTCGCCTGGACGAGATCATGGCAACCATCGAAGTCCAGTTTTTAAGTGATTATGGTATTGAAATCACTAGCCCAGAGACAACCTATTCTATCTGTATTCCGCATTTATTAGCCAGGATGAATGATCCAGATAGTTGTCTCATGCCAGATCCTGATGAAACAAACAATGAGATCGATACCTCAGTCAGCTTCGTTCGAAATCGGACATGTCGCTGTCGTCGAAAGGCTATTGAACCATTGAAGTTATCAGAAGTCCCTTCAGATTCAGAGGAAAAACCAAATTATTCCGAAGCAGAATGAATATCTGATCAACAAAAATATTGGTTTGGATCCTGTTCCCAAAAAAACAGATGAGCTGTGTGCGCAGCAGCTTGTCTGATATATGGAACAGATCATGTCTTCTGCCCTCATTTCAATATCCTAACGTTCAGGGGGTAGTCTGTCCTTTTATCAGAAGGAATCCAGGAAATCATCATTTCCCCTTCCCCACACCCCAACCCTTTCAGCCAGCTGGAAGACAAATGCTGGCTGGAAAGAAGTTATTTAAGTTCTCTCTATCTCTCTTGAAAAGTAAAACTAACTGTTCTTCTCAGCAAAGCATTTTTGGAGGTATTCATGAATCTATTTCGCAACAAGATCCTGATCGGTCTGATCTGCATTGTCCTGGGACTGGCAATCGGATTTATTGCCATTCCCAAACTGAAAGGCAAGGACAGCCTTAATCAAGTTCAGGCTATTCGCATAAAGCAGACTGTACCTGAAGGCGCCTTGATTACAGACGAAATGGTCGAATCGATCAAGGTCAATCCAATTTTTATTCCAGCCGATGCCATTACAGACCTGGCGCAAGTGACCAATCACTTCTCGAAAGTGCCAATATTTTCTGGTGACTACCTGACCACGGATAAATTGGCAGTTGAATTGGCTGCATTGGATCCGATGGCGGTTGCCACATCCAAAGGGCTGAAGGTCGTTTCGATCACTTTGCCGTCATTAGCTGCAGGTGTATCTGGCCAGCTGAAACCTGGTGATATCGTGACGATCATGGCCAGTGAAAAACAGGCACTCGTTGACCAGACCCAAACACTCAACCCCAAGGAACAGAATCAATCAATGTTCAGCTCCACCGAAACCAATCTCGATCCTGCAACGAATAAAACCCAAGTTTTTCCTGATCTTCAATATGTCGAAGTATGCTCATTGACCGCAACTGATGGTCGCGAGGCTCGTGTCAGCAAAACCCTCACCGACGATGAAAAGAACCAGCTGCCTGTCACAATCTCCCTTTTCGTCACTGAAACCCAGGCAATTCGCCTGGCCGTCCTTGAGCAATGCGGCGAGATCCATCTCAGCTTTGTGGCCCGTGGCAAAGACGCCGCTCAGTTCATACCTGATAACCAGCGGGTAATGAACTCCGAGGAGGGCTGAAAATGCTGATTACGATTTGGGGCCGCGATGGCAGCGGTAAAAGCACACTTACCGATCATCTGGGCAACTTACTGTCGCGAGATTCACTGGCTGCAGTCATCGATTCCGATCTGACCCAGCCAACTTTGCCAATCCGCTTGTCTGGTAAGAACTTTCGCCGGGAAAAATCTCTCGGCCGAGCAATTGCAGGGACGGGAACCAGCGAAGCAAAGACTTATTTGCACCAGCATCCCGATTGCCAGGGATTATTTTTCGCTGGACTGTTGACCGACGATGATTACCTTTCCTACGAAATCGGCCTAGAGGCTGAACAGGCGGCTGCCCAATTCATTCGGAACTGCCAGGATACCGTCGATCATGTGATTCTGGATTGTTCTGGTCAACGGACCGATCCATTTGCGCCAATTGGACTTCAATTGGCCGATCAGATCCTGATTCTCCTGACACCGGATCTGCAGGGCATCTGCTGGTGGAAATCAGTCGAACCACTCCTGAAACAATTGAATGTCATCAACAAGGTTAAGCTGATTCTTTCGCCTGTTCAGAAACATCATAAAGTCGACTGGATTGAATCAGGTATCGGCTGCTCAATCCACTATGTACTGCCATATTCACCTGAGCTCAATCAACTTCGCTGCAGTGCTTCACCTTCAACTCTTCTCAATTCATTCGGGGGCAGGAAGTGGTTGAAAGCAGCTGAGCAGATCTTCCAGAAACTCAATGAACCGAGGAGTGATGTATCGTGAGCAAGACCTTCCGCTCGATCGCTTACAATATCCGGTCGGATGAGCAACCTGCGGATAACAACTATGAGGCGATCCTGGAACAAACCCGAACGTTCATCAGTCGTGAACATGCCGACAATCTGGCTGCAGCCATTGCCGATGAAACAGCTGCTGGAACTGTCCGGCGACTGATTTCCGTCTTTGTCGATGAACAACACTTGCATATTCCTGGGCTGGAAATGAGCCAGCTCGTGGACCGGCTCTATGGCGATATGGCGGGATTTGGCTTTCTCGATAAATACATCTACAACCCGAACATCGAAGAGATCAATGGCAACAGTTGGAATGATATTGAATTGATCACAGCCGACGGTGTCTTCAAGATCGATGAGCACTTTTCTTCCCCACAGCGGGCTGTCGATATGATTCGCAAAATGGCCCGGCTCGGCGGCTTGATCCTCGACCACACAAGTCCGGCGGTCGACAGCTACTTGACCCGCGGCATCCGAATATCAGCCCTGATTCCTCCTTTGGTCGATATGGATATCGGGGCAGTCTTTTCACTCAGACGACAGCGCATGGCACGAGTTACTAAGCAGCAACTGGTTTCCTGGGGCACTGCGACCGATGAAATGCTGGAATTCCTTGCCAACTGCGCCAATTACGGGGTTTCGATTGGCGTCGCTGGGAAAACTGGCAGCGGCAAGACAACTGATATCTCATACTTGCTCGGTTCCCTGCATCATGGCAAACGAATCTTCACCATTGAGGAAACTCGCGAGCTGGACCTGGTCCAAACGGATCACGATGGCAAAGTGCTGAATCGAGTGATTCACACCTGCACACGACCGAGCGGGCAAGCCGGACTTGATGTCGATGCCAGCACCCTGCTGCGCAAAGCTTTGCGGTTTCATCCGGACATCATCGTCCCGGCTGAAATGCGTGGCGCCGAAGCGATGATCGCCCAGGAGGCAGCTCGCACCGGCCATACAGTCATCACATCCCTGCATGCCAATTCCGCTCGGATGGCTTACAAACGCATCCTGTCCATGTGCCAGATGTCAGACACCAAGATCCTGACCCACGTCCTGATGGGCATGATTGTAGAAGGCTTTCCGATCATGGTCTTCAAAAAGCAACTCCCGGATGGCAAACGGCGCATCATGGAAATCGTTGAAGCAACCGGAACCTGGGATGGTGACGTTCAGGCAACAACACTTTTTCGGTTCGCGGTTCAGCCGGATGGAAACGGCCAATTCGTTCGGGTCCACGGGATTTCGGAAAATCTGGCTGACACCTTGCTGGAAAATGGTGCAGACCCCAAATGGGTGGAGCAAAGCCGTTACAACCCATCTGAAAACACATCAATCGCTCGGCGAAAGGAGGCACAACGATGACCATAAATACTTGGATCAGTACAGCACTATTCATAGCTGGCCTGTTTCTGATTTTTAGAATTAGTCTATTTGATTTAATCGGGATCTTGTTCCAGCCACTATACAAAAGACTCGATCGTCGGGCCAAAATCCGAGCCATTACTGGCAAGAAACCTAACCTGATTCAGCAACAACTTCACGACAGTCGGCAAATGCTCGCTGCAGCCGGCATGGGGGAGCAGCTCAAGACCTATCGCTGGTTGTCATTCATTTTGGCAAGCCTGGGTTTTGCGTTTGGCTACCTGATCGACAACCTTCTGGCAGCAGTTGTCCTAGCGATTGGCTTGGCTATTGCGCCACAGGCGATTATCCAGATCCGAACCGGTGAGTACCTGCGAGGGCTGCAGGAAAAGCTCGAAATTGGTATGGGAATCATCACCAACTCGTATCTTCAAACTGGGGACCTGGTTGGAACCGTTCAGGAGTCGCATCACTTACTGCCAGCGCCATTGGATGGCGTTTTCAAAAGCTTTCTAGTCGAAACCCAATTCATCGATGCTAATCTGGTCCGGGCACTTGAGCAGATGCGCAGCAAGATTGATCACTACTATTGGCAGGAATGGTGCAGCGTACTCATTCAGTGCCAACATGATCGTCAGCTCCGATTTGCTCTGCCGGGAATCGTCGATCGGCTCAGTGAAACCAGGCGAATTCAGCTGGAAATTGATACAACGATTCGCAAGCATTTCGGAGATTACATCGTCACCGTCATGATCGTTTTGGGCAGCATACCGTTGATGGGGCTGATGATGCCGGAATGGTATGAAACCCTGATGGAAACGCTGGCTGGGAAAATCACGCTCGCAGTTGTTTTGGCTGCAATATTGGCCACCGCCATCTGGGTTGCAAGAATCAACCGGCCGATGGACCTGGAAAAAGGTGGTGATTTGGGATGATTTTCTGGATTGGAATTGCGCTTACGATCCTCTTAGTCGCTGTCGGATTCTATCTGCTTGCAAGCAAAGTACTAAGTTTGCCCTCGGGGCGAACACGCGAAGCCATTCGTTCATTGCCTGGAAGAATCGGGTTTGCCAATCAGGCTTCAGAAGCACTGATTCGGCCGATCGCAAAAATCATCAGCAGAGTTCTGCCGATCAGTGAGTATCGGACCAGGCAACTACAAAGCGATTTGGATCGATTGGGCAAATCGGACACACCGCAGGATTATCTGGCGCAGGCCCTGGCCAAAGCCTTTCTTATTGCTTTGTTCGGTGTTGTGTTCATTCCACTTGGTCTGCCCTGGTTGGCAATGCTGACCGCAGTGGCTGGTATCCTGGCTTATTTTCGCTCGACGCAAGAACTGCGGGAAAAGGTCGGGAAAATCAATCGCGCCATCGCCATGGAATTGCCGCGACTGGTCGAAAGCCTCAACTTCATTCTGCAGGACAGTCGCGACCTGATCGCTTTTTTCGAAAAGTACCGTAAAGTATCTGGACCGACACTCGGGCGAGAACTCGATAAATTGATCCTGGCCATGAAAATTGGCAACCACGAAATTGCCTTGCGCGAGTTTGATGCCAGGCTTGGAATTTCCCATGTATCGGCATTGGTTTCCATTCTCTGCGGAGTCTATCAAGGTATCGATCAGCGAACCAGCCTGATGATCCTTGAGCAGGATATCCGAACATTCCAACGCGAGCAAATCCGTCGCGACATGGAAAAGCGTCCTGGCCGTATCAAAGTCGCTTCATTCATCCTGACTGTCCTGATGATCCTGATGTTCATGGTCCCGATCGTTTTGATGATCATCAAAAACCTGCAGTCAGTCGGATTCTAAACACCTAGCTCAAGTCTTTTTCAAGTTGAATCATCCGCCTTCCGGGGGCGGATTTTTCTTAGAGCCCCAAAATCAAATTTACTGAAATTCAAAGGAGAAACTCAACCTATGATGAAAGCAAAATCGATCCTCAACCGTTTCCTGAAAAACCAGTCTGGTGAAGGCTTCCTGGATGTCGCCATGAAGATCTTGATCGTCGTGGTTATCGGCGCTGCCATTCTGGCAATCATGAACACCGCCATGCCCAACCTCTTCCAGGGTCTCATCGACAAGATCTCGACCGAACTCACCGGCATCAACATCGTCGCCTGATTCTGAGAAGCTAAAAGACCGCGTCTCTGTTACAGGGGCCTCTGCTTGCCGGAAGCAGAGGCCCTTATTTTTCAATGAAATCGCAAATTATCACGATATAGTTGCACTATGCTTAATTATCTCCACCTAATTCGTTCACCAGATATCCCTTCATCATTTGAACTGTTTTTATACTAACACCAAAAGTTTTTGCCTGTTCCGATTGACTCATTTCGATCATTTCAGGATTTTCTGAAATCCTGACTATCATTCCCATGATGGTACGAAATATTCCGTTTTGAAGCAGATTGGTAAACTTGACTGAATACCCAGAATCGGAATGAATGATGCACAATTCCTCCGTATTAAGTCTGCTTATCGCTTTTGTAACCCAGGTTTGAGATCTTCCGATTCTTTCTCCCAGTTCTTTTTGCGACAATCGTGAGATTCCATCTGGATCTGCCGTCTGAACAATTGCATCCACCAACTCTTGATGCAATTTAATGCTATCGACTATCATAGAGCCCATTATTCCCCCTCCTATGTATATGAATGTACTCAAATCACGTATCATATACGGAATTCAATATCATCTCTTGCGCCATTTCGCACCTCTACCAGTACCTACCGGTTCGATCAGACCCTCGGATTTCATTTCAGCTAAGGCTTTCTCGATCGTGATTTTGGCAATATCTGGGCATTTTTCCATAATATCCGATTTCGAGAATTGTCCGATCTGCTCTTCGACGATTTTTCGAACTCGTTCTTGTTTTGTCATTCTGGTCAGTTGAACGATATCAAGCCTCTGGTCCAATTCACGATAGGCCGCCAGAACAACTCCCAGCATGTAACGGATAAACGGCCAAAACTCATTCTGGTTTTCCAGCCAGTTCTGAGAACAAATCTGTAAGCTGTCGTAATAGTCATCTTTCGTTTTTTCGATAAGCTGTTCGATACTGATATATTTTCCGACATTGAAGTCAGCCTGATATAAAAGCATGAGTGTCAGCAATCGGCTCATGCGGCCATTTCCATCATTGAATGGATGAATACATAAAAAATCCAAAATAAACAATGGGATCAGAACCAATCGATCCGTTTGATTCTTGGCTATTTCTTCTGAAAACGTCTGACAGAGTGCCTGCATCGCTTCTGGTGTTTCAAATGCAGATAAAGGTTTGAATCGAATAAATCGCTGCCCTGATTCGTCTATTTCTTCAATAATGTTGTCGGCATTCTTGAACCGGCCACCAAAGCTTGAGCTCGAAAACCGATAGAGATCACGATGCAATTGAAGAATTATATTGGCTGATAGCGGTATGAAATCATGGCTATCATGAATTGTTTCAAGAACAGAACGATAGCCAGATATTTCCTCTTCATCCCGATTTCTTGGCGATACACTGTGTTGAGCTAGTTCCATCAAGCGTTTTTCAGAGGTACGAATGCCTTCGATTCTATTGGACGCCCCAATACTCTGAATCTTTGCCACTTGAACAAGTGCGTCCAGCATTTCAGGTTGTTGGCGCTGATATAGGTCTTGTTTGCCCCTGTACTCATGAATTTGGGTCAAATATCTGACGATATCAGCTGGTATAGGCATCTGCTCAAGATAAGAATAGTCAAATGTCCTCATAGCGCCTCTCTAAACTACATATTCATCGCTTTATTTACATATATCTTATGTCAATTTATGTAGTTATGCAATTCTGTATGGTGTTTTATATCCGTTTTCAGCAGGCAATTCGGTGACCAGGTCTTTTTGCTCGATAATTCTTAAAAATTCTCAAATAAACTTCAACCATCGCAAATTTTGCGACAGTTGATATTCCAAGCACCTTCTCAAATACGTTCATTGCAACGAATTGTTCATATCAAGGAGGTTCCACAACCATGCCAAAGCTTATCCATTTCTCACGCGATCAGTCTGGCGAGGGCTATGTAGATCTGGCCATTGTCGTTCTAGTCATCTTTGTACTCATGGCGATGCTGCTGTCAGTGTATCCGATCTTCACTGTACAGCAGTCGCTAAACAACACGGTCCGGCAAATAGCTCGAACGGCAGAGATCACGGGCAATGCAGGAACTGAGATCGATACCTTGCTGGAAACAATTCCTAGTATCAAACCAGATTCTTTGACCTGGAGTACAACCTGGAAAGATCCTGGTGCCAAGACGATCCAGTTGAAAACCCCATTTACAGTCACGGCAATGAAGCTTGTTCCACTTCAGATCATCGGTCCTCTATTCGGCGAGCCGCTGGTGATCAAAATTGAAGTCTATGCATCCGCTTCAGGCATTTCGGAGGTCTACTTCAAATGATAAGCAGACGTATTGGATTTCGAGGTCGTCGGGGCAATGCATCGTTATGGACCTTTTTCATTGCCGCCGTCTTGATCTCTTTCTCGGTCCTGGTCTATTCCGGAATGATTGTCCGAAGCAAGTATCTGCTGGCTACAACCGAAATTGAACGAGCAGCCAACATTGCCCTGGATGCCAGCCTCATCAACCCAATGGTCCGGGACATTCAACTGGCCGTCCCGCTCCCGGAAGTCGAAAGAAGTTTTGAAGCAAACCTGCGCGCTGCAGGTTTTTTCTTTTCTGGGGATCACTCATGGATCCGTTACAAAGATGATCGAATCATCTATTCGATTCACGACTGCACCTTAGGTCAGGATGGTGATCGATATGTGCTCTCGGGCACACTCCAGATCCCTATGACCTGGGGTCCATTGATTCCTATCAACCTGCCCATCAGTACGACTGTACAGATCTTATTTCTCGATTTCAGCTAAAAAGCTTTAAGCATTCGACAGACTTGAAGCACATTTTCGCACTTGATAGCGTGAAAGCATAAACACCAAGGAGGAGCATTATGAAAATACATCTGACCCAAAAAACCATTCTAATCACGAGTTTAGCAACATTGGCCATGGTTCTTATCATTATGATCTTTTTTGCACCAAAACTCTGGTCTAAAAGCACTCTGACAGATGAAACACTTGCCATTCCCAACCACGGCAGTGCTATAGTGACGATCGATGATTCGATTCAGCAAATCACCGGTCGCATTGCCGTCGATTCGTTTGGGCAGATCAGCATTCAAGATGATCAGACCGGTGAGGTCTATGATATTCTTGCATCGCAAATCATTGATCAGGATCAGTTGGTCACTTTCGCCACAACTGGTCCAGATGGCCAAGTGACCGAAGTGGTCGGAGAGATGGTTTCCCAGTCTGAAAATGGCACTTCGACCGTCCTAGATCCAACAACTGGGACCCAATATATCGTCGAAACCACTCTGTTGAAAAAGGTCAGTGTTGAAAAGACCATTTTAACCCAAGTACATACAGAAACCACGATAACGCCAACTACTGAAACACTGGCTCCAATGACCAACACAACTGAGGCAACTCTTAAACCGACCGAGTCTTCTTCTCCGAAAAAGACCACGCCAACCACTACTCAATCCACCACGCTGCCAACGACACAGACCACCACATCTGCACCGATTGTCGCCGACGATATCACCCATGAATCCTACACCGTTTCGACTGACCCCACTCTGGAAACAGCCTACATCGGGCCGATAGAAACCGCCGCCAGTGAACAGCCGGTCCCGGAAGCGACTCGAATGGATTCAAACTATATCCAGGACGTCTTGTCTGAGATCAACCGTATACGACAGATAGGCGGAACCGATCCACTGACTCTCGATTCAGCTACTTCAGATTACTCTCAAGCGGCTTGGGTCTATGCCGATGAATTGGCGCTGGGAATTGCCAACAACGCACCGAATTTTCCCCACATCTGGATTGTGTCTCAGGCAAGTAATGGAGCAGATGCTGTCCAGGATCTGATCGGACTATCATCGGTCATGCTCGATCCATCAGTTCATTCCATTGCCATGAGTGCCGCAAAGAACGAAGCGACCGGCAATATTTATCTAGTGGTCGCGTTTTAGGAATTGAATCGACATATTTATACTGTGATGCAGCGTTGGGCAACCAGCGCTGTTTCTTTTTCGGAGGAGACACATGAAGAGAATTCCATCAGGTCTGCTGAAAGCATGCTTGCTGCTGGCGATTTTGATCTCGCTATTTTTCAGCCTGTCAGCAAGTGTCTTTGCGGCAACCGGAACCATACGAACGGTGACTGGCAAGCCCAAGCGGTTTGCCTATACCGGTTCAACGACCCAAATCTATACCGGCGGATCGTATTTTCGCGATGCCGGGACCTACAGCAATTCAATGCTCCAAGCGGACGGCGTCCCCAATCCCAGCGGCACGATCGGCGCCAACATTCATTATGTCGACCGCAACAACAGTGGCGGACTCGACCTGAGTACCGACTCGATCGTCTACTGCCTGCAGTACCGCAAAGCATCGCCAGCAGGAACGATGTTCAGTACAGACACCTATAATTCAGCCAGTTATTCGAGTCAGGTCACAAAGGACTCTACCACCAACAACGGGCTGATCCTGATCCTGCAAAATGGCTATCCGGTTAAATCGGCCTCAGAAATGGGTCTGTCCGATAACGACGCAGCATATTATGCGACGGCCAGCGCGATTCGATTCTGGCTAGCCAAACGCGAGCGCGACCTCAACTTCTATCCTTGGCATTACAATTTCCTCGATCTCAGTCGCAAGGTTGGTACGATTGCTCCTGTCACTGGGCAGGAGTCCGTCTGGAACAAGGCGGTCCAATTGTATAACTATGCTGTCAGCAATACCGGCAGCCGATCGAGCTCGATCTCGGTCTCCGCAACCGGATCCGACACCTACCGCTACGATTATTTCATCTACCAATACAAAGTCAGTCTGAGCAATATGACAGGTGGGTATAAGGTCACATCGACTTCCCTGCCATCGGGATCACAGATCACAGGGTTTACCGGAAAAAGCGGCGATGTGCTCAGTGTCAAAATTCCCTTCACAGCGGCCAATGCCGGTAAAGCATTTTCCCTGGTGGTCACTGGTTATGACAGTGCCCAGGCAGGTTCCCTGGAAAAATACCTGCCGACGTCGGGACCCTACCAGGGTATAGCTGGATTCAACCTCAACATCGTCAGCACCACCAAGACTGCCACGATCACCGGCACCACCTGTTTAGTCCCTGACCTGATCGTCGAAAGCATGACGACAGACAAATCCTCCTTTGATAGCGGCGACACCGGCATGCTCAGTATGACTGTGCTCAATCAGGGCAATGGCTCGACTGGATTAAATTCATCACTCTACCTCAGCACGTTTGGCAAAGCCTTCACAGTCGGTAACCTCGCCGCGGGTGGACGAGCAACCTTTTTGACATCATTCTCTATTCCAGGTCCCTACACGTCCGATGTTAGTTATGCCCTGAATGCCACGGCAGATAATAGCAACGTTGTCGTTGAATCCAATGAAAGCAATAACACACGGTCGCTCAGTATTACCATTCGTGGCAAAGCTGACCTGACCATCACCAGTTTGACAACCGACAAGTCGGTTTATCAGCCAGGCGAATCGGTCGTTGTGCAGGCTACGATCCGCAATAACTCCTCAATCGCAGCAGCAGCATTTAACATCCGTTTCCACGCAGCAGCGCTGGGGGATATTCAGTGGCTCAGAGGGAGTGGTCTGGCTGCGAATGCCAGTCAGGTCTTCACGTTTTCTTTTCCTGCGCCATCATCCTTTTCAACCGACACCCTGCTGACACTCGAAGCCTTGGCCGATGCCAGTGATGAGATAGGAGAGTTTCGCGAGGACAACAACAGTGCGACTTTGAATTTCACTGTTCGCGCACTATTACCGGATCTAGCTGGATCTATCACCACAGACAAGTCTATCTACGAGGCAGGTGAAACTGTCCATGTGGCCTTCACGATTCGCAATGATGGCGCGCTCCCGGTTAGTGGGTTCAACAGTCGCTGGCAGATGCGAACCATCGGTCAGCCAGTCGAAACTCAAGGTCAGTTGGACGATGCAGCAACTTCAGCCATTGCAGCGCTTGGCAGTGTTCAGCACACCATATCTTTCATAGCACCCAGCCGGATCTCTGCCAGCACATTGATCATCGAGTTGGACCTTGATTACGACAACCGGATTGCCGAGCTGGATGAGGGAAACAACCTGATTCAGCACACAATCAACGTCAATGAAATCCGATCCGATCTTTCAATCATAAGCGACAACATCTCAACATACCTGACGGACAAGGATGTAGTCATTGCGGCAAAAATTCGCAACCAGTCTCCGAATCCGCTCGCTGAATGTGCGGTTCGGTTGGTATTCGGTTCGCAAAAACTCAATGAAGAGATCCCAATCCCAGCCAATGGGGAGAATCTAGTCGTCTTCCGGGTCCGGACACCTGCTACTCCTGGCAACTATACCATCCAGGTCTGGGCTGATCCGGATAATCAAATCAGCGAAGGCGACGAAGGCAATAATCAATTGCTCAGGTCGGTCACGGTGGGTCCAGAACTGCGAATTCCGATGCCGGATCCGGATTCAGCGACCATGGAGCAACAATTTGCAGCCTCTGAAAAATCCTTGCCAGCGCTTTTAAAACCATCAGGTTCGACCGATCACACTTGGCAAGAATATCGGCTGGAGAATGGCGAATATGTCTTGAAAACCTTCTGGATGCGCCTGGCTTCATCCTTTGCAGTTGCACCAGATCCTAGAATTGCGATTGCCGGATCACCGGATGTGATGGAATCGGGTTTTGGACTCGCTGCTCAAGCGAGAACCTTGGTCACGACCAACTATGATCACCCAGAAAAGCTAGTCGGTCCACAGCTTGCCTACTGCTTTTATCCAGAAAACAGCTTCGGCCTGGCACCGTTTGCGAACTGGGCAGATTCATTGATCCCATCGGTTGGATCATGGGGAGATTTTGATGTCACCTGGCAATACCCGGCCAGTCCATTTTCTGAGATCGGCTCGCGCCTTCATTTCACACCGCTCTGGATTCCCGATGGCGACTACCCGGAACTCAGCCAGTTGTTTTACGCCTGGTCACCCGTTGGCCAGGTTTATGATTATCAGGTCGATGCGGTCCGGATTCAGGGGGATATGTACGACCGGGTGACGGTGGTTCGACGATGATTTTGGATAATCTTCGAACAGTCGAATGGATTCTGAGCCTGGCATTCATCGACCAGCTTGGACGGATCAGCTGGATCGACATCAAGTCAAGAATCATCTCCAACAGATCAATCGCACTGCTCTTTATCACTGGCGCGATCCACCTGATAGCAGCTGCAGCCTCAGGACAAAACATCTGGCTAGTATTGCTAGGTGTCATGGTCGGCATGCCATTTATCCCAGTCTGGCTGAAGGGTCAGATCGGAGCGGGGGACATCAAGCTGTTGATGGCTTGCGGGTTCTATCTGGGCTTTCTGGACGGGATGCGGATGCTCGTTCTGATTATGATGATTTCCCTGGTACTGGCCCTGTTTTTTCTGCTGCGCAAAAAAGCAACTCATATTCAGATCCCGTTGGGACCCGTCATTGCCTCTTCTGCGGCAACTCTCATTTTGATCAGAACATTATCTATATTCACGCATGTACAAGGAGGATTATTTCCATGGATCTAGCCTGCAAACCCTTTGATGTGGCCGTTTTATTTGGCCAGCCGGTGCTTTTCAGTTTCGAACGGATCGATCCCAATGAAATCCACGATCCCGTCTTTACCTATGAGATGCGCTCGGACAGTTCAGACTCTTCTGCCCCGCTATGGCTCGAACAAAAGGTCGAGAGCGACTACTATGGCACCATCATCTCGAAGGAGTCGATCGATTTGAACGCTCAAAATGTTCGCAGCTTTCAGACTGGCGAGCTGGTCAAAATGCGAACGATCGAGGACAGTGATTTCCGGATAGATGATTTTGCCATGGCCACCATCAGCAGTTACCTGAATGGTACGTTTGAGCTGACTCCGGAATCAGAGAAAACGATCCGTGTTCTGATCGTGGAGCCAATGGAACCACCGCGAGTTGAAATGATCCCGAACACCCTTGAGGCAAAACAGGCGATCGTCGGTGGTCTGATTCAGGCCATTTACCCCTATCCAGAAGAGGTCGCACTCGTTTGCAATGATGAGGGCAAGCTGATCGGGCTTCCACTCAATCGCCGGGTCGGACATGACATCATCGCGGGTAATTTCTTCATCTGCGGTATCGATGACCGGACTGCCAGTTTTTCATCTCTGACCGATGAGCAAGTCAAGCGCTATCAGGAGAAATTTAGTCCGATCGAGATTTTCCTGAAAAAGAGGAATGTTTCAAAGGTCTCTTATGGTTCAAAACCAAAAAATGATCCACACTTATTCAGATAGGAGTTTGTGCTTTGAAATGACTTGATCAAATTGAAAAACTAAAATATTTTGACTCATCATAATCAAACATAGAAATTGATCCTCTATTGACTTCGCCACTATAATGTCGACCGCTTTCATTATCAAAGCCAGAAAATTTATTCTGATTTATCTCAAGAGAGATGTATGAAGATGAACCATAATCAAATAGACTGAATTTTCCTGGTGATGAAGCCGTTCCTGTCACATAACAATGTCTATCGTAATCAAATATATTCACTTGGTTTCTATTGGCATTTCCTGATAATGAAATATATTTTGATTGCGAGTAGCAAAATATGCTCGGGATATTTTTCCCTAATATAATCATTGCAGCAATTGCTGAAACCGATGCTCTCTTCCCTTGATTCATGATATTCCTTAACTCCTTCTATTTTTAATCAAATCATTAGCTAAGATTATATCATTTATAGTTCTCTCAATTAATCGATTTGTTTTACGCACGTTGTTACACAAGGGGGTGTTAATATTTTTTCGAAAGAAGTCATCAACTTGGCCCGGTCAATGGATCTGCTATGTTATTTGCAACGATATGAACCAGATGAGCTGTTTCATGTCGCTGGCAATGAGTATGCTACGAAAACCCATGACAGCCTTAAGATTTCGAATGGTAAATGGCATTGGTTTTCTCACGGGATCGGCGGAACTTGTGCACTCGATTATCTAATTCATGTAAAGGGGCTGTGTTTCTCTGAGGCCGTGATGCTCCTGGTTGGGCAGCGCTATCAGGAACTGGTGCATCCTCTATCAAGATCGGCTAGTTGTACTGAAAAACCCACACGATCTCGAGCATTCGAATTGCCACCACCATTTGAAAACAATAGTCGCGTGAATGCCTACCTGCGAAGCCGAGGACTTTCGAAAGAGGTCCTTTCGTTTTGCTTCCAGCATTCGCTGATTTATGAGGATGCCCGTTACCATAACGCTGTTTTTGTTGGGAGGGATGCAAATGGCACGCCTCGGCATGCCGCTTTGCGGGGAACGACGACCGGCAACACATTTAGGCAGGATACGACAAACAGTGACAAGCGCTTCACTTTCAATTTGCCTGCCCAAGATGAATCAAATACGTTATTTGTCTTTGAGAGTGCAATTGATCTGCTTTCTTGGGCAAGCATTGAGGCTAATGCTCGCAAGAATTGGCGGCAGCATCATTTGATAAGTCTGGGTGGACTGGCACCACTCGCGCTGAATCAATTTCTTAGAGATCATGCAGAGATCAAAGAAATCATCCTTTGCCTGGACCGGGATCAGCCTGGCCGTGAAGCCACCCAGATGTTTGTTGAGAATCTGAGCTCACAAGGATTTTCGGTCAGCGATGAACCGGCACCAAGCGGTAAAGATTACAATGACTACCTTTGCGCCATCAAAGCAGCACATGATCATTCACCTAATTCTGAAATATCCTCTCCAACTCATTCTTTATCACGCTGAAAAAGGAGATTTCGCTTATGTATGAGCGACCACTTGCCTATGTCTGTTCGCCGCTCAAAGGCGACTCGGCAACAAATCTGCGTCGGGCCAAACAATATGCCCGGAAGATCTTTGATGCCGGTTATGAACCCTTTGTTCCACACCTTTACTACACCGCTTTCCTCAATGACAATCTGGCTGATGAACGCAAAGCAGGTATCCTTATGGGGCTCAACCACTTGAAAAAGTGCAAGATCCTGATTGTCTGCACCAAAGAAATCAGCGATGGCATGCTGACAGAAATCAATGAGGCCAAACGCTTGGCTATTCCAGTTGTTCACTTGGAAGGCATGGTCCAACACACCCAGCCCGTTTCTCAAGTCCGTCCAGTGATCTAATGCAAAAGGAGTAAGCAAATGACCAAACCTCCACATGGCAAAAAGAATCGCGAGTATTACCTTGCCCTGGCATCCCTGACTCATGAACTGACTGGCGAGGATGTTGCAGAAATTCTGGTCTATCTGGAAAAATTCGGCATCACTGGTTTTTTCGCCCGGATCGATGCTTCGGAAATTTCCGATTCTGCCAAATTGCAGCTCAATGATCTGCATCAGTATCTGCGCAATTTTGATGAGGTGTTCGCCCATGGCCATGTATGAAGATGAACAAAGGCTGGCGGATATCTTCTCCAAAGTCGCCAAGATCCCAGAAGCCAAGATGAAAAAAGCACTGGCTGAAAATAATATTCGGGAAATCCTCACTAACCCGGTGCTACTGGAACCGACACCTGCAGAATACGAGCGCATCCTTATGCTGCAGGAATTTCGCAAGCTCTATAAATTGCTGGAATACTTTGAGCAAAAATATACAATCCGAACCCCTGAAGATGCAGCAGCCTTTTTGCAGCCGATCTTGTCGGATCGCGACTGTGAAATCGTCGTCGGCGTGATGCTCGACCGACGCAATGCAGTGATCAAGCAGCTGACCATCAGCGAAGGAACCCTGGGCGAAGCGACACTGGAGCCGCGCAAAATCGCCCGGGCAGCGATTATTTACAATGCTAGTGCTGTCATCCTGGCACATAATCATCCATCAGGAAATGCCAACCCCAGTCAACTGGATATCGAAGCCACCCAGCAAGTATCGGACACGATGTCCAAGCTGGGCATCTCAGTGCTGGATCACATTGTCATTGGAAAGCCGGATTTTGTATCGCTGCGCCAGTTAGGCATGATGCCTGCATCGGTGAAGGTGAATGAAAAATCCCGAAAATACGGTTGTGAATCCAGGTAACAAATCGAATCCCCTCATCTCAATAGCAGCGGGGGGATTCGATTTTTTTGTTTAGCAAGCATCGCATTTGTGGCCTCACAAATGCATCTTGTTAGGGCAAGCCCTAAGACCCATGATGCATGCTGGGAGGGATATTATGCGCAAACGGTATTATCGGGCTCGTGTCTGGTTAGATGAGAAAGAATATGCGCAATTCATAAAAGATGTAGCCAGAAGCGGACTTTCTCGGGAGACATATCTTCGCAAGCTAATTACTGGTTACGTGATAAAGGAATGTCCACCACTGGAATATCAGGAATTGATCAGGCAACTTTCGGCCATTGGTAGAAATATCAACCAAATCTCTACAGCGTCCAGCGCCGTTTACAGCATTGATGCACAAAAGTACAAAGAGAATTATGAGTTGCTGCTCAAGCTAGTTTTCAAGATTCAACTGGCAGTCGAATAAAAATGATACTTCCTGTATGAATCTGATATGTTCTGTATCCTATGATTTTTTCGCAATGCTATTGATCTAAAAGCTCTAACTGTCTATTTTAAAACCAGTGTGGCTTACCTCATCAGCATGCCAATTTCCTGTTACAAGCCATATTTCATAAAAATACAGCCACTCACAGGCCCAAGGCACAATTGTATAAGCTATTAAATGGCTAGAAGTCCATTCTCTTGCTTTCGGGTAATAAAGACATAGTCTTGGGAAGGGCTCTTCAGAATAAACGTGCGGCAATTTTTTGTTTTTGTATCGCTGTAATTTAGGCTCAATAACAAAACATTTTGGATTTGACTTGGGTTTGTATTCGATCCGCACATGATAAGTATAGCTCAACGATGATGGGCGCAAATACACATCCCAAGTTAAACGACTTGATTTCAATTGTCCAATAGACTGGGGGTAAAGCTTCCTTAAGTTAAGCAATTGAATAGCAGGAGTAATTGGCTTTGGACGTTGAAATTTAGCCATTACCAAAATTCCTATGAGGCGGACTAATAATTGAACCGTTAGCTGATAACAATCCCGTTTTACAATCGATTTTTAGTTTTCCTTCCTTAAGAGCGACATTATCAGCTTCTGCGATATGCGTAAAAACTCGCTCTGTGATACCCGTGCCCATATTTTGTTTGAAGTGGTCTCCAATCGCCGATAGTCCAATTTGCCTTTCAGGCCATATAACTAAATCGTTCTCAGCCTTTTTCTGCCACCGAAAAAATTCGTCCCTCAAACGCGGATTATCACGCCACTTATCTGCAAGATTTTCTGATTCCAATGTCGGGTTAGCTATCTTAAAATAACCATTTTCTTCAACTTCAATATATTTATTCATATCCGCGAAAATGCGCTTGAGTGAATCGAAAGTATTATCTTCTCCCAAATAGGCTTTTGCTGCTAGTGTCGTAATAATGCAGGAAATCGGCTTATATTCTCTAATTTCATCAGATGAATAAGAGATATCTCTATGTCGCTTTAATATCTGGATCGCTTTTTGTAATGGCGTTCTTACTCTATACATTGGTACATTTTTAATATCAACTTGAGCCCGAATTGCATATTCTTTTAAATATCGATCATATTGATTTTGCATTCGCTTAACGAACCATTGCTTGTACGCTTCTGGATTGCTTTCAATATATCTATATTCGACGAAATTTTTTGTATCGGTTATTTTTATGGCAGTATTCGAAGCACCGGCTGGCAATCCACTCGGTATCGAAGGCAGAATATCCATATGGTAATTCTCATATTGCAGTTTCCAGCATCTTTTACCTTCAGGTTCCAGCATTTTTTCATAAACTGCATTACTATTTAAATGCTTTGCTATTCTTTTTTTTAAATCGGCAGGTGCGATATTGCTAGTTCCTTTTAATAAACATACTAGATCAATGTCATACTCATCCTTATCTGTTATGGGCTTTATTATAGTGCCAAGGTTAATCGAACCCTGCGGGAAAATTTGCACATCGTAAATGAGTTCATTATCACCTATGCATTTTCCGACAGATTTGTAGCTTCTTTCAGCCTTTTCAAATTCGGAATCCGAAATATTTAGGTCGTCGGCCATTTCCTCATAAATCCTATTTATTTGCATTGATTCAGTGCTCATGTAAGCCTCCCAAAAACCATCGTTCTGTGAAATCCATCTCTAATCGGATTTCTATCATAAAACAATACTTGAGGATCGCCTTTTTCCATCCAATGACGACCCATCTCAACAACAATTGATACCGGTGAAGCAGCAAAAAGATGTAATTGGAGAATTCCAGAATGATTTGCTCTTATTCGATTAAGTGTTTCTCGATAGTGTTTCACAAACTCAGCAATGTCTTGAACTGAATGTATGCACTTTGGATTTGGTTGTGCAATTGAAATTCTATAAATCGGCATCATTCCAACGATTGAATTAATAACTGTAGAATCAATTCTTGCAGAAAAATCTACAACTAATGCTACGGCAGCTGATGTTCCATCAACTGCGCAAATCTCGGTTAGAATTTCTATTGCTTTATTGTCGGTTGACCATTTCCAATCACCAATACTAGATTGCGGCTGCCTAACAGAAACGTTAAAGTTTCTATTCAGGATTGTCCCCAGTTTGAATAGAAGAGGCTGTGGGGCCACAGCAAATAATGATATATGGTCCGTCTTCCTTGATTGAATATACTTGTGAAGCTTCTCTTCCATATGATCACTGTATATTTCCCAATAGCGCGGGTCATCATCTGAAACTGATATATCTGGATTAATGCTTAGATAAGAATCAGATTCAGGATATTTGTCTGGTATGACAGCCAAACTCATTGCGTCATAAGGAATTCGAATATCTTTTGATCCAATTTTCGAGCTATAAGAAATAATAGTTGTTTTCAAGTCCTCAATTATGTCGGTAACGATCCTTATCCGTGTCTCATGTGATCTTTTGTATTCTTTTAGAACGTCAGCAGTATAAACACTTTCATTGGAAGGCTTGTCAATTAGTTTGTGACAACGATCGCATACAAGCAATAGGTTACCAATATCGTTTATCTTACTGCCTGTATATGGCGAATGTCTTGTTCCACCTTCACTGAATGCATAAATATGGGCTGTCTCGGCAAAATTTCCATGGTCGCCAGTTACATGATGCTTGAATAAAATTTGATTGCATCCCTTAAACTCACAGCGCCCAGCAGTCATTGCCCAAAGCACTTTTGTGGTATCGGAAGAAATATATCTTGACACATTTTTTACTTCACTTATTACTATGTTTTCTTCCTGCAATTTATACTCCTTTTTTCTAAATATATGAAATCGTAATCTATCAATTATAGTATATCAAACACTAAGAAGACGAAAGGTTAGTCATGGCAACAACCTCCATCTGGCCAATCAGCGGCTCTATTTCCCATGTCATCCAATATGTTGGCAATCCCCATAAAACCACCCAAATCAAATTTTCTGATCCAGACCTCCAATCCCTCAAGGATGTCATGGATTACGCGCTCCAGCCGACCAAGACCGAGCGGCAGCGATTCGTTAGTGGGATCAACTGCCTGCCAGAAATCGCTCGGCAACAAATGCTCATCACCAAACAACACTTTGGAAAGCTCGATGGCCGAACGGCCTATCATGCATATCAGTCTTTCAAACCAGAGGAAGCAACTCCAGAAATCGCACACTCGATCGGCATTGAGTTTGCCGAGAAACTCTGGGGCGATCGATTTCAGGTTGTTGTGGCAACCCATGTCGATAAGGCTCATATCCATAATCATTTCGTGATCAACTCTGTCTCCTTTCTGGATGGCAAGAAATTTCATTCGGACTGCAAGAGTTACTTTGGCCTGATGCGCGTTCTATCCGATGAGCTTTGCCGGCAATATAGGTTGTCAGTGATTGAGGAACCACTGGAAAATGTCGGACGAAGTAAATCGCATCCGGAATGGCAGGCAGAAAAGGATGGACAGCCAACCTGGCGCGGACTGATCAAGACCGATATCGATAATCTTCTCGTTACTTGCAGCACTTGGAGCCAGTTAATCACCGCGCTGAAAGAAAAAGGTTATGAAATCAAACTGAATGTTAAACACCTGGCGGTTAAGCCACCCGGCAAAGAGCGATTCATCCGATTGCGCAGCCTGGGCGTTGGTTATTCCGAAGACGAGCTAAGAGAGCGAATCTTGAATCATCATCTGACTCCTAACTTGGGTTGCGTTACAGAGGTGAAACGTTCTGACAAAACACCAAACCCAATACCATGCGCCAATAATCACTGTCAGATTTTCAGGTTTCGCCAGTCTACCAACTTCCGCTATTCTATAAGAAAACCGAGATTTTCTATAAGAAAACGCAAGGGTCCCTTTCCGCTCTATATCCGCTATCTCTACCAAATGGGTGCATTCAGACCGCGTTCGTCTCCAACGAGATGGACGCATTTTTTATTGCACGAGGATATCAGGCACCTGGATCGGATCCTCGATGAGTTCAAGTTCATCCGCAGCAAACGACTCGATCGCTTTCAGGATCTGGTGGATTATCGGGCAGTCATCCAAGAGCAGATCAAACAATTACTGGCCGAAAGAAAAAATCTGCACCTGCAAAGGCAGGCTTCGGATCATCCTTCGACCCAGGACGATCTCAGTCAGCAGGCTAAGAATATCACCCAACAGCTCCGTCATTGCCGAAAGGAGTTGAGACTATGTGACGGTATTCAGACCCGATCCATCGAAATGACCATAAAACTAGATCAAATCAAAAAGGAGGCAACCAAGACCCCCATGAAGGACAAGGAGGATGTCGAATATGATCAACGGCGGTGAAACCGCAGACCGGATGGTTGATTACAGTCTACGCTTTGGCGAGACAGCAATCCGCCTGTCCGGCAAGGCCACGATCAGTCTGGTCAATTACCTGACCGCCCTGGCCAAGGACAACAAAAAGACCAAGGGCAAGACGCGACTGGTCCGGATGCTCAAAGAGGGAAAAGAACTCAAGGTCTTTCAGATCGACAGCCAGCAGCTGCAGGACTTTGCCAAGTTAGCTAAGACCTATGGCATTTTATTTACGGCCCTGCGTGATAAGCAAAATCCGGACCGGATGGTCGACCTGATGGTTAAATTGGAGGATTCATCCAAAGTTAGTCGGGTGCTGGAACGCCTGAAAATCGCCAGTTTCGATGTTGGTGAAATCCAGTCGACACTGGAACGCGACCGGAAAAAGGCAAACCCTACCCAGGGGCAGATGGTCGACTCTCAGTCCGGAACTTCCTTGCCGATCAGAAAAGGTATCGGCTCTGATCCGGATCGCCCGTCTGTCCGGGAACAGATTCGCCAGATTAAGACCACTTTGAGTCAGAAACCCAAGAGCCCCAGTCAAAAAATCCGAAAATCACGCAGCCGCATAAAACCGAATCGAGGAGGATCATGATGTCCAAACATGCAGACACAATCCCGCATCAGAATGACGACCCAACTTCAAAAAACAATTTCGACATGGAGCAGTGGAAACAGCATAAGCAGCAGGAACTCGAGGTAACATTTCAACAGCTGAACTCGGCGACACTCGGCATTGTACAAGACCCTGATAAATTCAGATCCTATCTGGATCTTCAGGCTCAGTTGCCTGGCCTATCTGTCAGCAACGCGCTGCTGGTGCTGGTTCAGCGCGATCAGCCGATTCGAGAGCTGGCGACGTACAACGAATGGAAGGACCGTGGTCGCGCCGTTCGCCGTGGTGAAAATGGATTCAGGACACTGGTATCCGTCTCCTATACACGAGCCGACGGTAGTGAAGGTACCTCGTTCAAGGTCAGCAGGCTGTTCGACATTGCCCAGACTCAAGGACCGGAGCAGGCGATTACACCCAAACAGCTGATCGAGCGAGCGTTCCTAATCCGCGTGATGGTTGAACAGTCGCCGGTGGAAATGGTCATCCAAGATTCTGTTGATTATGCGCAGGGAGCTCATTATGACCCGACGATAAACAAGATCCTTGTCCGTAATGATTTGCCGGATGACCAGACAGTCGAAGTTTTAGCCAGAGAAATGGCGCTAGCAACCCTGAGTTACGTGAACAGCCCAAGTCATGGCGAGGAAAAAACTTTCATATGTGGATGCACCGCCTATCTTATCAGCAGATGCTATGGGCAAGAAAACAACTCGCTACATCTGGATCCTATTCAGCCACTGTCAGGATTAAAGAATCCGACTGAAATTCGAGCTGTTTTAAATCAGATCCGCCAGTCCTTCAATCTGCTGCGCCATCGGATTGATCGCGGAATGAATGAACCAGTCCATGAAACACCAAAACCTGCCCGCAAGTATTTGGAACACGAGCGTTAGGAGAATCCCATGGATGACACTGTCTATGTCGTCCGTCTGACCCACGAGGAACAAGGCATCGTCGTCAATGTCCTGTATGAAAAACACAACGAGCTGGTGCGCAGTGACGGACCATTCGAAGCCGTTGACCGGGTTCTGCTCAAAGTCATGAACGCCAAACGCAAGCGTAGCCGAGGAACCGATTTTGACCAGAGTCGATAAAAGAGGTTGTCCATGAACATCAAACCGGCAAGCCAGTTCACATGGGTGGGCTGGCTTTTCCTCTACCCATTGCTTCTCGTCTTTGCGGCCTGGCTGTCTCAGTTCCATGTGCCTGGCCAATCCATCCTGGAGTTACTGAATCAATTTTCGCAGGTAGAGCCCACAGTCTCTACCATGCGTTGGGCAGATCAGACTCTGCGTTTCATGCTGCTTGGCACGCTGATCTATGGCCTTGGGATTGCCATCTATTATTCCAGCCGGCGAAATCTTCGGCCTAAAGAAGAACATGGATCAGCCCAATGGGCGACGGTAGCATCTATTGCCAGGCGTTACCGCGATCCGGATTTTTCGCAGAACATCTTGCTTACCGAGCGGTTTCGGATGGGTTTTGACAGCAGGAAGCATCGGCGCAATCTCAATATCCTGGTGGTCGGTGGCTCGGGCGCGGGCAAAACCCGTTTTTATGCCAAGCCGAATCTGATGCAAGCGAATTGTTCGTTCCTAGTCACTGATCCCAAAGGTGAACTCCTGCGTGACACAGGTCTGCTGCTCAAGGGCAAAGGCTTTGAGGTCAAAGTATTTGACCTGATCAACATGAATCAATCCTTTTGCTACAACCCGTTTCAATACATTCGGGACGACAAGGATGTGCTGAAGCTGGTGACGAACCTGATCCGGAATACGACACCAAAAACGGCGAGCAATTCCGACCCTTTTTGGGAGAAGTCGGAGACCGCGTTGCTGCAGGCACTGATCCTTTATCTCTATCACGAAGCACCGGTCGAAGAACAGAACTTCGCGATGGTCATGGAAATGATCAACAGTGCAGAGGTGCGCGAAGATGATGACAACTATGCCAGTCCGCTCGATATCCTGTTCGAGCGGCTGGAGATGGAAAATCCCGATCATATCGCGGTGCGTCAATATGGAATATACAAGCAGGCGGCCGGCAAAACGGCCAAGTCGATACTGATCAGTGTCGGGGTGCGACTGGCAGCTTTCAACTTGAGTCAGATCGCCTCGATCACCCAGTACGACGAAATGGATCTTGAATCACTCGGTCAGCGTAAAGTCGCCCTGTTTTGTGTAATTCCGGACAACGATTCGAGCTTCAACTATTTAATCGGCATGCTCTATACCCAAGCTTTCCAGAGTCTCTACTACCTAGCCGATCATCAATACTGTGGTCATTTACCCATGCATGTCCACGCGATGATGGACGAATTCGCCAATGTGGCATTGCCAGATGATTTTGAAAAAATCCTTTCGACGATGCGCAGCCGCGAGATCTCGGTCAGCATCATCATCCAGAATCTGGCCCAACTTAAAGCGCTATTCAAAGATAGTTGGGAAAGTATCGTCGGCAACTGCGACGAATTCCTGTACCTGGGTGGCAATGAGCAGTCGACACATGAGTACGTCAGCAAATTGCTGGGCAAGGCGACGATCGATACTAACACTTATGGTAAATCCCAAGGTAAAAGCGGCAGCTACTCTACCAATTATCAGCAAACAGGTCGGGAATTACTGATGCCCGACGAAGTTCGCTTGCTGGACAACAACGACGCTCTGCTCTTTGTACGTGGCGAACGACCAATCGTCGACCGAAAATTCAATCTGCTCAAGCACCCCAACTTAAGTCAGACACCGGATGGCGGGCAAACACCCTATCGCCAAAGTAACGATTTCTCTGCCAGCTTCGATCTTTCTTTTGATGAAAGCAGACCTGACGATTTTGAACTTCTAACCGAAGATGAATTGCTCCATTCCTGAACCAATTTTCATAAACAAAATCACAAATAAATCTATGGAGGAAAAACATATGAACGATCCTTTGACTGTCATCAACAATCTTTCCACTTTCATCTTTAGCCTAATCCGGGCTATCGGCATGATCCTGCTTGGTTTCGGCATTGTCCAGATCGGCTTATCCCTAAAGAGCCACGACCCGTCCCAACGAGCCAATGGGTTCCTGACTCTGGCTGGCGGTGTGATCATCACCTTCGCCAAGGAAATCCTGACGCTGATTACTGGGGGATGAAGTTTCGCCCTGAATCAAATGCATATATCAATAAAAGCTCGACCAAGTGGCGTTACTTCGATTAGTCCCTTTCTCTTTTCAAACCTCTTTTTAATTGTATCGATATCTAACTGAGAAGCTACTGATTTATCTGCTTCAATATGCTGTTGAATTAACAGTTCCACGTCAGGATGAGATTCTAAGAATTCATATACTTTATCATCTGTATAATGTCTGTCATTTGTTGTGTCAATCAGTCCAAGTCTATCTAAATTGGATAAAGAAACGTCAATAATTTGGTAGCTAGCACCCTCAATTTTCAACTCGGTTATTTTAGTTGATATTTTGATTTCACCATTATTATCATCAGTCTTTTTCATAATAACTAGCGTGGGGAGTAGAATCTTTTTTGATATTTCTTTTAGCAATAAAGCATCTATCGGACTCATTTGTTTAATGATTTCGACAAAGGACGGATGAACAAGAGATTTCGTTTCTACGTACATAGCCTTTGAAAGTAAATTGGCATATAAGTCTTTCAGCACTTCATTTTCCATACTATAACTAAGAGCTTGCAAAGCAGGTACTGCTACATATGGCTCTGGTGGAGTAATGAATTGCGGATCTTTGTCAGATAACTTTTTTGAAACTAATTGTTCCATCTCTGTGAATTTCGCTTCTTGAATAAGGATCCACACCCTTAGGTCAAAAAGCGCCGCTTTTACTGTTCGAGGAATTAGTGACAATAGGCTGTCAGTTTCCTTAAAAGTCTCTAATCCCTTGGCTTCTTTAATTGTTTCCGATACATTAACTTCAAAATTTATATCCGACATTCTATACCCCCCGTTTGCTCACGTTCTGAATATATCTGTTTATCATTATGTATTATAAGTGAGGTGATACACTACGGACACCAATAATTGGGTCATCGACAATCTAGACAACGCGCTCCAGACCTGGAATGATAAATTATCCGAGATCTGGACTCTGGTCAGCCAGAGCCCAGAGTCGTTCAAGGGCGGCGTGGTCTGGCAGGTGATTGTCGACATCAATGGCGCCTTGCAGGCAGTTGGACTGGCTTTGCTGGTCCTTTTCTTTGTGGCCGGCGTGGTCAAGACAGCTGGCAACCTGTCGGAAATCAAACGACCCGAGCAGGCTCTGAAGCTGTTCATCCGCTTTGCGATCGCCAAGGCGGTTGTGACTTATGGCATGGAGTTGATGCTGGCTCTGTTTCGCATCAGCCAAGGGATTGTTGCGACGGCAGCCTCACGACTGGGCAACATCTCCGACCAGCAGTTGCTCTTGCCAGCCGAGGTGGAAACCCGGATTCGCGAGGTCGGTTTTCTCGAGAGCATGCCGCTTTGGATCGTCACGCTGCTGGGTTCGCTGATCATCACGATTTTGTCCTTCGTGATGATCATGACTGTCTATGGACGATTCTTCAAAATCTACATGTATACGGCGATTGCACCCATCCCACTTTCGACTTTCGCCGGCGAGGCGACGTCCTCCGTTGGAGTATCGTTTCTGAAAAGCTATGCTAGCGTCTGTCTGGAAGGAGTGATCATCGTCCTGGCTACGATCATCTTCTCAGTATTCGCCACGGCACCGCCAGCCAATTTTGATCCTTCCCTGTCGGCTGTCCAAGTCGTCTGGAATTATATCGGCGAGCTGATTTTTAATCTCTTAATCTTGGTCGGCGCGATCAAAATGAGTGACCGGATCGTCAAAGAAATGATGGGTCTATAAGGAGGCGCCATGGAAATCAAGATTCCCAAAGAAATCCGGGATTATCAGGAAAGTATCTTTTTCGGACTTTCTACACGGCAGTTCATCTTCTCGATCCTCGCCATTGGGGTAGCTATTGGCGTCCATTTTCTGTTACGCGAACCATTAGGTTTTGAAACTGTCAGCTGGGTCTGCATTTTGAGTGCGGCACCGTTCGCGGCAATGGGTTTTTTTCGCTACAACGGACTGAGTTTCGAACAGTTTGTCCTAGTCTGGATCCGGTCGGAATTCCTGATGCCGAAACACTTGCCCTTCAAGGCTGAAAACTTCTATGAAAAGGCTTTACGCCAGAATCCACGAAAGGATACACGATCCTCATGATGAAAACACTCCAGCATGCCAAATCTGATCAGCAGCTGAAAAAGAAAATCCCGAAATCTCTGCAACAATTCATCCCGATCGACCGCATCTGGTCGGACGGGATTTTTCAAATGGGCACGAAATTCAGCAAGTCGTATCGCATCGCCGATATCAACTATGCGGTTGCATCTAAGCAGGACCAGACAGCCCTTTTCCTGGGATACTGTGAGCTGCTCAACGGGCTCGATGTCGGTTCGAGTACCAAGGTGACGATCAACAACCGGCGCCTTAACCGGCTGGATTTCGACCAGTCGATTCTGATCAAGAACAAGCCCGATCGCCTCGATCCTTTTCGCGATGAATACAATGCCATGCTCGAAACCAAGGCCATTTCGGCTAATAGCAATCTGATCCAGGACAAATACATCACGATCACCGTCGAGAAGAAGTCGATTGAAGAGGCCAGGACTTTTTTCACCCGTGTCGGCAATCATCTGCAGCAGCGACTGGCTGCACTGTCCTCATCAGCGACCGAACTGGACATCAAGGAACGTTTGCGGATTTTCCATGATTTCTTCCGGATCGGGGAGGAAACTCAGTTTCGATTTGACCTGCTCGAGACGCTGCGCAAAGGTCACAGTTTCAAGGACTTCATCGTGCCAGATGGCCTGGAACAGAACAAAGATCATTTCATCATGGGGAATCGATTTGGCCGGGTACTATTCCTGCGCGAGTATGCCAGCTTCATCAAAGACTCGATGATCACGGAAATGTGTGATCTCAATCGCAACCTGATGCTCTCAATCGATATTGTCCCGGTGCCGACAGATGAGGCGGTGCGCGAGATCCAGAACCGGCTTCTCGGAGTAGAGACCAATATCACCAACTGGCAGCGCAAACAAAATCAAAACAACAATTTTTCGGCGGTTATTCCCTACGATCTCGAATTAGCCCGGAAGGAATCGAAGGATTATCTCGATGACCTGACGACACGCGATCAGCGGATGCTCTTTGTAGTGGTCACGCTGGTCCATGTTGCCGAAACTCTGGATCAGCTCAATAGTGACACTGAAGGCCTGCTCTCGACGGCCCGCAAGCATCTGTGCCAGTTCGCGACGCTTAACTGGCAGCAGCCCGATGGTTTGAACACAGCTTTACCCTATGGGCTGCGCCAGATCGATGCCCTGCGCACGATGACGACCGAAAGTACGGCTGTCCTGATGCCCTTCAAAACTCAGGAACTCCTGGAACCAGGTGGCGTTTACTACGGCCAGAACGCCATCTCCCGCAACATGATCATCGTCAACCGGCGAAAGCTGCTCAACGGCAATGGCTTCATCCTGGGTGTCTCAGGTTCTGGTAAAAGCTTTGCCGCCAAACGCGAGATTTGCGACATCGCCCTGTCGAGCGACGACGATATCCTGATCGTCGATCCCGAGCGTGAATATGCGCCTCTGATCAAAGGGCTCGGTGGTGAAGTGATCCGGATCTCGGCGGGTTCCAAGAACCATATCAATGCCATGGATATCAACGCCAATTACGGCGGTGATTCGGAAAATCCGGTCCTCTTCAAAGCGGAATTCATCCTGTCCCTTTGCGAACAGCTGGTCGGTGCCGGGCGACTGACCGCCAAAGAGAAAAGTATCATCGACCGCTGCACGGCCAATGTCTATCGGGGATCCCTGCAGCGCAATTTCGAATCGAAAGCGCCAACCTTGGTTCAGTTTCATGCCGAACTGCTGCGGCAACCGGAGCCAGAAGCCCGTGAAGTTGCCCTGGCGATTGAACTTTTCACCAACGGCTCGCTCAATACCTTTGCCAAGCCAACCAACGTCGATGTCGATAACCGTTTCATTGTCTATGACATCAAGGATCTCGGCTTCCAGCTGAAAACAATTGGCATGCTCGTCGTGCTCGATGCGATCTTTAACCGGATCACCCGCAATCGCAACGAGGGGCGAAACACTTGGGTGCTGATCGATGAGATCTATGTACTCTTCGCCAATGAGTATTCGGCTGCTTTTCTTTTTGAAATGTGGAAGCGAGTTCGCAAATATGGTGCCTTTTGCACGGGAATCACGCAGAACGTCGAAGATCTGCTGCAATCGCACACAGCGCGCGCTATGCTGGCCAACTCCGAGTTCTTGCTGATGCTTAACCAAGCTGGCAGCGACCGGCTCGAACTGGCCAGGTTACTCAATATTTCTGACACCCAACTGTCCTACATCACCAATGCGGATGCCGGTAGCGGATTGTTGAAATGCGCAGCAAGCATCGTGCCATTCGCGGATCACTTCCCGAAAAATACACAGCTCTATCAGCTGATGACAACCAAACCGGATGAACGCGAAGGCTGGACTGCAGTGAGCAAGTCTTCGACCGAATAAACATGGGAGAAATGGACTATGAAAGCGATCAAGGAAAAGGCTCTGATCGTTCAACCAAAGGCTGCAGATGTTGCACGTCGGATCCCACAGGGGATCCGGCATGCAGCTGAGATGGGGCATCAGCAATCGGACCGAACTGAGCAGGATCAAGAAGGTAACAAGCCTGAGGATCAGGTTTCGGATGCCGCACAGCAGAGCGCCTTACGTGCGACCGATTTGCTTGGCAAACAACATAAGAGATGCCAGAAAATTGTTAAGCTTCCATTTCCGACAAAACAGGTCAGATCAGACAGGGCTTCACCTACCAGAAAATCAAGTTTACCTTCGATCCAACCAAGGCAATTTACTTTTCATTCACGCACCATATCAACCCAAATGAAAAGTGCTCACCTTCTCCAGTCACAAAAACACGCTGCGAAATCGATGACAAGGGTGACTCAATCTGTTAGTCAAAAGATTGCTGTCTCAATCAAATCATTTGTGACCAGCATAAAAAGCATAGGCACGATCATCGCTGCGGGTGGTTGGGCAGCGGTTGCTATCATTGTTCTCCTGGCGCTAATCGTCTGGATCCTGACCACGCCAGCTGGCATATTTGCTGGCGGAAAATACGAAGATGATCCCAATCGCTCGGTCTATACTGTCCTCGATGAACTGGCCAAAGAGGTTGATAACAGAATCGATGCAATCATCGAAGAACATGGCGATGGATGTGAAATATCGATCCAGTACATGAATGACAAAGAGAGTATTTTGGATCAAGTTGGTTCGCTGGTCCTGGCGGTCTATGCTGTTAAGGTCAGTACTGACCCAACAGAGCCGGATCAGGTTATGACGTTGGATGCGCGAAAGGAAACGATACTTCGCGACATATTTTGGCAGGCTGTTTTGATTGATCATAAGATTCATGAGAATACAACCACCGTATCTGGAGGGATTAAAACCACAACAAGATATTTGAAGATAACGATCGAGATATTAACTGCAGATCAACTGATCAATGCGATGAATCTAAACCAAGAGCAGAGGAATGTCGTTTATTGTCTGTTGGATTCTTTTTGATGACATCATACATCTATGATGGAATCTACCTTGAGGGTTTTTTAGCTCAAGAAAATTCGGTTGGCATATTATTTTCAATAGTTATACATACCGGACTAACCAAAATACGATCATCGAAGTTTGATTCACTCAACACCCAAACTACAAATCAGTTATACTATAACCACTTAACTTCATTTGGTTTGGGGACGTATGATTCAATTCAGTTCAAATTATTGCAACTGTGAGCCAAACTTTGTGATTCAGAATCTTCCTGATTCTGGTTTCAGTGAGCAAATGGAATTCAAGCAGCGCGCTGCCATCGTTGTCATGCAAAATATACTCCAGCGTGGCAATCCTTTTACAAGGCCATCTGAATTTCTCGATTTACACCTTGGCAGAGTTAATAACCCCGATGATTTTTTACCCCTAATCACGCCCATAACCAAGTATTTCCCTGTTTGGTTAGAAACTATCAAGGGTGATGATCTAAACGGTTACTTTCCCGCTAAGGAATTCATCGAAACACTCTGGGGCGAATATCTCCCTCAGTATGTTCCGTTGGCATCGTTAATCGAACCAGAAGTACCGATATCAAACATCATCGAAAAACCCAATCCTAAGTTCAAAGATCAGGCGGTTGATTTCTATCTACCGCATGCCAAATTGGTTATTGAGATTGATGGCAGCAGTCATGGAGATCGGCTGGCCAGTGCCAATACTTCGTACGCCCAGAAGTTACTCGACGATGAGCGAGACCGTTATCTCGCCAAACACCATATCAGAACTATTCGCATCCCCACTTTTGCCATTCAGCGACGAAATAACAATCTGCAAAGCAAGTTTCAAGAGATCCAATCGCAGATCGAACACTCTGCCGCTACTGATGGTGGCCAGATCCATAAGTACCTGCATCTAGCCAATAATCCCCAGGATTTTTCCAGTGAAGAGAATCTGAGAATGATCCAGCTGACAACTGTTTTCAGAATTCAAATTCTGATCATCAAAGCTATCAAGGTTGGGGTTTTGAAATTTTCCAACCCTACCTGGCAGATTGCCATTCTGGATACATCCGAAACACAGGGACAATTATGGGAGATAGCGGTCCAGGATTTGAACCTTTGGTTTGCTGCACTATTTGGGATCCTCAAGGTCCCATTCGAGCCTATTGAAGTGAAGGTTGAATCGTGTTCCAACTTGGAGGAACTCAGCCAGGCACCGGGCGACTTACGCGTTGATTTGAATGTATTTCGCCGCTGGACGGATGAAAATACCCTGTGGCGAAACATTGTCATAGTCAGAACCGATTATGACCCATCGAGAGATCATTTCAGAGTCGAAACGTTGCCTCAATTGGTCGACTATTCGATAATCGATGACGGAGAGGATAGCGATCGTCCGGCATTTGATTTTCTACTGAAAAATTTATTCGGATTCAATGATAGTTTTCTGGATGGCCAATATCCAATCATCAAGAATATGTTGATGCGAAGAAATACGATTGGAATTCTGCCAACTGGCGGTGGGAAAACGCTTTGCTATCTGTTCGCTGCGATGTTACAGCCGGGGATTTCTTTTGTAGTCAGCCCTCTGCGATCTCTCATGCATGATCAAAGGCTAAATGTCCAGAAGCTAGGCATTGGCCGTATCGAATATATGAACAGCTTGCAGACAACAGCAGAAAAGGACCATGTGCTGCAGTCGTTTGCACAAGCCAGATACTTTCTGATCTGGATCAGTCCGGAACGGTTTCAACAAGAGAAATTTCGAGAGCACATCAACCAGTTGATTGGCCAGAAATCGGTTGCCTATGCCGTAATTGATGAGGTTCATTGTTTGTCGGAATGGGGGCATAGCTTTCGGGTTTCTTATCTGACCTTGGTGAGCACAATTCGTAAGTATTTGCCCCACGTTGTTTTAGCCGGCCTCACAGCTACCGCCTCCGGCAACGTACTGCGCGACATTAAAGTTGAATTTGATCCATTGAAGACAGACGTGGTGATCCCTCCCCGATTCAGCAGAAAAAACTTGGAATTTCAAATCAGAACTCCAGTTGACATACAGGGCAAGTACGATCTGCTCCTAAGCACATTAAATCATCTGGATAACAAGTATCAAGTTCTAACGCCCAAAGGAGACGATACAAAAAGTTCGATCATTTTTGCCATCAACAAGGGATCTGAAAAAAGAAATCTTTGGTCGGTTCGTACATTGGTCGGAGAGCTGAAAAGGGATCTCCAGACCGAGAAAATTGGAATTTTTCATGGCTCACTAGACGAAGGCACAGTTGCATCGAATGAAGACAGTGAGTCGCTCCGGCAGCAGGAAGACTTCATCGAAAATCGTCATCCCGTAATCGTTGCGACTAAAGCTTTTGGCATGGGTATCAACAAGACAAACATCCGTTATGTCTTTCTATATGGTATACCAGTTTCTCTGGAAGAGCTCTATCAGCAGGCAGGTCGAGCCGGACGTGACGGTCAAAGATCCTATTGTTTGCTCCTATATACCAAGGACTTGTTACCCAAAGAGCTTCGGGAAGAATTGTTTGCCCTGGACTGCTCGATCGAGAGGATGCACGCCATCACAAAGGAACTCCATGATTGCGATCTGGATAAGCAGCTTTACCTCTGGCTGAAAAACAATCGCGGGATTGCTAATGAAATCTTGTTAGCTTCTTTTCTCTATAAACAATCGATTCGGGTGGATCGAAGTGTTACCCTTGAAAATGGAAGTCATGCTGAAAAACATGAAGTCGTCATTCCATATAACCTACTAGAACGACAGCTAGAGGAAGAAAAGATCTGGGAGAGCGATCCTTATATAAGCTTTCTGTATCATCTTCAGAAGGCACTCTATCACCTATTGCTTCTGGGCCTCATTGCGGACTGGACTGTCGATTATCGCACCCATACCATCAAAATCGAACTGAAACCCATTTCGGAAAATAAAATCGTCACCAACCTGATTACATATATCAGGCGTTATGATGTACTTTTCAATCTCGATCAAGATATTCCACGATATCAAACTTATAGGGACATTTGGAACAAACAGAACAAATCCATCATCCAGCGGTGCTTAACCATACTGATCAGCTGGATGTACGAGAACATAATCTATGCCAGACGCAGAGCACTTAAAAGTCTTTTGGACGTCTGTGATACATTCAAAAACAGCGATGATTTCAAGAGGCTCATTGACGAATTCTTTGCGGTCAATGATGAATCGGCCTTGCTTGGAATCGTGGCAGAAAAGCCGCTCGAATACGAACATTGGTTCACGATCTTCGATACCAAGCCGGAATGGGTTGGTAGTACAGAGCGTTTAGCCGGTATCAAAGCCGTCCTTAATCGCCTGTTTGAAAGCAACCGTTACAACATCGGGCTCAATTTCATCAGCGGTCTGATCATGCTGATCCTGGGCGATTTCCACGCTGTCGATGGCAGGGACCGCATGTCTCAAGCCTTGGCAGATATGAAATTATATATTCCGGACATCACACCGTTCTTTGTAAAAATGTTCGAAAGCATGAAGTCCTATGCGTTAGATTCAACTCAAAATGAATTGCTGGGAGAGATCTTGATCGAACATTATCCTGAGCAAGCCGAACTCATTTATGAAAGCCTGCAAGATACCTCAAGTCTGACCCTGCTCCTAAAATCCGCTGCAAGCCGTATCAGATCAATCGGAGGATCCGTGGAATGGTAAACTACGAACATTTGAAAGAAGTCATCACAGAATTAGAAGATAGTGTCAAATGGGTCAAAACTCTGGCTGATGTGGCCATTCTGACAAAAGATGCCAGTGATCAATTGGCTGACCTTGCTAAAGCTATCGATACCACTCAGTCAAAGAGCGGATCGATTCTGGACGAGATCAACAGTGTGGCCAAGCAGGTGGCTGAAATGCAGTCAACCGCACAAAGTCAATTGAACCTGGCCGCAACCAAACTGACTGAAGCGGTGAGTATTTTATCCAAGTCACAAATCGATTTGCGTCATCAAGTACTGAGTGACCTATCCACCCTACGACGCGACCTGAGTAATTATCACCAGGATCAAATAGACCGGCTTACCAGCGAGGTGGCCACTTTGAAAAAGGGGATTCTGCAAGGCACAGAACAGCAGGTCCAACATCTCCAGTCCGAGCTCAGTGCACAGGTAAAAAGCGAGACTAAAGCTATTCAGGAGCAAGTCGATTCAAACATCAAAAATTTGAGAGCCAGTATATCTGAGAATCTCGAGAAATTGCGTCAGGAACAGGAACAGCAGGCGCAGAGAATATTCAGTCAGGGAAAAGCAAACCGTATCATCATGATCGCTGGGTTTGTGTTGGTGATTGCATTGGTTCTAATTTTGGGTTGATTGGAGGAAAAATGAATGGCACGCAGACGATCGAACACCGGTATCCCAGGGCTATCCTTTAGCTGGAAACGCGCACTGGGTGTTTCGACAGCCAAACGGCGGGTTGCACGATATACGGGTATTCCAACCACACGACAAGGTCGCCAGGCTAAAATTGGCCGCAGCATGGGTTGCCTGATCCCAGCCTTGATGATGCTATTTTTGCCGGTCTTGCTGCTGCTTTGGGTGCTTGTATAGATTGCAGGGTAGACATTCCAGTGCGGCTTTTCGATCTCGCTATAACATCTGCCATCAATGATCATCCCAGTATATTTCTAACCTCTGAAATGTACGGATTAATAGCCTGATGCATCCTGATCAAGTTTTTTGTCATGAAATCAATCGCTGTAGGCCACTGAATCTCGTTACGGATATCAACCGGCTTAAACCTCGTCACAATTATACTTGCCTTCTTATCATTTAGTCGATTCCACTCTAGTTCGCTGCCAAAGGCAACTTCAATTTCAGATCGCCTAGATTCAAGGAAATCAAAAGCTCTTTTATTTTCATCCTTCTCTGACCGTTGCATGATGAAATAGGCAGCACATTCCTTTTGTGAGATGCTACATCCATATGCAAGCCCGGATATGCCAGCGCCGAAATTTTTCCATGAATCAGAAGAAGGCTGTAGGTTTCCAAATTGACTCGCAAGACTGTTTAAATGTTGCAGGGCTTGCTTCCAAAAGCTTCGATACAATTCATCCGAACCGTTTTCTCCTTTCGGTTCGTGTACGGTCTCAATAGAGTCTTCGTTTTCCTCAGGCACTAATGATTTTGACGATTTCAAGGTGATAGACAGGCTAGAGATGTCTTCTCCGTAAGCATCCAGCAGATCACGTACTGCTTGCATTTTGCGATTGGTATCCAGATTGGTTTCTGCATAGATGCTATCGCCAATGTGCATTGGAGATCGCAATGCCTGCTTGCTGGAGGAGAGGATAACTTTCAAAGTTGGGTATTGATCTGGTTCCTGAACAACGGTTGACATCAGACCGGGGTCCTGCTCATAGAGTGACTTAAGGATAAACTCATAGAGCTCTTTCCAGGATTTTGCCAACTTCTCAATACCTTTGAATTCGAAGGACTGGATTTGCCTGAATGTAAATACTTCTCCGTCAAGCAAGGTGATCATTTCTGCCACAGGTTTAGATGGCAAAAATGAGCTTGAGATTGACGGCCAGCGTTTTGCTGCTCGTTCGACTAATATTTTCGCACGTTTCTCAATTTCGACTTCACCCCAGTTGCTACACTGGATCACAAAATTGTTCAGTGCCAGTTTACTTTCCAAAAAGCCGTTATGCATAGTCAACTTCTCTTGAAAGGGTCTGTTGCTATATTTGCTGTTATAGGCGGTCAAAGTCAAGTTGCCGATCGTATGCAACCACTTTGCGTGTTTTTCTTCGGCATTTGGTTCCAGACTTTTCTGCCAGGATGGCGTCAAGGTTTGTGGCATGATGTGCTCGATGGACATCGTACATTTTTCCAACAACTCCGAAACATCCACAACATGGTGCGAGTCGAAATTCTCCAGCTCCTCCAACAAAAATACCTTGCTTCGCGGGTGCATATTGTAAATATCCCTTGTCAGCAGTGCAGGTACGAATTCTTCATCTCTGGGGTAGCGTGAGCTACTCTGTTTGTTCATTAAAACATAGTAGAAAACATCCTCATACTGGGTCTTCCATTCCGTGAACCGCTCGATATCTTTCTCTAGTACGGTGAACAGCTTGTTCAGGGCATTAGTCGGTATACTACAGATGGTTCTGCGAAACAGGAAATTTTCGAGCGTTCTCAGAATTCGGGCTAGGGGAGCGTGACTAATTATCTTGTTGTTCGCATGATCCAGCAAATCCATCAGGTAGGGGTATGTAATTTTGTTTTCCAACCTCTGCAAAGCTTGCAATGCTTTTGACACTTGAATGTCTGGGTGGTCACAGGTCAGGATGGTCTGATAATAGCGTGAATATCTCAGCATGTTCGACAAGACAGCTTCGGTATCTGGTCCGGTCTGAATGAAGTAATTTTTAAACTCTGCGTATACCTGATCGGCGCGCGGAATCCGCCGGAACAAGATTGTCAGATAATCACGTGCAAAGTCACTGACTGACATCCGGTTGTGGGCTGTATGGTTTTCGATTTTATGCCAGAATTTTGCATAGAATTCCTTCTGCTTCTGGTATGGTAGGTTCATCAACACCAGGTTGCGGATTTTGTCAGCTTCGGACAGGGCAAGTCCAGTGGAGTTCAAGCTTTCAAAGATCAACTGTGGATCGTCCTCGCCTTGTTTGAGTTGAATATCGACAATACTCAGCGAACGGATCGCCTGGTAGAGCTGATCAATGGTGAATACATCTTTATTCGCAGTCAGCTGGCTGACAAAGTATTCATAATTGAATCTGATATTGCATGGTTCCAACTTGTCATCGATGTCATTGATGACGATTTTTGCATATGTCATGTAATCCTGCTCGTTGAGGCGCAGGCGAATGTTGTCATCATCCTTGAATCTATCGATCAGGTAGCTACCATGAATCAGTGGTGCGAGTTCTTTCGGATCGCTCAGTACTTTGCTGGATGCCAGATTGCAGACTGCTGCAAACAAGAGCGAAACCGTTGTCAGCCGCTGTTGACCATCGATGATCAGATACTCGATTTTCTTGGGCTCGTGATTGACAACCGAGACGATCGATCCGAAAAAATGAGAGCGAAAGCCGCTATTGATCACATTTTCCAAATCACACCATAGTCGCTGGCATTGCTCCTTCCGCCAGTCATACCGGCGTTGAAAGACTGGAATAACAAATTCCTTCAGATTGCCTTCTAGGAGTTCAGCTAGACCTTTTTCTCCGGCTTTCATGTTTGTTATTGCCTCACTTCATCTCAAGCTCGAGAGCCTGGACCTGAATTTTTAGCTGTTGCTCCTGCTTTTGGAGTTCGTGCATCTGGAGATAGTATTCGATGATCTCTGGATCCTCGGCCAGCGTGGTTTGGTTGACAAATATGTCCGGCAAAACAAGACGTTTCTCACCCTCTGCAAATTGTATTGTCAGGATCGCTTTTTCTTGGGCAAGGACTATCCCTTCACCAAAACGCTTATGCTGGACTTTAAGATTATTGAAAGACAGATGTTCGAACTGTGACATCTGCTCCTGGACCGCATCCAATTGTGATTGGATTTCGATCAACTGCAGTTCGATGTCACGTGTACGTTGTTGCTTTGCATGATCGATTTGCCCTTTTTTATCTCGTGGTTTGATCACCGTGTTTAGGTACAGATTGTAATGAACGGCGCAATAAATAATGTCATAGGCCAGGATATGAAGCTTTTCATCCGGCCAGATCTCACGGGTATACCTTCTTTGATGAATCGCGAGAATTTCAGGGGCTTTTTTTAGCTCTTCAACTAACCATTCACAGAGAAAATAGTAGTGCTTCAACTTGAAAGATTGACCGCCGCCGATTTCGTTACCATATTCAACACATCTGGAAAAAGTACTCGTCTGGCTGGCTTTGTAGATAAAATTATCATCAGGATATTTCAGGTTAAGATAGAAAATTGCAGTTCGAGTGTCCTGTTTGAATTTCCATTTGCCAGGGGCATATTTTTCAAGGAGCAAGTTGGATTGGGAGACAAAATCATCGATTCGTTTTTGGCGGGTGTCAAGATCGCCCTGATCATCCGAATAAAGAACCTTAAATAAATCACGGACCGTTTCTGTCTCAAATTTTGCGAGTTCGACTATGCCATTCGTTGGCTGGACAATGCTGTTATTGATCAAATTAAAAGTTGCCTTGACCGCTATCTTGAACATCGTACCGAAATCCTCAGCGTCGATGTCCCAGTGATCCTGAAAATGCTGAATGGCTTCCCATTTGTAAGTTTCATCGTGCTCTGGATCATTCATCAAATCGAATTTATCGATGTAGTTTCTAAAGATGATTTGTAGATTTTCGGTGTTCATGATGCCTCCTTCAGCGATGATGCCACTTAATATTATATATTTAGTATTTTATTATTTATTATCCAAAATTCCGCATGAATTTTTCCAAGATAGTAAGGAATTTCTCCTTACTATCAATCAGAGTGCTGATGCTGCCGCTGGCGAAATAGTTGCTGATCCCGCGTTGTTGGAATAATTCCTGAGATTGCGGATTTAGTAATTCATAAAGATCTTTCCAATATTGGCTGGCAATTTCGGCGCTGTAATTCATCCGTATTAATTGTGCGCCTAACGAATCCACTTGGCCAAAGAAATTGGCATCGGTTGTGAGCCACATCAATGTGCAGGTTTTATTTGATCCTGGAAAGCGGAATTTGACAGAACAGTGCTTGATGAATTGCAGGATGAATCCCAGGTCGGCGAGATCGTCTAACAATACTCGTACGGAATCAATGGCCAAATCAGGATTGGCCCTTCCAAGTTGTTCTAGGAAATCTTCCGTACTAAGGATTGGATTGGTGGTGCGGCTCATTTTGTTTGTTTGTTCTTGTATAGATTGCTCTTTCTCTGAGCTGACAAATTCGATTTGAGCCTGACTGGCAGATAGTCCTTCGATACGGATAATACCACGTTCAATGTTGACCGTACGCATTAAGAGATTGGGAACAATGAGACGTTCATTCGGTTGGATTTGATAGACTTCGATTTCGAGCAGCGCCAGTGTGTATTGCAAGTTGGGGGTTTCATTGAGGAAGTCCGTCATTTGGATGACGCCTTCACGGATACCGTCGCCAACGATCATCAGCAAGAATCGAGCATTTTGCATGTTCTTTTCGGTTGCGTCAATAAAGCGAGCTTCATCCTGGTCCGAAAGATGGCCTAGGGAAACCAGATGCTGGAATAAATTCTTTGATGATATTTGCTTTTGCGAAAAATATGTTTTGATCCATTGATCCAAATCCCTATATGACCAGCGACACAGATCCTTGGCATAATCCAGAATCTGGCCAACTACTTCTCGACGGGCTTCGGGATTGCGCCATAATTTGGTTTCGACCAGGGTGATGTATCCTGATGGACTGATGTAAAGATTATCGATGTAACCTGCAGCTGTGGGCACCTCACGACCGATGCAAACCAGTGGTGCGAAAATCGAATCGACTTCCGAAACGGATAGAAGCTGCGGTGATTGCTCCAGAAGCTGTTGTATCCATTCTTCCTGAAAAGACTTCGCTGATAAGGGGATACGTTCTGGACTGACAATCGAAAAGTCATCCTTTATGATAATTGGTGCTTTTTGAAGATTGCGTGAGTCCATAAATATTTGCCTTTCAAATATGTCAGAATTTTACTGCTCTTTTCATCTATAAGGTGAATGCTATTTCACCACCTCAAGACTTAATGCGAAGCCATAAAACAATTAAAAGACTTGGTCCTATTCTATTTCATTTCATCTTCTTCATAAAGTTCGAAAAATAATTCAAGTACATCATTGATTTCTCGATCGGATGGTGTCCCATAGAAGATAATACCATCGCAATCAACACATTTTCTGACATCGTATTCGGTTAAATTGCCATCTCTGTCAGAGTAAACATAAAGATAGATCGTGGCCAACGCCGGGCTATCATAGTCGCCGATTTCGAAGTGAAGGTCATCTTACTCGGGTAGAAACATTTTATGGCCTACCAGTTATATTTCAGTTCAAATTGTGTCTTATTCAACAAACCCTATCTTTGAAATACCAATTACACCTCGTCTTAAATACTTAATATCAAGGGAGTCAGGCTGAATAGTTACAAAATTGAATGTTTCAAATTCGAATGTTTCCGGCTCAAAGGATTCGACCTTGAATGTTTCATAATCGAACGTAGATAATCCTATATCCTGGATTACATCATTAGGAAGTGAGTAGTCCTGATTAACAAGTCCAAACATCGTAATCCCAGAATCTACACAGAATGAAATAACTGCTTTATATCCAATGCTGTAGGTAAATGATCCAATTACCGAACCCACTAAACTCCCAATCATATATCCAACAACCGGAAGTTCAGATAATAGAGCTTGTCCTACATATCCAGCCACGATTGATGATGTTAGCACAAACATATCCTTTATTAATTCATTAGACATTTCCGCTCGTGTTTTTTCCCCTGATGCAACCTGGAAAGCATGCTTTAAAGTGTTCATTGTTATTACAGTAATTGCACCTACGACACCAGGAGTGATACTTTTTAAGGACTCTCCAAGAAGGCCACTTTTGCAGCAAGCTGTAATCGCAGCTGCAACACTACCACGAATAAAACCTTCCGAGCCACCCGTTACAGCTGCAAATCCGATCTTTTTAAACTGACCTACTTCGATTTCGCCGTTTTTTATAAGATAATCGATTGTCTTGAATATCTCAGGTCCAACTCTTAAAACAATCGAAATAACCGCCGCACTCATCCCGGCTTTTAATGATTCCTTCATTACTAATTCAATTGATAAGACATCTGGTGCTGAGATCCCGAAATCATCTGCTTTAAATTTTCCTTCTTTTGCAATTAATGCAAGTTTTTCGGCGTCCGTCTTACTTAGAGTTATTGATTCATTCCCTTCGTTATCTAAAATCCTATCTCTTAGTAAATCTAATGTATCTTGATAGCGCTTAACCTGCTCTGGACGTCTTGCACCTTCAGAATTAATCATTCGCTCCAGCCAGGTAGTTGCTTCAGCCAATTGGTCATGAGGTATTACTCTAATTTGTCCGGAATAAATCGGATCATTTAAGACGGAATCTACATCAGAATAATTTCTATCTGCCAGATACTTATCTATGGTATCGATACCACCTTTAGCCTGGTACTCCCTAAAACGTTGAAACACACTGATTGCCTGCTGTCGAGCACTTTCTTGTCCGTTTGCATAATATTTCAAACCGAAGTTTTCTTCAAAATTACTGGATAAATCGACTGACCCAAAATCATGGCTACGCTCAACAGCCACTCGATGTATGGATTGATTTGTTGCGGCATTTATATTAAATGTGCCCGCATGCCAAAATTCTGCAACATCACCTTTTAGCATTTTACTTGGGGTTTGTTTGCCGAAAAAGTCATTTATACTTTTTTCAAGCAAACTTATTTCATTATCGATCGAGTCAACGTATACGGCTCTTTGAGTCCCAAGATCTCCACCATCAAAAGCACCTTTAATGGCTCCGGCATTCTTTTCAAAATATTCATATCCATCTTGAAATCCTACCGCCATAATTATTCCTCACTCAATCCTAAGAACTCACTTATTCCATTCAGATAGAATAGTAGGATTAGACATGAATATTCTTGTTCTTCGATCTTCTTATTGCTTGTTGCTTTTGCAAACAAATTTATGCCTTGTACCGGTGCATTTACTATAGCAGCCGGTATTGCTTTCATTGGTGCTAAAAGCTTTTGGAGTCTAGTTGTTACATCTTTGCCATCTTCTGCACTTGATCCTGGCAATTCAAATATTGCTGCTTTTTTCTCAATGAGTTTTGCAAAATCTGGTTGAACCCCCTTTGCATATTTAAAGAAGTTATCGTACTCATCAAGAGAAACTACTTTATCAACAAATAGCACAGCTTGTTTTCCAAGCCAGCCGTATAGCATCCCATATGCAGAAAACTCTTTTTGCATATGTAATCTCTTATCTTTAATCAATTTGCTGTTGCCGATAAATAGAATGTACTGCTCTGAGGAAATTTGAACGGAATTGGCACCATACTCCTTCTCAGTCCATACTTGTGCTGCGACCGAACCATCTTTTGTGCCAACAACCTGATCATTTTTATCATCTTTAAGACTTAGAAGTTGAGCCAAAAAGTCCCCATACTGTCTAAGTTTTTCTTCACAGACTATTATTAACTTCTTCATAAAAGGTTCTCCATACAATCAGTATTTTTTCATTCTTCTTAAACACATACTGTATTGGCGTATAGCTAATAGTGATGTTTGGGCTGGGGTCCCAAATGAATATTCGCAAGTGTATTAACACTTGCATTGCTTGCCAATAATATTGAACCCTCTACTCAATGAAAGATTCAAGTAAACTTATCCTTCTTGCGTAGACTTGATCAAAGCATTGTTCGAATTGTTTAGTATTAAGCATCTTAATAAATTTCATTTCCTTTTTACTATCTAAAAAAATAATTTTTCCATCAAAGTCTAACAAGGTCCCCAAATAGAGATCTGGATGATAGGCTGCTATAACAATTTTTGGTGATATTGGAAAGAAAACAACCGTTGAGTGATGTAACAATCCATTCTTAAATGGTGTGGCATCTAAGGAAGAAGAGTCAATAAACATTACCGGGTTATCACTTGTTACAAATTCCATATCACCTACAATTTTAAAGATAACAAATAACCGATCCAATAGGATGTTGATATATTTCGTTAATCTTTCAATGTTGAGGGTTGCTTCCATCGCTGCTAATTTGAAATAGTCATCATCATTTTTAAAAGCTTCAAGAACCTTTTCCCTTTTTTCATCTAATGGACCGAATAATTCACGAGCATTATTAATAACTCCTGGCAACGCATTTTTATAGGCTTTTATTTCTAATTCTCTACTATGTTTCCCACGCAAAAACTGAAACATCATAGTGATAGAAATTTGAGTCTTCAATTCCGATGTGATAACGGATGCATCATTTCGCAACAAAATACAGTCAACAATACATTGAATTTTAGAAATGACATTATTCATCATCGGCTCAATATTTTCAGCGTAGTATTTTTCCCATATGTAATTATTCTGATGCTTTTTCACTGTGTAAAAGTGACGTTCTGCCGCAGTATCTTTTATATTCGCAGTAAATATCTTCTTCTTATATTTATGAAGCACATATATTCTATAAGATGAATTGCTGCAAAGAGAGAATTGTTTCAGATAAGTCTGCGGAACATAATGCTGTTTTTTAGGTTCATTCATTGACTGGTCATCACGCTCCTTTATAAACATGAATGCATGCAAAAAAGTTCAATGAATTGTATTCAATGTCATTTTGATTGTTTCCTTAGTGACTCTATTGCGCCTTCTATGTTTGTCCGAGTGTTTTCTTTAGTCCATTCATCCCAAAAATCGATTGTTGCACTTCGTGGTTTCAATTTTGGGGGAGAAACCTTTATCCTGCTAGGCAGTAAACTAGCATCACCGACAATCAATGCTTCTCCAATATCTAGTATGGGCAACATTTCTGAATAGTCTCCTAAACTATCAGGTAATAGCCTCTTAACAACAGATTGATCATCAATGTTTGTTAGCCTCATAGCAATGAAATTGTTACTTTGACTTAATACTGTACGATTAACCTCGGAAGGTCGTTGCGAAATCACAACCAATCCAATTCCATACTTGCGTCCTTCTTTTGATATTCGCTCAAAAGTAATTAAGCTTGCGTCATCAATTGATCGCTCTGTATTTGCTGGGATATATAAATGGGCTTCATCGCAAAATAAAGCAATTGGGTGTCTCTTATCTAGTTCCGTCCACTGTTGAACCGAAAAAATTAACCGTGCTATAAGGGAAACAATAAGTGGTAGTATGTCAGAAGGAACTTCTGAAAAATCTATTATTTTTACACCCATATTTCCATTGGTTGCAGGTCTCATTAACGAACTACATAGCTGATTCATGAAATTATAATCAAGGAGTTCAGCAGTTGAATTAAACATAAAATTCAGTCGTTTATCATTTTTCTTTGTTTCCAATCGTTGAATGAATCGGGTAAGTTTTCCAAAATAAGGACCCTGTTTGTCCTTTCCGCCAGAACCAGCCACCATTTCGCAATCTTTTAAACTTAGGTCTTCCAAAAGGTCGTTTAAATTATATGGTATTGGACTATCTAAAGTAATATTGGCTTCCATTTCGGTTTTATCTAAGTCGTGAAGGTATTTTTTCTTTTTTTCAATCACTGCATTAGAAAATATCATCGCTTGGTTTGGTGCATTGCTATCGCTCCTGTCAAGCATCAGCGATAGCATTTCTTCATATGTCAACAACCAGTACGGTAAAAATAATGTTCCTTCTTGAGGACTATCATTTGGTCCAGCTACCCTTAGGTGGGTGAAATTTTCACTCTCTAATGTGGTGTATTCACCGTGAATGTCAAATAAAACCGCATTTGCTGACTTCAAGTTAGCAACTTGCTCTAATATAGTAGCTACACACCAAGACTTTCCTGAGCCAGTACTACCAACAATAACTGCGTGTCGTTGAAATAGTTTATTTCCATTAAGCCATGCTGACGCATCTTCATCAATTGAATATGTTCCAATTTGTAAACACTCAGTGCCGCTTCCCTCTGGTAGGGAAGATATTGACTGCATGAATCTTTTTAAGCAATCTCCTTGAACAAAATAACACTCTGCGTTTATAGTTGGCACAGTTGAAAGCGATCGCCTAAATACATTTTCTTTGCTTCCATCTTTTTCTAAATGTGTACCAATCAAAATTACTTTGAGAACATTAAACCCAAAATCTTGAGCTAATTCAGCTGTGGGTTCACAATTTATTGACTTACGAATAATCTTAGAAACAAGACCTATTAGGTGTTGTCCAACCCGAGAGCTTTGGATAACTACTAAGTGATTAACCTGTAATCCACGTAGCTTTTCATCAGTATCAACTTTAACAACAACCGTAGACGTGTCAACACTTTCGACAGTACCAAGAAGTTGATCCTCGGTAAATTTAAATATACTCATATAGCCCCTCCTACCAAATTTTTAAGAATTCATTCAATTGCCAATAATTGCCTTCAAATATAGCTGACCAGTCTTTCCCATGAATCTCAGTCTTATTATCATCTGCGCGTTCAAATACTAAGACTTTTGAAACCGAGGAATTTAGTAGCCGAGTTCTACATGCATCTGTCATAGTTCTTGCTAAAACAACTATTGGCTTTCCGCTTATGATTTGAGTAATCAGTTTAGGTTGAATATGCTCATCGTTGAATCCATAACCAATACATAAAAACGAACCTGCTCTTGAAAACGCTTTATCTGCTTCAGCAATAATTGATCTAAAGGGTTCATTATGGGTACTGCTGTATTTGTCTTTCCCAGGCGGAACTATAAGAGGAGAAAAACCATTTGGAATATTATCTGAAAAAGGTATACAATAAATTCCGCCATTTTCATCTGAAAACCAATCCAGAGAACCATGAACTTTCCATATCTCGCAAATTCTTTCTCTTGCTCTCATTCGCCCTGAGTTCAGAACTGACGATGCAATTTCCAATTTTCTTATATGAGTTCCCTCAAATCCAGTTACAGTTGTAGCCGAGATATTGTCAGATGCATACTCAGCAAGACGATCATAATTTGTGGTGACGATAACAGCTTTATTTGGTGTTGGGGCTATTATTTTTGAAATTAATGCAGAGATTTCTGGAGCTACATCAGAAATGTTTCTTTGAAAATGGCTAATATCACATTTTTTCACCTGTTGCCATACTTCGGATCTGATTTGTAACAGAGTCTCTGATTGTAGTCCTGCCTTATCTAATGCAGCCTCAAGACCAACACGATCCATTTCTTCACAGAAATCTTCAAACTTTGGATCTGTCTTCAAAGAGTCTAAATTTTTTATATTAGTTGCCAAATCTTGCATTGAAGGTAAGCCATATGGTATCGATGCCCCGGAACCTAAAACAATCAATGGTCTATTTTCTAAGAACGATTGCATAGTTTTAATGCAGACCTCAAAGTCCATTACTCAACCCCCAACGCTTTAAACACTGCATCTTCAGGTGACTGAAAGAATATCAAATTAAACTTACCCATCAGTTCCGGCGGAACGGTAGCCATATCAGCTGCCGAGGTAATCGGCAACAAGACCTTCTTAGCTCCACTGTCCAAACAGACCTGAAGCACGTTGGCTAGTTCTTCAACTTTTATGATCGTCCCGCTGATGCTGAGATTACCCAAAACTGCGAGGCTGCTAATAACTGGTTTATGAAGCGCAGCTGAACAGAGTGCTATGAAAGCAGTCAATGAAAGCTGGTTAGTAATGCCGATGCCGTTAAGGTCCTGCAAGTGCATCAAATAGTCTTTTGTTGAGGTGCTGATGGTGCCACTAACATTTTTGCTATTGGCTTTTAAGTATCGATATGCCGTGTCGATAGACTCTTTGGCTTCGCGATCCGATCCAATACCAGTTCGTTCGAACTTTCCAGAACCGGAAACCATTTCAGTTTCCAGTTTAAAGACACCTAGCATGCCGGATTTGCCACGGGCCACAGTATAGACTTGGCCGGGTTTATGCAGCCCTTCAGGGATAAGTTTCCCACCGCCATGTTCCGGCACGGGAACAAATTCTTCGGAAAAGTCTTCATTATTGATGTACGAAAAATTGACATCGTAGAATTCCATGCCACCGATCTTCTTCAGTTGCTCTTTCACGCGGCGGCGGCTTTCTAAGGCAAACCGCAGGATTTCTTCTACATCATTTTTTTCGTATTTACCATTAGGGTAGATTAGCTTGATCAGTCCAGACACCATTTTCCGAACAGCAATCACATCACGTTGATTCAGGTTATTGCCTAGCTTATAGTACTGATCCAGGGCATCCGCAAATGATGTTTTTCGTAATTCTCTCAAAAACTCAGACAGGTAGTCGGTGATAAAGCCATATTCATTCGTAAAGAAGTCTGGCCTGTATTTGGGAATCTCCCAGCCTGGTAGATAGCAGTGCATACGATCAAAGAATGCGCTGTCATTCCCCATGGCTTCAGGGAAGGGATCAAACAAGTGCGATGTTTTGAGTAGCACGTCAACACTTTGATTGATGTTACCGACAAAGACCATTGAGGCTGAGGCGTTCTTTTCCTCTTTTCCACGGGAGAAGGAACCTGATGCCATGTAGTCTTTCATGATCTGGATTCCGTCTTTATCCTTAAAAGTGATGCCCGCCACTTCGTCAAAAGCAACGCAGTCCCACATACCAACCAGACCCACAGTTTTATTGGACATGTTATAAAAGAGATTGGCTACTGTGGTTTGTCCGCCAGAAACCAATATACTGTTGGGCGAGACTTCTTTATAGACATGCGACTTCCCAGTGCCACGGGGACCCAGCTCGCAGAAGTTGAAGTTGTTTTCTACCAATGGAATCATTCTAGCGAGTAGAAGCATCTTCACTCTTGGTGTGAATTTGGAGGGTTCCATACCGATGGATCGCAGAATGACATCGATCCATTCGTCCTTGGTGAATTGCGATCTTCCTCCTAATACTTCACTCATGTCCAAGTTTGGCATCTGAATGGGCGTCAGCTTAGAGATAATAAAGGGAATTCTGCTTTTATCAGCTTCATCGAAAAAATATTCCAGCTGTACAATGCACCAGATTCCCCCGCTGAGAAGCCGCTCGAAGTCGGAAGGGTACTTTTCTGAGATCGGCACATTCTTGATACCTAGGTTGGAAAATTCGGCCTCGTAGATGTCTTGCCGATAATTGAGTTTGACTGCTACTTTATCAATGACGGTGTAGCTGCCGCGCTCTCTCAGCTTTGAGATGATCTTTTGAGCCTCGTCTGGTCGGACAAAGTTTTCGGCCAGGATGCTCTTCACATTGCGGACTCCATCCGCAATGGCTTCTTCTTCAGTCGTGGCGCAATACATCCCGAGGAGATATTCCAAAACATATACCGGAACGTTGGCACCTTCCTTGATCTTTTTGGTCAGATCCTTCCGGACAATTTTGCCAGCAAAGACTTCGTTGAGCTTGTCATTGAGATGGTTGTTTGAACTGACCGCCGTCTCAACAATTTGCCCGCTTTCTTCCTGGATATCAAAGTCATCCTCAAATTGCTCTATTTCGATTGCAACATTGTCTCTTTCAAATTCACTCACCGGTTCACACCCCCTTATAGACTGAAGCCAAAGTCATCCGCAAAGGCAATGTCCATTACGACACCATGACGCAAGACTTCAACATCGTTTTTCTCATCATAGGCCACCAAATAATAGTGCTTTGATTTGTCATATTGCTTGTTCTTAAAGTTAAATTTCAGTCTGAATATTCGTTTGCTAGGATCGTTCTCTTTTTTATCGGCAATATAGATGCACTCATTGGATATTTTCTCGTTATCTTCAGATATGAAGAACACTTTATAACTTGTTTCTTTGATCACATCGCTGACAGGCTCAGATTGAATGAAATCCAGAGAAGAAATTAAATTCGTGATCTTTTGAACCATGCTGACCAATACAATCTGCGCGGGTCTTGTTTCGGCATGACCTTTGTCGACTTTGACATCAATAACCGGAACTAGCATCTCTTGAGGAGAAGATCCGCCATGCACGAAGTTCTGACCACCGCCGGTTACTTTGAACACATTGGAACTTACGGGTACTGAAACCATCTTTGAATCATAATTCCCCAAGATTTTACCTAAGGAATATGAAATGATTCCGTCATCTTCCAGAGCATCTTCAGTAACGATAAACCTTCGATTTACAAAGGATTCTTTATCGGCAAGATGGATAATCTTATCCGTTTCTTGCAGCTTATCCCGCTTATAGATAAATCCATGATCAGATGTAACGATGAAGTGCAGAGTATTGGCATTTGTTGAAATGCGCTTGATCATGGCGAAAAGTTCATCAACCGCTTCGTAACAGGCTGTAAAAACTTCATTTTCCGTGATCAGTTTATCTCCCCTGGCATCGATCTGATTGTGGTAAACATAGACAACATCCATCCCAGTAAAGACTTCACGCAGTTCCATTTTCTTCATCAGTTTTAAGTCGTCGAACTGAATGCATCTACTATTAGGAGTATATGAATTCAGGATGATCTCTCGTTGTTTGAGGGAATCACATGGCATACCATCAACCAGGACCTTATTATCCCGAGTCAAATCCAGACCTTTATGAGGCAGCAAAGCACCCATGCCAAGGCGGGTGTATGAGGGGAGGACACTCATCATGGCTTCCAGTTTGGGCGTACATTTCTCGTCGTTTTCCAGTTTTTCAAAAAGTGATTGACCCACCTCATAACGCATAGCATCAGAAATGATCACCACTACTCGGTCTTTACTGGACTGGATGTACTTGCTGTAAAAATTCCGTTGCAGCGGCATTAAAGAAAATTTGTCTTCTTTCTTAAGGCCTGTATTCCAGCTATTCACGCTCTTTGACAGGAACTCGTTGGTATAGATGTTCTCCACAAGATCCCGGAGTTTTTCAAAATAAGCATTTTCATTGAGCTGATCGTAGTTATAGTAGAACTTTCGATACTGCTGATCGATCTGGTAGTCAGATGAAATGTATTGCTTAACGATATCTTTAAATGCAGTTTGACTTTTATAGCTAGCAGCCGCAATTACAGTGGAAGCACTTTCAAGCATATGATATTCGGGCCTGTATAGGTCACCAAAATGCCTTTTGCGGCGATCTATGCAAATTTCCAAGATCGACTTCCCTGAGAGCTTTGCTCCTATGTCCTCATTCATCAGTCGGTCCGAAATCCACTTGATTAAAACATGGTCAACGGCCTCAAAGGTATCGCAATGGATTAATGCCTCTGGATTGTAGGTCTCCAACGTCATCTTCACTTGAAGATTTCTTGTTACAAAATGAGACAGCTCATCATATCGCTCCCGGTATAGGACGTTGTTCATCAGGTTATCGAGGAACGCAATGATATTGCCAGACTTGTATGAAACAAAGCTTTTCCATGCAGGAGGAAGTTCACCCTGAAGATATCGCTGGGTGTAGGTAACAAACATTGTCAAAACCAGTTTCTCCAGGGTCGGTTTAACATCGGTATAGCCAAGTTGCTCTTCACAAAGCCGCCAAAAGGCATCCAGAAGACCATACTTTTCAAATTCATCCAGGAATTTGTTCTCTTCAAGTTCACCATCGGTCAGTACCACTCGAACCACTTCATCGAAGAATGCAATTCTAGTCTTGCAGAGAACACTCATCAGAGCCACTTCGATGCTCTCTTTTGTGAAATTCTCAAGCTCAAGATCATAAAACTTCTGTGTTCGATCTTTGGCACCGAAGAATTTAATATACTTCTGTATAACTGGTTTGTATTTCTGGTCAATACCAAGATCCACTGCCAACAAGGAAGCTCTATCAGCAAAAAACTGTTTTGAGTAGAGGAGGATGTCTTCTAAATGGTTATCCCTTACCTGAGGCCGTGGAAAGGGGGCATAGATCAGGTAGTTACTTGTTTTATCTACCCGCTCTAAAAAATGCTTGGTATAGAACTGATTGTTCTTTTCGAGATGATAGATATTGGCATTGGAAAGTTCCAAAGAATTAATATCTTCAACAAATTCAGCCTTGTCGTCATACCAGAAGATCAGCTTGCGGGTATCTCCAGAAAACTCATGATTGAGTTTATCCGTTATCTGCTTTAAATTTAATTCCGCCATTCCCGACCCTTCTTTCGTTAAATTTTTGCCAGCACATCAAGTTTTTTGCCATCTCGATCGGTCTGTACTTTTTCGTAGTTCACTTTGACCCCGTCATCCAAATCAATCGAAATCCGCGCCAAAGCAAGATGAGCGATTTTCTCATCGTATTCCTTAGTTTCCTGAAGCTGCTTTATGAGTTTTTCTTTGCGCTTTGTTGCAGCAGTTACTTCACGAGCATCTTTACTATTTTCAATTGCATCCTGCATCCTGGCAATTTCATTTTCATATATGCGTTGAATTCTATGGAGATAATCTATGCGGAGATTACCAGTGGTGTTTTCATCATAACGATGCATGTACACTAGAGCTTTAAACCCATGCTGTTTACCGCTATCAAAAAGCCAGTATATTGGTCGTTTTTGATAAATTTGGCAGTGATCTTTGAAGAAATTTTTTAGGAAGTAGTTCCGAATCACTTCACTAGAGCTGTTGCCTTTATCTCCCAAGGCCTTAGCAATAAAATCAAGATTCTCCTCAAGCTTTTCTGGACCATATACTATCTTTACGAATTCTATAATGCTATTAACTAAATCGTCCTGGAGGTATTCCTCATCTGTTATTGGGATGATGTTGTCATCGTCGGGTTTAAATGAGATATATTTATTGCTACTCCAATCCCCCCCAGCATAAACCAAACCACCAAAATCTAAACTATAACGCCCAAAAATGCAGCCAACTGCATAGGAAATAAAACTGCGGATATCACGCTCCAAATCTGCACGGAATACCGTCACATCCTCATCTTTGACCTCTGGAGTAAGTTCGGTCTGTAGGCCGTAAGCTTCGATGAAAATGCGGTTAAGTTCCTCCTCGTTAGCCTTAAGTTTTGTAAACCGATCCGTTGTCTCATGCTCCCACTTTTCAAACGCCGCAGCGACCGTCTGTTCCCCACAAATCAGAGGGTTACGATTGAAGTCCCATGACGTTTCAGTAGAGTCCCAATCGCTTATAGATATATTGATACAATTCTCAGCGATTTCATTTACCAAGTCTAGATTTTTTATAACCATAGGTATTTGTTTCATTGATACTAAGTTAAAATCCAAAGTTGGAGCTAATATTGATAGAAATAAATCTGCAGGTTTTGAATTGATCAGTGCAGTAAAATATTTTATATGGTCTTGATTATAAGGGAATCCCATTGAGCCTTTTGTATCAAAAATAAATCCTTCTGGACAATACCTTACAGAAACTGCACCAGAAGTAAGGGCTGACCATGTAAAGCCTTTTTTAAAATAATATTCTTTACTCTTCAACCTAACATCAGTTCCCTGAGGTAGCGTTGAGGTGAAGGATCGCATTTCAGCCCCATCATTTTCCCAATTTACGACAAGATCATTATTCCCATACCATTTTCTAAATGATCCACCCTTGTTATATGGAAACCATTTATAGCCACTATCTTTCGCTTCTTCTCTATCTGAAATTGAAAATCCAACTTTATTTAAATTTACTTCCGTCCATTGACGCAAAAAGCGATTATTATCGGAAGTTGCCATGCCTTGTCTAAAAAATATTGAATCCTCAATTATTGGATTCTCTTCAAATGATTGTAAAACCTCATCACTTACCCAATAGGCGAAAATATTGGAGGGTAGCCTCTTAAACTTATCTGTTGGTGAATAGAAGTATAAATTATCATTAAAGAAAGATTCTCTTTTTGCATCCTCCCCATCAATATTAGTAAGTTTAACAAATGTTCCTACTAAGTTTGTTGGGTGGCTTTTACAAAAACAATATGCAACAGTTTGAACTACCTCTCCACCAATTTCATCAAATGCCTTGGTTCCTAAATGGACTAAAGATAAAAATGAATTTGCCAACAATTTATCTCTTATCCCTTCGTATCTTGAAAGAAACATCCATGAATTTTGTGTAATCAAGCTTGATATACCAATTTTTTTTGTGAAAAGAGCTATTCTTTCCATAAACACACAATACATATCATATTTACTAGTCAAATAATTTATTTGAAGATAATCAGAAAGTTTTTGATTCATGCCCTTAAAACCCATGTAAGGTGGGTTAGTAATGGCAACCTCATACTTTTGAGCCATAACTTCACCAATTTCAACCAACATATACATTTGATTACTTGTATGCTCAATACCAATAGTGTCTAAAGCCATCTGTCCATCCGCATCAAAGGCTTTAATGAACTCCCGTAAAAGTTGCCAATTGAAATTTTTAACATTAAGAATAGATCCATATTCCTTCGCATCGAAAAAAGTATCCAACAAACCTTGAAGCTGAAGACGAGCAGTATTTTTCTCCATCTCGCTCAAACCAGCACCAAAGTATTTCAACTGATTTCTGTTAATGTCATTGCTCTCTTGAATAGCATAGACATGACTTTTAGTTTCCCTATTTAAAATCCCGCGATTATACTGCCGTGCCTTCATCATTATTGCAAAATAAGCTAACTGATAGGCTCGATTATCAATATCTAAGCCGAAAAGATTGTTCTCAACAATTCTTTTTGCTGCATCTCGTTGACTATATCCGTGACTTTCATATATTTGCATCAGAACATCAAATGCATACACCAAAATGTGCCCACTACCCATCGCTGGATCAATGACTTTAATGTCTTCGGGTTTTAATGTCTTATATTCTCCTCTAATTTTCTCAATTTGCTTTTGAACATCATATTCCTGTTCAGCTTCATCCAAGTAGTATTTCCAATTGGATTTGAGATTATCATTCGGATGGCCCTCTAGCCACAGGCGTCCCAAACTGTTCTCAACCATGTATCTAACGATCCAATCTGGTGTAAAGAGCTGTGTGGCTGCAGGGATACGTTCTTTCGTGATTTTGACATTCTTTTTCAAAAGTGCAAAAGTCTCATCCTTTGGCTCCGTGTTGTAATACTGGTAAAGCCATCCTATGATTTCAACCTGGCCTTCTTTAGACACATTGAAATCATCTTCGGAAATGTCACTAATCAAGTGATAAACAACGCCTTCTTTGTCCGTGAACGAGACATTAAGTAGTAGTTCAGTATAGTCACTTGTTTTCTCGAAAAGTTCAGGAAGATTGGTATTTAATGCATTGCATTGCTTAATAAAAAGCATACGGAACAGTTCATCCAGCTTATTTTCATGTTTCAGCTGAATGATCCTATCTTTTTCGTAAGCGGAATAATCAAGATTAGCCTCTATCGCATGCGTCACAAGATCTGGCTCAGCCTTCCCAATCCCTTCAGATGAAAGAACGCGAATCCTTGTAGGAAGATAGTCATTTACTTCCATAAAACGGATGGCAATTAGCCGATTGAACCAGGTATATGCAACTTCTTCAATCACATTCTTAAAGGCTGTGGCGTGGTCACTTTCCTTGGATTTCCTCTGGATCTCCTCAACTAACTTTTTACGCTGTTCAATAACGGAACCTGTAACTGAACTTGGCTCCTTGGTTCCAATATCAAAAAACTGAACTGTTTGAGTAGATTGGGAAAGAGGACTCTTAATTCCTTTTTCTGTAATCCCCAAGAGGCCTGCCTTATAACGTATATCAGCAATGAGCTTATTTCGGGCCCAAATTGCAAAATTCTTGATAGCTGTCTTATTCATGTTTCTCCCTCTTAGAACTCAATATTAATGATGGTGTCCTGTTCGAGTTCCTTCATGATTTGCTCTCGTAGCTCGTTAATGTATTTGTCTAGATCCTTTGTAGACTCGATTTGCCAGGACGAAGTCAAGCTGACATTTTTTATACTGATGCTCTTGTGTTTTTTTACTGGTGGTTTTGGATCATTACCATCATCACCATAAGGAGGCGTATCCTCAAAAACCTTTTCATCTTTTTTTGCCATTTCATTTAACAGACGCACCTTAAGAGCATCTGCTTCGATTTTTACATTCTGGAGCGTTGCCACATTGTTGCAGGTGGTAGCTTTATCATGGATCTCTGTGAAGAGCTTAAAGTATCTGTCTTTCAGCTCGTCTTTATATTTTTTTGTATTTAAGACTTTAAATACTCGATCTTTAGCATCCTCAATTGCCTTGAGTATCGGAGCCTCCATTTGAGTCAATACTGCCATGTATGCATCCCTGAACTGGCTAACTAGATCTGGTAGTTTTGGAATATCACTGTATGGCATATCCTTTTTCAGAATTGTCTTGATCTCCCGTACGGTTTCCTCGACCTTGTCATCCACGATAAATGTCTTGCTGTCATCGTAGATTTTCATCATCTTTAGAGCGTCTTCAAATATCTTCTTTTGCTCTCCGGCAAAGAAGGCTTTAACCGGTTCGAAATCCTCAGCAAAATCCAGGAAATCATCTCGATCTGCATGGATCTTCTTGAAGAACTCAGAAGGAGACTCAATCTGGATGATTGCTCTTAACAGTCCTTTCCCGGAAAGTACAATTTTCTTCCCAGGGAAATTATGGTTGTTGAACAAGATCTCGATTTTTTCCAGCTCAGTTTCGAGGCTGCTGCTGTAGCTTTGGAATGACTGCATCATGGAATCGTCATCATCATTGATGCTGGAAACACCAAAGAGTTCCTTCATGACTTCACGGACAGCTTTCTTTTCCTCGATCCCAGCTTGTTGACGGCGTTCGGTCAACAGCTTTTCAACGTATTCTTTCTTGGTGATGTAGCGGATGATTTCTTCTTCCGACTTATTTAGAAGCGTCACGGCTGCCCCATTGACGGTAAGAGCGATATCCCCGTTTTTAAAGAGCTTGGCCACAAGCCATTCCACATCATCTTCCACAAATCCATAAGGTGCTTTCATGAAGCGGTCCATGAGACTTTTCATGGAAGTCTTGGTATGCATGGAAGAGTTGGTTGCAATAAAGCTCAACACATCATGGATTGCATGAGCATTTGCTTCCTTACCGCCTTCCAGACCAAAGGATTGCTGATTGGATGTTTTGAAAAGTGCTCGAATATTGGCTTCATTCATGGCTACATCAATATAGGACAACTTATGGTAAATAGTGGAAACCAGTCTTCCCAATGCTTCATTGATGCGGGAGGATACCTCTTTTAATCCAATTTGTGCCCGATCACCGTTGACATAGATCGCGGCATTTTTCATGGACTCCTGAAGGAACAACTTTGCGTTGCCATTTCTCTCTCGCATTTCGATGCGCTTGGCTTCCTTGATCTGCTCGAATTTCGCCAGCTTGTTAGGTGTATTAAGTCTTAAATATTTCTCGATCTTAAGAGCACTACGTAGTTCGTTCAGGAAAGCAGAATCATTTGGTAGTACTACGAGGACTTCTTTACCCTGTCCGGACATCATGCGAAGTGTTACTTCATCTTCTCCATATTCAGAGCTTGGCGTCAGGATGCGGACACCGATGTCATTGTTCTGGTTGGATTTATAAGGGCGATCATCAACGATCTGATTAAAAGCAAAGTTGTAGCGACCATTATGCTCCGGGTATCGGTATTTCTTGTCGCTAAAAATGTCTTCAAAGATGATTTCTGATGCCTTACTGATGACCTCAGCCATTTCGACATTCTGGTTTTCGATTTCTCGATTGATTTCCTGCTCTTCATCTGTCAGGAAGACATAATTATCCCCATTCTTTTGAACAAGCATTTGACGAACCAGGATTTTCAAAGCTTCTTCGACACGCTTCTTTAAGGCGATGCGATCCGTATCAATATCAGAAATCATCAAGCTAGTGATATTATCCATATTTGCAGTGATCTCTTTGACATACTTGATCATGAAGAGTGTCTTCAGCACATTGACATTGAAGTTGTCAGCTTCATTATCAGGATTGATATAGCTGTTGTCCGCTGCTCTGGAAATTACGCCTTTATGGCTGTGATCCAGGAATTGATGCAAAGCATCATAAAAAACATTGAAGGGGATCAGCGCACCATGCTCACGTTCCATAAGCTTCATGGCAGATTCCTTAAATAAAGCTAACATGGACCGTTCGCCTTCAGATAGGTGCTTGCCCGAAGCTCCATGAGTCCGGATGGATGTCAGAACGCTGGCTAGTAAATTGAACTGATAGGGTACAAAGGGATAGACCAAGGCAAAGTCATGTTCATTGGAATAAAGTTTTTTCTCAACACCATCATTGAAAACAATCAGGTTTTTAATGATGGTGGATTTCTGTTCGTATAGAAGCCGCAATGTCTGTTCTGCGGTAGTCGTCTTATACAGTATTCTTTTCTTGATGACTTCATCCACATTGGCGGACGATAAGGAGAGACGTGTGTCAAACCGTCCCTGAATCTTCGAAAAATCATTCCCTTTTGTTTTGGTGATAGAGTCAATATCCTGCTGGCTGGTCACGATGATCCAGACTTTGCCACGGCAAGCCGTGCCCAGATCCTCGGTGACGGTCTGCAGATTTAACATCAGTTTGGAGTCATCACCTATGTACTGACCGATTTCATCGACCAGGAATATCAGATGATGATTGCGGCCTTTTTGATCCAGATACTCTTTCACCATCTTGGCAAAATTCTCGATACTGATCTGGTAAGGTTCGATGGCTTTTTCACACCAGTTGCGGGCAGCTGATTCACTCATAAAGCTCATCTCTTCTAATACATCCACGATGGTATCCTGGATGAAATCAAACTTGTTTCTGGATTCAAGCCAGGACTTGCCAAACTCGTCTTCGAATTTCTCTTTAAACTCGTCATATCGGTTATGTTCGGTGAGCTGTCGTTCCAGATCTGCCAAGGCAGGAATCGATCCGCAGAAGCCCTGCATCTCATTGAAGACCTTGAGGAATACGGAGACAATGGCATCCTTGGTTTGTTTTCCAGCCATTTCGCTCTTGGAGTCAATATTGAAAAGAACCACATCCGTCGGGACACTCGCAGCCAGCTTCATGTCCGCAAGGACCATGGGATCAATGATCTTCTTGTCATCTATGAAATAGTCAATGGCTTTCTTGCCGTTTACCTCTTTATTTTCAAGCAAATAGGACAGGATCTTTAAGAAGTGCGATTTACCACTTCCAAAGAAACCGGAGATCCAGACGCCCATTTTATCGGTGTGTCCGTTAACCCCTCTTTTGTAACTGGCAAAGAAGTCCGCGAAGTGCTTTTGCAGCTCTCTTGTGACAACATATTCTTCAAGTTCTTGTTTGATATTTTCATCATCCGCCTGACCAACTTTGATGACGCCTTTAATATCACGGTCAATGGGCTTTGCAAACATATCTTTGATAAACATTTTTATCCCCCTAATCTACCAGCTTGAAAGCTCTATAGTAGTTATCGTCTTTTATTGTTGAGAAGAGAACCAGTTCCTGGCCATCATATTTTCCTGGATAAAACAGCACCACCGGCACGCGATCTAATGTTTGGTGAAGATTATTAAGCACCTTATGCGATCGTAATATCGGGTAGCATTTCCCGATTCCCACAAGAACGACCACCGCATCCTCAGGTGTGTTTTCCTGGATATGTTTGACGATAAGACTATCCTCATCATTAATTTTCAACAGATTACTTACAGATTTGATGATCCGGTCAAATCCTTTTTTCTTTTCAAACGCAAAGCACTGATCCAGAAAGCCTTCCTTTTCCAGGATATCGATGATGATGTCGTAAAGATCAAACACCACCAGCTCAAAGCCATCTGTTCCACGGGAGTTCTTGTTCTTCATGTAAGCAACGCGTTCTCTGACGATGAGCTCTTTTTCTGCCGGATAATCAAAGACGTAATAGCCGACTTCATTGCCCAACCCTTTGTTTTGCCGGAAGCTCTCGCTCTTGATCAAGCGCTCGGCTATATCCAAACGTTCTTCCAAACTTGCCATCATCTCACCCCCATTAATGTACGGATTGTCATTTCCATGCCGCAGTCTTTGAGTTTTTGCTCCAGGGATCGATCGATGATTGGCTTTATAATCTTTCTGGACCCAGTGGATCTCTCCAAAATACCAGATTCCATTAAAACCGTCCTATAGCTAGTTCCTAATCGCTTCAGGGTATAATCCGTCCACTTGGCAACTCGTTCATGTTGGATCTGTTTATCTTTGAAAAACACGCTAATGTCGCTGTCTGAGATCTCGTCGATCCCGATGATCAGCTTTTCGCGATAGACTTCATACATGAAATCGAAAAATAGCGAATCACTTTCCATGACTGCTATGAGTGCAATAAGTTTTTGATTCGCTATATCACATTGTTCAAATAAACGATAAAACCCTTGATCCAAGGCTATAACCCTTGCGGATACTGTATTGAAAATTTGGATGGCTCTAGCCTCAGTCGGAGCCGAAAATATGTTTTCTTTGACATTTAAACTTTTAATTTCGGAAAGCGTCTTGCCAGAATTCAAGAGGCTTATCATTTTTTTGAACTCTGAAAACCAAAATGGCAATTTCACCATTCCGGCACTATATTCTTTTCTGGGCATAATTAATCTCCAAACAAATTATTTTAAATGATTTATGTTTAGGTTAATTGTCAGGAACGATCTCGATAATATCGCCAAAATCACATTCAAGAACTCGACAGATCTTCACAAGCACCTCCATCGAGACATACTCATTACTTGATAGTTTGGTCATTGTATTCGGACTGATTCCTGTCGCAATTCGAAGATCGGTTCTCTTCATATTCTTGTCAATTAGCAGCTTAAAAAGTTTATTGTAGGAAATATCCATGAGGGCACCTCTTATTGGGAATATATAGCAGGCTAACGGAACCAATTATAGCACTCTTATTTTGTGCAAGTGCGATTTCGATATAGGTTTTTGCGAGTCAACTATAATAATATAAGATAATGGTTTCAAAGTCGCATAATGCAGACAATTAAAGTGCAAGTGTTCATTTTGTCGTGTAAAATCAAGTAGTATTCGAATTGATCTTGAAGGCGAGGTTTGCTCGATGACTAAAGAGAACTATCAGAAAATCAAACTCCTCAAGCTTTTCGAGTTGCTCTATCATAACACCGACGAAGAACATCCGCTTTCAACCGCTGAAATCTGCGACCTTCTTGTTCAGCAAGGCATCAAGGTTGACCGGCGAACACTGGCCGACGATATCGAAACACTAAACAACTACGGTTATGAAATCATTGGTTGTCGTGGTCAGCATGCGAAGACCTATTACGTCATCGACCGGAGTTTTGCAGTACCTGAACTAAAGATCCTGATCGATGCCGTCCAGGCTGCCAGTTTCATTACCCCGAAGAAAACAGCTGAGCTCATTCACAAGATTGCCCATTTGGGTGGCAGTCACTGCGCTGAGATTCTGAAAAGCAATCTCGTCAATTTCAATACGAATAAGCACACCAACGAGGCTATCTATTACATCGTCCAAGCTCTTGAAGTTGGGATTGCGCGCAAGAAGCAGGTCTCCTTCTTCTATTTCAATCTCAATGAGAACGGCGAACGCGTCCATCGCAAAGACAAGAGTCGCTATATTGTGAATCCGGTTGCTCTGGTCTTCAATGATGACAATTACTACCTGGTCTGCTACAACGACAAGTACAACAACCTGTCCAACTACAGGGTGGACCGGATGGAACAAGTCGAAGTCGAAGAAACCGACATCACCGTTTCCAATTGCACCGTGAACTTCAATCTGGCGGATTACCGTGAACAGGCCTTTAAAATGTATGTGGGCCCAGTCAGGGAAGTCACCCTTCAATTTGATTTCGCCATGATCAACGCCATTTACGATAAGTTTGGCGAAGATACTCAGATCGTCAAGGCTGAAAACGACCGCTATCGGACCACCGTGAAGGTGCAGACCAGTCCGGCTTTCTATGGTTGGTGCTTCATTTATCAGAACAAGCTTCAGGTCGTATCACCACCAGAGGTTATTGATGAGTATTGTGTCATATTGAATGACACGCTCAGTCAATATCGAGTCAATTCGCCAGTCTGAAGAAAAATAAACTGTAGTCTTAGTATTCGCAACAGCGACTTCCACTGCTTGTTATTGCCTGTATTCTGTCTATATTTTACGACTCTGAGGGCATCAACAGGGTAATTTAAGCATTTCAAGTGCTATTGTATAGAACATACGTTCTCTTTTTGTTGACTCTCGGTTGGGGTCCCCCTACAATTAGTTTGTACATCAGCTGATCAAGGTTCCCGGGCCCTTGAACATTATTTTGAAGGTTGACTGCTATGACATTACCTCGGTTGACATCACTGGATCAGGCAGCGGTGCGGGTCCAGTTAGAAAGGGCGATTAACAACAAAATCCTCCACCAGGCCAAGCTGCTGCTGAAGCTGTATCGCAATGTTGTGTGGAGCATCGAAAATCATTTGCAGGATCTGGAAGTGACAGCCCATGATTTTGGTAGCCGCCGGATCCAGGACCTGATTGACTATTTGGCATTTGATTTTGAGGGGGATCTCGATACCGGCAAGGTTGGCGACCATTTGCAGAGCATTGCTGAGACCAGGGATCTGATCCTACTGGTCGACAAAGCCATGATCAGATTGCAAAGCTATCCGTTGTGGGGCGAGTTATATTTTGATCTACTCAATCGCAAATACATCATTCGCTATGCCTATTCCGACCAGGACCTGATGGAAGCGATGAACCTGACTCGGGCCACCTACTATCGACGTAAAAATGAGGCCATCCATCTGCTCGGCCATATCCTCTGGGGCTACATTCTCCCTGAGATGCAGTCCACCATGCAGAGTGTGAGGAGCGAGACTGAGCACGCCGTTTTGCAGCTAAGCCTTGAAAACCCTGTTTGATACGACAGTGAGACTTGTTTGAGACTGCATTGATACCTTCTTGGAACTGTAATGAGATCCGCCATCGGCTAGACTATTAATTGCCGGGAATAGCGCATTGAATCGCCTCGATCAGACATCTCGTCTGACCGGGGCTTTTTTTGCCTTTTTCCGGCTAATACACCAGGCCACGTATGCAAGGGTCGTCCAGCAATGGGCGGCCCTTTTTTCGTTGCCGGAAAGGATAGCCGATGGCCTGCCGGTCTCCGCCTGCCTCCGTTTGATTTTGCCCCTGCTCCAAGCAAATCAAACGGAGGAATTTCACGTGAAGAAAATCAATCTGAGAAACGAATACCCCGAGATCTATGGCCAGGACTTCTTCTACGAGGTCGAAGACAGTGTCGCCGAAGTCCTGGATTCTTATCGCAGGCTGCGCCATGCCCAGAACCAGCAGCGTTCCTACAATCGAGTGACCTGCTACTACGAGGACGGACTGACCGAGGAATTGATGTCACTCGATCAGCTGTCCCCTCTGGATCTGTTGATCCAGCAGGAAACCGATTCAGAGCTCTATCAGGGCATCCTAGCCTTGGATGAACGGACGCGGCGGCGCCTGATGCTTCATTTCATCACTGGACTGACGCAACAACAGATCGCTGACATTGAGGGCGTCCATCGCTCTAGCGTTGCCCGCTCGATTGTTCTGGGGATCCGGCAGCTGCGAAAAATTCTTTTAGAAAATTTCTAAATCAGATGCACAAATTGCCGATTTCGGCTGATGACTCTATGAGAGGCCTTTGGGCCGAGCACCTACACAACTGAATACCCAGCACCATGGACACGATTCCTGGACGGGCGCGGAATGCGCAAGCGACGCAAGGGGAAGCGCGATGACAGCTGGAGCAGTAAGCGGGATTGGATCCCATCTACTACTCTGGGCTTGAGCGATTCATTCTGCCTTGGCACTGATGGTGGCACATCAGATCGCGATGATCCGGCCAGGTCAACAATGATACGCCTTCGGCAGGCCTCCACGTCAGAGAGGCGGGTGTCGGCCCGGATTGAAAGCAGTGAAGATCCGGGCCCAGTCCCGTGTTAGTCGTTTTGCCGCGACTGGTCCATGGTGTTCCCTTTTGCCGGGGTTGCGAGCTGCAAATACGGCATGGTCCTTTTTTGAACTTGGCTTGACGCCAGACTGTGTGTCGGACCCGATCGTTCTTCTGATTGAAATGAGAAACCAACTATGACGGTCCGACACATGCCTGTGGTGCCAAACCATAAACTACGCACGAAACGAGGTATCATCTGATGAGCCAAACACTCCCGACGGTCAATCAACCGGAACTTGTTGCTCATGACCTGATTGATTTCATTTTCCACTCCCTGTTGCCCAACTATGGGATGAAGATCCGCGAGGCCCAGATCGAACTGGCCCACCGCATGCTGGATGTCCTGGGCGGACGTAAGATCGCTTTGCACGAAGCAGGCGTTGGTATTGGCAAGACCTTTTCTTATCTGATCGCTGCCATCGCCTTTCATCTCTGCCTGCCAGACGACTGGTGGGTGCGAAATCACTATCCCTTCAGCCATTCCTATCAAAAGCGTACGCCAATGCCCATCGTCATCTCCACTTCTAGCATCGCTCTGCAGCAAGCCATCCAGACCGATTACCTGCCTTTTCTGTCAGATGTGCTGATGGAACACCACATCATCCAGAAGCCGCTGCGCTCGGTGGTCCGTAAGGGCAAAAGCCATTATGTCTGCGAGAGACGACTATCTGAGCATCTATCCAATAAGAACACGCTGAAACAAAATGAAGTTCAACGCCAGGCCCTGCTCAGTCTACGACAGAGATCGATCGATCTCGATCAGGTCTCTAATCTCAGTCCCTATGATCGCAAGCATGTCTGCGTCGACGCTGGCTGTAATAATCAATGCCCGGAGCGGTTCAGCTGCCGCTACTTTCGCCAGATGCTCGATAACAGATCGCCCGAGATCCTGTTTCAGATCTGCAACCACAATTATCTGCTCGCAGACCTGATCCACCGCCAAGTCGGCAAAGAGACGCTGCTACCTCATTACAAAGCCTTGATCATCGATGAGGGTCACAAGCTGCACGAGGCAGCACAACAGATGTTCGGATTGTCACTGCAGAGCAAGGATTTCGAGGCTTTACTGGAAGCCGCCCGTAGATTGAAAGGTTTGCGAGGCGAGGAATATCAGCTGCTCAAGCGAGTTGAGGAAGATTCAATCACATTGTTTCAGTCTTTGCAGCGTTGGATTGAAGATTCTGGTTCTGTCACTGAATCAGACGAAACTTCGACTGCTTTTGCTCTGACCGATGAGATGCGGTCCCTGCTACATAAGCTTCAGAACGATACCCGCAAGCTTCTGGATCTCTTTACCAGGCTCGATCATCGCAGACTTAAGACCCAGACCCAGCAGATCCTGGATCGGATCCAGCTCTTCCTCCACCCCAGGCAGTCTGTCATTCAACAGCTGATCCATCAGCCGCGGACAGAATCTGTCAGCCTGGCAGCCACTCCGATTGATATCAGAACCCAGCTGGTGCAACATCTCTGGGATAGCCCCATACCAACGGTTCTGACCTCGGGCACATTGGCGATACGGGGCGATTTCTCCCGCACACGCTCGATTCTTGGTCTCGATCTAATCCGGGACAAACGGCAACTGGATGAATTCGTCGCCGCTTCCCCTTTCAATTATCGCCAGAACTGCCTGCTCTACTTGCCACCAAAGCTGCCAGATGTCGATCCGGAATCGGACTTCTATTTGCAGGCTGTAGCTGAGCAGGTGACACGCCTGATCCAGGCCTCCCATGGCCATACGCTGGTCCTTTTTAATTCTTACCGGATGATGTCACGGATTCGTGAGAAGGTCGATCCTGAACAAGTACTGGTCCCCCTCCTGGTTGCCAATCGCGACATTGAGTTGACGATTCGCCATTTCAAAGAACAGCCGAATGCAGTCCTATTTGCATCGGGGGCTTGCTGGGAAGGCATCGATTTCGCTGGGGATCTTGTGTCTTCGCTGATCATCGTGACGCTGCCCTTTGCGGTTCCGGACGAGATTCGCCGACGGGAGCAAGAGCAATACGCCTGTCTGCGGGATTTCATCCAGGCGACGGTTGTGCCTGCGATGCAGCAAAAGCTCAAGCAAGGGTTTGGTCGCGCGATCCGGACAGAGACGGACACCTGCGTCGTCAGCATTCTCGATCCTCGCGCTTTGGCCGGCGCTCGCTACCACAACCACACGCTGGCAGCCCTGCCGGATTGCCCCCTGACCCATCGGCTGCAGGATGTGGCGGAATTTATTTATCGCGTCAAAGACAGTAGCTATTTCACGGTTTGAAAGGAGCGAGCCTCGCTATGACAGAGTTTTCGAACGTCTTAACGAGTGCTAGGATGATGCCAAGGCAAGTCCGCTGCACTTTGACAAATCCATACGGACACAGACTACCCTCCCGTTTGGGAAATACATCTGCAAAGAAAGGAGGATACCATGAGCTTCAGTAAACGTGCCATCGAACGATTTGATGAGGTTGTCGTGCAATCCAGTGGACACCAAGTCCGCGAAGAGATTCAGCTCGAACTCATCTGTGAATGCATCGATCTGGTCCTGCGGGGCCAAGCGGTTCTAAAAGAGAACGAACCTGTCAGCGATGATATCCTCCTTGACCGTGTAGCTGGGAATCACTGAAACGGAGGAATCACATGATAACCCTGGAACGAATCCGCCAAAAGAAACAAGTCGTCCGCGGCGTGATCTATGCTCGCTTTTCATCGGAAATGCAACGCGATGAAAGCATCGACGCCCAGATCCGGGCGATCGAGGAATACGCTAGGCGCAACAACATTGTCGTGGTCGGCAACTATGTCGATAAGGCCAAATCGGCAACGACCGATAATCGGCCCGAATTTCAACAGATGATTGCCGATGCCGCCAAGAATCAGTTCGATGTGGTCCTGGTTCACAAGCTGGACCGGTTCGCCCGTAACCGCAATGACAGCATCGCCTACCGCATGCAGCTCAAGCGCCATGGCGTTATGCTGATCAGTGCCCTGGAGTACATCGATGAGGGCAGCCCGGAAAGCATCATCCTGGAGTCGGTTCTCGAGGCCATGGCGGAATACTACAGCCGCAACCTGGCTCGCGAAGTCGAGAAGGGCAAGAAGGAAAACGCGCTGAAGGGCAAGCATGTCGGCGGCATCCCGCCACTCGGTTACGATCTGGATCGCGCGACCATGAAGCTGGTCATCAACCCCCACGAAGCCGAATGCATTCGCCTGATATTCAAGCGCACCCTCGATGGGTTTGCTTATAAGGAAATCAGCGATGAACTCAACCGGCTGGGTTACAAAAGCAAACTGGGAACACGCTTCGCCCCCAATTCCCTGGGCAGCATTCTACGCAACCAGAAATACACCGGCACTTACATCTACAACAAGTCTTCAGCCAAGGATGTCGATGGCAAACGCAATGGCCACAAGTACAAAGACGAATCGGAAATCATCCGGCTCGAAGGTGCGATGCCAGCGATCGTCGGCCAAGAGGACTTTGACCTGGTACAAGATCTCCTGAGGCGGCGCAAAAATAAATCCTTCTTGAATCGAGGCAAGCAAAACTACTTCCTGTCTGGCAAGATCATTTGTGGGGTTTGCGGCAGTTCCTACACGGGCAACAGCCGCCGGCCAGACCCGCACAACCCTTTGTATATCTCTTATCGCTGCTGCCGATTCAACAAAAAGGCCAACTGCAAGAACCGAGAAGTCCGGCGGGAGATTCTGGAATCGATCGTTTTTGACAATCTGGCCCAGAAGGTTTTCGATCCGGAACTGATCCCCAAGCTCAATGATGCCTACCGGAAATACCTGCTGAGTCGTGACTCCTTCAAACTCGCAGAAATCGATACCTGCAAGAAGCAACTCAAGGATATCGACAAGGAAATTGCCAATCTGATCAGCTTCATCGCCAAATCGGCATCAGAAGCAGTCGCAACCGAGCTCAATTCACTGGAAATCAAGAAGAGCGAGCTGCAATTTGCGCTGGATCGATTGGAAAACGAGCTGAATTCGCGGAAAGTCAGTGAAATCGAACTGACCAAGGCCTTTAACTACGCCAAAGAGTTGTTTATCTGTGGTCAACTGGTTTCAACCCGCAAGTTAGTCGAGCGTTTCATCCACGAAGTCGTGGTTTATCCGGATCGAGTCCATATCTACTACAACTTCGGTTTTGCCCTCGAACCACTCAAACATGAGATCGATACGGATGCGGTCAAACGAAGACTCCCTCGCAGAGCATCGGCATTGTCCTTGCTGAAGCAGGATCTCGAGCAGATTCAATCGCCTGCAGCATCGACTCGCGGTCGAAAGAACGCAAAAACACCGCAATACCCTCAACTTGCAGTTCGGGATACTACGGTGTTTTCACTTGCACAACCTATAAATTGTGCTGTTGCTGGCGGAGAGAGAGGGATTCGAACCCTCGGTTGGGGTTAGCCAACACATGATTTCCAGTCATGCGCCTTAGACCAGCTCAGCCATCTCTCCAGGCCACAAGCGGTGCGGTTTTGCGACACGCATCGCAAATAGTACCATCGATGGGGGCAAATGTCAATCGACCGATCAGAAAAAGGGCTGTGGTCCGGTTATGCAAAATTTATACAGGAATCGACCTGTTTATGCATATTTTACCGAAAAAGGGACCACGTCCCTTTTTCGGTAGAATCGTCAGGATACCATCACATCAGGCTGTTATACTATTTGGTATGAAAAAGTCTTTGCGTATCTTTATACGAGTTTCTGTTTTCTTTGTACTGTTGGTTCTGGTCCTGGCTGTGTCGACCCTGGCGATCGATGCGCAGGTCGCATCCTTGGGCCAGGAGCGCCTGATCGCGCTGGAAAATGCACCAGCTGCAGACTGTGTGATTGTGCCTGGGGCACAAGTATTTGCCAATGGCACACCGAGCCAGATGCTGCAGGACCGCCTTGATACGGCGCTTCTTTATTATAACAGCGGCAAGACAAACCGGATCCTGGTTTCTGGTGACAATGGCCAGCTCGATTACAACGAGGTCATTGTCATGCGCAATTACTTGCTGGAGCAGGGCGTGCCTGTTGAAGCGATTTTTCTCGACCATGCCGGCTTTGATACTTATGACACAATGTACCGGGCGCGGGACATTTTCATGGTGCAAAAGGCTGTGGTGGTGACACAAGAATTTCATCTGCTGAGGGCCTTGTACATTGGCCAAGAATTGGGACTGGATGTCTATGGTGTGGCCAGTGATCCACGCACGTATGCCGGAGCGAATTACTACCGGCTGCGTGAATATCTGGCCCGAGTCAAAGCATTCCTGGATTGTCTGTTCCAGGCCAAACCGACGTATCTGGGTGAAACGATTCCAATCACAGGAGATGGCCGGTCAACACTGGGGTAGGCCTCAGTCGTGGATGCGGAAGTGGGCTTTGCAGGTCTTGAGGCATTTGTCGATGATTTCAACGGCGCGGGCGCGGTCTTCGACTTCCTGAAGGCTGGTGTCGGTGTGCTCTTAAGATTTGTAGACCGAGAAGAAGTGCTGGATCTCGGAAAAGACGTGTTTGGGCAGGTCGGTGATGTCTTTGCACTGGTTCATCTGAGGTTCTTCGAAGGGAATGGCTCGGAAATATCAAGCCAGATGTTCATGGTTCTATCTATCCTCTTTTCTTTTTCCCTTCGCTGTGTCTAACAGAGCAGAATTCAAGGTTAGTAACGTGTGCGCCTTGTTAATTCGCCTGTTTTTTCAGTTGTTATTTTGTTCAATCTGCCTATTTAGGCCAGAGGATGTGGTGGGCGGTCATCATGCGCTCGACCAGCATGGCCATGGTGCGGATTTCGCCGACGTGCAAGGGCTCATTCGGGCAGTAGTGCTGCAGACTCATCGAGCAGACCAGGATTTCGGTGCGTTTTTTCTGCAAATCCTGGAGAATCTTGAAAGCGGGCGAATCCGGCTGGGTTAAAAGAACGGCCGAATTATACAGAATCAGGGCTTCGGGTGGCTTGGGCTGTTCATCGAGGGCCATGAGAAATGACTTGAGCAAATCCAGGCCCAAGGCAGGATCACCTTCACCCAGCCGATCGGAGCCAAGGACAATGGTAACGGGTTCGGCAGGATTGTCGCTGAAAATTTGCAGGGATTTGGGCAATTTGATCGGTCCAGCCGTAACGGTGGGCGGGGTCACGGTGGCCTGGCCATTTTCAGGATGACCAAACTTCGCTTCCAGGTTCTTCTTTTTCAAGCGATCCCTTCTTTCCATGACTGTTTCGTATCTGAAAGGTAGAGGTTCCTGGCCGTGTCAATTATTTTTCAGATCGGTGCGGCCGTTCAACTGTCGAATGGCCCTTGGCAAGGCATCCTTGCTGTTTCTCCAGTCAGCCTTGGCATTGCGGTAGTCGAATTTAAGGGTGAACCATTCCACGTCGTCGCGCAGGGTCGACATAGACTGCTGCTGCTGGACTTTTAGGTTGGTGATGAATTCGGCTGCCTGGTTCTGGCCAAGAAAGCGGGCTGCACCGCGCAGGAGCAATGCCAGGTGCGACAGACAATATCCGTGACCGGCGTCAAACTGCTGGCGGAACTCAGGTTCGTGAAAATACTCATAGAAAATGACATCGAGGTAATGGCCCATGGTCTGATCGAGGCGGTCGCAGATGGCGCAAGACTGGACACGCTGCTCGATGGCCTCTGCTACTTCGACGATTTTTTCCTTGTAGTCCTTCTGTTTGCCGGAAAAAAGGTTCTTCTGGGTGGCAGGAATGGCTCGTTCCAGAGATCGATGCAAGTCATCTGTGATGTCGCTGACATGGGTGTGCAGCAAAAGGCCGAGGCCGAGGCGGTTGGCCTCGCTGTCATAAAGGCCGCGCCAGTGTTCACGGCAAAAGCCGCGGTCATTGGTAACGATGCGGACATCCGGTTCCATCAAGGCCGGACCGAGATAATAAGCGAGCAATTCGTCGGTCAGAGTCTTTTCCAGCGTGCACAAGGGGCAGGCAGCAGCTTGGTTATAGGCGTCATGGACGGGAATGGTGTAGATCTTTTCTTTCACTGCGAACCTCCTGCGGGTTGGCCGGCTGTCTGGTAGACGACGCGGCGGGCTTTGACATTGACGACCATGACATTGATGGAGGTGAATTCCTCGACCAGGTGGCTGACTTTTTCCTGGGCTTCGCGCAAAACGATCTGGGCGTTGAATCCATAGAGCAAGGCAAGGTCCAAATGGATGACCACGCCGTAGATCTCCTTGGAAATTTTGCAGTCCACGACATGCGAAACCCCACGGATACGGCGCAAGATCAGCTCAATCATGCTGCGCAGGGCTTCATCCGAGATGGAGTAGCTGCCGAGCGTAGAAAAAGTTGGCCGGACAACGGTCCGCTCGGCGTCATTTTGCACCGGCTGGACACCGCGGTCGCGGTCAAAACGGCGGCGCAAACGGGAAATCGGATTCAGGAAGGTACCGGAGAATTCGTGCTTGATCTCCATGCTCGGGACCGGGATGGTGTGCTTGCCCTCCGTCATACGGGTCTGGCGGGCCTGGCGCATTTCTTCCTCACTGCTGACGTCCTCAATCCGGATCAGCATGGCCGGCGGATTAAGCCAGAGGTTGGTGCAGATTTTTTCCAGCATGGCGTCTGATGTGCCCAGAATCATCAGGGCAGCCGGCTGATGGTCAGCCAGGGTCCTTCTCATGGTCTGGGCCCGTGTTTCATCGGCAAAAATCGCCTGGCGCACGGAGTCAATTTTCGAGGCAGCGCGCTTGGCCGATGTCCCAGCCACGATCCGGCTGCCCCGGATCAACAGGCCATCATCAATCAGGAATTCGATGTTATTTTCCCGGGCAACACGGATGGCCCGAGTGCTTTTTCCAGTGCCGGGAGGACCTACAAAAGCAACAACTGCAATGGTTTTCAGTGCTGCCTGTAAAATCTCTTCCTCTTCACGCGAGTCCTGGCCAGAGGTGGCTGTGCTGACGGTGCGGTTGACGGCCTCAGCCAGGCGACTCAAGGGGTTGGATGCAGCTCCGGCAACGGTAGCGACTGAATTCAAAAGAGATGAGGGCTGGCCCTCAGCTCCGGACTTGGATTTGTCCGTGCGTTTTGCCATGGCGCCTCACCTCCTTACTTGAACGTTTGGTCGATCTGCAGATGATTTAAAAATCAGCGATCCCAGTTATGGTAGACTTCCTGGACATCATCGAGTTCTTCCATCTTGTCGATCAGTTTTTCCATTTTTTCAGCCTGTTCAGGGTCGCTGATTTCAGTCCAGGTGACGGGGACCGGACCCACGGAGACATCGACAAATTCATACTTTTTCTTCTCGAGATTGTCGCGCACGGCATGGAATTCCTCCGGAGCGGTGGTGATTTCAAAGACCTCGTCCTCAGCGGCAAAATCTTCGGCACCAGCGTCGAGAGCATCCATCATCACGGCTTCTTCGTCTTCATACAGCTCGCGCTCGATGATAATCGTGCCCTTTTCCTGGAACAGGAAAGAGACGCAGCCATTAGTGCCCATGTTGCCACCGAATTTGTCAAAGATATGGCGAACATCGCCGGCTGTGCGGTTGCGGTTGTCCGAGAGCGTACGGACCATCACGGCCACGCCGCCGGGGCCATAACCCTCGTAGACAATTTCTTCAAAACTCTCACTGTCGTTGGCGCCAGAAGCTTTTTTGATGCTGCGCTGGATATTGTCATTGGGCATGTTGGCGGCTTTCGCCTTGGCGATGACATCCTTGAGCCGGCTGTTGCCTTCCGGATCAGCTCCGCCATTCTTGACTGCGACCTGGATTTCACGGCCAAGCTTGGTGAAAATCGCACCGCGCTGGGCATCAGCGGCTCCTTTTTTGCGTTTGATGTTGTTCCATTTGGAATGGCCTGACATGTGGATTCTCCTCGTCTGGTATCGGTCTGGCCAGCAGATGTTACTGCCAGCTAAAGTGTTTTTGCGCTCCTATTATACGAGCTTGGCTCCGTTCTTCGCAAGTCAGGGGGCCTGGTCAATGGGGATGTAGGCACTTTCGAGGGGTTCGATCAAGGCACCAGCCGCGGTCAGGTCGTTGACCAGACTGACGAGTTCGCCCAGCCGGTCCGGCGGCGTGCCCACTGTCAGTTCAGCATCGAGGCCATAGTGGACAGGTTCTAAAAAGAATCCAGCCTGCACCAGACGGTGACGGACCAGGTCCAGCTGGTTGTACTCGATCGTCAGGAGGACCCGGTCACACAGCTGGAGGGTGATCGGGCAGGCGGCTTCAAGAGCCATGGCTGCAGAGGTGCTGTAAGCGTGGACCAGGCCGCCGCTGCCCAGGAGTGTTCCTCCGAAGTAGCGGGTCACGACGATGCCAGCTTGTTCGATCCCTGGCTTCCTGAGGACATCGAGCACAGGCAGCCCTGCTGTGCCTTGGGGTTCGCCATCGTCGGAGTAGCGTTGGAGCTGGTTGTCTCCGCCCAGGATCCAGGCGTAAACATGATGCGTGGCATCCGGAAACTCGTCCCGGATGCCACGGATGAAAAGCTGTGCTAGTGTCTCGTTAGCCAGGGGACGGCAATCGGCTATGAAGCGGGACTTGCGGTCGATGAATTCGATCCGGGCGGCTTGCCGGACAGTCCGGTACTGATTGCGCAAAGCCAAAACGTCAGACGAGCTCCTTGTATTTCTGGAAGGACATCATCAGGAGGGATTTGTCCTGGCTGTAGGTGACCATGTCCATGGCCTCCTCGACCGTGAAAAAGCCCCCGGCACTGAAATTATTCGAAACACTCAGAACGACCGACTCTTCTTCGCAGGTCATGATGTACCAGATGATCTTGTTGGCAACCGGGCGCTGGCGCGACAAGGAGTAGAATTCGTAGGCGGTTTTGCCAGCCGGGGCGATGATCTTGGCCCGGATGCCTGCCTCGATCAAAACGCGGCGGACAGCCAGATCGGAGGGTTCGTCACCTTCCCGCAGGACCCCTTTGGGGAAGACCCATTCATGCTTGTCGTTTTTCAAGAGCAGGATTTTGTCGTCGTGGAAAACGAGACCACCGGAGCAATTGCGAACGAGCATGCGAGTACCCTCCCTATAGGACATCTGGATCGCCACTTCAGGTCAACATCATGAATGCAAAGTTTAACCAACCCTATTTTAACATGAAGTCACCTGGTTTTGTACGGAATTGGCTGGGCTTAGATCCGTTTGATCACGGTCCTGCCACCCATCCAAGGTCTGAGGACTTCTGGAATGACGATGCTGCCATCAGCTTGCTGGTAATGTTCAACGATGGCCGGCATGATGCGCGAGGTTGCCAGTCCGGATGCATTGAGAGTATGGACGAATTCGAGCTTGCCGGTGGATTTGCGACGGAACTTCATATTGCCGCGGCGCGCCTGGTAATCGCCGGCATTGGAGGCCGAGCTGACTTCCTTGTAATCGTTCATGCTGGGGATCCAGACCTCGATGTCGTAGGTTTTGACCATTGAGGCGCTGCAGTCGCCAGCAGCCAGCTTGCTCACACGATGGTGCAGACCCAGTCCGCGAACCAGGGCTGCCGCTTTGTCGACGAGTTCTTCCAAGGCTGCATCCGACTGCTCAGGCAGCGCGTACTGGAACATCTCGATCTTGTTGAACTGGTGGCCGCGGATCATGCCACGTTCTTCGGCACGGTAGCTGCCAGCTTCCTTGCGGTAGCACGGCGTGTAAGCGAAATATTTGAACGGCAGGGCGTCTTCGTCGAGGATCTCGTCGCGATGCAGGTTGACCAGGGCGGTTTCAGCGGTGGGGAGGATGAAATGGGTGAATCCTTCACCTTCGTCCTTGCGCAACTGGAAGACATCGTCTTTGAATTTGGGGAACTGGCCCGCCGTATAGCCGCACTGGTAGGTCAGGATATGCGGCGGCAGCATCATCTCATAGCCGTCCTTGAGATGCTCGGCCATGAAATAATTGAGCAGGGCCCATTCCAGCAGGGCACCATCCTTGCGGTAAACCCAGAAGCCGCTACCACCGAGCTTGGCCCCGCGGGCATAGTCGATCATGCCGAGACCTTCGACGAGGTCTACGTGGTGTCTGGGTGTGAAGTCGAACTGAGGCTTTTCACCAAAGACGGTCACCACGGCATTGTTTTCCTTGCCTCCAGCGACGACATCGTCGGCTGGCAAGTTCGGCAAAGCTTCAAGGAAGGCCTGCTGTTCAGCTTCAATGACTGACAACTCTGCATCCTGGGTGCTGATCTGTTCAGAGATCTGCTTCATCCGGTCAAAAATCGGCTGGACGTCTTTGCCTTCTTTCTTCAGCTTCGGAATCTCGGCCGAGGTTTTGTTCTTCTCGGCCTTCAGGGATTCGGTGGCGAAGATCAGCTGGCGGCGCTTTTCATCGCGGGCCAGAAAGTCAGTGAAATCGACTGTGTAGCCTTTGCGGGCCAGTTTTTCCGCGACCAGCGCGGGAGTTTCGCGGATGAGGTTGATATCGAGCATGGTTTCCTCCAAAAAGTCAGCTGTTTCACCATTTTAGTCGATTCAGGGCAGCGCTTCAAGGATTGAGGTCTTGCAGATCCTCCGGCACAAAACGGCCATCTTTGCGGAACAGGACGTCATCGAACCAGATCTCACCGCCGCCATGGTCGGGGCGCTGGATCAGGATCAGGTCCCAGTGGATCGCCGACCGGTTGCCATTGTCTGCCTTGTCATAGGCATTCCCTGGGGTCAGGTGGATCGATCCGGCGATTTTCTCATCGAACAAGGTGCTGCCGATCGGATTTTGGATCATTGGATTGACACCGAACGAAAATTCGCCAATGTAGTGGGCGCCTTCATCGGTGGCGAAAATCTTGCCCAGTGTTTCGTTGTCGCCATCACAGCTGGCCTCGATGATGCGGCCATTCGAGAAAGTCAGCTGGATTTTGTTAAAGGTCTTGCCCCAGTACTGGGCGGGTACATTGTAGGTGATGGTGCCGTTGATCGAGTCACGGACCGGTGCGGTGTAGACCTCGCCATCCGGGACATTGCGCCGGCCATAGCAGCAGACGGCCGGCAAGCCCTGGATCGAAAAGGATAGATCCGTGCCAGGGCCCTTGATCCGGACTTGGCTGGCCCGTTCCATCCGGGAGGCGAGAATTTGTTCAAAATGGAACAGGCGTTCGTAGTCGACCAGACTGACATTGAGGACAAAATCGAAATAGTCGTCATAGGACGTGCCCGCTTTCTGGGCTTGGGCAGGAGTCGGCCAGTAATACAGCACCCATTGCCGGTCATTGATGATGGTTTGTGATACGCTTTCCCCGGCTTTGCTGACCATTTGCTGGCGGCGCGAATCGACACTGCTGAGTTCCCGGTCGTTAACAGATCCCCGGATGGTCAGGACGGCTTTGAGATCGGCCACTCGGGCGGTATTCCAGGCGGTGCGCTTTTCAAGGAATTCTGCCGTAGCGGGGAAATCGGGATCCAGCAGGTCATATTCAAGGCGGGCGATTTCATCATCGGTCCAGAAAACGACCGGGTACAGGCGCTGGCGGCGCGCTTCACGGTAGAGGGCCTTTACCAGGGGCTGAGCCTCGGGGATGGCGTTGATCTGGAAAATGTCGCCAGGCAAAAGGCGCAGGGAATGGGTCAGGAGCATCTGGGCCAGTCGGTCGATTCGAGGATCATGCATGGGGCAGTTCCTTTCAGATATCCTTGGTCTGATTTCAATGTTTACGCGAAGCCATCATCCAGCTGCCGGCATCAAAAAACCCAAGGCGGCGATAAATGTAACCGGCATCAGGATTGTCATAGAACAGGGCTAGAGTCTGGAAACGCTGGCCAATCAATTGGCTGCAGAGGGACGATACCAGTCGGCTGGCGATTCCACGGCCGCGATGCTGCGGGGCTGTGCAAACCCCGACAATCATGGCAGACGTACTGTTTTCCGCTGTCGTGCCTGCCGAGGCGACTATCTGACCTTGGTCACGCTGGACATAGTAGTGGCAGCTGCCGCTTTCCATCGCGGTTGTCAGTTCACGGATCCGCTCCAGCCGATCCGTGCTGTGTGAAAACTCGGCAATACCAGCAAAAAGTTCGGCAAGGGCCGGGATGTCCTCAAGGCTTGCCTTCTCTGGTTCTGGATAGATCGCCAGATGTGCTGCCATCGCCGGGGTGGGTTCAAACGGAACGAAATTCGACTTTTCGACGGCCAGCAGGAACATCGACCGGAAATCGAATTCTGGACGGTATGACTGGAGCTGTTCGAGAACATCGGTCCGGCCAGAGATGAACTGGATCGAGGGATGATCGCTTGCCGACCGGAGGGGGTCCATCATGCAGGTGTCCCCCGGGCAGGCCACAATGAGGTTCTGGTGATATCGAATGACCAGACTGTCGAGGTTTTTTGCGGATTCAAGCCGGTACAAGGCCAGGATATCGAGAAAATCCGCTTCAAGCGGGAAATTTTCCAAGTCACCGATCGCAAAGAGATTCTCGATTGGCTTTTTTTTGAGCGTTTCCAAAATTGCAGGCTTTTCTTCCGGCAGGATCCTGTGGTGGCGGTTGACTCTGAGCCAGTTGACCGTTTCGTCGACCGCATCCCGGACACCAAACAGGCGACAATCGGCCAGACCGACCTGACCCCGGCTGACTTTGTCAGTGGCATCAAGCAATCGGCCGGGCTGGATAAATTCGTCGCTATCGAGAGCTAGGTCCTGGTATTCACGCCAGACGCGCCGGCCTTGCTCCAGGATGGCCGAGCCCTGACGCACGGTTATCCGGCTGCGGGACAGGAATTCTGCCAGATGCATCACCGTACAATTGTCGTAATCGACACCGAGCAGGAGGACACGGGCATCGAGGTCATAAAGTTTCTGAGTGGGCGATTGTTCCCCAAGGCCTGATTCCAGGGGCTGGCTGGATACGATACCAAGTGCTTCAGGGCCAAGTGCGATAAAGGAGTCAAGGGGGTGGTTGCTCCTCAGGACACCTGGATAATGCCAGAAGCAGTCAGCAATCGCACCCATGCGCCGCAGGGGTGTGGTCTGGGGATCGAAAGCCGGCGTGAGATCCCTGATCAGTGGCCACCAGTCCGTTGGCACGGGCGGGGCAACCCAGTGGGATGGCTCACTGTTGTCACCACTCTGGGCTGGCATGACCAAGGTTCCTGTAGGTCCCAAAATTGAAAGGAGCGCATCAACGACAGTCCGGGCCCCACCGATGATCCAGCCGATCTTTTTCATCGAGCTGTGGACGATCAGGGTCTGGCCCGGGCAGACACCGAGAGACTGCAACGATTCTACAATCTGGGCCGGCGTAACCAGGGCAGTTTCAATGATCGGTTCTGGCATGTTGTCTTTTCTCCTGCTGGCACGCCAAGCTGAAGTTGGTCAGATTTCGACCAGGATCGCAGTCACTCCGTCCAGGGCATTGAGCTCATTGCGGAAGGCATTGAGGTCATCGGCGCCACGGACGAGCTGGAGGATGATCAGACCGTCGGTGGCGCAGACGTCACCGGCCTCGTGCAGGCCCAGACGGGTTTTGATGCTGCAGCCGTACTGGGAAAAGACTTTCTGCAGCTTGTCAGAGCTGTGCAGGCGCTGGTTGACGCGGATGATCAGAATGGTGTGCTCAGTCATGGGAGGCCTCCTGTGATGAATGCCGTGCATCAATGCATGCAGCGCAGGGCTTCGATATCCTTGATCGTGAACGATGAGCGATAGAAATCGATCACACCTTCGTCACGAATCCGGCCGAGTTCGCGGGACATGGAGGGTCGGGACACATTGAGGTAATCTGCCAGCTGTTCACGGTTCATCGGGATCATGAAGGTCCGGTTTCCGGTCATCTGGTGTTGTTCAAAAAGGAAAGCGGCCAGTTTCTCGCGCATGCTCTTGACCTTGAGGTAGGAGATCCGGTTGTTCATGATCAAGGCCTTGCGGGAGACAATCCGCAGCATGTTTTCAATCAAGAGCTGATGGGCATTGCAGATTTTGCAGCAGGGCTTGGTGAATTTGCCAATCGGCAGGAAAAGGACTTGGCAGCGAGTATTGGCAATGACCATGTTGGGCCAAGTGCCAATCCTGGCAAAGGCGGCAACTTCACCAAACAGTTCTGCAGGGCCGAAGGTGCCCATGATCAGGCGATTGCCGGAATAGTCTTCTTTCTGGACGATGATTTCGCCCTCGAGGACCACCCCGAAGGTATCCTGGGGATCCCCGATCCGGCAAAGGACGTCATCCTTGGCATAGGTTTTGATGGCTGGCTGGAAACAGGGCATCATGTCGAGAATATCCGACGCCTGGAGCCCTTCGAAAATCCCACAGCGGGTCAATATGGGCAACCATTTCTCGATCATGTTCCACCTTCTTCTTTGTTGCTATGGCTACAGCGTATCTGTGTTCATTATAGTACACTGACGCCAGAAAACAAGTTGAACCCACTGCACCGGCGGCTCCAACACCGGGCCGGTCACACGAAAGGATCTTCACATGAAACGTAACATCATTGTTGTCGATGAAGAAAAGTGCAATGGCTGCGGCAATTGCATCATCGGCTGCCACGAAGGTGCCCTGGCCCTGATCAATGGCAAAGCTCGCCTGATCAAGGAATCCTACTGTGATGGCCTGGGGGCCTGCCTGCCAACCTGCCCGACTGGCGCGATCACGATCGAGGAACGCGACGCGGACGAATTCACCGCCCCCGCTCCGGGTTCCCCGGCCGATCTCGAGATGAAAGCCGAAGCTGCAGCGCAGCCTGTTTTCCGCGGTTGCCCCGGCAATGCCCAGCGCACCTTTGACCGGGCCGAAACACCTGCTGTCCCGGCTCCTGTGGCTGCCAAGGCTCCGCTCGACCCCAATGCTGCCAACTCTGAACTCAAACAATGGCCGGTCCAGATCAAGCTCCTCCCTGTCAAAGCCCCTTTCTACCAGGGTGCCAAGCTCCTGATCGCGGCCGATTGTGCCGCCTACTCACGGGCCAATTTCCATGAAGAATTCATCAAGGGCAAAGTCACCATCATCGGCTGCCCCAAGCTCGATGCGGTTGACTACAGTGACAAGCTGACCGAAATCCTGCGCCAGAACGACATCCGCAGTGTCACCATCGTCCGTATGGAAGTCCCTTGCTGCGGCGGACTCGACTTCGCAGCCAAGAAAGCCCTGCAACAGAGCGGCAAGATGATTCCCTGGCAGGTCGTGACCATCACGACGGACGGGCGCATTCTGGAAGACTGATTTCCAAGGATTCCTGACCACACTTTTCATGATTCACATGGCCTGTGTGCTAAAAAACATATACTGGCTACCTTTTAATCTGCAACCCAAAGGCTCCATGCCAAATAAAATATCGGAGGATTCCCCAATGTCCAACATGTTCTGTTTCCAGTGTGAACAAACCGTCGGCGGCAAAGGCTGCACCGTGGCCGGTGCCTGCGGTAAAAGTGCCGACACATCCAACCTGCAGGATGACCTGACCCTTGCCCTGATCAATTTCGCCCTCGCCAATCAGGGGCAGGAAATCAGCGCTGCTGACGCCCAGCTGATGATGGAAGGCCTATTCACCACCATCACCAATGTCAGCTTCGATGATATCTCGCTCAATAAGCTCGTGGCAAAAGTTGAAGCCGCAGCTGCCGCCAAGCGCTCTGCTAACAAGGTCGTTGTGCCCAGCGTCATCTCCCAGGGCGACCAGCTTTTTGCCGGAGACCCTGACGTCGTTTCCCTGCGCTCCCTGCTGCTCCTCGGTCTGCGCGGCATGGCTGCCTATGCCTACCACGCCCTGATGCTCGACAAAATGGACGCCGAGGTCAACCAGGCCATGTTTGATGGCATGGTTGCAGTCGGCACCGACCACAGCGTCGAAGAGTGGCTCGACCTGCTGATGAAGTTCGGCAAGGACAACTACCGCTGCATGGAAGTCCTCGACGATGCCAACACCAGCGCTTATGGCAACCCAGTCCCGACCGAAGTCACCATGACCATCGAAAAAGGTCCGTTCATCGTCGTCTCCGGCCATGACCTGCATGACCTCAAGATGCTGCTCGAACAGACCGAAGGCAAGGGCGTCAACATTTACACCCATGGCGAAATGCTGCCGGCCCACGCCTATCCGGAACTCAAGAAATACAGCCAGCTCAAAGGCAACTTCGGCACTGCCTGGCAGAACCAGCAAAAGGAATTCAAGAACGTTCCCGCTGCCTTCCTCTTTACTACCAACTGCCTGATGCCCCCGAAGGAAGACTACGCCGATCGCGTGTTCACCACGGCCGTCGTCGAATACCCTGGCCTGGTCCATATTCCAGATGGTGAAAAAGGCCACAAGGACTTCACCCCGGTCATCGAAAAAGCCCTCGCCCTCGGTGGTTTCTCTGAGCCTGTCACCATGACCGGCATCAACGGCGGATCCAAGCTGCTGACCGGCTTCGGCCACGCGACCGTTCTCGGCGCTGCCACCCAGGTCATCGACGCTGTCAACACCGGCGCCCTCAAGCACATCTTCCTCGTCGGTGGCTGCGATGGTGCTAAACCGGGCCGCAACTATTACACCGACTTCGTCAAGGCCACCCCGTCTGACTCCATCGTCCTGACCCTGGCTTGCGGCAAGTTCCGCTTCAATGACATGGACATCGGCCACATCGGTCCATTCCCGCGCATCATGGACATGGGCCAGTGCAACGACTCCTACTCCGCGATCCGCGTCGCCGTCGCCCTGGCAGAAGCCTTCAACTGTGGCGTCAACGATCTGCCGCTGACCCTGGTCCTCTCCTGGTACGAGCAGAAGGCCGTCTGTGTCCTGCTGACCCTCCTGGCCCTCGGCGTCAAGAACATCTACCTCGGCCCGACACTGCCCGCCTTTGTTTCCGCCAATGTCCTCAATGTCCTCGTCGACCAGTTCGGCATCCGTCCGACCTCCAACGTCGACTACGACATGCAGCAAATCCTCGGTGCCTGATCCTTTGTGTCCATTGGCCGGGCGGAGAATGGAGCCTCCCGCCCGGCCCGCCTTGCGCGGTCTGTAACAAGTCCGATTGACAAGTTTGAATTGAATGTGGCACAAATTGATTAGCGTGCAGACGACCCGGTTGGTCAAAAGCCGGGTCGTTTTGTTTATGGAGGTTACCTATGTTATATGATCTGATTGTTGTCGGCAAAGGCCCAGCCGGATTGTCTGCCGCCATCTATGCGATCCGAGCCGGACTGTCTGTCCTGGTGATCGGCCGCGATGCTGGGGCCCTGGCCACCGCTGACCTGATTGAAAATTATCTCGGCTTTCCGGAGCCCATTCATGCGGCCAAGCTGATGGCGGACAGCGAAGCCCAGGCACGGCGCCTTGGAGTCGAGATCCTGACCGAAGAAGTGACCGGACTTCTGTTCATGGAAAATTATGGGGTCCATACCACGACCCAGGAACTGGAAGCCAAATCCCTGGTCATCGCCACGGGTATGCCCAGGAAAAAAGCCACCGTACCCGGACTTTCCGAGTTCGAAGGTCTTGGCGTCAGCTATTGTGCCACCTGCGATGGGTTTTTCTATCGAGGGAAAAAAGTCGCCGTCATCGGCAATGGCGATTATGCCTTCAAGGAAGCCCGGGAACTCAAGCCCTTTGCCAGCCACATCACCTTGCTGACCAATGACCGGCCCTACGAAGCCATATTCTCAGATGAAGCATTCACAGTCGATCTGCGTAAAATTGCCAAAGTGTCTGGTGATGAGATCAAAGTCCGCCAGATCGAAATGGCGGACGGCTCGGTGCTTGAAGTTGACGGCGTATTCGTCGCAGAAGGCACTGCTTCGGCCCTCGACCTGGCCCAGAAACTGGGTTTGGCCAACGATGGCAAAGTCGTCACCGTCAACAATCGCGACCAGGAGACCAATTTGCCCGGTGTCTTTGCGGCGGGTGACTGCACCGGAGGCCTGCTGCAAATTGCTGTCGCCGTTGGCGACGGGGCCAGAGCTGGTATGGCAGCAGCCAATTATGTCCGCAAACTCAGTGGCGATAAGGAAATTAAAGTTCTTTGGCACTGATTTCGGTCTATTTCACGATCTAATACTCGATTGTCCAAGGGACCGTCTCAAAGTCAGATATCAATCTGCTGGCGAGGCGGTCTTTTGCTATGTACCCCAAGTCGAGGGCAGTCGTTGAGTGCAGGCTGCCTGCCGGCCTTGAAAGATGCATATGCAGCCTGTGATCCCTGAACTGGCATGATTGGAGTAGCTCACCCCAGTGCAACTTTTTGCAAACGTTTTCGACAATTTTCATATTGCAAGACAGATTTTCAAATCCTGCAACATTTCATGTTATAACCATTTTTCGTGAGAAAATTAGGACATTTTGCGCTTTTTTCCGGTTTTGAGCAAGATTTTCTATACATTTCGCAAAAGTCCACTCAACTTGCCCCTGGTTCTGTGCTATAGTATTTTTTGGCGTTTGATGCCACTATTTTGTGACTTCAGCGCTGTCCCTATTTTTTTTGAACCACCACAGGAGGTATCTACCGTGCTAAGGTTCGGTCATTTTTCCGGGGGCGTTCATCCGAAGGGTAACAAAAACACACATTTTTACCCGACGGTCCGTCTGGACGACTTCAAGGAGATCCACATTCCCATGAGCATGCACATCGGGCCGCCGTGTACACCGGTTGTCAAAGTCGGTGACCTGGTCAAAGTCGGCCAATTGATTGGTGAAGCGTCCGGTCCGATGGCCGTGCCGATCCATTCCAGTGTCTCCGGCAAGGTCAAGGCCATCCGCAAGGAAGTATCCAGTGCCGGTCGATCCGTCGAGGTTGTCCTGATTGAGTCCGATGGACAGTACACCCGCGACGAATCGGTTGTCCCGCCAGTTGTCACAGACACGGATAGCTTCCTCAAGGCCATGCGCGATTCCGGCCTGGTCGGACTGGGTGGAGCCGGATTCCCGACTCACATGAAGCTCAAAGTTCCGGAAGGCAAAAAAGCCGAATACCTTGTGATCAATGCGGCTGAATGTGAGCCTTACATCACGGCCGACTTCCGCCAGTGCGCCGAGCATCCGGATGAGATCATCGAAGGTATCATGCTGGTCATGCAGTACCTCGATATTCCGAAAGCACTGATCGGAGTTGAAGACAACAAGCCACTCGCAGCCGAGGTCCTCAAGAATGAGCTGACCAAGCTCGAGCTTAAGCAAAACCTCAAGCCGGATATTTCGGTTCATCTATTAAAAACCATGTACCCACAGGGTGCAGAAAAAATGCTGATCTATAGCCTGACCGGTCGGGAAGTACCCTCTGGCAAACTGCCGATTGATGTCGGGGCCGTCGTGCTCAATGTCAGCACCGTACGTTTCATCGCCAAATATCTGAAAACCGGCATGCCTCTGGTCAGGAAACGTCTGACCCTGGATGGCAGTGGTCTGAAGATGCCGTGCAATGTCAATGTCCCGATCGGGGCCATGATTCCGGATGTCATCGCCCATGCTGGCGGTAACGCTGCCGAGGCTGGCAAGATCATCATGGGCGGCTCGATGATGGGTGTGGCTTTGGACCGTCCTGAAGCGTCCATCATCAAGAACAACAATGCCATCCTTGTCTTTGATAAAAAGGAAGCCGAGATCCCGCAGGAAACCCAGTGCATCCGCTGCGGCCGCTGTGTCGAAGCTTGCCCGATGCACCTGATGCCCACCATGCTGGATATCGGAGCACGCAACAAAGATGTTGAACAGCTTGAGGACTACCACGTCCTGGATTGCATCGAATGCGGCTGCTGCACGTATGTCTGTCCCGCGAAACGCTACCTTGTGCAAAGCATCCGAGCCGGCAAAGGCTACGTTCGCCAAGCCCAAGCCCAGGCAAAGGAGGGCTCCAAGTAATGCTTCAAGTATCTTCATCCCCGCACATCCGTGATTCAGCCACAACCCAGCGCCTGATGCTTGATGTCGTCATCGCGCTTATTCCTGCCATCCTGGCATCGACCTGGATTTTCGGCTGGCGAGTCCTTTTAGTCACAGGCTTGACCACTGGCACGGCTGTCCTCTTTGAATATCTGAGCCGCCGCCTCATGAAACGCTACAATTCGATTGGTGACATGAGCGCCCTGGTCACCGGCCTGCTTCTGGCCATGAACCTGCCGCCGACAATTCCGCTCTGGATCCCTGTGGTTGGCTCTTTTATTGCCATCATCATCGTCAAGCAATTTTTCGGCGGTATTGGCCAGAACTTCATGAACCCGGCCCTGGCCGCCCGCGTCATCCTGATGCTGTCCTTCCCGGCTGCCATGACCCGCTGGGCCATCCTGGCAGATCGCGCCCGCAGCGCAACAATCGCTGTCGCCGACCAGGCTGGACGACTCGACCTGATTACCACCGCCACCCCTTTGTACATCATGCAGAACCAGGGTGACATGCCCTCCTATCTGGACATGTTCATCGGTATCAAGGGCGGCTGTATCGGTGAAGTTTCCGTCCTGGCCCTCCTGATCGGTGCTGTCTACCTGATTGTCCGCAAAGTCATCAACCTCTGGGTCCCCCTGACATACATTGGCACTGTGGCTGTCATCACCGCTCTGGCTGGCCAGGATCCACTCTACCATGTCTTGTCTGCTGGTCTGATCATCGGCGCCTTCTTCATGGCTACGGATTATGTCACGGCCCCGGTTACCCGCAACGGCCAGATCATCTTCGCCCTTGGTTGTGGCATCATCACAGCCCTGATCCGTCTCTTTGGTTCCATGACTGAAGGCGTATCTTTTGCCATCCTCCTGATGAACCTGCTGACACCGCATATCGAAAAATGGACCCGTCCGGTCCAGTTCGGAGGTCGCAAGTATGTCAAAGGATAAAGGATTTATCCCTGCCCTGATCCTCACCCTGATTGTCCTGATAACCACGGGTCTGCTGGCCCTGACCAGCTCCCTGACCCAGGCTGCCCGTGATGCCCAGGCCATTGCCCTGGCCAATGCCAATCGACAAGCGGTCTGCCCGGATGCGTCAACCTTTGACCCGATTGACCTGGCCCCTTATGCTGCTGATCATCCCGGTATCAGCGAAGCTTATGCGGTCCGGGATGCCAATGGCGGATTAATCGCATTCTTGTACCGCAGTGCTTTCCGCGGCTATGCCGGCGAGGTGCCCGTCCTGGTGGCGATTGACCAGAACAACACAGTCGTCCGAGTCCTGCCGCTGGAAAACGATGAAACCCCTGGCTTGGGCAAGAAGATTGCGGATGATTCTTTCATCCGCCAATACGACAATCTGGACGCAACATTGATCTACACCGTCAAACCGAATGAAACCGACAAAGTCCTTTTAGACTCCATTGCCGGTGCAACAATTTCTTCAAATGCGGTGACCCGCGCCGTTAACCAGGCGACAGCCTTGCATCCGGCCATCGCGGCGGAGGTGAAGTAATGGCTCCCAAGAAACGTTCCCTGTCCTATGAATTTTCCAAGGGCCTGGTCCGCGAAAATCCGGTCCTGCGCCTGCTCTTGGGCACCTGCCCGACGCTGGCTGTCACCACGTCGACCAAGAACGGCATCGGCATGGGCCTGGCTGCGACCTTTGTCCTTTTGGGTTCGAACCTGATTATCTCGCTCCTTCGAAAATCGATCCCGGACAAAGTCCGCATACCGGCATTCATCACAGTCATTGCTGGATTTGTCTCGATCGTACAGATGCTGATGCAAGCCTACCTGCCTGAACTGAACAAATCACTCGGTATCTTCATTCCGTTGATCACGGTCAACTGCATCATCCTGGCCCGGGCTGAAATGTTCGCCAGCAAAAATGCTGTCCTTCCTTCGGTTGTCGATGGCTTGGGCATGGGCGTTGGCTTCACGGCTGCCCTGTTCCTGATGGGCGCCATCCGTGAGATCCTCGGCAATGGAACCTTCCTTGATATCCCGCTGCCCGCCCTGCAGGCTGGCGGCTGGATCGATCCGATGATCATCATGATCCTGCCCCCGGGTGGCTTCTTTGTCTTCGGCATCCTGATCGCCCTGGCCAACAAATTGTCCGAGCAACTGGACAAGAAGAAGGACACGGGGGTCAAAGACCCGCTGGTGGATGAATGTGTTGGCGCCATCAACGAAGCCTCTGCCTGTGCCCTCTGCGGCGCCTGCAGCGTTGGCACCAAGTTCCGTGAAACCCATGGGTTCAAGGACGAGACTGACGATGCCGCACAAGACCAGAAAGGAGACAAGTCATGAAAGAATTATTGATCATCCTCTTTTCTGCGATCCTGGTCGACAATTTCGTCCTGTCGCGCTTTTTAGGCATCTGCCCTTTCCTGGGTGTCTCAAAAAATGTCAAGACAGCCATGGGCATGAGTATGGCTGTCATTGTCGTCATGGTTTTTGCCTCAGCTTTGACTTGGCCGGTGCAAAACTTCATTCTCTATCCCCGCAATCTGGGTTATCTCCAGACGGGTGTTTTCATTGTCATCATTGCCTCGCTGGTCCAGATTATCGAGACTTTCCTGAAAAAATCGATTCCTGCACTCTATCGATCCTTGGGCATCTTTCTGCCCCTGATTACGACCAATTGCGCGGTCCTTGGTGTAACCATCCTCAATGTCGATAACCAGTACACCTTTGTGCAGTCCATCTCTCATGCTGCTGGCGCTGGTCTGGGCTTCATGCTAGCCCTGTTCCTTTTCTCAGGCGTCCGGACCAAGGTTGACCGAGCGGATGTGCCGAAATTCATGAAGGGCTTGCCGATCACTCTGGTTTCTGCTGGCCTCGTTTCCATCTCGTTCTTTGGCTTCAAAGGCCTGATCGAGAAATTGTTCAGCTAAGAGCCACGTCAAGGAGCGTACACTATGATTGGAATTGCCATGATCCAGGCCTCATCGATCCTGACCCCGGTCTTGATCGCCAGCGCCATTGCCCTGCTGCTGGGCATTGTCATTGTCATTGTCAGCCGCGTTTTTGCCGTTCCGGTCGATACTCGCCTGGAAGACATCAAGGCCATCTTGCCGGGCGCCAATTGCGGCGCCTGCGGCTTCACCGGCTGTGAGGGCTATGCCCAGTCGATGGCGGATGGTGACACCGACACCGGCAAATGCCCGGTCGGCGGTGCCGAAGTAGCAGGGGAGCTATCCCGTTACCTGGGTGTTGCAGCCCCGTCTTTTGTCCCGAAAGCAGCCCATGTCCATTGCCAGGGCACGGTCGACCACACGAAAAAACGCTATGATTATCGCGGCACCATCAGCTGCAATGCCGCCCAGAATCTGTTTTCCGGCCCCAATTCCTGCACCTATGGCTGCATGGGTTATGGGGATTGTGCTGCAGCTTGTCCTTATGATGCCATCTACATGGCCAATGGCATTGCCCATGTCGATTCGTCCAAATGCACAGCCTGTGGCATCTGTGTCAAGACCTGCCCGAAATACCTGATCGAGATCATTCCAAAGCATTCGAATGCCTATTCAGTCAAATGCAAAAACAAATGGCCCGGAGCCCAGACACGGAAAAATTGCACCATTGGCTGTATTGGCTGCCAGAAATGCTTCAAGACCTGCCAGTATGGCGCCATCACCATGGACGGCCCCCTGGCGGTCATCGATCAGGACAAATGCACGCATTGCGGTGAATGTGAGCTCGTCTGCCCGACAGGTGCCATTGTCAATGGCCTGATGCTGGGCCAGGATGACAAAGGGCAGCCCAAGACAACCGGCACCCCTCGCAAAGCCGCCCTGAAGCAAGATGCTTGAAATGCAAAAAATCTTTTGCCAAAAGCCCGTCAAACCATTGCGCAAGCAGCATTTATATGCTATCATCTTGTTTGCGCGTTTTGCAACTAAACGTACAGGAGGTGTACAAGATGCCCAAGTGTGACGTTTGCTCGAAGGATACTCTCTTCGGCAGAAAGATCAGCATCACCCGTTCACAGGTTTCCCGTCGCGCGCTCGCGAAGCAGAAACCGAATGTCCACAGTGTCCGGGTCGATGTCAATGGAACGCCCAAAACCCTGCATGTCTGCACCAGGTGCCTCCGATCCAACGCGGTCAAGAGAGCCTGAGCCGCGTTGTCGACAGTCGTTTGTCGCTTAACGGGCAAAATCGCAGCAATGCAACAGAACGCTCCCCTTGCGGGGAGCGTTCTTTTTTGATTGATTAGGTACCAGGGAGATTGTCCAGTTTCAGCTGGATTCTTCTGGCGCCAAAGCGGCATCGCCGGTCGGAAAGAGCCTGCGCACAGCGACCAGGGTTTGCCACAAGGTCTCATCTTTGGCCGGATCCAGAAGCCGGATGGAGGACCGTCCCTGGTTTTCGACCAGCAAGCTGTTCGGAGTGATGCAGATCGCCATTTGGTCCAGATCTGAAAGGCTGCCACTGCGGCTGAAAAACAAGATATCGCCAGGCATCAGGATTCGGGTGTCCACAAGCCCAGTCTCCTCGACTCTTGCCAGGCTGACCGCTTGGCCGGACTGGATCTGGCCGGACATCTGGCGTGGCACATCCAGTCCATTGACTGCAGCACTGACGTAGACGATCCCCGGAATGGAGGCGCCATAAATCGTCACACCATGGTCCAGGGTGGTGACATTAAGGAAAGTCAGGGCGGTCGTTGTCAGATAGCGGGCACCCTCCGCAACCGGTACAACCCTGCCATCTGGTGGCAAGATGATCAGGCCATCATCACTGATCCAGCCAGATTCACCACTGGGCAGCAGGACACGCGAAATGCCATCTCCGCGGTAGTCGGCATACAAGACCGTTCCCATCATGACCTCAGCCACCAGGGTCCCCGTTTTGGCATGGCTCATGATCCGTTTGGAACCTGTTGCCACAACCAGCTTGTTGGCTGCCAGTGAAGGCTCAGCAGCATCGCAGAAGGTCGAGAGGTCGGTTTCCCGCATATATCCGGTAAAACCATCTTGCAGCAGGACCTTTCTGAACCCGTAATAGGTCGGCTGGTCAATCAGCGTCACGGGCTCATTGTACAGAACCTGCACCAAGCGCCTGGCTTTGATGTCAGGCGCATCATAGACATCCGCTACCGGCGTGAGGACGACTCGGTCCAGATCTGTATAACTGCGGCTGATTTGCTGGCCATCGTTATCGCGATTCTGGCCCAAGTTGATCACGCGGCGGGAAATCGTCGGGGCCAGGTAAAACACAATCATGATGATGGATAGAAGTGTGATCAGCGGGGCAGCCCAGTGCGGCAACCGGCTTTTTTTCTTGTCAACGAAAACATTTTCCCGGTAAATCGGCCAGTATTTGTCGATATGCATCGGGGGTTCATAAGGCTTGGGCTTTTTGGCAAACAGCTTCATGGCTGGTCTCTCCGGGTGATGCAAGGGGTGCTTTCTTCGGCAGGAGCCAGGGCTGACGGTCCTGCGCAGAGCAACACACAGAAGGCCTGGGCCAGGTCCTGGTCGTGAGACAGGCTGATCGAGAGAGAGATACCACCCAGAGAATCATAACGGTGCTTTGCAGCATGATGCAGCTGGGAAAAGGGTGCCCCGCTTGTCTGAGTCAGGATTTCAATATCTGTCCATTGGATGCCTGCCGGTCCGATTCCCGTCCCAAGAGCCTTGGCAACGGCCTCTTTGGCCGCAAAGCGGGCTGCCAGTGAAGCGTAGCGATACGATCCGTCCGGCAAGGTACAATAGGTCCTTTCAGACTCAGTAAAGATCCGGTCCAGGAAGGGCCTGCCTTGGCGGATGATTGCCTGCTCAATCCGGTGGATATGGATGAGGTCGGTACCACACAAGATCTGCACAGTCAGCTCCGGCGGCGTCGGCCTTGCTCCAGGCGGACATCGGGACCAAAGAACCTGTAGATGGCAAAACTGCCCATCAAGCGGCTCAGAAGCCGTTCATCATACGTGTCACGCAAAGCAGCCGGATCGGCATTGCTGGAAATCACAGTAGCAAGGCCCTGGCCAGTACGGCGGTCGATGATACCGAGCAAATCAGCATAGCGACTGGCAGCCGCGGGCTCTGTACCCAAGTCATCGACGAGGAGCATATCGGCATGGAACACCAGATCATGCAAGGCAAGTGCCTGCTCGTAGCGGATTTCATCCGGATGAAAGGAAGCCAGCATGGTCCGGTAGTTGCTCATGATCTCGAACAGGTCCGGTGCAGTGGTATAGAGAATGGAACGGCCCTGGTCAAGCAAGGCATTGGCCACACAGGCCATCAGGAAGGTCTTGCCGGTTCCGGGTGGACCTACGAACAAGAGATTGCGCTGCTTTGGCTCATCGAACTGGTTGATGTACTGCTCGCACACCTGGCGCAAGGCCTGGATTTGTTCGCGTGGCGAGCGTTCTGTCCGGTAGCGGCCGGGATCTTTCTGGTCGGAGAACAAGCTGGCGTCGAACCGGGCAAAGGTCTGTCCAGCCAGATTGTGCAAATTCGCTTGTTCGGATAAAAGCGGGACCAGAATCTGCCGGTAGCAGGTGCAGCGCTGGCCATTGGCTATGCCAGTGTCCTGGCAGAGCAGGCAGGTCGGGTGGAGCTGGTCAAAATCAGGATCAATGCCATGCTGTAGAAGGAGCACCTGGCGCCTTTCCAAGAGCTCCAGACGGCGGGTTTCGGCCCGCTGCGGCCGACCAGGCTCAATAATCTCAAGCAGCAAATCTGCTCCAGCCGTTGCCAGCTGGCGGTCCAGTGCAGCCAAGTCCGGACAAGTCCTGTAGACATCCTCACGCCGGCGGACTCGTTCTGCTTGCGCCTGTTGACGCCTGCGGTCATATTCCCGGGCGATCGCCCGGGCAATAGATGCCTGTTCCATCCGTTCTATCCTCAATCCGTCTGTCCCAGCTCACCTGGAGAGACCGGCTCTACTTGGGAGTCACCCTCGCCTGGCGTGTCCAATCCTGTCTGGCCGTCGCTTTGTGGGTTGTCATAAAATGATTCAAAAAAGTCGGCTGCGTAATCTCGCTGATCGAAATTGCCAATCGAGTGCCGGCGTGAAGAGGCCACGCCGCTGCCTGGCTGACCCTGTCTGGCCCGCTCGCTGCCGAGGCGTGCCGCCTTGTTTTCTTCGTAGGATTTGACCTGTTCGACCGTCCGGAGCTGGTTGGAAAACCATTCCTGGATGATCTTGTCGATGAACTCCAGATTGGGGTTGGCCAGTTTGACCGTTTTGCGCAAGGCGATTTCAATGACATCGAAATCGTAGTTGTATTGTTCGATCCAGCGGGAAACGATCTCTTCGTCGTACTCCGTCATGGTCTTTCTCAGTTTTTTCCCGACCTTGTTGACCGCTTTGTTAACCTTGTCATAGGCAAGGAAATAATTGTTGAGATCTTGATATGTGATAATTTTGCGGGCAGCCCAGTTTTCTGCGACTCGATTGATGTAGGCCTTACTGTTGAGCTTGTTGCGGCGCGAGCACTCCTGGAACAGGGCGTAGATGACCTCAGGTTCAAACTGGTAGCGGTCGAACCAGCTCTCGATCTCAGCATACCACGAAGGGGCCATGAGTCCTTGGAAAAAGGTCTTGGCAATATCCTTGAGCAGTTTCTCGCGGAGGGTGAAGCGATTGATATCCTGCTCATTTTCGTCAGGTGGCATGCTGGTGCGGGGACGATAGGTCCGCTCGATCTCACTGGCTTTGATATCAGACAGTTCCAGTGAACGGTCGTGAATGACCAAAAGCCCTGCCTGGGCCAGTTCGAGATTGGCCGCCTTGATGGTGTCAGGATCGGAACCCAGACGCCGGGCCAGGTCAGCCTCTGTCGTCTGGCGACTGTTGCGCGCGGTCATGAGCAGATAGATATAGACTTTGACAGCGAGGCCGCTCAGAGAGGGCATCAGCTCAGTAATGAAAATATCCGGAACCAGTGTGTCGGATAAGAGCAGTTTGCGGCTTTCATCGATCTGCATGGTTTTTGGTGTCAAGCCTCCCTATCGCTGGCGGAAATCGGTAATCCCGCCGGAAAGGCAGGGGTAAAACAAAGACTCGCCCTTGCGGGCTGAGTAAAAAGACTCGCCCTTGCGGGCGAGTCTTTATTATAGCATGTTTGCGGGGCTTTGTTGAGTTTTGTCGCCTCAGCCGATGTCGGCAGCCATGCGGCGGTAGCTCTCGAAACGGTCCACAGAGTCCTGCTTGGCTTTGGCAAAGACTGCATCGATCTGCTCAGGGGTCATCTTCTTGAGCATGGTCGTGTAGCGGTTTTCGCTCATCAGGAAGGCTTTGTGATCGCCGGTCGGCTCTTTGGAGTCGAGCACGAACGGATTCTTGCCTTCGGCCTTGAGCAGCGGATTGAAGCGGTACAGATGCCAGTAGCCACATTCAACTGCATTCTTTTCCTGGCGCTGGGAGACAGTCATGCCGCCCTTGATGCCATGGCTGATGCAGGGTGCGTAGGCGATGACCAGCGACGGGCCCGGATAGGCTTCTGCCTCAGCGATTGCTTTGAGGGTCTGGTTCTGGTTGGCGCCCATGGCAATCTGGGCGACGTAGACGTACCCGTAGGTCATGGCCATCATGCCGAGATCTTTCTTTTTGATCGATTTGCCGCCAGCGGCAAACTGGGCAACCGCACCGGTCGGGGTCGACTTGGAAGCCTGGCCACCTGTGTTGGAATAGATTTCGGTGTCAAGGACGAGGACGTTGATGTCTTCGCCAGAGGCGAGGACATGGTCCAGGCCGCCGTAACCGATGTCATAGGCCCAACCGTCGCCGCCGATGATCCACTGTGAACGCTTGGCGAGGTAGTCTTCGTTTTCGAGGACCGTAGCGATCAGCGCCTTGGCTGCTTCGTTATCGCCCTTGTAGGCCTTGAGGGCAGCAACGAGTGTTTCCGTGACGGCACGGGTCTTCTTGCCATCTTCTTTGGCTTCGATCCAGGAATTGACAGCAGTGTTCAGGTCATCGCTGGCGTCAATGGAGACAAGGTCTTTCAATTGAGCCGCCATACGGGAACGGATCTGCTTGTAGCCGAGGTACATGCCCAGGCCGTGTTCAGCGTTGTCTTCGAACAAGGAGTTGCCCCAAGCCGGACCCTGTCCTTTTTCATTCGGACGGTACGGCATCGAAGGAGCAGAACCACCCCAGATCGAGGAACAACCGGTCGCATTACTGACCTGCATGCGGTCACCGAAGAGCTGGGTGATGAGCTTGGCATATGGGGTCTCGCCGCAGCCTGCGCAAGCGCCGGAGAATTCGAGCAGGGGCTGTTCGAACTGGCTGCCCTTGACGGTTTCTTTGTTGAGTGGGTTCGCTTTGACCGGCAGTTCGATCGCATAGTCCCAATTGGTGGACTGCTCCATGTGCTGCTCGATCGGTTCCATGATCAGGGCCTTGTTCTTGGCCGGGCAGACATCCGCGCAGGAACCGCAGCCGGTGCAGTCCATCAGGGAGACCTGGATGCGGTACTGGTAGCTATCGTACGGCTTCATGCCCTTGATGGTCTTGAATTCGGCCGGGGCCTTGGCAGCTTCGTCGTCCGTGAGCAGGAAGGGGCGGATGACAGCATGTGGGCAGACATAAGAGCACTGGTTGCACTGGATGCAATTGTCAGACTGCCAGATCGGGATCTTGGTCGCGATCATGCGCTTCTCGTACTGGCTGGTGCCCTGCGGGAAGGTGCCGTCTTCACGGCCGGTGAAGGCACTGACCGGGAGCTTGTCACCCTGCTGGGCATTCATGACTGCGACGACATCCTTGATGAAGTCCGGAATCGGCTTCTTCTCAACCACTACGTCTTCGGCATTGGCCCATTCGGCAGGAACTTTGATTTCGACGACGGCATTGAGGCCAGCTTCGACGGCGGCATAGTTCATGTTGACAACATCATCGCCCTTTTTGCCATAAGACTTGTAAATGGCCTTTTTCATGTAGGTGACAGCATCCTCGACCGGGATGACCTGGGCGAGTTTGAAGAAGGCTGCCTGCATGATGGTGTTGATGCGTCCGCCAAGTCCGATCTCTTCTGCTTTGCTGACAGCGTCGATCGTGTAGAACTTGATGTCGTTCTGGGCCAGGTATCGCTTGATGCTGCCCGGGAGCATGGTTTCAAGTTCGTCTTTGTTCCAGATGGTGTTAAGCAGGAAGGTGCCGCCTGGTTTCAAGGCCGACATCATGTCGTACTGGTTGACATAGGCCTGGTTGTGGCAGGCGACAAAGTCAGCTTTGTTGACCAGATAGGTGGAGCGGATCGGGTTCTTGCCAAAGCGCAGGTCAGAGATCGTGACGCCGCCGGACTTCTTGGAGTCATAGGAGAAGTAGGCCTGGGCGTACATGTCGGTGTGGTCACCGATGATCTTGATCGAGTTCTTATTGGCACCGACGGTACCGTCTGCACCAAGGCCCCAGAAACGGGCAGCGATGGTGCCTTCCTGGGCGACGTCGACGGATTCTTCGATCGGCAGCGAGGTGAAGGTGACGTCATCGACGATACCAATGGTGAAGTTGTGTTTCGGCTTGTCAGACTTGAGGCTCTTGAACACGGCAACGATCTGGTCCGGGGTGGTGTCCTTGGAGCCGAGACCATAGCGGCCACCGACGATGGACGGAGCATTGTCCTGGCCAGCATAGGCTGCTGCAATGTCCAGGAACAGCGGTTCGCCATAGGCACCGGGTTCTTTGGTGCGGTCGAGGACAGCGATTTTCTTGACAGATGCGGGGACAGCGGCCAGCAAGCGCTCGACCGAGAATGGACGGTAGAGGTGAACCTTGACCATGCCGACTTTTTCGCCACGGGCGATCAGCAGATCAATGGTTTCTTCGACGGCTTCGCAGACTGAACCCATCGCAATGATGATGCGTTCTGCATCCGGGGCGCCATAGTAGTTGAAGGCCTTGTAATTACGGCCGGTGAGCTTGTTCATTTCGTCAAAGTAGTAATCGACGACGGCCGGCAGAGCGTCGTAGTAGGGATTGGCAGCTTCACGGCCCTGGAAGTAGATATCCGGGTTCTGAGCGGTGCCGCGCAGGGTGGGGTGGTTCGGGGACAGGCCGCGGGCACGGAAAGCTTTGACGGCGTCCATGTCGACGAGCTTGGCCAGATCGGCGTAATCCTGGACTTCGATTTTCTGGATTTCATGTGAGGTGCGGAATCCATCAAAGAAATGCAGGAACGGGACACGGCCCTTGATCGCGGCGAGATGGGCGACGGCAGCGAGGTCGACAACTTCCTGGACAGATGAGGAAGCCAGCATCGCAAAACCGGTCTGGCGGCAGGCCATGACGTCAGCATGGTCACCGAAGATGGACAGAGCATGGGCGGCCAGTGCGCGGGCAGTGACGTGGAAAACACCCGGGAGCAGCTCACCAGAGATTTTGTACATGTTGGGGATCATCAGCAAAAGACCCTGGGAAGCCGTATAGGTTGTCGCCAGGGCACCGGTTGCCAATGCGCCATGGGTTGTCGCAGCTGCGCCACCCTCGGATTGCATTTCAACGACATTGACGGTCTGGCCAAAAATATTCTTGCGGCCTTCCTGTGCCCACTGATCCGTGTAGTCAGCCATCGGTGACGACGGGGTGATGGGGTAGATACCGGCAACTTCGGTGAACGCGTATGAGGTATACGCTGCAGCAGTGTTGCCGTCCATGGTCATGTACTTCTTTTGGTTAGCCATGTGACACTCTCCTTTATAAGTTCAAAAAATGGATCGCAAAGAGTCAACTGAGCCCGGCAGACGGTCGCGCGGACTGGCGCAGAAGGCGTCGAGCCAAAGGCAATTATAGCACAATTCCGTAACGTTGAACACAGTTCTTGTCAGAGAATCAGGCTATGTCCGGTCATTTCCTGGGGCTGGGGCAGTTCCATCAGGTCGAGCATGGTGGGTGCCAGATCAGCCAGGACCCCTTCCTGCAGCTGGATCTTGCCGTCACCAACGGCAATCAGACGCACCGGCAAGGTGGTGTGAGCGGTGAAGGCGCCACCGGTTTCAGGATCGATCATTTGCTCGGCATTGCCGTGGTCAGCCGTGATCAGGGCAATGCCACCCTGGGCCAGGATTGCATCGACAACCTGACCGGTGCAGGTATCGACCGCTTCGACAGCCGCAACGGCCGCTTCGAAGACACCGGTGTGACCCACCATGTCGCAGTTGGCAAAATTGAGGATGATGACATCGTATTTGCCTGAGTTGACCCGTTTGACGGCCTCCTCGGCAACCAGGCAGGCGCTCATTTCCGGCTGCAGATCATAGGTCGCCACTTTTGGTGAAGGAATCAGGCAGCGGTCTTCGCCGGGGAATTCCTTCTCGACACCGCCGTTGAAGAAGAAGGTGACATGGGCGTATTTCTCGGTTTCAGCAATGCGCAGCTGGGTCAGGCCTTTCTGGGAAATGTAGTCGCCAAATGTATTGGTCAGACTAGTCGGATGGTAGGCGACTGTCAGCCCGGGGTAGTCGTTAAAGGTCTTGTCATACTGGGTCAGCGTGATGTAGGTCAACGGGAAGTGGCCTTTCGGCAAGGCAAAGCCGGAAAAGTCCTGCTGCATGAAGCAGCGGGTTATTTCCCGGGCCCGGTCGGGGCGGAAATTGAAGAAAATCACGCTGTCATTGGCCTGGATCGTAGCGACCGGGGCTCCGTTTTCCGTGATGACTGTCGGGATGACGAATTCATCCATGACACCGGCTTCATAAGAAGCAGCAACAGCAGCGACGGCATCGGTGGCCTGGTTACCTTCACCGGTGACCATGGCGCGGTAGGCTTTCTCGACCCGTTCCCAGCGATTGTCACGGTCCATCGCATAGTAGCGGCCCATGATCGAGGCAATTTTGCCGACGCCGATTTCCTTGAGCTTGGCTTCAAGCTCCTCGGTATAGCCTTTGGCGGAATCCGGCGGTACATCACGGCCGTCAAAGAAGCAATGGACAAAAACCTTTTCCAAGCCTTGGCGCTTGGCTAGCTCAACCAGGGCATACAGGTGGGTGTTGTGGCTGTGGACACCGCCGTCCGAAACCAGGCCAAACAGGTGCAGGGCGGTCCCATTGGCCTTGGCATTTTGGATCGCTTTGAGCAGGGCTTCGTTGGTGAAAAAATCACCATCGCGGATGGATTTGGTGATGCGGGTCAGTTCCTGGTAGACGATACGGCCGGCACCGATATTGGTGTGGCCGACTTCGGAGTTGCCCATCTGGCCATCCGGCAGGCCGACATCCATGCCGCTGGTGCGAACCATGGTGTTCGGGTATTCGGCCAGGTAACGGTCGATGTTGGGCGTTTTAGCCGCCTTGACGGCATTGCCGATGGTTTCGTTATTGACCCCGAAACCGTCCAGGATGATCAGGGCGACGGGACGTTTGGATAAGGTCGTCATGGCAAGGGCTCCTTTCGATGCAAAAGGCCGGGATCCTGCCTTGCTGGGCAGGACCCTCGGCCCTGGTGGATAATTCAGGCGCGGCCGGCCAAATCAGGCTCCGGCGTTGCAGATGACAGAGAAATCTTCGGCTTTGAGCGAGGCACCGCCAACGAGGCCACCGTCGATGTCCGGCTGGGCAAAAAGGCCGGCTGCATTCTTGGCATTGACGGAACCGCCGTACTGGATGCGGATGTCAGCAGCGGTCTGCTCGTCGTAGATTTTGGCGACGAGGCCACGGATGAAGGCGCAGACTTCCTGGGCCTGCTCGTCAGTGGCAACTTTCCCGGTGCCAATGGCCCAGATCGGTTCGTAGGCGATGGTGATCAGATGGGTCTTCTCGGCCGGGATGCCGGCAAAGGCAGCCGTGATCTGGCCTTCGATCAGGGTGAAGGTTTCGCCAGATTCACGCTGGGCCAGGGATTCGCCGCAGCAGATGATCGGACGGACGCCCCAGGCCAGGGCAGCCTTGGCTTTTTTGTTGACGGTTTCGTCGGTCTCGGCGAAATATTCGCGACGTTCGGAATGGCCGATGATGACGTACGGGACGCCCATTTCAGCCAGCATGCGAGCGGAGATTTCACCGGTGAAAGCGCCAGACTCTTCAAAGTGGCAATTCTGGGCGGCGACTTTGACATTGCTGTAGGCGGTGGCTTCGAGAGCAGCCGAGAGAGCTGTGAACGGGATGCCGAGGGCAATCTGGGATCCGGCATTGGCCACCAGGGGCTTGAGCTCATTGATCATCTTGACGGCATCAGCCGGGACGCCTTTGTTCATCTTCCAGTTGCCAGCAGCAAAGGTGCGGCGGGGGTTCTTGTCCATCAGGCAATCAACACCGGGCAGGACTTTGCCTTCAAGGTATTCGAGTGAAGCGCCGCCGCCAGTGGAAATATGGGTGACCTTGTCGGCAAAGCCGAGGAGTTCGACCGCAGCAGCGGAATCGCCGCCACCGATGATCGAGATTGCGCCCGATTCCGAGATCGCCCGGGCGACTTCGCGGGTGCCGTTGGCGAATTTATCAAACTCAAAAACGCCCATCGGTCCGTTCCAGACGACTGTAGCAGCGTTTTTCACAGCATCGGTAAAGTTTTTGGTGGTTGCGGGGCCAATGTCGAGTCCCATCCAGCCGTCCGGAATTTCATCGGAGTTGATCGTTTTGGACTCGGCATCAGCCGCAAAGTGCGTGGCGATGACGTTGTCAACCGGCAGAAGCATGTTGATGCCCTTGGCAGCGGCCTTGTCGAGAAGGGCTTTGGCGATTTCGACTTTGTCAGACTCGACCAGGGAATTGCCGATGGTATGGCCCTGGGCGACGAAGAAGGTGTAGGCCATGCCGCCACCGATGATCAGGGTGTCAACTTTGTCAATCAAGTTTTCGATGACGCCGATCTTGTCAGAGACCTTGGCACCGCCGAGAATGGCTACGAAGGGGCGTTTCGGATTGTCCAGGGCATTGCCCATGACATCGAGTTCTTTCTGGATCAGGTAACCGCTGACAGCCGGCAGGTAGTTGGCCAGGCCGGCAGTCGAAGCATGGGCACGATGAGCGGTGCCAAACGCATCATTGACGAAAATATCAGCCAACGATGCCAGCTCGCGGGCGAATGAAGGGACATTCTTGGTTTCTTCTTTGTGGAAGCGGACATTTTCCAGCATGACCACTTCGCCATCTTTCAGGGCGGCGACTTTGGCCTTGGCATCTTCGCCGATGACGTCGGCAGCCAGGGCCACAGGCTGGCCTAAAAGTTCTGCCAGGCGATCCACAGCGGGTTTCATCGAGAATTTGGCTTCTGGTCCGCTTTTTGGACGGCCCAGGTGGGAAACAAGGACGACCTTGGCGCCCTGTTTGACCAGGTAGCTGATGGTCGGCAGTGCTGCACGGATGCGTTTGTCATCCGTGATTTCACCGGTCTTTTTGTCAAGCGGCACGTTGAAGTCTACGCGAACGATGACACGCTTGCCGGATACCTGGATGTCCTCGACAGATTTTTTCAGAACCATTGCCATTTTAGTCACACTCCTGTTTATCTTATGCGCTGAACAGTACACCATATCATAACGCCGCAGGCCATGCTTTTCAATCGAACTGGCCGGAAAAGAGTCAAATCAATGCCTATTTCGTCGTTTTGACAGGAAATGCTACTGGTTTGGCCCGGTGTATTTCCCTGTTTGACGCTCGCTTCCCAGCTGTGGCAAAATGCAACTAATCACAGGAGGTCCAAACCGCTTGAAAATTTCGCTCCTGATTCCATTCTACAATGAAGAGCAGCAGATCCCGCTGACGCTGGCGACTGTCGTACCGATTCTGGAAAGCACCGGCCACGATTTTGAGCTGGTCCTGGTGGATGATGGTTCGCGAGACCAGACCTGGCAGGCGATCTTGCAGGCCAGCCAGGATGACAGCCGGATCCACGGCATCCGTTTTTCCCGCAATTTCGGCAAAGAGGCTGCCATCTGCGCCGCGCTCGATGCAGCGACCGGGGACGCCATGATCCTGATGGATGGGGATCTGCAGCACCCGCCCCAGCATATCCCGGACATGATCCAGCTTTGGCAGTCCGGCTACGAGGTGGTCGAGGGTATCAAAGTCACCCGGGGCAAGGAAAGCCTCGGCAGCCGTTTGAACGCCCAGGTCTTCTATGGGCTGTTCCGCTGGTTTTCCGGCTATGACCTGCGCAATGCATCGGATTTCAAACTTCTGGACCGCCGCGTTGTCCAGGAGTGGCGCCGTCTCGGGGAGCATGACACCTTTTTCCGCGGTCTGTCAGCCTGGCTCGGCTTCAAGCGCACCACCTTCCCTTTCGAAGTGGCGGCCCGCCAGGTGGGTGGCAGCCGCTGGTCGATTTTCAAGCTAATGGGCCTGAGCATCAACGCCATCACCAGTTTCTCTGTCATGCCGCTGCAGTTTGTCTCCGTGCTCGGAGCCCTGATGCTGTTTGGCTCCGTCCTGCTGGCGATCCAGACGCTGGTCAACTGGTTTTCCGGTCATGCTGCCAGTGGATTCACGACCGTTATCCTGCTCCAGCTGCTGATCGGGGGCAGCCTGATGCTGAGCCTGGGGCTCATCGGCATCTACATCGCCCGGATTTTCACTGAAGTCAAGGGCCGGCCGCGCTACATCGTCGGTGCCACGACGGATCCGGTCGCTCGTTCTTCTAACGACTGACCCGGCATGGCTGCCATTCTTTTTCTCATCTTGGCCTGGCTGTCCGGCACCTTGCTGCTGCACAAGACAATCGGGCCTTTTGAATTTCTGGACGTTCCGGAAAAAGCCCTCCGACTCGCTGGCCTCTGGGCGGCAGGTCTGTGGGCTGGATTGCTGCCGGTCACGTTCCTGACCTATTTCTCAGCAGCCTGGTCTGCCACGGTTTTCCAGCATGCGTACCCCTTGCAGTTGGCCAATGTCCTCCTGCTGGCCGAAATGGGCCTGGTCCTGGTCTATGCCGGCTGGCCGCAGGTGAGATCTGCCTGGTCTCGCTCTGTCCATCCAGTTCACCTGCGCCAGATTCTCGCCACGAGAAGCTGGGTGTCCAGGACAGGCATGACTGCTGGCCTGGTTTTTACCAGTCTGGCTCTGGCTAGTTTCCTGATGTGGGATTCTTTCGTGATCGAACAGGGTCAACTGGCAGCTGGATATTCGATTTTTGGTGACTTTGCTCCCCATACGGCTCTGGTCCGTTCGTTTGCGGTGGGCTGGAACTGGCCCACCGGCTATCCCCACTTCGCCGGGGACGGGATCCACTACCATTTCCTGTTCTACTTCCTTTGCGCCAATCTCCACTATTTGGGGCTGCCGATTGACTGGGCGATCAACTTGCCAAGTATCCTGGCGTTCATGAGCGTTGTCATCTTGCTGGCTCTCCTGGCCCGGGCCGTGACGCACCGGGTTCTGGCTGCTGTCCTGGCACCGGTGCTTTTTTTCTTCCGCAGCTCCCTGGCCTTGCCGCTGGAAATCACCCGGCAATGGCGATTAGATACCGAAACCATAGCGGATGTGTCCGTTATGTCCCGACTTGGCCGCGAGGCGCGAACGCTCTGGGAAATGGACCATTTCATCGGAACGACACCTCATGATGACTGGGGCCTCTGGACCTTGAATGTCTACATCAACCAGCGCCATTTTCTGTCCGGTCTGGCAATCTTGATCCTTCTGATCCTGCTTTTGCTCCCTGATTTGCAGAAACCTGCCGCGCGCTGGCGCACACCCGTGCTGGATTTCCTGGGTACGCCTGCTCGCTGGCTCTCGGAAGCAAAAACCAGCCTTCAGGCCATGCATGCCCGGCAGTTGGTCGCCGGTCTGGTCTGGGTCTGCCTGCCCTTCTGGCATGGCTCGGTCCTGGTGGCCAGCCTGCTGGTGCTTCTGACTTGGTGGCTGTTCCTGAAACGGCGTCTGGTCTGGGCACTGGCCGGTGGTCTGGCCCTGGTTTCTGCTGTGGTCCAGATCCGGTTTTTTGCCGGAGCTGATAGCGGGAGCTCGGCTGTGAGTGTGCAGAGACTCTGGGGCTTCATCGCCGAAGACAAGACCTGGGCCGGGATCTTGCTGTACTTGCTTCTGGTCACTGGTCTAGCCTTGCCGATCGGATGGATCACGGCCCTGGAGCTTGGCCGGCTAGCGCGCCTGATGATGACAGCCAGTGCTGTCTTGATTGTGTTTGTGTTTTCATTCTCTCTCACAGTTGATGTGACAGCCAACCACAAATATCTGATGATCGCATTGCTGTTGGTCAGCGTACCGTTGGCCGGTGCACTGGCCAAGCTCCTGGCGCGCCGGTCTGTTGCAGCAAAAATCCTGGCCATCAGCCTGGTTGTTGTCCTGACTGGCACGGGTCTCTTTGAGTTAAGGCTGCTCCACAACATCAACCGCAACAAGCTGACACTGCCACTGGAATCCCCTGTGGTCAGCTGGATCATGGAGCAGACGCCGCCCCATTCCATTTTCCTGACGGCCCCCTATCACTACCATGCCTTTTTCTATTCCGGACGCCAGGCCTACTATGGACACGCCTACTACGCCTGGTCTGCTGGCCATGACACGGCGTTCCGGGACAACCTGGTCAAAGCACTATTGGCCAGCACGGAAGACAACTGGCCTTCCGTCATTGACGTGCTCAAGGACCAGAAGATCGATTATCTCCTGGTTGACGATGACTTGCGCAACCATCCGGATTTTCACCTCAATGAGCCTTTTTTCGCAGCTCACTTTGAACGCGTTGCCGAATTCCCTGAACAAGGAAATACGGTTATCTATGATTTGCGGAAATGGAGGGATCTTGCATGATCATCCCTGTCATCTGGCGCAGCCAACATGGATCGGACCTGGTGCCTGCCTGGGGCACACTCATCCCCCCTGCAGTGCCGGCACAAAGTCCTTTTACAGCCACGCGGCAACAGGAGGCGCTGGACACCTGGCGCACCCTCTCTGGAAGCGAGGCCCATTTGCTGCATCTGGACGCCAACGGTCCTGAATGCATGCATCTGCAGGATGAGTCCAGGATCCATCTCCTGCTGGCCAGGCCTTTGGAAATCAGGCAAATCTGGCCTTTGGTACATGAGGTTCTGGTTCTTCCTCTGGAAGGAAGCCTGACTGAATCGTGGCTGCCAGTTGATCTGGATTGGAAGGGATATGCCGAGGCTCGTTCCAGCAGCCTGGGCACCTGGCTACGCCGGATATCGGCCGCCGAAAAGATCAATCAGCTGGTGCGGTCAGGTGGTTGCGACTTGCATCTGCATACAACTGCTTCCGACGGCACCGATACGCCGCAAGAGCTGTTTGAGCGGATCAAAGCCAACCGCCTTTCCAGTTTTGCCGTGACCGACCACGATCTGCTGGACAGCTTGGACACCATGGCCGAGCTGGTGCAAGCGTCCTGTGCGAATGCTGACGATCCTTATTGCCCCATCTTTGTCCCCGGCGTGGAAATATCGGTTTCCGAGGGCCGTGAATTGCATGTCCTGGGCTATTTCCCGGATGGGGGTCACCATCAGCTGAATGCTTTTCTGACACAGCAACGCCAGGCCCGCCATGAACGCAATGCAGCGATGGTCTTGCAGCTGCAAAGTCTTGGATACGACATCACGCTTCACGACCTGATTGAAAAAGGCCAGGGCGTCGTGGGGCGGATGCAGGCAGCGCTTCTGCTGACCGAGCGCGGTTACGCGCGTTCGACTCAGGAAGCCTTTGAAAACGTGCTGGGATTTGGCAAGCCCGGGTATATCGAAAGACCCAGGCCGAACCTTATGGAAGCGGTCTGGCAGATCCGGCGTGCCGGCGGTGTCCCGGTCCTGGCTCATCCAGCCATTTACCACTGGTGCAGCGAACGTTCAATCGTAGATAAGCGGCTGGTCAAAAAGCTCAAGGATGCCAGGAGCAAAGGGCTCTTGGGTGTGGAAGCCTTTCACGGCGAAGCCAGCCATAAAGCTTGTCTGGAAATCTCAGCCGCAGCCCTTTATCTTGGCCTGCTCCGGACCTGTGGCAGTGATGACCATGGTAAAAACAAAAAACACACCACTATGTTTCAGCAAGATACCAATTTTCTGGCCGGGCGTGAAATCCTCGTGGTGGGGGCCTTGATCAAGGACCGTGAAAACAGGTGGTTGATCCAGCGGGATGCCTTGGGCGTATCATCCTTGCGGGATAAGCCTGGTCCCGAGCGCTTGTTGCTCGCCCGGCGCGCGACTGCTGGTCATGGTCTGGGGAAATGGGAATTGCCGGGCGGCAAAGTCGAGGCCGGTGAAAGCCCCAGGGATGCCCTGCGCCGTGAAATCCGGGAAGAAATGGGACTGGATGCCGAAGTAGGCTCCTTGGATGAGTTGCTGACACATGACTATGAGGGTTTCAGAATCATCCTGGCCTGCTTTAGCGTCCGTCTGCTGGAGGGGCCCCTTCAATTGGCTGCACATGACCAGATAGCCTGGGCAACTGCAAGCGAAGCGCTAGAAATGGATGTGCTGGCTGCGGATGTAGCCTTGTTCCAGGAACTTGCACAGCAGGATGGCTAGTCGCTCAATCCAGCAGCGGCGGAAGTCGCGGGTTGTGGATTGGCGACCTTGACGGTGGGGCCCATCTCATAAAGTCCCTGGATCGGCCGGTAATAGCTTCTAAATAAAATCTCTTCGCGAACCACTTGGCCATTCTGGGAATAGACTTTATAGGCTGTTGCCCGCTGGCCGCTGCGACCCTCTCGGATTTCGACCACCTGGCCTGGCGCCAGGCTGGGATTTGACTTGTAAACCGGGGGATCAACCGGAATCGTCTCATCGCGGGTGGAACGCAGGCTGATCGTGATGCCATCGGCCAGTTTGCGGCCATAAATTTGGACCGTCAATATTGGTTTTTCATAGGATGCGACAATCCCGAGGGGAAAGTCGGTGTTGTTCTGGAATTTGAAATCAGGTCCGAACCAGTCGATGGTCGCATCCAGGCCCACTGCCGTGTAGCTGCTCGGCCAGGAATGGGGCGAGCGTTCCACCAGTTTGTAATCAGACTTCATGGCAGACTGCATGACAGTGGTTGTCACTTGGCAGACACCACCACCCAGGTCTTTGACCAGGGCGCCATCCAGGATGACGCCAGCTTCCATAAAGCCGCGTTCGGCCGTTCTCCTGCCAACAACTTCATTAAACGAAAACGTCTCTCCTGGCTGGATCAAGGTGCCGTTGAGCAATTCGCTGGCCAGTTTCAAATTGTTGTCCCGCGGCGGATCGACCTTGTAGGCATACGTGGTCGCAGATCCGAGCGGCCCTAGTTCGGCCTCAATTTCGGCGGCAGAAAGGCCGAGGATCTCCTTTTCTGATTCAATCGCCACCACTGCCTGGTAATGACCCTGATGCAAGTGTTCGAGGACTTTGGCTACGATTTCGACCGGATCGGACTTGCGGCCGATGATCCGTTCGCTGATCGTAAACACACCTGTTGCGGGGTCAAAAGCTGTCGCAGCAGCTGCCTGGGCGATCACCTGCCGGGTAGAAGCAAAGGCGGTGATCGCATCTGCCGTGCGAGCCGAATCATAGGTCAAAGCCGTTTCCAGATGGAGTGGCTGTGTTTTCAACTGCTCGACCTGGCTGAAAAGGTCATCAACCCGGGCACGCTCATCAGTTTGGGCACTGGTGCGACCGGTCTGGTAGGCCTGTTCAAGCACAGCAGCCGAATTGTCAGCAAAACCAATCGCAGCAGCATCCAAGACGAGTTCCTGCTCGTCAATGCGAACCGTCAGGGCAACGGTTTTTGCCTTTTCATCCAGGGTATCCTGGAACTGTGCCCTGGCCTGGTCGAGGGTCTGGCCAGAAAGATCGACGCCATCGACAAAAACGCCAGGATAAAAGGCATCCGTATCCAGCGCTGACTTTTTCTGCAGGTATACTTCATAGGCAACAGACTCGGAGACACGGATGGCTTCACGAATGCCGGCCTGATACGTCAGGATGGCAACGATCGCCCCACCGAGGAGAAGGACCCCAAAAATCGAGAGGGAAAGGGCAAACCAGAAGCGGCCAGAGGAAGGTTCAGGAGCGGACGAACTGTGATGCACGGGCTCCTGGTGGGAAAAAGGCATGGGGAGAGTTCCTTTCGTTGTCAACTAAGCAGTCAGGGGTTGTGGCGTTTTACGGGATGATGCGCCGGATGGTTGTGATCGGATTGGAACTGAAATTAGCCACCAGCTCACAGACCTCACCCCGGGACCGGGAGGCATTGACGTAATGGCCGCCACCCACATACAAGCCGACATGATCGACCGAGCCATTGTAATCCCAGTCAAAACACAAAATATCGCCAATCTTGATATCGGATGACTTGACGGCTGTGCCTGTCCGTGCCTGATCACTGGCCTTGTGCGGCAGGCTGATGCCGAAAATCTCATCATAAATGTAGAGGGTAAAGCCGGAGCAGTCCAGGCCTGCGGGTGTCGTACCGCCCAGGACATAGGGCACGCCGATCAGGGAGCGGGACAAGTCCTTGAGGGCCGTTTCCTGATCCGAACTCAACCCGCCGGAGCTTTTCTCTGGTACGGGTGTGGGGGAGGGGGTGGGAGCAGGGGTCGGGGTCGGAGCGGGAGATGGTGTTGGGGTCGGGGTCGGTGCAGGGGTTGGTGTGGGTGTCGGGGCAGGTGTGGGTGTAGCTGTGGGAGCAGGTGTGGTCACAGCCAAGGCCTGCACCGGGGCCTGTTCTGCCGGATCGGGTTCAACTGCAGGGGCCGTCTGATCGGATTCGATGGCCAGTGCCGTGTCAACTTTTTCCTCGAGCAGCGCTTGGGCACTAAGGCCACGGCTCAAAGCCTCAGATTCGGAAAAATCCGGGGCTAGTCCTGCGAGGAGCGAGGAATCCCGGGACTGTTCCTGCTGGGTCATCTGATTTTGGCTCAAATTGGTTTCCGGGGCAGAACCAGCAGCAGGTGCGATCGCAGCCCCACTGCCGACTGTCCAATGCAAAACCAGACTGGCCGTGATGATAAGGACCGTCACAGATGGAAGGTGATGCTTGATCTTGTCTGTAAAGGATGACTTGTTCAAAGGGAAAAAGTCGATCTTGGGACCGATATCATAGAAACGGACAACAGGCGTTGCCGGGAAGTTGCGGTGCTGGTGGTTTTTTTTCATTGCTTCGATTCACACTTTCTGGATCGCGTTGTCTGGTCCCAAGGTGACAGTCCTGACCCGGGCAATCTCAAAAGGGCATAGTCATCGACGGTAAATATGAGTCAATTATAGCCGCGAGGTGACTGTTTGGCTACTGGATTTTGGCGTTTATCAAGAAATTGAAACATTTCGGCCTGGCTGGCCACGCAGACGGGTCAGATCCGTTCCAGTAAACAGACACATTCGATGGAGTCTGTCCAGGGGAACAGGTCGACCGGCACCACCTGCCGGACCTGATAGTCAGGCGCCAGAATCTGGACATCCCGGGCCAGGGTAGCTGGGTTGCAGGACACATAGACCAGCCTCTTCAGAGGTACGTGACGCAAGGCTTCCAACAATGACCGTTCACAACCGCGCCGAGGCGGATCGATCACGGCGACGGTCGGCAGGACAGGCGATGCGACGATAAATTCATCCAGCCAGTCCTCGGCTTTGGCAACTTCGAACCGGACATTGGCAAAACCATTCCTTCCCGCGTTGATCCTGGCATCAGCAATGGCCGGGGCAACGGATTCCACGCCTATGACTGAACCGGCTTTTTGGGCCAGGGCCAAGGCAATGGTCCCTGTGCCACAGTACAAATCCAGCGCCATGTCATCCGGTTCAAGCTGGGCCAGCGCGACAGCCTGGGTATAGAGAACCTCTGCCTGGGCAGGGTTGACTTGGAAAAAGGAATGGGGCGATATCTGGAATCGCATCCCCAGCAGGTCTTCTTCGATCCAGGATCCGCCGGCCAGAATGGTCTGGCCCGGCCCCATGATCACGTTTGTTTTGGCCGGCTGATGATTCAAGACCAGGCTGCCCAGGGTGTAGATACGCTTGTCTGCAGGAACAACAGGGGCAAAATCACCTGGTTGCGGCGGCAGTTTGGCCAGGGTTTCGGACAGGTGATGGGCGAGTTCGGCCGTGGCTGGCAAGTGCGGCGTTCGGCTGACAAGGACGACAAGGACCTGGCCGGTGCGGCGGGCCACCCGGACCACCACATGGCGCAGGCTGCCCTGGTGGCGAACCTCATCATAGGGCCTGACTCTGTACTGCTGGATATAATCGCGGACACAGGCCCGCACCTGATCGCCAACAGGATGTCCCACATCACACGCGTTGCCATCCACAACGGCATGGCTGCGGCGGGCAAAAAAGCCGATTTCGGGATTTTCAGGTGTACCGCGGACAGGAAACTGGATTTTGCAGCGGTAGTGATACGGATGACCCATGCCGAGCGTGACTGAGACCTTGCGTTCGGCATCAGGCACCTGGCCGATCCGGGCCAGAAGCTGAACGACCTGCTGCCTTTTATGCTCCAGTTGAGCTTCGTAGCGCATCGGCTGCAAAGCGCAGCCTCCACAACGGTCAGCCAAGGGGCAAAAAGGCTGGATCCGGTCCGGAGAAGGTTCCAGGATCCGGTCAAGCTGGCCGATGGCATAGGACCCACGGGCAGTCAGTTGCCGGATCCGGACGCGGTCACCGGGAATGGCCCCGTCGACAAAGACGACCTGGCCGTCCATACGGCCCAGCCCCTGGCCCTGCTGGTTCAGATCCGTTATCTGGATATCAATCGCTGCATTCATGCCATCATCATACTGTCATGCCGGCCATTCGCCCAGACGTTTTGTGCAAATTGAGCAATATTCGCCAAGCACTGTCAAAATTAGATGATGTTTATTGCGTTTTTGGGTTCAGCCGGCTATAATAAGGGTCGATTTGCTGAATTCTCCCACATTTCACACGATTTTCGAAAGGAAACCGCATGAAGAAAACCCATCTGGACGACAAACTTCATACGATTCGTGTGATTCCCCATCACCAGGTCTGGATCGCTGCCCATCGCTCCACTTTCTGGCCGCTCGTCGCCAGCATCCTTGTCATCATCGGGCTAATGGCCGGCTATCTGGCTGGGCACAAGGATCTGGACCAGGCCTACGCACTCAGCGAGGCCGCCGGGCTGGCCCAGATGCAGATCAGCCGGGCTGCTGACGAGGACCGGATCCAGACGGTTGAGCAGATCAACTTGAAGGAAGAACTCGATACTGAAAAAGATCGAAATGATGAGCTGGCCATTGCGCTGGACGAGCAGCAGCAGGAAATTGACGGCATGCAGGATTCGATTCTGAACGCCCTGATGTCCAACCTGACAGATAAAATGGTCTCCCGTTCCAGTGCTTCCGTCTCCAGCTACACAGCTGAAGCCAAAAACCTGATCGAGCTCAACAAAAAACTGCTGTCTTTCAAAAAAAGTGACCTTGCCGGGAAAATCGACCTGACTGAATATGAGAGCCTTTTGACAGACCGCCTTGCCCACCTGCCCACACTCAAGCCGGTCCCCGGATCCCTCTCCGGATATGGCTACCGCTATCACCCTGTTTACCGGTATTACCACTTCCACCCCGCCGTCGACATGTCGAATCCTTCCGGCACAACCATCAAAGCTGCCGGAGCCGGCAAAGTGACCGAAGCGACCTATGGCCGGACCCAGGGCTACTATATCACCATCAATCATGGCAATGGTTTCACCACCACCTACATGCACTGCAAAAAGCTCAATGTTTCTGTCGGGGATGTGGTCGAGAAGGGTGACAAGATCGCGACCGTTGGCAACACCGGCACCTCGACCGGTTCCCACCTCCATTTCGAAGTCCGCCTCTATGGCGAACCTTTAAACCCCAAGAACATGATCCTTGAATCCTGATCTGGTCTCGTTCCCAGCATCCATTTTCCGCTGACTTTAGGAGGCCATGCCGTTGCCTAGCCGCAAATATAGCCAACCCCGTCCTCGTTCCAAAGCCCACAAAGCGCATCTTGTCCATGACCCTGTCCGCCAGGAATTATTCCGGCGTGTGCGCGGCAAGCCGTCCCATGCCGGTGGCATGATGAGCATTCCCCGCACGTTTGGTGTAGCATTGGGCCGGGTCATCGAACTGGGCCTGATCAGCCTGATCATCATGGGCTTCCTGCTGGCCGGCATCGGTGGCGGCATGCTGGTCGGCTACATCACGACAGCCGAGCCTATTTCCGCTGGGATGCTGAGCAACACGACCGAGACGACCCACATCAAGGACAGCGAAGGCAACGACATCGCAATCCTGACCGGCAGCCAGAACATCAACCGGGAATATGTCTCTTTTTCAGCGATCAAGAAGACGTACATTGACGAGGCCTTCAAGGCCATCGAAGACGAACGTTATGACGAGCACATCGGCATCGACCCGCGCCGCATTGGCAGTGCCGTCATCAGTGCCCTGGCCAATAGCGGCACCGCCACCCATGGTGGCTCAACGATCACCCAGCAGACCGTCAAGATGATTTCCGGGGCCGATCAGCGCTCGGCCCAGCGCAAGATCCAGGAATGGTACAATGCCATCCAGCTGGAACAGCAGCGCAGCAAAGACGAAATCATGGAGCTCTATCTCAACCTGGTCCCGATGGGCAACAGCTATGTCGGCGTCCAGTCGGCCGCCAAAGCTTATTTCGACAAAGATGCCAAAGACCTCTCCCTGATCGAGTGTGCGTTCCTGGCTGGAATTCCCAATCTGCCGGCTGTCTATAACCCACTGACTGAGACAGGCCGCCGCAACGCCCTGCGTCGCATGCGCATTGTCCTGGGCAAAATGCATGACCTGGGCTGGATTACACCGGAAGAATATGACGATGCCCTGAACCAGGAGCTTGTCTTCCGCGAAACGCCAATGGCTGTTTTTTCCAACCAGGTCAATTCATATTTTGTCGACTATGTGATCGAACAAGTCATTTCTGACCTGGTCTCGGAGCGCGGTTACAGCCGTGAAGTCGCCTCGGTTGCAGTTTACAACCATGGCTTGACCATCGAAACCACCGTTGACAGCTCTGTCCAGGCCAAAGCTGAAAAAGTCTTCAGCACACAGTCGCTTTTCATGCAGGATCCTTCCATCCTGGATCGACTGCCGGAATCCCCTCAGGCCAGCACCGTTGTAATCGAAAACTACCCCAACCCTGGCCAGATCAAGGCCATCGTAGGCGGTTATGGCGAAAAAGCCGGCAACTTCATCCTCAATCGCGCCGTTTCCTCGCAACGCCAGCCTGGTTCGAGCATCAAGCCGCTCGCTGTCTATGGTCCAGCCATCGACACCGGTAAAATCACAGCCTCTTCCATCATTGCCGATATTCCGGTCTACCTCAATCCGGATGAACCAGACAAGCTCTATCCCAAGAACAGCTACACTGGCTACCGTGGCAACCTCACGGTGCGTGAAGCGATCAAGATCTCCTGCAACACCGTCGCAGCCCAGATCTGGCAGTACATGCTCAAAGGCGAAACATCGCTCAAATACCTGGCTGCTGTGGGCATTGACCGTAGCACGGAAAATTACGTGGCGATCGCCCTGGGTGCGTTCAGCCAGGGCATGACGGCTCTGGAAATGGCCGGCGGCTACGCCACCTTGGCCAATGAGGGGCTCTACACAGAGCCGTATGCCTACACCCGGGTGCTCGATGCCAATGGTAATGTCCTTTTGGAGCATCGTCCGGAATTTACTCAGGTCTACAAGCCGGAGACCGCATTTGTGATGACCGACCTGATGCAGGGTGTCTTCCAGCCGGGCGGTACAGCTGCCGGGCGCGGCCCGACCAATACTCTGGCAGCCGGCAAAACAGGCACAACCGATGATAACCGCGACAAATGGTTTTGCGGTTTCACACCTTACTACACCGCAGCGGTCTGGTATGGCTATGACAACCAGCTCGGTGGGACAACCATTCCCCAGCAGGACCGGAGCAACGCCATCCTGATCTGGCAGGCTATCATGCAGTCGCTGCACCAGACTTTACCGGCCCGGGATTTCCCGGCCCAGAAAAACGTCCTGGCCCTGACTGTCTGTCCGGAGTCTGGCCAGCTGGCCACTGCTGCCTGTCCGGCTCCATACACGGAATATTTCGTTCCCGGCATGGCCTTGAATCCATCCCAGCCCTGCCCGATTCACACGGGCGGCGCGCCGGTGATCGATCCGGCCAATCCTGAAGCACCCGTCATTCCGGGCGAAACCGTCGCACCTGAGGCAACGCTGCCGGTAGAAACAACTCCGACACCCTGAGCGCTATCCGAGGTAACTTTCATTGCATGAACATCCAGATCTACGCCGGCAAGAAAAATTTTGACACACAAAAAGCAGAGCGCTATTTCAAGGAGCGCAAAATTGCCTACCAGCTGGTCGATCTTCACAAGAAAAGTCTCAGCCGGGGCGAACTGCAGACACTCGCCAAGGCAGTCGGGCTTGAAGCCCTGATCAACACATCCGCACCGGAATATGAAACATTGAACATGACCTACCATGGCCTCTCGCCCATGGCAGAGGAACTGCTTTTAACCCATGCCGGGCTGTTGCGGACGCCAATTGTCCGCAACGGCCGGCAGGCTACGATTGGTTTTCAACCGGAAGTCTGGCAAACCTGGACGTAAGGCCAGGATTCAGAACAGCCCATCCTGGAACCAGGAAGTCGATTGAACTCAATCGACTTTTTTCATGACCAGGGCAGTCCGGCAGGGAATGTAGATCAACAGGCCCAGATAATCCCGGTTCATCGGCAGCGGCTGGGTGCGGTAAACGGGGTCGTGATAGATCCGGCCCTGGCCGCCAAAGCGCCACTCATCGGTGTCCATGACGACCTGGAAGCTGGCATTCTCGTGGATGGGCAGTTCGAAAGTCGGATAGGACTCTGTCGGGTGGAAATTGAAGATGAAAACATAATCCCCGTTGCGATAGGCGATCACCTTGCGATCCTGGTCAATCCAGAGCGGGTGTGGCGTCTGGCCAGGGCCCATCAGGTTGTTCTGGTCCATGAACTGGACCATCGCCTGGTCGAAGTCTCCCAGGTCCTTGTAGCGCAGGTCAGGATTGTCGACGAGGCTCCACTGGCGACGGCAGTGTTGATAGCTCCAGCCATTGCCCCAGCGCGGGAAGTCGATCCACTCGGGATGGCCGAATTCGTTGCCCATGAAGGTGAGGTACCCCTCTGATCCGAGGGAAATCGTGATCCAGCGGATCATCTTGTGCAGGGCGATCGCCCGCTCGATCAGGAGATTCTGGCTGCCCTTGTTCATGTGCCAGTACATTTCCTTGTCCGCCATGCGGAAGATCAGGGTCTTGTCGCCAACCAGGGCCTGGTCGTGGGATTCGGCATAGCCGATCCGCTTCTCCTGCGGCCGGCCGGTCGACAACTCATGCCAAAGCTCATTCATGCTCCAATCTTCGTCGCTTTTCTTGAGCGTCCGGATCCAAAAATCTGGCATGCCCATGGCCAGGCGGTAATCGAAGCCGATCCCTCCGGCCGCAACCGGCAGGCACATACCCGGCATGCCGCTCATATCCTCCGAAATCGTGATCGCATCCGGCCGGATCTCCCGGATCAGGTCATTGGCAAACTGCAGATAGGTCAAGGCGTCGACATCGGTATTGAGGCTGAAATATTTGCCGTAATTGTCAAACGCCGTGCCCAGGCCATGGTCCTGGTAGATCATTGATGTGACACCATCGAACCGGAAACCATCAAAATGGAACTCCTCGAGCCAGAACTTGATCGAGGACAGCAGGAAATGGATCACCTCATGGCGGCTGTAGTCAAAGCATTTCGAATCCCAGGCGCTGTGGTTGCCCCGCTCACCGGAGTGGAAAAATTGGTAGTCCGTGCCATCGAACTCATTGATCCCCTCAGCCAGGTTTTTGACCGCATGGGACTGAACGATGTCCATCAGGACGCAAAGACCAAGGCTGTGAGCCTTGTTGATCAGGTACTTGAGATCATCCGGGGTGCCAAACCAGGACGCGGCGGCAAAATAATTGGAGACATGGTAGCCAAAGGATGCGTAGTAGGGATGCTCCATGATCGCCATGATCTGGACCGTGTTGTAGCCCAACGCCTTGATGCGCGGCAGGATGTTGTCAGCAAACTCGACATAGGTCCCGATGCCGTATTTCTCCTGGGCCATGCCGACATGGGTCTCGTAAATCAACGGAGCCTTGGCATGATCGACTCGGAAATCCTGGTCATTCCAGGCAAATTCTGCCGGGGGAGCCCAGATCTGGCCAGAGAAGTCGTTGGTATTGGGATCCTGGACGACTTTGCGGATGTAGAGCGGAATACGGTCACGTTCAATGCCGAAGCTTCTGACTCGGACTTTGACCCGGGAAAGGTGCTGCAGGGCGTCGGCACCAGGCAATTCGATCGCCCAGTAGCCATCGCGCCGTTCCAGCGGATGGGAGGTCCGGTCCCAGCCATTGAAATCACCGGTCAGATAGAGCGCCTCGGCTGCCGGGGCCCATTCGCGGTAGATCCAGCCCTTTTCGGTGCGGTGGAAGCCATAAAACTGGTGGCCGCTGGCGAACTCGCGGAATGAACCATTGACTCCGATCAGGTGCTGGCGGAGTCCTTTGTACCGGTTCATTCTCAGCTCGATATCACCCTGGAAAGGCTGGAGCCAGGGGTCGATGTCGAGGATGGCGTAAGGATTCTGGTTTGAAGTTGTATCATTTGCAGCTGTCATAGCGCACTCCTTAGATTTCTTCAAGTGGTTTCAGATGGCGATGGGCAATGTCGTCGACCTTGCCGACGCGGCGCTGGTACTTTTCATCGGTCAGGAAACCGGTGCTCATCCAGACCCGGATGGTCTCGACTGCAATCGCCGAGCCGATGATCTTGGCCCCCAGACAGAGAACATTGGTATTGGAATGGGCCCGGGCCAGCATGGCGCAGAATGGGTCCTGGCAGACGGCCGCGTTCAGGCCGAGGATCCGGTTGGCAATCATCGCGCTGCCGTAACCGACACCGTCGATGAAAATCCCTCGTTCCGCCTGGCCTCGTGCAACCGCCAGGGCCGCCGGGTAGACGGTGTCGGGCAAGTCACAGGCCTCAGTGCTCTTGGTGCCGAAGTCGATGACCTCGTGCCCCTGTTGCTCTAGCAACTTTTTCACTTCCTCTTTGAGGTCGAATCCAGCGTGGTCACAGGCGATGGCAATTTTCATCGGGACTACCTCCTATGCTCTTGCGGCTTGGTGGTGAACAGCTGTCATTCGTTTACGGTCTCTATTAAACTATAAGCTGTTGGCACGGAGGTGTAAACGGGTTGCAAAAAGACAAGGTCCCTGTCGCATTATATCCTTGGGTCCCGTTATTCAATCATGATATAGATTATCTTTCATTTGAAAATCTGATATCATGAATACAAAAAGAAATACATTTCAGAAAAGCAAGGTGCTCATGCTGTGAACGAACGCAGGCTAAAGATTATCAAAGACATTTCTGAAAACGATAAAATCAGTGTATCTGAACTTGCCACCAAATACGGTGTATCTCAAGTGACGATTCGCAATGATTTGAAAGCCTTGCAGGAACACGGCCTGATCAGGCGTGTCCATGGAGGCGCCTCCAGCGAAAAAATCGCCAATCGCTTTGATTCCAATTATGAAATCAAGCTGCGCATCGCTGAAAAGGCAGCTGAACTGGTCGAGTCCGGTGAAACCATCATGATCGAATCGGGATCAACGAATGCCTTGCTGGCAAAAAAACTTGGCCAGACCAAGGACGTGACGATTGTGACCAACTCCTATTTCATTGCCAATTACGTAAGGGATTTTCCGCGTCTGAAAGTCGTCCTTCTCGGTGGGGATTTCCAGCCGGATTCAGAGGTCTGCGTCGGTCCTCTCACTCGCCAGTCGATGCAGTCCTATTACGTAGACAAGCTGTTCATCGGTTCAGATGGATTTTCCGAAAAAGAAGGGTTTACCAGCAACAATCTGCAGCGGGCTGAGGTTGTCACAGCCATGGCCAAGCGAGCCAATCTTGCGATCATTCTGACCGACTCCAGCAAGTTCACCCAGCGCGGTGTCGCCCGTCAGTTACCCATTTCCGAAGTCAGCATGGTTATCACGGACGAGGGCATTCCGGAGCAGGCTCGCGCGGCATTAGCCAGGAATAACGTCCAGCTGATCACGATCCCTGAATAATTCCGCCTTTGTTTCTCGAACCCAGGAAAACCAGCCATGCGCCGGCTATCGCCAGTCCCAGATTAGTAGCCAGAGTGATCACGATGGTTGTCTTGTCCAGTAAAAAACCACCCAGCAGGCTACCAATGATTCCGCCCAGAGAGAAGGTCATGCCCAAGACTGCCTGTCCTTTGACACGGTCTTCAGGGTTCATGATTTGATTGAAATAATAGACCGATGCCGGCAGATACACGGCATAGGCTCCAGCCTGAAAAACCTGACTGAGAAGATACTGGCCCACCGTGGCAGCCAGCAGGGTTGCCAGAGCCTTCAAAATGAAGAAAATCGTGGAAAATCTAAGGAGTCTTCGGGCACTCGACCGCTGGACAAACCACGAGAACAAGCCCATCACCGGTATTTCCAGAATAGCTGCAAGGGCAGTTGCCTGGCCGAGTGTCTGACTCGTCCCCCCCACCCTTTCGACAAAATGGATCTGATAATTGGAAAACAAGTTGAGGCTGGTCATAATCAGCATCAAGCCCATCCACAGACTCGGCAAGCCTTGGTATTGACGTAGCCATTGCCTGGGTTCCAGCGGTAGCCGGGAGGGCGGTAGACTGGCCTGGATTTCAGCAGAACGCACAGGTTCCTTTCTGGCAGCAGGAAATGTCCAGGCAAGTAGCATCAACCCCAGGCTGGCTGCAGCGCAGACCGAGGGCAGCAGCTGGTTGCCCGTCCTGATTATGACCGCGCCCAGAAGCAGCGAAAACAAGGCAAACGAGCCTGAACCAAGGCCTCTGGCCAGGCCGAAATTAAGCGCCTGGCCCTGGTTGATGCGCTCCATGGCCAGAGAATTGAGCAAGGGCTGCAAGACCAATAGCAGCGTTTCAATCCAGACAAAGCAGATAAAAACGCCCGCCAGCGGAAGCGGCAGGATTGCCAGTATCAAGGCACCGCTCAACAACGCCAGGGTAATCCAGCCTGTCCAATGGTTGAGCGGAATTGCAGGCAGTCGATCCGCCCACCAGGCGACAACCGGCTGCAAAATCATCGCCAGGAGATAACCGAGAGCCATCGCCAGGCCGACTTGTGCACTGTCAAAATCTTTCGATCGTAAAAAGACGACGGCAAACGCAAAAACACTGCTGAAGGCCATCCAGTAGAAGCACTGGATGGCAGCATAATGCGCTGTCAATCGACTTGCTGCCAGCTTTTGTGTCATCAGATCAGCCCGAAATGTTGCAGGGCTGTGGCGATTCCATCCTCGGCAGCTGAACGGGTGACATGGTCGCTGGCCAGAAGGACCCGGCTTCTACTGCCACCCATGGCAATGCCGGTACCAGCAAAATTCAGCATCTCGATATCATTCAGGCTGTCTCCAAAAGCAAAGGTCTGCTCACGGGTTAACTTGAGGTGGTCCAGGAGGAACTGGATACCGGTGGCTTTGGAATAGCCCTTTTGCAAGACTTCATAGAGCGGATCCGGATGATGGTTGATCACCATGAAACCCTGCTGCAAATATTCAAGGAGTGGCTGAATCCGGCTTTCCGGCCGGAGGATGAAACACATCTTGTTGGCTGAAACTGGACTTTCATTCCACAGCTGGATGACGCCGGGAAATCCCTGGAAGACCTGGATATAACGCTGCATGGCGTTATCCGGGTCCAGATTGCCAAAATAGACGTGCTCGGGACCTTCGAAAATCGCATCGATCCGGCTCTCGGCTAGCAAGGTCAGAAGTTTGGCCACGGTACACGACGCGATCGTTTGGTTTTGCAGCAACTGCCCGTGATATTCGATTGACGTCCCGCAAGCAGCAACAATCCCATCGAATTCGATCGCCCGGATGGAAGCATGAACACCGGCCAGAGAGCGGCCGGTGTTGAGAAAAGCCAGATGGCCTTTATGGCGGAGCTGGCGAATGGCAGCTACGGCAGAATCCGGAACCTGATTTTGTTCATTGAGTAAAGTCCCGTCAAGATCAAAAAAAACGACAGCCGGAACACTTTGCCTGATCATCTTTTACCACACATTTCCGAAATAGATCGCCCCGATTGCTTGGGCAAACTGGGCTACCGTATATTCAGGATCATCTTCAAGCTGTTTCATTAAAGTGGTGTTGGCAATCGAACCATCTGCGACTTCAAACACGAGCTCCGGAACCAGTTCCCTGGCCCCCTGTTGCATCAATTCGAAGCATCGCGGGTTCTTGACGAGGCGACCAAACAAGACCCGTGACTTGGTTTTGGGCTTGAGGATCAGATCAGTCTCTGCCCAAGTGACTGCCAGGAATTTGCCAATATCGATAAAAATCTGATCACAGACTGGATCTCGTTCCAAACTAACCAAGTCCATCAAGTACTGCAGGAATGGCTTGCGCAAATCGACCGGGTCGGTCGGCACCTGCAATTCCACTTGATTCGATTTGATCACCGACTGGACATACCCACGCCGTTCCATCTCGGCGTACAGATCAGGCCGAGCTTTTTCAAAGGACTGGATCGCCAGTCGGAATGCACCGCTCTGGCTGGCATATTTTTGCAAAGTGCCCGCCAATCCCGTATTGAAATTGTTGATGCTTCGCAGATCATCGCAGGCATAGTCCCGTGCCGGATAGTTACCCAAGTCGATGACAAAATTATAGACTTCCAGTGGGATATCCTGAATAGATCCAGTTTCGTCAATCCAGCCTGTCCCGAGTTCCGTACCCAGTGTATGTGCAAAGACCCCATCGGCAACGCGCTCAGGATGGTCGGAAAAAGCTTGCTCTACAGCGGCAGTGAACGAGGCCATGGGTCCGTCATTGGTCATTCGGACCTGACCATCTTTTTTGCAAAATGCCTTCAGAATGAGATCAAGGTCGGTGAGCTTGGCAAATTCCTGTTCATAGTCGACTTCAGGATTGTTCCGGATGCCACGGGTCTTGTAGACTTCACCGCCGACAATCTTGTTCATGACGACGACGTCCGGGAAACACAAACCAATGGCATCAAATTCGATCAATTGTTCATCCAGGAACTGTTCTGTTCGAAGGACAATCTCAGCCATGCGGTCCAGGGGGCAGTGTTTATCCAGTGCTTCTGCCATAAATTCTATCCAATTTGCCCGTTGAACGGATTCGCCCATCTGGAGCAGACTTAATTGAGACCTGACCAGGCGGACCAACAGGACAATTGGATCAATCAGTTGCCGGGATACGGCAAACTCGGCCGGAAACCAGTCGAATTCCTTGAAACACCGAATGTAGCCATCCACAGCTGCTGCAACCTTGATATCTGTCCCACCGACATCAATACCACAGAGAGTCTTGCCTGTCAGGTCCGAACCAGCTGAGCGAAAAATGGCCAAGGCATCTGGAGTATCACCAGCAATCGTTGTCGCAGAATCAGGCAGTCGTTCTGCTGGATTGATCACAAAGCTAAACCCGGTCGAGCTGGCAAGCGGGTCCAAATGGTCCAGCATCCTGTCAATCACATTAATACAGCGGCCGTAGCCCTGGCGATCTTTTCTGGCCAGCGCAATGCCAAACTGGTTATCCAATTCACGAACCATCTGGTCAAGCCAGCTGAATGCCGGGTCATAGTACAGCAGCATCCTGCGGCCACCCATGCTGGATAGGATATTGTAAATCCGGCCATACGTGTAATCCTTTAAGAGTTTAAAAGTATCCTGACCGGGATTTTGATCAGCAGGAAATAGAATATTGAACGTGCGGCTGGAATAATCCAGCATTTCCAGCCCAATTGTCAGCTTGGTTGTTTCAGGCAATGAGCGGAGCGCTTCGTCGACCTGGGTAATATAAACTGGCTGGCCAGATTGGGCCTGCTTGACTAATGATTCAATCATAGTCCCTCCTGCTTTATAGGTCCTGCTCTATTCGTGGAAGGCTCGGAGCCCCATTTGGCAGAGCAGTTCGACCCGTTCATCCATCTGGGGGCCGGTGAACATTTTCGGATTTTCCTGAAAAAGATAGGGCTGATCCAGCAGAGTATATTTGTTCTGGGCCAGTGGATTGTAATTGAGCAGTTCGATGCGCACGGCTGGTGCAAAGCGGGTAAAGAATTCGCCAATTTGCCTGAGATTTTCGAAATTGGCCGTGTATTCAGGAATCATCGGGATTCTGACCAGCAGATCAAAGCCGGCTTTCCCGGTCTGGATCAAGCCCAGGACTTTTTCAAAATTCGCTTTGATCAAGTCATTGGATACTCCGGTCCAAATTTCGTGAGTAGCCTTGTTGAAGACCTTGAAATCAGCAATTAATAGATTCAAATGCGGGAAAAAACGTTCAAGAACTTCCGGTGCCACATATAGACTGGTTTCGATGGCGGTGCGAATCCCATCAGCGCGGAGCGCCTTGAGAACTTCGATATTGAAGTCAGCCTGCACGGTTGGATCACCACCGCTGATCGTCACGCCCCCCTCTTCCCGAAAAAACTTGCGATCCAGCAGAATCTCGTCGACTAGCTCCTGGACGGTCATGTACCGCGAGTCTAGACTGAGCGCCAAAGGTGGACAAACCTCCACACAAGCGCCACAGAGGGTGCAAGCCTGGCGGTCGATCCTGATCTTGTCGAGGTCGCGGCTGATTGCTCCTACCGGGCAGGCCGTGATGCACGTGCCGCAACCGAGGCACTTGTCCCGAAAATAGTACAGGTGCTGTTTGAGTTCAATCCCTTCCGGATTCTGACACCACAAGCAGCGCAGTGGGCAGCCTTTGGTAAAGATAGTCGTGCGGATCCCAGGCCCATCGTGGGTGGAAAAACGCCTGATATCGAAGATCAAGCCGCGTTTACCCCAGTCAATGCCAAGTGCGCTGGCAGGACCGATGCGCACTGCCTCGGAATCGGGTTGAACCCTGTTCATCAGATGTCCCCAAAGCTGGTCCGGGCAATAATTTCATTCTGAAGATCACCAGCCAGTTCTGTGAAATATGCGGTATAGCCTGCCACGCGGACTGTCAGATTGCGGTATTTTTCCGGTTCTTTCTGTGCTGCCCGCAGATCTTCCTGGCGCAGGACATTGAACTGGATGTGGGTAATCTTGAGGTCGACAAAGGTTCTGAGTAATTGAATGAATTTTTCGATCCCCTCGTCATTGAAAAATTCGGGCAGGAATTTCATGTTCAGCAAGGAACCATTGCTGCCATACAGGGAGTCGATTTTCGAGACTGATTTGAGGACCGCAGTCGGACCTTTGAGATCGCGGCCATAAACCGGCGACATGCCTCCGTCAGCCAGAGGTTCACGTGAGCGCCGGCCATCCGGGCTAGCACCGACATTCTGGCCCATCGGCACATGTGCCGAAACTGTATACAACCCCGTGTGATACTTGCCGCCCCGGTAATTGGTGTACTGTTTCAGATACGTGTTGAAATGGCGGATCCAATGGTTGGCGATCTCATCAACCCAGGCGATGTCATTGCCATACTTGGGCGCATGATTCAAAAGAGTCAGACGCAGTGCTTCATCACCGTCGAAATTGTTCTGCAATGCAAGAAGCAACCTCTGGCGTTCGATGCGCTGCTCGTCGAAGACCAGTTTTTTCAGGGCAGCAAGGCTATCCGCGATATTGGCCCCTTGGATAATCTGGATCCCCGAGAGATTGTACAGGGCCCCTCCGGCAGTGACATCCTTGGCACTTAGCATGCAGTCATCGATCACGGTCGACAAGAAGGGCGACGGCAAAACCTCCTGGTGAGCCTTTTCAACCACCTCACATGCGTGAACCATCCGGTCGATAAAGTAGTCGATCTGCTGTGCAAAGGCTGCTTCCAGGTCTTCAAAGGTCTGGTAGGTCGTCAGGTTGCCCAGATCAAGTCCTAACCGCTCTCCCGTCAACAAACACTTGCCGTTGTTGAGGGTCAGCTCCAGCGCTTTGAGCAGATTAAACATCGCGGCATCGCTCCAGCCCAAATTGTTGCCATGGGTTGTCAACTCCACACAGCCGACGATTGCATAATCTTTGGCATCGTCTGACCGGATGCCCTGGTTCTCCAAGGCTGGAATGACCGCCTCGTCGTTGAAGAACTGTGGCATGCCACTGCCCTTCGCGACTACTTTGACGCATTGCTTGATGAAATCGTGTGGCGTGTTTTTATGCAGACGAGCTGATAGATTAGGCTGGGGCAGGCCCAGATGTTCCTGAGCTCTCAGCATCAGGAACGACAATTCGTTAGAGGCATCTGAACCATCCAGATTCTGGCCGCCGATCGCGACGTTGAAGCCAATCGGGAAACCGGCAAAATACTGGGCACTATGGGCATTGCGCAGGTAAACAATCTGGTTGAATTTCAGCCAAAGGCATTCTATGATCTCGAGCGTCCGAAAGTCATCGATCAGGCCGGCCGCGATATCCCTTTGATAATACGGATACAAGTATTGATCCGCTCGGCCGGGTGAAAACGAAGAGGCATTCGACTCCATATGCAGGATTGCATACAGGAACCAAAGGGACTGGACCGCCTCATGAAACGATTCAGCTGGCTCGACTGCCAGCTTGCGGCAGATCCGGGCAACTTCATGCAAATTGTTGTGATTGGCTGTATGTGCTGGATCCAAAGACATCTGTTCAGCCAATTCGGCATAGCGAATCATGAAGCGGCTGGCACCGGTCAGCACCTCGATGACACTGGCATAGAAATCACGGGCATCACCACTACTGGTCTTGATGGCATCTTCCGCCTGTTGACGAAGAGCCGCCGGGCCTAGCTTGAGCCACAATTCAGTATCCGGAGTTATATGACCTTGTGCATGATCCTTCTGATTGATCTTGGCGACCTTGGCGATTGCCTGGATTTCCGGGCCATCGGCTGCCTGGATGACATCCTCGAGGGAATGGCCTTGCCAATAGGGGTAAATCTTTTCGCGAAACTCAAGGATATCTTCCGGCTGTACATTGAATTTATCCTGTGGTCGGGTGGGTAAAGTTTCGATTTCCTTGTTGATCCAAGAAGCACCAGATTCCGGGAAAACAACACCACCACGGACACCCTTGGTGCGGTTTCCAACAATCAGTTCTTCCGGTTGGATAGCAATCTCCAGCCGTTCCATCGCATTTCGCAAGGACAGGGCTCTCTTCAAAATGACTGGCTTGTCGGGATTAGCCTGATAAACCTCGGTAATAATCCTGGCTTGCTCAATCGACACAAACCGTGGTTCATCGAGCATTTTTTTCTTGAGGATATCAATTCTGTTTGATTGCGGTAAGTTATTGATCCGGGCGATGTTCTGATTCATTTCAACAATCATCGTGCTCCTCCAATCATCAGGAATACCCTGAAAGACTCGCTAACTTTTCCAGTTATCGAGAAATTGCTTTTATTTATTCTGATTCTATTTTATAGCCGTTGCACAGTTCGGTCACCCTATAAAAAAGTACGGAAGGTGGCAAAAAATGACCTTCCCGTTTCGAACAGCATGCTGTTTATCAAAGATCCGCCGGGGACTGGTTTCGGAACTCAGCACGGTAATGAGACGGTGTCGTCCCAGTGAGCGCCTGAAATGTTTTGGCAAAATGCTTAGCATCCAGAAATCCAACCATTTCAGCAATATCATTGACAGGCCTGTCCGTCAAAGTCAGCAACTTGCGGGCAATTTCAATGCGATAAAGGCTGAGGTAATGCATCGGAGCGACATGATAGAATTTATTGAACTGCCTGGTCAAATAGGATGGGCTGACAAAAGCTGCACTGGCAATCTGCTGTAACGTAACTCGTTCAGCATAATGTTCCTGAATGAACTGGATCGCAGATTGCAGGGTCGCCAGCCTGGGTACGGCCGGGAGTTCAATTTGTTGTTTCATGAACGCAAGCAGTAACTTCAAAGACGATTCGATGATTGACGGGCTTTGCTCGTCAGGCGAATGATAGGCCTGGTCGATCTTGCGGATGATCCATTTCAAGTCACCGTCTGGATCGGACAATTTGAAAGATTTTTGATAATCCTCAGTCTGACTGCATGCCAACTGAAGGCAGATGATTTCCTGGTTGATATTCGCAACGAGATGCTCTTGATGTGCGACGCCTTTGGGATAAACCACCATTTCAAAGACAGACAGGTGCAAGGTCTCCTCACAACTGGTGATGTCAGCACGGCCTCTAAGAAAATAAATCAATTCGACCGTATCGTGCTGATGGCGGGAAAAGTTCCATATTTTACTCTGGCCATTGAAATGTTCACAGAAAATGACTCTCAGGCTGCTTTCCTGGATCGAATTCAGATAACTCTTCAGTTTTATTTTCTCGGACTTATCTGGCATTGGAAATCCTCCGCTGAATCATCCATTAACATTCTTTTAACGAGATACCCTCGGTTAACCGCCGATTTTGACGTCCAGGTCAAAATCGGCCATGATCTGGCGATAGTCAGTCAAATTCTCCTCTCGAATGCTTTTAACCCCGTGATAGGGGTAGTCTTGGCCGAGCAGGTCGTACTTGTGCTCGCCCATCTGGTGGAAGGGCAGCAGATTGATCTCCTCGACTTTGAAGGCGCTCAGAATGCGGCCGAATTCCCTGGCATCCTCCAGGGAATCGTTGAACCCTGGGATGACTGGAATGCGGACGACCAGCGGTTGTCCCATTTCACAGAGCATTTTTAGATTTTCCAGAATCTGGGTATTGTCGGCACCGGTCTTTTCCAGATGGCGGACCGGATCGTAATGCTTGAAATCATAGAGGACCAGATTGACCTTGGAAACAACTTTCAGAAGTACGTCCGGCTGGGCAAAACCTGTGGTCTCGATCGCAGTGTGAAGTCCCATGTCCTGGGCTGCTGCCAGCAGGGCATAGGCAAAGGTGGGCTGGGCCAGTACTTCACCGCCTGACAAGGTCAGGCCACCACCGGAGTTTTCGTAGAAGGCCTGGTCCTTGATGACTTCGGCTAGCACGTGCTCAACCGTTTCGCTGCGCCCCTCGAAATAAAGCGCCCCGGTACAGCAGACCTCGACGCATTTACCGCAGCTGTCACAGATCGAGCGGTCTATTGTCGGATAAGGACTGCCTTTGAACGAGATCGCCTGGATTGGGCAGGCTTGTTCACAGGTTCCGCAGCTGATACATTTCTTTTTTGCGAACATCAGGGCAGGTTTCGGGTCCTGGGATTCAGGATTGGAACACCATTGGCAGCGCAGGGGACATCCTTTGAGAAAGACAATCGTGCGGATGCCCGGTCCATCATGGATGCTGAAGCGCTGGATATTGAAGACGATGCCACGGGTGGACAGATAGGCCTGGCGTTGTTCTTCTGTCAATTTATTCATGGTCCGATAGCTCCATATTGTGTTCACAGCGGTCGATGATGTCGTCTTGCACTTCCCGGCCAAGGTCTTTGAAATAAGCTGTGTAGCCGGCTACACGGACAAGCAGTTCCGGATAATGTTCCGGATGCTGCTGAGCCTTTAGCAACACGTTCTCATCAACGACGCTGAATTGGATATGGATCAGTTTGAGCTTGATGAACAGCTTAATCAGATTGAAGAAGCGCTTAAAGCTATCCGTCTGGGCAAAGGAGGCCGCGCTGAATCGTATGTTCAGCAGACTGCCATTGGACAGGAGTTCCGGATCGAGGCGGCTGACTGTCTTGAGCAGCGACACAGGACCCAGGCGATCCAGACCGGAGCCGGAGGCCAGCCCTCCGTCCGCAAGTTTGACGCCTTTTTTCCGGCCATCTGGAGTCGCACCCACCAGCTTGCCCATCGGAATGTGGGCAGACACCGTGTAGCCACCTGGAGAGAACCTCCCGCCACGAGGGTTGACATGCTCGGAAACAGCAGCGCAGAAAGCATGCAAATAATCGCTGGCCAGGGTATCCACAGATTCCAGATTATTGCCATATTTGGCATAGTTCTGGATGAAAGCCTGACGGATGTCTTCAGCTCCTGAATAATCGGCTGCAAGAATCTGCTGCAAGCGGTGCAAATCCAATATCTTCTCTTCGAAGATGGCCTGCCGGATCACGAGCATGGAATCAGCTAGGTTGGCGATGCCGACTTGCTGCAGCCCGGTGCTGTTGTAACGCGTGCCGCCTTCTGTCATGTCCAGGCCGGATTCGATACAGCCTGTCATCATGGAGGACAGGAAAGGTACGGGGGCGAATTTGGCCTGAGCCCGGTCGACCCAGTTTGCACCTTCACAGGCCAGGTTAATGTAGTGGCGAATCGTCAGCAGGACGGATTGTTCAAAGTCCGCAAAATTGTTTTTGTAATCACCCACCAGGCTTACAAAGTGTTTTTTCTGGCTGATGGGGTCAAGGCCTTCGTGAATAACCAGCTCCAGGACTTTCAAAAGATTGAATAAGGCTACATCCGGCATGCCATACATTTTCCCTGGGATTGACAGCTGGACACATCCGACGATGCCATAGGTCTTGGCATCCTCCCGGCTGACGCCTTTTGTGACCAGGGATTCAATGATGGTGTCGTCATTGAACAGTTGGGGCAACCCGAATCCATTGGCAACCAGTTCGGAAGATTTGCGCAGGAACGAGGTTGGTGTGCTCTGGTGCACCCGGACAGACAGGTTGGGCTGAGGGAGGCGGAGCGAACGGGTGATTTCCAGGCACAGATAACTGAGCTGATTGGTTCCGTCCCAGCCATCCGGGGTGATCCCGCCCAGCACCATGTTGTAGCCGGTGGGGAAACCGCCGAAATATTGGGCACTTTCACTGCTGCGGATGAGAATGACTTCATTCATTTTGATCCAGAGACAGGACAATAGCAGATGGGCCTTGGCAAAATCCAGTCGGTCCTCTTCGATGTCCTTCTTGAAAAAGGGCAGCATGAACTGGTCGAAGCGGCCAATGGATATTGAGCTAGCATTCGATTCAAGCTGTAAAGCCACGTTCACCAGCCAGAAGAGTTGCAGGGCCTGATGGAAGGTCCCTGGCGGATTCTCCCGGATGGCAGATAAATTGACTGCAATCTCGGCAAGTTCCGCTTGCCGTTCCAGGTCTGTCTCCTGTGTGGCCAGTTCTGTGGCCAGTTTCGCATACCGGTCGATCAGATGCTGCAAGGCCTTGTAGCAAATGAGTGAGGCCTGCCAATAATTATTGTCGGGTTGGGATTGGACTTTTACGGCCAATTCCTCAACCATCGCTCCGAGCCCGTGGTTCAAAATGGGTGAAAAGTCAGGCAGGACGTGTCCTTGCCCTTTGTCTGTCTGGTTTAAGCGGAAAATTCCTGCCTGTTGGGCGTCCTTGACTGGATCTGACAGCTGGCTGTCCAGATAGGATTTCATGTCCTTCCCCTGATAGTAAGGGTAGAGCACTTCCTTGTAGATTCTCTTCTGTTCGTCTGTGATCAGAAATGGATCATGTGCGCGACTCGAGATGGTGTCCAGTTCGGCTTTAAGCCAGTCAGCACCCAGCCGCGCCGACACAACACCCATGCGAGGATAGGCGGTGCGTCCACCGACAATCCATTCACCTGGATGGATTGCGATCTCGAAATTCGCGATCATATACGCAAAAGCCCGGCTGCGCCTGATGATTTCCGGCAGATCGTCCACCCTTTTTGAGTATTCCATGTAAAGAAGGGCCCGTTCCAGGGACACTTGGCGAGGGCTGTCCATGACAAAACGTCTGAGAGATGCAATTCGATCCAACATGTTTTCACCTGCAATAGAATGAACAGAGTTTCTGCTGCCTGGACGAAGATCCAGGCAGCAGAAACCTCTATGGCGTTTTGTATGAATCTTGTGATTACAGGGTCAAGTCGATCAGACGCGTTCGCGCTTGACCTTCCGCGAATAGCTGTCGAGCCAAATGATGGCGACTATGACAAGGCCCTGGGTCAGGATCTGGGCAAAGCTTTGGACATTGAGCATGTTCATGGCATTCTGCAGGACACCAAAGACCAGAAGGCCCAGGGCAGCCTGGGGAATACCGCCGACACCGCCAGCAAAGGAGACACCTCCAACGACAACCGCACAGTTGACGATCAGAGCGGTGGTTTCTCCATAGATCGATGAACCCGAGTTGAGCTTGGAGGATAACAATACACCGGCCAGGGCAGCCAGCATGCCGCAGATCACAAAGGTGGCCCATTTGACGAAAACGACATTGATGCCAGAATACCGTGCGACTTCATAGTCGCCACCGATTGCGTACATGCTGCGGCCAAACTGGGTGTAGCGCATGACATAGTGGGCAATCACCAGGATCACCAGCATGATCACAACCAAGTTGTTGACACCGGGGATGATCTTGCCATTGGAGATCATCGTGAAGGCTTCGTTATCACAGGTAACCGGACGAGCATTGGTCAGTTGCTGGGCCAGACCTGTCAGGGTCATGCCCATGCCCAGGGTGATGATGAAAGGTTCGGTCTTTTGCTGAACGACCAGGAAGCCATTGATGAATCCGACCCCTGCACCAAATATCAGGGAGATCAGGATGGCCAGGCCAATGTTCATGTTCAAGTCATTGATCAGGCGGATGGCGATGATGCCGGACACCACCAGGACACCGCCAATCGACAGATCACAGCCGCCACTGATGACGGTCATAGTCACCCCGAAGGCCAGGATCAGCAGGATCGACGAGGAATTGAGCATGTCGACAATGTTGAAAGGGGTATAGAAGTTTGTCTGCGTGAAGAGCATCAGGATCAGCATCAGCAGGACGGCAATCAACGCTTTTTGTTTGGAGATGAGTTTGCCTGCGGATTGCAATAACGTATTCCGGTTCATATCAAGTCACCTCCTACAGCGGTTTCCGGTTGTCGAGCCAGATGGCAATGACCAGGATCGCGCCTTTGGTCACATTCTGCATAAACGAGCTGACGCCTAAAAGGTTCAGGCAATTGGACATCAAAATGATCAGCATGGTGCCCATCAAGGTCCGGAGCACACTGCCCTTGCCGCCCTTGAGGGTGGTGCCGCCGACAACAACAGCGAGGATGGCATTGGTTTCAAAGCCCTTGCCCATGGTTGGCGAAGCCGTTGTGGTCCGGGAGAACTGGTTGATGGCACCGAGGGCTGTCAAAAAGCCGCTCAGGGCATAGATCATCATGATGCTGCCGTTGACGGAAAGACCAGTCAGGCGGGCGGCGGTCTTGTTGCCACCGGTGAGGCAGATCGTCCGGCCCATGATGGTCTTGGACTGGAAGAAATGGAGGATCACCAGGGCGACGGAAAAGATGATCAGCGAGATCGGGAACAAACCGACCGTCCCGGAGCCGATGGCGGTGAACAGGGCGAAATTGCCAGCCAGGTCACTGAAGTTGAGGACCATGCCGCCGGTGATGAAAAGGGCGAAAGCGCCGGTGATCATGCTCATGCCAAAGGTGATGAACAAGGCTTCGGCCTGGGTTAGCGCTCCAGAGCTCAAGAGCAGGAAACTGTTGAGCAGACCGCAGACGATACCCACCAGAAGCCCGACGATCATTGCCGGGACCTGGCCGATCGGATCGATCAGGGATACTGTGACCACACAGACGAGCGAGAAAATGCCAGCTACCGACAGGTCAATGAAGCCACCGATGATGACAAAGGTCATACCCAGGGAAACCAGGCTCAGGGGGCCGAACTGACGGAAGATGTTGGTCATGTTCTGGGTGGACATGAAACGAGGTTCGACAACCATGGTCACCAGAATCAGAGCCAAAATGGCTACCAGAACCAGATAGTCGCGGAAAATAGAGGTGGTGAACTTCTTGATATCCACTTTCATATTCATGCTTCTGCCCCTCCTTTGAAACCGAGGGCACTTTCCATGACTCGGTCTGCAGAATAGCGGATCGGGTCGAATTCTCCCGTGATCCGTCCTTCATAGACGGTCAGGACACGATTGCTCATGTTCAAAACTTCGGGCAGTTCCGATGAAATCATGATGACAGCCCCGCCCGACTCGGCGATTTCTTTCATCAGGATGTAAATTTCATATTTGGCACCGACATCGATCCCTCGGGTCGGCTCGTCCATGATCAAGATCCGCGGAGTGGTTTCCAGCCAGCGGCCAATGATGCATTTCTGCTGGTTGCCACCGGATAAGCTGACCACCTTGGTCTTGATCGTCGGCGTTTTCACGGCCAGAGACTTGACGTGCTTTTCGGCAATGGCCTTTTCCAGCGACTTGCGCAGGATACCTTTTGGGGCGATTTTCTGCAGGCTGGCCATCGAGATATTCTGTTCGACCGAGAACGGCAAAACCAGGCCTTGCAACTTGCGGTCTTCCGAGACAAAACCAAAACCAGCTTGGATGGCATCTTTGGGATTGCGGATTTTGACGGGCTTGCCGTCGATCCGGATTTCATGGCCTCTGGTTTTGTCTGCGCCAAAAAGTGCCCGGACAATTTCTGTCCGGCCGGCACCGACCAGGCCGACCAGGCCCAGGATTTCGCCCTTGCGAACCGAAAAAGACACATCGTTGAGTTTGAGCGTATTGAGGGACTTGACTTCGAGCAGGATCTCTCCGACCTTGTTAGCCCGGGGCGGGTATTCGTTTTCAATGGTCCGGCCAACCATCTTGGCAATCATATCCCCGCGGGTCAGGTCTGAGATCGCTCTGGTGTCGATGACGTGTCCATCGCGCATGATGGTCACCGTGTCGCACAGGTCGAAAATTTCATCGAGTTTGTGGCTGATGTAGATAATGGAGATCCCCCGGCTTTTCAATTCCCGGATGATGACATAGAGTTCTTTCAATTCATCACTGGTCAAGCTGCTGGAGGGTTCGTCCATGATGATCAGCTTGGACTGGAAAGAAAGTGCTTTGGCGATCTCCACCATCTGTTTTTCAGAAACACTGAGTTCTTCGACCAATTTGTGGGTGTCAATCTTGCTGGCAATGCTGTCGAGAAGTTCACGGCCTTTGGCGTGTACGCCGCGCATCCCGCCCATTTCGCTGAATCGTCCCAGGAAGATGTTTTCACCGACGCTGAGCTGGTTGACCAGGTTGAGCTCCTGGTAAATGATCGCCAGCCCCATGTTCATGGATTTGATCGGGGTTGTGCTCGGCACTTCCTGGCCATCAAAGACCACTGTACCGGAATCCTTGGTATAGACCCCCGAAAGGATTTTCATCAGGGTTGATTTCCCCGCGCCATTTTCACCCACCAGGCCGTGCACCGTGCCACGCTTGACACTGAATGAGACTTGGTCCAGTGCCTTGACGCCGGGAAACGACTTGCTGACATCCGTGACGGACAGAATTTCGGCAGAAGCTGCTTGCGACATATTTCACTCCCCTTTTCCCTTTAATGTGGGCTTACGGTCGTGGAGCTCGTTCCGGTAGATCGCCGAAACGAGCTCCACTATTATTTTACATTATTAAGCTTAAATAATTACCATTCCGGGAAGGGGAAGGTGTCGACATTGTCTGTGGTGACAACATCGAGCGGGATGAAGTTGACAGCTTCGACAGTCTGGCCATCCAGGACGGCGCGGGCCAGTTCCATGGATTTCTTGGACATGTTGGTGAAGTTCTGGGAGATGGAGACCTGCTGTTCACCGGATTTGACCTGGTTGAAGCCGTTCTTGTTGCCGTCGACACCGATGAGGTAGACATTGCTCATGCCAGAGGCCTTGAGTGCTTGGATGATACCGGTGGCACCGTTGTCCCAGTGGCAGAAGATGCCCTGGATCTGGTCACCATATTTGGTGATCATATCTTCAGCGATGGCCTGGGCCTGGGCGGTGTCCCATTGCTGGGGATTTTTGTAGTCGAGGACCTGGATCTTGGATCCTTCGATCCCTTTGGTAAAACCGTCGTGACGCTTCAGAGCCGCGTCGTGGCCTGCCTGACCGCCGATTTCAACAATGGTAGCACCATCCGGGAACTGGTCGATGAAGGCCTTGGCAGCTGCTTCACCAGCCTGGGTGTCGTTGACGCCGCAAAAGAAGTCGCGATACTGCTGGGCATCAGCCGGAAGGTCTGAAGAGAACATGCCGACGATGAGTCCGGCTTCCTTGGCCTGCTTGATGGCGGGGATGATCGCCTTGATATCATTTGGATTGAGGAAAATGGCTTTCATGCCCTGGGCAATGGCGTTGGTGACCAGCTGGGATTCCGTCTGGGCATCACCCTTGGCATCAAGCACTGTGACATCGAGACCATAATCCTTGCCGAAGGCCAGGAATTGCTTCTGGGAATAAGCTTGCGAGGGATTGGACATGTCGGCACAGATGAAAGCAACCTTGGCCATTTCGCCAGGTGCAGCCGTCGAGCCGCCAGCGGTGGTTTCTGCAGGAGCTGCTGTAGTCGCAGCCGCTGTGGTGGTTGTCTGGGCCGCGCAACCTGCTGCGACACCGACAATCATCAGAACGGCCAGGATCAGGGTCACGATTTTCTTGATGTTCATTTTCGTTTCTCCTTCTTCTTCCTCTGGGATTTGATTCTGGGAAACAATTCAGGCTGTGATGGGTTTGGAATTGTTTCGCCGGTTACAATTCGTATTCTATGCGAAAGTTATTGCTCTTTCAATAGAAAATTTGAATATTTTCTACAAAAACTCGAAAACTAACTTTCTGTACAAATATTTGATCTTAATTTGTGCCATTTGCACCATCGATCGGTCCTGCTTTCAGCTATATTTGCTGAAATAGCTATGGATACTCCTCTTTTGAAACTAATCGCTATTTATTATTAATTATAATTATTCTTTCATTCGAAATATGTTTATTGACTATTCGCAAGTCTTCAATTATCATATATCTATCATCTGTCGACGCGATCGGAAGAGGTGTATCCTGATGAACGAACGCAGAATGCTCATACTCAAAGATGTTTCATCAAATGAAAAGCTATCCGTTCACGATCTGGCAGCCAAATACCAGGTGTCACAAGTCACTATTCGCAGTGATCTCAAAGCCCTGGAAAACCAGGGTCTGGTTCGTCGGATCCATGGCGGGGCTGTCAATCTGACAGATGAACGCATCGCGAATCGCCTTCAATACCATTATGAGATCAAGCTTCGCATCGCCGAGCGAGCCGCGCAGCTGGTCGAGCCAGGTGAAACCATCCTGATCGAATCCGGTTCAACCAACGCACTTTTGGCCAGGAAACTGGGGGAAACCAAGGATGTCACCATCGTCACCAATTCCTATTTTATCGCCAGTTTCGTCCGTGACCTTCCTCGTGTCAAAACCATCCTCCTGGGTGGCGATTACCAGCCTGATGCTGAAATCTGTGTCGGTCCGCTGACCTGCAAGTCTCTGGATGCCTTCTATGTGGACAAGCTGTTTGTCGGTTCGGACGGGTTTTCAGATGAGGGTTTCACCAATATGGACCTATTGCGGGCCGAGGTCGCCTCTGCAATGGCCAAGCGGGCCAATCAGACGATTATCCTGACGGACTCCAGCAAATTTTCTACACGTGGGGTTTCCAAGCAATTATCCTTTTCAGAGTTGAACCTGGTAATCACCGATGATGGCATCCCGGACTATGCCAGGCAATTGTTGAAAAAAAACAAAGTCGAACTGATTACAGTACCCAATTGAATCGTGGAAGCTGTCATCCGAGTCCATGAAATGAAGGAGGAACCTATGACCGATTTTTTTGGATCATCCAGCGCCCAAGTCCAGGATATGCGCAACCGTGTCCTCGACACCCCATCCACCGTCTGCATTGACAGAGCCCGAATCATTACCGAGGTTTACAAAGCCAATGAGGACAAACCCGTCGTCATCAAGCGAGCCTTGGCGATGAAGGCCATTCTCGAGCAGATGCCGATTTTCATCGATCCTTGCGAACTCATCGTCGGCAATCAGGCATCCAAACATCGTGCCGCGCCGGTTTTCCCGGAATATGCCGTGGACTGGATCGTCAAGGAAATTGACGAAATCGACAAACGTCCGGGCGACCGCTTCTACATTGATGAAGACAAGAAACCGGAACTTCTGGAAATCTGTGACTGGTGGAAAGGCAAGACCCTCAAGGACAAAGCCCTGGCCACCATGACACCGGAGAGCCGCTTCCTGTATGACATCGGCATGATCAAAGCCGAGGGCAACATCACCTCCGGCGACGGCCATATTGCTGCCGATTTTGCCGCAGTCCTCAAGGAAGGCATCGCCGGTGTCAAAAGCCGTGCCCAGGCACGTCTGGATCGCCTGGACATCGCCCAGTTCGAAGATTTCAAAAAACAATTCTTCCTCCAGGCTGTCCTGATCATGTGTGATGCAGTCATCGCTTTTGCCAACCGGTTTGCAGTCCTGGCCGAGGAAACCGCAGCGGCGGAAAGCAATGCCAAGCGCAAGGAAGAGCTGTTGCGCATCGCCTTTAACTGCCGCCGGGTCCCGGAAAATCCGGCCGCCAACTTTTATGAAGCGGTGCAAAGCGTCTGGTTCATCCAGCTGATCCTGCAGATCGAATCCAATGGCCACTCCACTTCTTTTGGCCGTCTCGACCAGTACCTTTATCCCTTCTATGAAAAGGACATTGCTGCGGGACGCCTGACAGACGAAGAAGCGACGGAACTGCTGGAATACCTCTGGATCAAAGCCTACACGATCAACAAGATCCGCAGCTACGCCCATACCCGGTTTTCGGCCGGCGGCCCGCTGTACCAGAACGTCACCATCGGCGGCCAGACGCCGGATGGCCAGGACGCCTCCAACCCCCTCAGCATCCTGGTCATGCGAAGCGTCGGCCGGATCAAATTCACCCAGCCGAACTTGACTTGCCGGTATCACAAAGGAACTCCGGATGATTTTTTGCGCAGTGCCATGGAAGTGGTCAAACTGGGCTTTGGCATGCCAGCTTTCAATAATGATGAAATCATCATCCCGTCCTTCATGGACCTCGGTGTCAAAAAAGAAGATGCCTTCAACTACAGCGCCATCGGCTGCGTCGAAACAGCGGTTCCAGGTAAATGGGGCTATCGCTGCACGGGCATGAGCTTCCTCAATTTCGGTAAAGTCCTGATGTCTTCATTGAACAACGGCGTCGAACCATTGAGCGGCAACCGGATTCACCCGGGCGTCGGCAAACACTTCCTTGACATGGAGAGTTTCGACGAGGTTTTTGCGGCTTGGGCCAAGACCGTCCGCTATTTTGCCCGCCAGGCTGTGATCATGGATACAGTGGCCGATTATGCACTGGAAAAGGAAGTCCCGGACATCCTGTGCTCAGCTCTGACAGATGACTGCATCGAACGTGGCTTGACCATCAAAGAGGGTGGCGCCGTTTATGATTTCATCAGCGGCCTGCAGGTCGGCATCGCCAATCTGGGCAACTCGCTCGCCGCCCTCAAGAAAGTGGTCTACGAAGACAAGCTCCTGTCCCGGCAGCAAGTCTGGGATGCCATCCTGAGCAATTTTGAAGGTGCAGAAGGCGAACGGATCCGCCAGATCCTGATCAATCGCGCACCCAAATTCGGCAACGACGATGACTACGTCGACTTGCTGTTGACAGACGCTTACAACGAATTCATCGACGAGTACTCCCAGTTCAAGAACACCCGCTTTGGCCGCGGCCCGATCGGCGGTGGCTATTATGCCGGTACGTCCTCCATCTCGGCCAACGTGCCCCAGGGCAGTGCCGTCGGGGCCATGCCCGATGGCCGCAAGGCGCGAGAACCCTTGGCCGAAGGTTGTTCTCCGTCTCATGGCACAGATGTCAACGGACCGACTGCGGTCTACAAATCGGTTGCCAAGCTGCCAACCGAAAAGATCACCGGCGGTGTTCTGCTGAACCAGAAACTGTCCCCCTCCAGCCTGAACAGCGAAACAGGCATGATCAAGCTGATGGCTATGATCCGGACTTTCTTCAACAATCTGCATGGCTATCACGTCCAGTACAACATCGTCTCGCGCGAAACCTTGCTCGAAGCCCAGAAAGAGCCGCAGAAGCATCGCAACCTGATCGTCCGGGTGGCCGGCTACAGCGCCTTCTTCAACGTTCTGTCACCAGAGACGCAAAACGACATCATCGAACGGACCGAACATTCCATCTGATGTTTGATTGATTCAGGAAAGTTGAGCGTAACCCCATGCTGAAACATGTTGTCATGATCAAACTGAAGGAAAATTGCACTGCAGCTTTCTGCAGTCAGCTTCTGGAAAATCTGCAGCAGCATGTTCCAGCGGTTCGCTCGGTCTCCTGGGGATCAAATGTTGTGAAATCTCCCAGTTCGCTTGATTTCTGCTTTGTGCTGGAATTTGAGGATCTGGCCGATCTCACAGCGTACGACGCCAGTGACTACCATCAAAAGCTCCGTGCGGAAATCCGGTCCATCCGGACAATTTCACACACGGTCGACTATTTTGAAACTGTATAGGGGTGGAGAATATGAAGTACGCAATTGGGGTTGACGTCGGTGGCACCAAAACAGCTTATGGTCTTTTTGACCCAGATCACAAACTGGTGGCGCGCTACCAGCAGCCAACCGTCGTTTGCGGGACGTGCGAAGACATTTGTGAAGCAGTTGTCGAGGGCATTTTCGTTTTGTTAGAGCAGCAGAAACTGACTCTGGCCGATCTCGAGGGTGTTGGCCTGGCCTTCCCTTCTTTTGTCGATTTCAAGGCCGGGCGGATCCAGTGCACATCGAACATCTGCAATCTCAAGGATTTTGCCGCCCGTGACTTTTTCGAGGAACGCCTGGGCGTCCGGGTCGTTCTCGACAACGATTCCCATGTGGCCGCGATTGCCGAGCATCGCTTCGGAGCCGGTCGCGGTTTTGAACACATGCTGTATTGTGCGGTCAGCACTGGCATTGCCAATGGGATCATCATCAACAATCAGATTTTTCGCGGCAGTTATGGAGCAGCCGGCGAAACAGGCCACATGCTGATCACGCCGGATCAGGGTATCTTTTGCGGTTGCGGCAACCAAGGCTGCTTCATGTCGATGACATCCGGATCGATGATCATCAAACACATCCAGAATTGGCTTGCCGCTGGTGAGACCAGTTCAATGCTCGAGATGGCTGGCGGCAATCCGGACGCCATCAACGGCCTGATCTTGGAGACAGCTGCCAAGGCCGGTGATCCTCTGGCCATGCGGGCGATTGAGCAGATGGCCTACTATCTCGGTGTCTGGGTGTTCAACTTGTACCAGGCGTTTAACATCAACTGCTACGTCTTTGGCGGCGGCCTGGTTAAAATGGGGGATTTCCTGTTTGACCGTGTTCGGCAGCAGTTCGACCGCCTGAACGTTTCCCAGGTAAATCTGCCCGTCTATTTCAAGTATGCGGAACTAGGGAATGATTTTGGCATCATCGGAGCCGAGCAGCTGCTTTTTGATTGATTTTGCCTGAAAAAGGCATTGAAAGTAACGGAGGATATTCAAATGGCTAAAAGTTTCCCTGTTGTCTGCTGTTCTATCGCCGGCTCGATCGGCGGCATGGGCGTGGCGATGCATAATGCAGCCTTCAAGCATCTGGGCATGCCTTATGTGTATGTTTCATTCGAACCCGATGACTTGCAGCAGGCGGTTCAATCCGTCCGCAATCTAGGCTTTCGCGGCATGGGCGTCACCATGCCATTCAAGCAGGATGTCATCCAGTATCTGGACCAGCTTGATGCCTCGGCTCAGGAGATCGGCGCTGTGAATACGGTCGTCAACGACGCAGGCGTCCTGACCGGCTACAACACCGATTACCTGGGAGCGATCCGGGCCCTGGAGCTGGTGACCGACCTCAAGGACAAGAAAATTGCCATCATCGGGGCCGGCGGCGCCGGAAAAGCTGTGACGTGGGGCCTGAAGAAACAAACTTCCAACATCACGATCTACAACATTTTCGAAGACGAAGGGCAGAAGGCTGCCGATTTGTTTGGCGTTAAGTTTGCCGGCAAACCCGAATTGCTCGATGCGGATACGGATTACGACATCCTGATCAACTGCACATCGGTTGGTTTCAAAAGCACCGAGACGGTCCTGACGAAAGATCGATTCAAGCCCGGCAGCATCGTCCTTGATGCCGTTTTCATCCCGATTGAAACGACTTTTGTCAAGGAAGCCCGAGCTGCCGGCTGCGTCGCCATCGAAGGCTACAAGATGCTCCTGTACCAGGCTTGCGGACAGTTTGAACTGTACACGGGGGTGCCAGCTCCTTTTGAAGTGATGGAGCAGGCCATGATCGCCTATGTTGAAGGCAAGAAATGAGGTAAGCCTATGAACCAGAATCCAGTCGTTGATCTAGACCAGCTTGCGATCAATGCGATCCGGATCCTTTCTGCTGAAAGTGTCCAGAAAGCCAAGTCCGGTCATCCCGGCAAACCCATGGGCTCGGCAGCGATGGCATACACCCTGTGGTCCCAGTTTCTCAGGCACAACCCCAAGGATCCGCAATGGCTCAACCGCGACCGGTTCGTGCTCAGCGCTGGACATGCATCCATGCTGCTCTATTCCCTGCTCTACCTGTTTGGCTACGGTCTGACCCTTGATGATCTGAAAGCCTTCCGCCAGTTCGGCAGTAAAACCCCCGGCCATCCCGAATTTGGCCATACCCCCGGGGTAGAAGCGACAACCGGGCCGCTTGGCCAGGGTCTGGCCATGGCAGTCGGCCTGGCGATGGCCGAGGCGCATCTGGCAGCCCGGTTCAACCGGCCCGGTTATCCTGTCTTTGACCACTTCACCTATGCCCTGGCGGGGGATGGCTGCCAAATGGAAGGCGTCGCCAGCGAAGCAGCTTCCTTGGCCGGGACGCTCAAACTGGGCAAGCTGATTGTCTTGTATGACGACAATGATATTTCCATCGAAGGCAACACAGACACCGCTTTTACCGAAGATGTCGGTCTGCGCTACGAAGCTTATGGCTGGCAGGTGATCAAAGTCGCCGACGGCAATGATTGCCCGGCTATCGCCGCGGCTTTAGCGGCAGCCAGGGCAAACCTGGAACAACCCTCCCTGATCATTGTCCGCACTGAGATCGCCAGCGGCTCACCCCTGGCAGGCCAGGCCAAGACCCACGGCGAACCTTTGGGCGAGGAAAATGTAGCCAAAACCCGCGAGGCTTTGAACTGGCCCTCCCAGGAACCTTTCTTCGTACCAGCTGAACTCCTCGCCTACATGGAGCAGCAGCAATCTAGCCTGGCTGGGGCACAAATCCAATGGCAGGAAAATTATCAGGAATGGCAGCGCCTGTTCCCGGATCTGGCCAAAGAACTTGAACTTTGCTACCGTGAAGAACTGCCAGAGTTTTCCGGGGATGCCATGTTATGGGATTTCTCCGGACCGGAAGCCACCCGCTCCTCCAGCGGCAAGATCCTGAATCTGCTCGCCGATCGTCTGCCTAACCTGATTGGCGGCAGCGCCGACCTGGCCCCTTCAACCAAGACGGAACTTAAAGGCAAAGGCTGGTTCGCTGCCGATCATTATGCCGGGCGGAACATTCACTTTGGTGTCCGCGAATTTGCCATGGCCGCGATCACCAACGGGCTGATCCTGCATGGCGGTCTCCGGGCGTTCTGCTCAACCTTCTTTGTATTCAGCGATTACCTGAAAGCCGCGTTGCGGCTGTCAGCCTTGATGGAACTGCCGGCACTTTATGTGCTGACCCACGACAGCATCGGTGTGGGTGAAGACGGCCCCACTCATGAACCGGTCGAACATCTGGCTGCTCTGAGGGCTACGCCGAATGTCTGTGTCTGGCGGCCAGCTGACGGCAAGGAAACGGCCGCAGGCTATATCGTTGCCCTGAAACGCAAAGGGCCGACCGTGATGGTACTCAGCCGGCAAAACCTGCCCACCTATGAAGGCAGTGGCCTGAATGCATTCCGCGGCGGTTATGTGCTTTCTGATTTACCGGATGCCCGCCTGATCTTGATTGCCACCGGCTCGGAAGTTGAACTGGCGCTCAAGGCCCAGGCAGAGCTTGAGAAGCGGGGCATCCCCTCACGCGTGGTTTCGATGCCCTCGATGGAGGTCTTTGAAGCTCAGAACGAGCTTTACCGATCCAGTGTCCTGCCCAGCCACATCCGCGCCAGGATTGCCATCGAGGCGGGTGCATCTCAGCCCTGGTACCGCTATGTCGGCCTGGACGGTGCTGTGATCGGACTGGACCATTTTGGAGCATCGGCACCAGCCCCCATCCTGTTTGAACGATTTGGCTTTCATGTCCCGCATGTTGTGGATGTCGCAGAAAAATTGCTCAGAAAGCTCAAGTGAGCAGGATAAAAGAAAAGGAGATCAAGAACATGGAACAGTCCAACGACGCAAACAAAAAACAGCCGAACGCACCGCTCGAAGTCGAAGTCAAGGCAGGCGTGACGTACTACTGGTGTGCCTGTGGTAAAAGTTCCACGCCACCTTTCTGTGACATGAAGCACAACTGCCATGAATTCAATCCCGTGGCCTTCACACCTGAAAAGGATGAGGTCATCAAAATCTGTGACCGTTTCTACATTTGCAATTGCGGCCAGACCAAAACACCGCCCTATTGCGACGGCACCCATAAGCAATTGCGGTGATTACACACATTCGCTGGCTTATTTTATCTTTTTGATTTTTCGCCAACGACCATCCTGCAGGAGGACACATCCATGGCAACACCCATCATCATGCCCCGCCAGGGCCAGTCAGTGGAAAGCTGCCTGATCGGCAAA